>Ga0190274_10000160_pt1 | contig 45749 bp, 37 predicted proteins | sample Popmic531T_FD_133002 | JGI IMG/M metagenome (GOLD analysis project Ga0190274, IMG submission 133002) | Populus adjacent soil microbial communities from riparian zone of Yellowstone River, Montana, USA - 531 T | ecosystem: Environmental > Terrestrial > Soil > Riparian zone | place: USA: Montana... | reverse complement strand
GTAGTCGGCAGTCGGCAGTCGGCAGTCGGCAGTCGGCAGTCGGCAGTCGGCAGTCGGCAGTCGGCAGTCGGCAGTCGGCAAAATTAAATTGCTGCGCAATTTAATTTTGCCGACTGAATTCGTAATTCGTATATCCGTATATATTAGTAATTCGTAGCCTTTATAGCAGAATGTTCATCCTAACAACGTAATTTCGAATCCGCAAATTTAATGAAAATCATGCTATCAGGCTTCTTTGCTGACAAACCAATTTACAGGAAGTTCCTGATTGTAGTGAGTGTTGTTCTTTTTTCTACTTTGATATTCAGTATGTTAGGTGCACTTTTGGTGGATCTTTTGTACGGTGTAAATATGATGGATCCGGCCGCTTTGAACAACCTGGATGATCCCGGAACGCTGGCAGCCTTGAAATTACTTCAGCTTTTATCCACCGGAATCGGCATGTTTTTACTGCCTTCGATCATTCTTGCGTGGTTATTCAGTACAGAGCCGGGTGCGTATTTATCGTTGAAACCAAAACCCGCAGCATTATTTCTTGTGATGGCTGTAGTAATTATGTTTTCGGCAGTTCCTGTCATCAACCTGCTTCTCACCTGGAACCAGACAATGGAATTCCCATCGTTTTTATCGGGCATTGAAGATTGGATGAAAGCGAGTGAAGAAAATGCCACCCGAATTACGGAAGCATTGTTAAACATGCACAACTCCGGTGAGCTGTTTTATAATTTATTAATCATAGCAGTGCTGCCTGCTTTAGGCGAAGAATTTCTTTTCCGTGGAATACTTCAAAAGTTATTTAAGGAATTGACACAAAACGTGCATGTGGCGATTCTCATCACTGCAATAATTTTCAGTGCCATTCATATGCAGTTTTACGGATTTATTCCCAGGATGATGCTTGGAATGTTGTTCGGTTACTTGCTGCACTGGACCGGAAGTTTGTGGGTACCTGTGTTAGCGCATTTCATCAACAACGGAGCAGCAGTTGTATTTGCATTCCTCGAAAGCCGACAGCAACTTCCCTTCAATCAAAACACAATCGGCACAAATGAAAATGATTTGGTGCTTGTTGTTTTTTCTGTGGTGATTTTGTCGGGGTTGGTTTTTTGGTTTTGGAGGATGAAGGTGAGGGAGTGAAATTGTATTTTTCAAAAGCGTATTTAAATTTATTTTAAAGAGTGAAAAATCGCTTTTTTTCAAATTAATTGATAATTCTGATAGATAATTAACATTCAATTAGAAATTGGTTACATTTGATAATATTCTTTCCTGTACAAATCCCTTTCTATGAAACAAAAGCAAAAAACAGGTAGATACAAGATCAAATTGATGTTGTTATTTTGCTCTTGTTTCTTTTTTACTCACTTTGCAAATGCCCAAAATTTTACAATTTTTAGCGATAAAAGTATTGGAGGGGATTTGGATGAGAGGAATGGAAAAATTTTATTTGATAATGTGAATGGCCTAATTGTTCACGGAGAGAGTTGGACAAATATTAGCGGTGATAAATTGGATCCCAATTGCGATCCTTCTAGTGGACAAAAGGATTTATGGTTCCTAAAATTAGACACTGCTCTAAATGTAGTTTGGCAAAACGACATCGGAGGAAGTTTCACAGAACAATTTTCAAATGCTAACTTTAGTAATCAAACTGGTCAACTTTTATTCAGTTGTGAATCCCACTCCGACAGCTCCTGCGACAAATCAAGTAACCATTGGAGCAACGGTCTTTCTTTTTGGGATTATTGGATAGGGCAATTAGATTCAAGTGGAGCGGTAATTTGGGAAAAAACGCTGGGGTCTACTGGTTTAGAAAATAAGCCAGAACTCATACAATTTGCAAATGGTAATTGTTTAGTTTGTGGAATATCTGGATTAGGTGGAATTTCGGGAGATAAATCTGTAAATGACATTGGCTTTAATGACGTTTGGTGTGTGATGTTAGATAGTCTTCATACCAAAATTTGGGATAAAGTTTATGGCGGAACAGGATCTGAATCCAACTCAAATTTTGACCTACTAAAAGACACCAACGGTAGCTTCATTTGCACTGTTGGAACACCAAGCCCAACTAGTGGAAGTATCACCGATTCTAGTAGAGGAGGTGCTGATATTTGGGTAATAAAAATTGATTCAGCTGGCAATAAAATGTGGGATAAACGATTTGGTGGAAATTCGCAAGACTTTTCCAATATGATAATTGCAACAAATGATAATGGGTACCTGATTGGTGGTAATACCACGTCACAAATGGGATTCGAAGTAAGCGAACCTCCTTTGGGAAGCACATTCTCAGATATTTGGATTGTTAAAACAGATTCAATTGGAAACAAACAATGGGATAAAAGATTTGGAGGAGCAGCACAAGAATATAACGTTTGGGTTGAACAAGATTTTGATGGAGGATATTTAGTAGGATGTACAACTTTAAGTGATAGTGGTTATTCAATTTCAGAACATGCTTATGGATCAAGTGATTATTGGATTCTTAAGATTGATTCACTGGGTAACAAAATTTGGGATAAGCGATTTGGTGGTTCTGGAAATAATGTCTTTACAAGTTTCACAGTATTACCTGATAGTTCCATTGTATTGATGGGCCATGCAGATTCAGGACTTTCTGCAGTGAAAACGGATCCAGGACATGGAGGTTTTGATTTTTGGTTAATTCGATTCAAGTATGAAAATAATTCCTCTGGTTTTAATGAATTTAATTCCAGTACAAATTTAGTTTCAGTATATCCTAATCCTACTTCTGGGGAAATCACTATTTCTCCAATGGGTACATTCAGACCAGACGAATTTTATTTGTACGATGCAACTGGCAGGATAATTTATTTTGATGAGTTGAATGACAACACAATTGACATCAGCAAATATCCACCTGCATTGTATTTTTATGAAATCAAGAGTCGAGATGGAATAAAAGCATATGGGAAATTATTGAAGCAATAATTTTAGGTGTAACTCCTCATCCCCTACCCTTCTCCCGGTTAAAATTTTCGAATTTCAATAATCCTTTCATCGGGAGAAGGGAGTGAGTCTTAAATGAATGTAATTTAGTTTTGCAATTCCACATCTACTGCTTTTCCTTTTTTCAATATCCAAGCTGCAATCAGCGAAATAATTAATCCACCAGGTAAGTATTGTGCATAGATAATCAGTGTAAACAAGATGGGGTTTTGATACCAATCGCGGTAGGTGGCTAATTGCTTAATTTGTGATGCTATTTGCTCAGGAGTATCACCCGCAGCTTTTGCTTTGGCAATTGTAATGGCAGAATAATTTTCCAGGAAATCAGGGAAAATAAATTTATACTCCAATGCCCATACTATCACACATAAGGTAGATGCAACGAGTGAAATATAAAGCCCTATCAGAAATGCTTTGCCAAAAGATACTACTCCGCCATTATGTTTATCTCTGAACATTTTTATTCCTACAAAAATGAGCGAACAGGAAAGGATCATGGAAGTATAGCCAATGAGCTGGCTGGTCACAAAGTGATGTTTTAGATAAAAATCGATACCGATTCCCATAAAAGCGGCACTGATTGAACCTGCAATGAGGCCGCATGTGATTACTATTTTTTTCATAAGTTTTGTTTTTTGTTTTGGATAGGGCAAAAATGAGTGAATGGCTGTGTCAGTCGTTCATACTTTCGGGTGACTTTAACAAAAACATCATGAATTTCACCCTTTGTAATGAAAAAACTCAAGCGATCAGTCCAAATTTTCTCGCTTTCTCCACGGCCTGAATCCTGCGGTTCACATCCAGCTTCACAAAGAGGTTTCCCGAATGGGTCTTTATCGTGTTGAGTGAAACAAATAATGCATCTGCGATTTCCTGGTTACTCATCCCTTTGGCCATTAATTGTAACACCTCCAGTTCCCTTACGCTGATTCCAAGCTGGTTCAGCAATTTTTCATTCAACACAAAAACTCTATTATTTAATGTGACGGGTACTTCAATATACTCCTTCTCAACCACTATTGTATCCTTTCGGGGTTTGGCTAATTTCAAGGTCAGCCATACGCCCAGCGCCATAAAAATCAATGCTATGGCGCCGATATAAATTTCTGTTTCGCTATTAAGAATCAGGAAGCGCATTTGCAGCCATCGCATAAGCAATAACAAAGCTGCAAGTGCGGCTCCATAAAACAAGGTGTGTTTAACAATTGCGTTGAATTTGAAAATCATTTCGAGATAAAAATGGGACTATCAAAAATAAGTTTTTTTGTTTTGAATTTGAGCCGGATTCACTTTTGAAAAATTCAAAAACTCAATAACCCAATCCCCCTTTACTGAATTAATTCTTCTGTAATCTCCACATTCTGCGATAGCTGCGGAGGGCGCAGCAACTCATCAACTCAACAACCTAACCCTCCTTCGCTATATTAATTCTTCTGTAATCTGCACATACTGCGATAGCTACGGAGGGCGCAGCAACTCATCAACTCAACAACCCAACCCTCCTTCGCTATATTAATTCTTCTGTAATCTGCACATATTGCGATAGCTACAGAGGGCGCAGCAACTCATCAACTCAACAACCCAACAACTCATTTGAAGGTAGTTCCTGACAACCGAAATTTTCCTATCTTGCGCCCCTCAAATAAGTGAAGATAGCTGATCTGGTTTGACAGTAAAAAGTTACCTGGAGAGATGTCCGAGTGGCTTAAGGAGCACGCTTGGAAAGCGTGTGTACCCCAAAAGGGTACCGTGGGTTCGAATCCCACTCCCTCCGCATTCACCCTCCATAGCTTTACGCCAGTATAGCGACGGAGGGTTTTGTTATTTTAGCACCAATTTAATCTTTCCAAACAACCGGGCTAAGGCGGACTGACTTTAGAGCGTCATTTCACCTCTTATGGATTCAACCATAAGTCGTTTAATATCAGATATTTTCTTGTGATTTCCCAGGAGGAATAAAAGCTTGGTGAGTGCTGCTTCGATGGTTAGGTCGGCACCGGCGACTACTCCCATTTTGGCGAGTTTGCTGCTGGTGGCGTACCTTCCCTGTTCCACAGTACCTCCCGGACACTGCGTAATATTGACCACCAGGATTCCGGAATCAATGGCCTTCTGAAGCAATTCAATAAACCAACCTTGCGAAGGGGCGTTGCCTGATCCAAAGGTTTCGATGATGATTGCTTTTGTGTTTGGCGCATTCAGCTGGGACTCGAACCAGTCGCGGCTCATTCCCGGAAAAATGCGAATCACCCCTACCCTGTTGTCGAGTTTTATATGAATTTTCAATTTCTTTCCTGTCGGTTTTGCCACCAGATGCGGATTGAATTTAAGATGCACTCCTGCTTCCGCTAATGGCGGGAAATTCACCGATTGAAAAGCTTCGAACTTTGCGGAATTCATTTTGGTGGTTCGGTTGCCACGGAAAAGATAATAATCGAAATACACACACACTTCGGGAACTGCTGGCTTTCCATTAATTTTTGTCGCGGCAATTTCTATTGAAGTAATCAAATTCTCACGTGCATCAGTCCGGATTTCGCCAACAGGCAATTGCGACCCTGTAAGTATGACAGGCTTCGCCAGGTTCTCAAGCATGAAACTCAATGCTGATGATGTGTAAGCCAATGTATCAGATCCGTGCAGAATCACAAAGCCATCGAACTTATCATAATTGTCGCGAATCAATTCCGCCATCTTTACCCAATGAATTGGTTGCATGTCGGAAGAATCCAACACAGGATTGAATGAAACCACTTCAATGGCATATCCGAATTTTTTAATCTCGGGAACTTCTCGGCGGATCTGACTGAAATCAATAGGACTTAACACACCGGTCTCATGATCCTGAACCATACCGATGGTGCCGCCGGTGTAGATGATGAGGATGCGTGGTGCTTCTTTTGATGTTTTGGTTTTGGCTTTGGACATACTTGGTATCTTGATGTTTCGATAAGTCGGCAGTTGCCAGTCGGCAGTAGGCAGTAGGCAATGGGAATTGAGTTGGACGCATCACTTTACACTTTACACTTGTCACTTGTCACTTATGTTAAATAATTTTGATGTATTCGCAGATGTAGTTTTTCCAACTTCATCCAAACTAATCCCTTTTATCTCCGCCACTTTTTCTGCAATCAATTTTAAATATCCCGGTTCGTTGCGCTTGCCGCGGAAGGGTGTGGGTGCGAGGTAGGGGCCGTCGGTTTCGAGGAGGATGCGATCGAGGGGGAGTTGTGGAATTATTTTATCGAGACCGGAGTTTTTGAATGTCACTACCCCTCCTATTCCCAGATAAAATCCCATTTTCAGAATCTCTTCCGCCTGCTCGGCATTTCCTGAAAAGCAATGAAAGACTCCTTGCAATTCAGGATTGTTTATTTCCTTGAGAATTTCAATAAGTTCGTTTGTGGAATTCCGGCTGTGAATGACAATCGGCAAATTCATCTCCAATGCCCATTGTACCTGTTCGCGGAAAGCCAGTTCCTGTTCCTTTTTGAATGTAAGATCCCAGTAAAAATCCAGCCCGATTTCGCCAATTGCCACAACCCTGTTGCGGTGCGTCTCAAGCGCTTTTCTAATCACTTCAAGCTGTGCCTGGTATTCGCCTTTTATGTAACAAGGGTGCAGCCCAATCATGGGATAACAAACACCAGGGTATTTGTCGCATAATGAAAGCATACCCTCCAGCGAAGTATTGTCAATATTAGGCATCAAAAACCTTCCTACTCCTGCCTGAAGAGCCTGCTCCACGAGCAAATCCCTGTCGGAATCGTACTCTTCGGCGTATAAATGAATGTGAGAATCTGTAAGCATAATCGTGTGGCCCAAAGATATTGTAAATTCACCCGTGACTGCAAATTTCCTGAGGCCAAACTCCGGGGTAAATAGGGATTCGGTTAAATATTCATTATTTTTACGTGATAATTGAATTATCAATTCATCCCGACCGTTTTTCGGACGGTTTTTTTATTATTTTTGAATTAACGATATACAAGGAAGCACAGGATCTTTGATTTAGTACTAAGATTTAAGTTCAAACTATTCTGTCTTTCAATTTTCTTATTTTTTAAAAATTTTTAGTGCCATGGAACCACGCACATCACATTTGTGTTTTTTACTTCAGGTTATCTTTTTTTTATTGCCATTTTCATCACAGTCTCAACAAACAATTGCGGAATGGAATTTTCCAAACAACCCCGACAATTCACTTGTAGATATTGCACAGCCTATCAATGCAGCTGCAACTATTATTACTACCGGAGGAACGGGGGCGGTCGCTTACAACCAGACAGGTGCGACGACTTTTTCTGCAAATTGCACCAACTGGGATAATGGAAACGCTTTAAAAAACTGGGAGCTTACAATTGCTACTACCGGTTTTTTTAATCTCTCGGTTTCTTCAAAACAAAACAGCTCTGCTACCGGGCCGCGTGATTTTAAAATACAGTATCGCATTGGTGCGGGTGTATGGACTGATTTACCAGGAGCAACAGCAATTGTTGCCGCAGCTAATTTTACTTCAGCAGTTGTAACGAGTGTTCCGCTTCCGATTACCTGTGAAAATCAACCTGCAATTTCTTTGCGATGGATAATGACTTCGAATACTTCAGTAGGTGGAGGAATAGTTGCGAATACCGGAAACAGCAGGATTGATGATGTGAATATTTCATGGAATGCCGATCATTTTTACAGAAGTATTGCGAATGGAAACTGGACAACTCTTGCCACATGGGAATCATCGCCCGATAACATTTCATGGTTCCCTGCTGTAATGGCCCCTTCAAATTTTTCTCGGACTGTTACAGTAAGATCACCAAATATTGTGACTGTAAATTCTAACATCAAACTTGATGAAACTATTGTTGACAACGGTGGCACACTCAACTGGACTGCTGCAATAATCAATGTAGCGAATGGTACCGGGGTTGATTTGCATATTGATGGTACACTCTCTGATAATTCTCCATCCAATGTGTCTTTTGATATGAATGCGAAATGGGCTCTTGGTGGCGCTGGAACTGTAATCAAAACAAGTGCAGGAAGTGCAAACAACTGGCGGGATAATTACAACGGAGGAATAGTCAACATCCCGGCAACGGCAAACTGGTTTGTTCGAAAAACAGGAGCACCGAACCCTTCGGTTAGCACACTCAACATGTATTATCCAAACCTGACTATTGAAAATAATGTGGCGGGTTTGTGGCTTGCAGCAGGATCATCAGGTTTCCAGGGAGCTGCATCCAATACTGTGATAAAAGGCAGTATGGATGTGGGAGGTGCAGGAAGTAGCACGGTGGAATTTGAAAACATAAATAACAATGCCAGTCCGACTGTGGTATTGGGTTCACTCACTGTACGGACAGGAAATATTCTCAGGAATTATGGAACAGGGTTCGAAATTTACGGCAACCTCAATTGTGATGGCACCATTAATTACGACGCAACAGATGCACGACGTTTAGTCTTCACCGGTAGTGGCGCGCAATTTATAAATGGTTCCGGAACTCTAAATGTGTTCAACATGATTATGAATAAATCATTGAATGATCTCACGCTGAATCGTACAGTGAAAGTGGATAACAACATCACTTTTAATAATCCGGGAGGAAGAATTTTTACCACTGCTGCTAACCTGCTTATTATTGAAAGCGCTGCAACAGCTACAAATGCAAACAATACCAGTTTTGTGTATGGCCCTGTTCGAAAATACGGCGCTGCCGCTTTTACTTTTCCTGTGGGGAAGGATAACGACTACCAGGCAATTGGAATAGGAGCCGGTGCAGGAGGTGGTGGTGTTTTCTGGACAGAAGATTTTGGAACGGGTTGCAGCTCCGGACAAGTCGTTACAAGTTACGGAGGTGGTAACGGTCCATGGACCATCACCGCTACAGGATTAAATGAGGTAACTGCAAATACTTTTTTTGTCAGTGCTGCTGAAAATGGCGCCGGCGTTGGAAATTGTGGCGCTGCATGCGGAAACAACAGGACACTGCATGTAGGCGCAACCACTCCTGTGGATCCTGGAGCTGCATATCTCGAGAGTGATCCTTTTACCTGTTCTATACTTGGATTGTGCAGTGCAACCGACAAACGTGCAGATTCACCTGTAATTAATTGCACCGGACAAACCGGAATCACACTTTTATTTAATTATATGGAATTTGGTGATGGCGCCAACGACAATGCCACACTCTGGTATTTTGACGGAGCTACCTGGAGTTTGCTTGTGGATTTGCCAAAAACATTGTGTTGCGGTGGAGTCACCTGTAACGGTTCACTTCAGGGATTGTGGAATGCCTATTCCATTGCATTGCCTGCGAGTGCAAACAACAATGCGAATGTCAAAATCGGTTTTCGCTGGGTAAATAATGCTGATGGAGTTGGAACGGATCCCTCCTTTGCAGTGGATGATGTGCGATTGTCGGTTTCAGGAGCTGTGGAAACTTTCACTGCGGAATATTTTACTACCAATCCACAAACAGATTTTAATAATGTGGTGAATCCGTTTATTGATCATATCAGTCAGTGCGAGTATTGGATACTTAACCGTGATGCAGGAACAGGAAGCAGAACAGTTACACTTACTTTCGACAACAACAGTTGCGGCGTGACAAGCTTGCCTGATTTGATAGTAGCCAGGTTTAATGGGTTGTCGTGGGATGATAGAGGAAATGGCGGAACAACAGGAACCACAGCTGCAGGTACCGTTACATCGCTCGTTGCACAAACTGCATTCGGTCCGTTCACACTTGCATCCATCACTCCTCAAAATCCGCTGCCGGTGGAACTGATTTATTTTGACGCGAAATACCGGAACAACGGTGTGGATATACGATGGACCACCGCTTCAGAAATCAACAGTGATTATTTTATTTTAATGCGTTCTGAAAACGGTGTTGACTTTGAGGAAATCAGTCGGCACAAAGCTGCGGGCAACAGCACTTCCAACCTTAATTACTTTCACATTGACGGCCATCCATATTCAGAAACTTCGTATTACATGCTCAACCAGGTCGACTTTGACGGCGCCAATCACCTTTCACAAGTTGTGGCGGTGAAAGCACCGGAAAGTTCGGGAGTGTTTGCTATAATCAGTTTTGTTCAAAGTGCGGAGCAAAATTCTTTTTTGCTGAATATTTATTCTAATGAAAACAAAAAAGTAAATGCAGTTATTTTTGATGATGTGGGCAAACTGGTATTCAGAAATACTTATTTTTTGGAAGAAGGAGTGAATGAGATTTCACTCGATGGATTGAATTTGCAAAAAGGATTGTATGCTTTGCAGTTAAATACAAAAACGGGTTCTGTGGTCAGGAAGTTTGTGAATTAACCCAGGCGGACTGCATAAATCAGTTCATCTAAAAATACTCCGTTCTTGTAAAACGTTTTTTCAAATTTTGCTTCAAGTACAAATCCTGCTTTCTCTAACACACGCATTGAGGCCACATTGGTTCCGAACGGCCGCGCGTATATGCGGGTGATGTCGAAATTCTTAAATCCATATTCCACCATTTGCTTCACTGCAGATGTGATAATTCCTTTTCCCCAAAAGGGCTCACCGATCCAATACCCCATCTCCGCATTTTTACATTGCACATCCGATTGCGGATGAATTCCAATTCCACCGACTGCTTTTCCTTCAACTACAATTGCAAAAATATGTGTTGGAGAATGCTGAGTCGCCATTGCAATAAATGCCTTTCCATTTTCTTCAGAATATGGGTGCGGAAACTGGTTTGTCAGGTTCTGTGCTATTTTGAAATTGTTCGCATACAGGACCAGGCTATCGAGGTCGTTGGCGTTGAAAGGGCGAAGGGTGAAGTTCATAAGGCGGAAAATTAAGAAATCGGCGGATAATTATAAGAATTCAATTCTTCGAGCTTACCAAAATTGATTATTTTTGCGCCTTCTTAAAAGGACCCGTAGTTCAATTGGATAGAATGGCAGATTCCGGTTCTGTTGGTTGGGGGTTCGAATCCCTTCGGGTCCACAAGCAGTAAGCCCATTTTGACCTGACGGCCAAAATGGGCTTTCGCTTTGGGGCTGGGCCATACTTAAGGATTTGTCATACCCCACCACATACTCGCCTGATTCACAATCAATTTCACATCAATCTCTTTCATGCATTTGAAGTGTCCTTTGGGGCAGGTTTCAAAGCCGATTTTTGAGCAGGGGCGGCAAGTGAGGTTGTTGTTTTCAACTATTACGCTTTCACCTTTCCCGGAAGGTAAAAAAGGTGTCATCCCAAAGCCAGGAATGGTGTTACCCCAGACGGAAATAATGCGCTGATGGAAAGCTGCTGCAATGTGCATCAGTCCTGTGTCGTGAGTGATGATGAAACGGGCATGCTTTACGAGTGAAGCCGACTGACCTAATTTATAATTACCACAAGTACTGAAAGCATAATCGGAGCATTGCTTTGTAATTTCAGCAGCGACTGCCTGATCATCCTTCCCGCCAAGGAGCAACACAGGCAATTTCATTTCATTAATGATTTCAATGATCTTTTCTGTTGGCAACCGTTTGGTCGAATGCTTTGCACCAATTACAAAACCTACGTAACCATTATTCCAGGGCGCGGGCAAGGTCGACAATTGCACCACATCTTTTTCTGCAATAAAATAATCGAGTCCTGCACCGTCGTACTTCACACCCAAACCTGCAACCGTTTCCATATAACGGTCCACTATATGTATTTCCGGCAAACGGTTAATTTTAAGATTAACCATTAACCATTTTTCAATGTTCAGTTTATTGATCGTCTTATTTTTCACACACAACGCTGAGCGTACACGTAGCGTTCTGATGTTATGATGCAGGTCGGCGACGAAATCAAATTTTTCGTTTTTTAATTGTGAAAGCAAATTATTGAGATCGTCCTTCAATGTCCAAACCTTATCAATGTAAGGATTGGTATTCATCACTTCATCAAAAGGTGCTTTGGTAAGAAAATGCACCTCTGCATCCGGCACCTGTTTTTTAAGGCAACGGACTACAGGAGTGGTGAGGACAATATCACCAATTGAACTGAAACGAACTACTAATATTTTTTTCAAGAATTTCTCTAATTGGCCACAAAGTTACACTTTTGAATGGTAGTCGGAAACCACCCGGAAAGCAGGTTTCTTAATTGCTGAAATTAAATATTTTATTTACTATTGTCTTTAAATAAGTCTCAATTTCAAACGACTTAAAAATTCACTTACCAAACTCAAATTTTACTCCTCATGAACATCCTTAAAAAAATAGGAATCGGCTTGTTGATTCTAATAGCGATTCTGGCACTTGTATCTGCGTTTCTTTCCTCAAAAATTCACGTTGAGCGGTCAATAGTTATTAATGCACCGGCAAAAACTGTATTCAACCAAGTGAATAATTTCAAAAACTGGATCAACTGGTCATATTGGGATCGCCTTGACCCGAATATGAAATCCACTTTCGAAGGTCCTGAATCAGGTGTTGGGTCGATTCATCGCTGGGAAAGTGATCATGATGAGGTTGGCAAAGGCAGCATGACCATCACGGGTGCTACAGAGCCAAATGAAATAATGACATCCCTGGCTTTCGGCGAAGATTGGGTCTCACCGGGAGGCTGGTTCTTTGAAGACTCCCCTGAAGGCGTGAAAACTACCATGTTTATGGATATGACTATGCCTTTTTATGCCAGGATCATGGGTCTGTTTATGGATGGTATACTCGGCAAGAATTTCGATGCATCTTTAAGTAACCTGAAAACTTACACTGAAGGTCTTCCGAAAGAGACTGCAGCATCGTGGAATGTGGAAACAATAACTACCACTCCGGTTCAGGTTATGAGCATGAATGTAACAACAACCGGTAAAGATTTTTCAGCCAAATTGGGAAGTTCCTTCGACCAGTTAAACGCGGCCATCGCAAAACAAGGCCTCAAACAAACAGGTTCGAACTATGCAATTTATTATAAATGGTCGATGGATTCAGTGATTATGGAACCAGGAATTGTGGTTGACAAACCCGGCAAAAATGAGGGCGATATCAAAGCTTCAGAAATGAAAGCCATTAAAGCTATCAGGGTTGATTTTTATGGCGAAGGCACCGAAAAAGCTCACTACTTTATGGATGAGTGGGCCAAACAAAATAAAGTCACCATTTCAGGTGAACCATGGGAGGAATATGTAACCGATGCAAAATCGGAACCCGATACCGCGAAGTGGCTGACGAGGATTTATTATCCCGTGGAGTAGTCATCGGTCATCGGAGCCAGTGGTAAGCCGAGGAGAAGTATTTGGGGCGGTAGCTTTCGACCTCCATTATAGACTTCGCACTCCACTCGCCACTCGTCACGCGTTACTCGTCACGCGTCACTTTACACTTTACACTTGTCACTAAATTCGTAAATCCACTCGTCACTCGCTACTCGCCACTCGTCACTATTTTTTTCATATTTTTGAGTATGAAAAAACACCTCCTCACCCTATTGCTTTGTTTCCTGGCTTTTGCAGGAAGTGCTCAGACTCAGAAATACAGTCGTGTTAAGATTTGGACCGGTGACGCCGGGCTGAGAAAGCTTTCCTCTTTGGGGATTGAAACCGATCACGGTGATTACCGGAAAAATGTGTGGTTCATTTCTGACTTTAGCGAATCTGAAATCAACAGAGTTGCTGCTGCTGGTTTTCGTTATGACATAATTATTGACGATGTTTCTGCTTATTACCGTTCGCAAATTAATGCAGCACCGGTTTCCAGAACTCAGGCGGCAGGCGATTGTGAATATACTGCCCCGGTTTATGCAACACCCTCAAATTTTTCATTGGGCTCGTACGCAGGTTATTTTACATACCAGGAAATGCTCGACAACCTGGATTCAATGGCGTCGAAATTTCCTAACCTCATTACAATAAAACAAGCGCTACCGGGAGGCACTACGCTTGAAGGCAATTCAATTTATTATCTGAAAATTTCTGACAATGCATCTGTTGATGAAACAGAACCTGAAATGCTTTACACTGCGGTGCATCATGCGCGTGAACCTGGTGGTATGTCGCAATTGATTTTTTACATGTGGTACCTTTTGGAAAATTACAGCACGGATGCGGAGATTGCAGCAATAGTTGACAACACTGAATTATTTTTTGTTCCATGCATTAACCCCGATGGTTATATGTTCAACGAAATGACTGACCCTGCAGGTGGTGGTATGTGGAGAAAAAATCGTCGGGATAATCTGGATGGAACATTTGGAGTGGATTTAAATCGCAACTACGGATACAACTGGGGATACGATGATGATGGTTCATCACCTGACAGTTTTGGTGAAACATACAGAGGCACTTCAGGATTTTCGGAACCGGAAACGCAATTGATCCGCGATTTCGCAATTTCAAGAACATTCCAAATTGCTTTGAACTATCACACTTTTGGAAACCTGCTTATTTATCCCTGGGGTTATGAGTATTCAATTTACACTCCTGACTCGGCATTGTACACGAACTACGGCGAACTGATGACTACCTACAACGGGTATACGTTTGGTACAGCCGATCAAACTGTAGGTTATATTGTGAATGGTAGTTCTGATGACTGGATGTATGGTGAACAGGTAACCAAACCAAAAATCTTTGCCATGACACCGGAATGCGGAGATGCGCTGTTTGGATTCTGGCCTCCTTCGAGCGATATTATTCCGCTCTGCCAAAACACAATGTATCAAAATATCACCGCCGCTCACCTTGTCGGGAAATATGCCAAGCTCATTGAAACCTCTCCAAAACTAATTTCTAACGGTGGCGGATACATTCATTTCGATTTAAAGCAGCTGGGTCTGGATACTACAGGAACTTATACAATTTCACTTACTGCAATTACACCAAATATATTTACAGTTGGTTCATCTGTGACTCATGGCAACCTTAACGTGCTGGAGGTGGTGAGCGACTCCATCTCCTATGCTTTAACTTCTCCAATGACTAACGGTGAAGCGATAAAATTTCTTATGAGTATTGATAACGGTCAGTATGTACTCACTGATACAGTCATAAAATATTTTGGACCTGCAACTATTGCTTTTGCATCTGACTGCAACAGCCTTACAGGCTGGACGTTCAGTTCATGGGGGATCAGCACATCCATATTCTACTCCCCTACTGCTTCGATAACCGATTCACCAATTGGTGATTACCAAAGCAACAGTGTATCAAACTGCACCCAGATCACTCCTGTAAATCTTGCCACAGCTGTAAAAGCAACACTTTCATTTTATGCAAGATGGGCTTTGGAACCCAACTTCGATTATGTACAAATTCAGGCAACAAATAATGGAGGTGCAACCTGGACTGCTTTATGCGGAAATTATACCGTTCCCGGAGGTGGTTATCAAATACCAGACGAACCCTTGTATGAAGGATTTCAATTGGGTTGGGTGAAAGAAGAAATTAGTCTTGATGATTATATTGGCGGCAACGTGAACATACGTTTTGTGCTCGGAAGCGATTGGGGGCAGGAATACGATGGATTTTATTTCGATGATGTCACTATTACTACAGTCCTTCCCGGAACAAACAGTATTCCGGAATCAACTGATATCAGCATTACATCAGTGATGCCAAATCCGGCAAGTGAATATGTGTTTGTCAATTTTAACAACCGCGTTTCAAATGCAAAAATCAATATTTACGATACCCTTGGAAAATTGGTATTACAACAAAATGTTTCTTCAGAATCAGCTTCTATAAAAATTCAAACTGCGAGTTTAAAAAGCGGAGTTTATTTTGTGAGGCTTGAGAATAAAGGCATTTCTTCAACTCCGGCGAAACTGGTTATTAAATGACGCAAGTAAGTATTCTGAAATTCCATACAGCATTCCTCATAATGAATGTTCAATAACAAATATGAATTCTATGCTCTTTATCGGCAGCATATGCCAAGCATGCCCGAATTTCAACTTCCTTTACTTCTGGATAATCTTGTAAAATCTGCGCTATTGTCAAACCTGAAGCTAGCCAGCCTAAAACATCATAAACACTTATTCTTGAGCCTTTTATGCAAGGTTTTCCAAATCTCACATTTGGATCAATTGACAGGTATTGAGAATAATTCATGCCACTAAATTTACAAAATGTATAGCCATTGTGCAAAATGTGTGAAAGAGTGGATCAACCCCGTCGGGGTTAGGGGACTCTGTCGGGGTGGGGGGACTCTCCGGGTGTTGGACTTGTGTACAAGCTTCAATTTTTAGCACTCTCAGTTTTTAATAAGTTTTCCCCGTTGGTTAAAACCTGAGCTGTTCACGATTTCGTAAACATAAATTCCATCTTGAAAATTTTCAATATCTATTGCATCATAACCTGAAATGCGCCGTTTCAAAACCAACCTGGAGGCCATATCGTATAGTAATAAATCAGCTACTTCACCGGTGTTTAACGTCACATGAAAAATTTTGGAAACTGGATTTGGGAAAACACGCACAACTGGCACCAAACCGGAGTCATTGATACCTGTGCAAGGCGTGAGCAGGACATTGTCGATATTCACAAATGCAGCATCTCCTGCAGGATCATTAAATGATACAAATAATTTCGTGGTATTGAGATCATCCTTAAAATTACCAATTATTAAGAAATTCTCACTTCCCGTTGCAGTATAGGTACCTGAAACTAACGTCCAATTGGCTGAATCCGGAAAATTCAACGATTGATTGGATAACTGAGGCACAAAAGGCAATACAAACCAATGTGTAATATCGGTGACCGCTGTGTCTGAAAAATAGACTTGAATGTCGTCAGAAACGAAATTCATAGAATTGGCGGAATTGATAAACATCTCGAAATAATAACAGGTATTCGGTGTAAGGGTATTCAATAGTGGTGCTTCAATATATTCCCGGAATTCGGGAACATCTCCATACCACAATGTCAACCCACAAAAAGCATCCCCACTGAAAGCAGGTTGATAGCCCCAATAAGTATTGGGTACATTTAAGAACCCCGGAGCGCATTGATTAAAATATTCCGGTGAACCTCCTGGTGGATAAGGAGCCGGGTTGATCCAGTATAAAGTGGAATCAAATTGTCCAATCCCAGGTGCAGTAGGACAACCTGAGTACAATTCAAAGCCACCGTTAGGAACTAAATTCTGAGCATAACTGTTGCTAATAATCAGGACGAGGATAATTTGAAGCCATTTGACCATAAAATTGCAAGTTAGGTTCTCAGCATTTTAACTTGATCAGAAGTTTCGTCAAACAGCTGGTTACATTGCCTCATAACTTAATTATCTTCTTTGTTGTAAGATGACTTCCGGCATCCATGATTGAAACGAGGTATACTGCTGCACTTAAATCAGAAATATCAATAGATTGAGATGATTCGAGATGATATGTTTTTAATTTTTTTCCATACATGTCCGAAATTGTAACATCAACGGGGTATATGCCTGACGTTACATCAATAAACTCGACGGCAGGATTTGGAGAAATATTTAAAAAATTACTACTATATTCATTTAATGAGGAAGTCAGTGCTCCGCAATAATATGAAAAGTTGCCGACTGGCGATAACAGGCTCTGATTGTAAATGCCTGCGCACATCAGCCACCAACCCTCTTCAAAAACATAATACGGGGGTAAAAACGGACCGGAGATGCCACCGATTCCTTCCACATAAAAACCACAAAGTGAAATGGCTGCATCATTGCATTGAATTACTTTCCGGCTCAACCCATCGGGGGTGGTGATAAAATAGATGGTATCAACGGAAAAAGGGCCTGAGGTGGGCCAGCCTATACCGTAATCTACAGAATCACCTACCTGTACATCAAAATCATACCAAAGTTCCTCTTGTTGTGTTCCCTGATTATACACATATATCTTTTGAGCAACTGTGTCTTCCCTCATTAGATCACCACCCGGAAAGCCAACTGTATCCAAATAAAACGGAGGGCAATTGGGGCCAGGATTTTGTGAAACCCGATGAAATTCATAATGCCTGAATTTTTTGTATGCAGTTCCGTTCACAAGTGTATCGCCATCGATCCGATACCGGTAAGGACCCGCCCCATTCGGGCCAAACTCATTGCATACCATCCCTACTACGCTATAAGCCAGGTCCCAGTATGCGGAATCTGTCAACATCGGAATATATGACTGCGACCGGACCTCACTACCTGCACATGCCAGACCTAAAAAGATAAAACAGATAATTTTTTTCATGATGAACGAAGTGCTGTATAATATATTTCTCAAATCACACCGGGAAGAATGTATATGAAAGATATACATAAAAAACACTACCTGCCAACTAAAACAGGAAAAACCTTTTATCAACTTGACCTCTTCTGCCGGAAGGGTCCACCACCTGGTCAGGGCGAATGCCCGGGTTATCTATTTGCTTCCGCCACAGATTGCCTCCTCATCTTATGCAGCAAATAAATCATGGATGAAAAAAGGAAGAATGCTCCTACCTGGTGTAAAACACCAAGTACTATCGGCACATTGTAAACGAGTGTTAAAACTCCAAGGATAAACTGGAGTATAACTATTGTAACCACAAGGTAAATTGCCTGCAACTGGCCTGCATTAAGTTTCAGGTTTCGGTTTTTTTGTCCGGATATCGCATACCATCCCAAACCAATAATTGCAGCAGCAAGCAAATATGCAATGTATCGATGCACTAATTGCACTCCCGACATGTTATCAATAAAAGCTTTCACTCCCATTGTATCCAAAGCATAGTACACCGAATCAGGAATAAGCGTTTCACCCATCATTGGCCAGGTGTTGTAAATATATCCCGCTTTCAATCCCGCGACAAATGCTCCGTAAATAATTTGAATAACGGTAAGTACAAAGGCAATTATTGAAAATCTAAAAAGCTTTTTATGCCATCCTGTCAATTTTATTTTTTCTGTGTGGATGAGTTCAAATGCAAACCAGAAAGTAAGTCCGAAGGTCATGAATGCTGTAGTAAGATGCAACGCCAACCTGAAATGACTCACACTTGGAATATCGACCAATCCGCTTTTCACCATGTACCATCCGATGAATCCTTGTAAGCCGCCCATAAAAAAGAGGAGCGCGCATTTCCAGATGAGCTCCTTGCTTAATTGCTTTTTAATGAGGAACCAGGTGAAAGGAATAATAAAAACGATTCCGATCACGCGACCGATCAAACGGTGAATGTACTCCCAAAAATAAATCTGTTTAAAATCTTCAATTCCAAAATGAGCATTGATCTTTTTGAACTGAGGAGTCTCCGCATAATGTGCAAACTCCTTTGCCCAGGCTGCATCAGTTAATGGAGGAATTGTGCCGGTCACCACATCCCATTTGGTAATTGATAAACCGGAACCTGTCAATCGGGTGATGCCACCCACAACTACCATAATAAAAATCAGGAAACAACCACTGAACAACCAAAGAATAATGTTCGTCCTGACATTGATGCTCAATTCTTTTCCCATACTCATTAATCGTTAACCACGCGAACCACAAACTGTGCAGTGTGCCTGCTTCGTTGCTCCAGCAATATTTCTTTTCCTGCAGTCAGCATTTCCACAGTGGAAGGATAATAATGCCTTACTGTAAATAATTGCAGGTTTTCATTGTACAACACTTTGTATGTCTGGCGCAAAGTTTCAACCACAGGCGGTACTTTGAAGGTGTCGTTGTCGATACACACCGAAAAACTGATAGCGGAATTTTGCATCAGGTTAATTTTAATTCCTGATTTGGCAAACAATCCGAAAATCTCACTGAGATTATCTTCCGCAATGAAAGAAAAATCTTTTGCTGATATACTCAACAGCAACTGATTTTCTTTAAAAATAAATGAAGGGATAAGAGGCTTGGTCTGAAGATCCTTTCCAATCATCGTCCCCGGCAGATCAGGATTCATGAATGATCTTACATGCAAAGGAATGTCTCTGTTCTCAAGAGGTTTTATAGTTTTCGGATGGATGACCGAAGCCCCGTAATATGCAAGCTCAATAGCATCGTGATAACTCATCTTATCCAGCTTCTGCGCATCGGTATAGAACTTTGGATCGGCATTGAGCACACCCGGTACATCCTTCCAAATAAATACAGCATCTGCCGAAAGGCAATACGCAAAAATGGCTGCCGAGTAATCGGAACCTTCCCTGCCAAGGGTAGTAGTGAAGTTTTCAGAAGTGCCGCCAATAAAACCCTGGGTAATTACTTTTTTGCCGGGAGCAGATAATAGTGGAATGAACTTTTCCTTACAAAGTTTTTGAGTCGTTTCCCAGTTGATATTTCCTTCACGGTAATTGTTGTCGGTCGCAATCACATCACGAGCGTCGAGCCAGTTATTTTCCACACCATTTAATGCAAGATAAGCGGAAATAATTCGTGTGGAAATAAGCTCACCGGTTGAAACAATTTGATCATATGCAAAAGCAAATCCTTTGGCAGGTTCTTCTTCAATCACCCAGTCAATCTCGACAAAAATATTGTTCACTATATCAAAAATCGGGTGCGTAGGAACAGAGAAAAGATCCATCATAATTTTATGATGAAACTCTTTCACTTCATTGAGAGCTGCGGATGCATCACCTGTTTTATAAAAATAGGCATTCACAACTTTTTCCAAAGCATTGGTAGTTTTTCCCATTGCGGAAACCACCACCACCAATTTATCATCGGTAAATCCCGCAAGAATTTTAGTAACATTTTTCACTGCAGCTGCATCCTTTACCGATGCGCCACCAAACTTGAATACTTTCATTGATTGTTTATTTTCATGGAGAGGATATTCAACTGTTGTTCGTTTAGTTTACAGTTAATCCACTCCACATCCATTGATGTATTATACTTTTTATAAAATTCGATTGCAGGTGTATTCCAGTCGAGTACCTGCCAGTGCAATTGTTTCGCGCCTAAACGATGACTATCCGCAATAACGGCGTCGAGCAATTTCTTACCTATTCCTTTATTCCTGTAGGCTTCGTTCACCACAATATCGTCGAGATAAACACCCTTACCTTTCCAGGTACTATACTTGATAAAATAAATAGCCATGCCGGCAATAATTCCATCAGCCTCAGCGACCTGTAAAATAAAAACGGGTTTCTCACCAAAACCATCAGTTTCCATATCCGATTCGGTATTGGTAACCTCATCGGGCGCCTTTTCAAACAAGGCCAATTCCCTGATGAGACCGAGCACAGCAGGAATGTCGCTTTTTTCGCCTTTACGGATGGTGATTTTCATAGTCCTGAAATGACGTGCAAAAGTAAGTATTTAAGTAGGTCGGAAGTTCAATCTACACGTAATTTCTCCGTGGTCCTCTGTGGTTCTCTGTGCCCTCCGTGTTTCCTTTTAGCGTCAACCTGGTCGCGTCGTCAAATCAGGTCCAATTAACACGGAGATACGGAGGACCACCGAGAACCACGGAGAGATTTGGATAAATGAATTACTTTTGTCTCATGAAATTGAATTTCAGGAAAGTTGGGGAAGGGAAACCTGTTGTTATCCTGCACGGATTATTTGGATCGTCGGATAACTGGCAGACCTTTGGCAAACAACTGGCAGCTAAAGGCTATGCTGTGTATATGGTGGACCTCCGTAATCACGGACTTTCACCGCATAACGACGTTTTTAATTACCAGGTACTTGCTGAGGATGTGTATGAATTGTTTGTAGCGGAAAATTTACAGGGAGCATTGCTCATCGGCCATTCGCTTGGCGGAAAAACTGCAATGACTTTTTCGTTTCAACGTCCCGAGATGATTAGCGGATTGATTGTGATAGATATTGCTCCACGTCAATACCCTGTTCATAACCAAAATGTGCTGGATGCATTACTGAAAGTTGATTTGAATGTAATTCACACACGCAAGGAAGTTGAAACTATTCTTACCAGTCAGCTCGATGATCCTGGTACAATTCAGTTTTTATTGAAGAATTTATACTGGAAGGAAAAAGATAAACTCGACTGGAGATTTAATATTCCTGCAATCAGTCACCAGTTTCAATCGGTAGGAAAAGAAACATTACCCAACAGACCTTTCGACAACCCAACTCTTTTCATCAAAGGTGAAAAATCAGATTACATTTCATACGACGACGAACGACAAATTTTTGATTTGTTCGAAAATGTGGAAATAAAAACCGCTCCAGCCGCCGGTCATTGGGTGCATGCTGAAAATCCGACGTGGTTGATGGAAACGGTTGAAGAGTTTCTTTTGAAGCTATAAGGTAATATTGTGATTTTGTTTTCACTTTCACACTCTCGCTACAAAAAAGTGACAAGTGTAAAGTGACAAGTTCGTTACAATACAAAATCGTGACGAGTAGCGAGTGACGCGTGACGAGTTTGTTACTTATTGATATTTAACTCGGTCAACCATTAGGAACTTGCATTGAAAAGGTAATTGGTCATTGGTCTTTTGACTTTGGACGTTTGAGCACGGCTATCGGAGAACATCGGTCACTGAGCTCGTCGAAGTGACAATGGTCTGTCGCTGAGCCCGTCGAAGTGACAATGGTGTGCCGATGATCTACTGCTGGATCACTAATTTCAGATTAAACGATTCACTCTCATTTTTAAGCTTCACAAAATAAATTCCAGAAGGCAATTTAGAAGCGTTTCCGGTGAAGGTGTTTGCACCTGAATTGGCAGAGAAATATTCGTTGAAAATAATTTTGCCTGAAAGATCAGTGAGTGAAATGTTGAATATTTCCTGTTTGCCTGAGGTGAAAGAAATTATGAAATTTTCGGAAGCGGGATTTGGGTAGATATTTATTTTATTCAGTTCGTTCACTTCGTTCACACCGACACTTCCCCCATTTCCGTTATACATATTGTGGAATTCCTGGTAGTACTGATTTGCAATTGCGGCATCGTGAATAATGAGTGTGTTCTCATCGTTACGGAGATTGGCTCCACTGCTCCAGTTGTGAGATCCTGTCAGCACCAATGGATCTGATACTGCATTCGCCTGATCCACGATCAGATATTTATGATGCATAATTCCGGGGTTACTGGCATGATCAAACAAATGCAGACTATTTCCCATCGCACCTTCCATAATCAGGAATGAAGTGCCGCTTCCGCCTGATGAATCATCCATGATTCCGGCTGCATAGATGTTGTAAAGATCCACGCGTTCTTCAACTGCATAAGCTAAATCATATCGGGTCATTACCATTGTAGCGAAATACAGCTCACTGTTTGCGGATGAGATAGTTCGCAGAATCTGATTGTTGGTATCATCGGAAGGGCTGAAATAACTTTCCACACGCTTGCCTCCAATCATTAGTTCGTGAGGAGTGTTATCCGATTTATCAGGACCAAATTTTGAATTACCTGAATTAGGTTGTGGTCCGCTCCCACCCCACATTTCCTCAAACTCCATTTGATAAACTCTTGCCAGACTCTGATCCTGAACAAACACGAGGTTGTTACGATCGTTATTCAGCTGATCATTGCTCCAGTTTGTGGATCCACCCATTACAACAGGCTTCGACGCGTCTGAATCTTCTGCATCGATAACAAAAAATTTGTTGTGCATGATTCCATAGTAATTCACTGGTGTGGTCGGCGACAGCAACACAGGAATATTGGCATTCAACAACTGCAATCCGGCATTGGTATTCCCACCTTCAGCAACCACTCTCACACGAACACCACGGGTATATGCCGCATTGATAGCTTGTACTATTTGAGTGGTTCCAACATTGTCCATGCTGTAAATTGCAATATCAAGTGTTAGCATAGACCGATCAATGTAAGCCTTCAATGTATCATCAAAAGTATTGGGCAATTGAATTGCATCGTTTGATGGTGGACTGGCGACGTACTGATCAACCGGACGATTAAAATACACCTTGATAACGCCTGTTGAATTTGAAGCAGTGATGTAGGCTTTGGTTGAAGCAAATGCGGTATCAGTTCCTGACACAGAAAATGCCTGGGCATAATAAATTTGTGCAGGATTGCCTCCTGAAATGTTCACTGATGGATTGGTTGAATTTGTTGGTCCGGTAATTACCCCAAGCTCAAGTGCAGGAATATGGCCGTAACGTAAAAATGAATTCCCGTTGATGTTGGTATTCCAGGTTATGTCAAAACCAGATGTAGTGATATTAAGCGGATGTGGTGGTGTGGTAATTGAAATTGAGGAAGAACTTACCAGGTCAGACAAACCGCGTGGCAGCATCTGGTATTGATTTCCGAACTGTGAACAGATTCCGTAAAGCGTAATACCGGAAGAAGGAATCACTTCTCCAACTAAAGGATTGCTTGATCGGATATAAACCACTCCTGTTTCACCATTTGCTGTAAAGTTATAACTCGAATTTCCCTGGAAGAAAGCACCTCCGTTATTGAAGGTCACATTGTTTATCTGCACAAGTTCCGATTCCACATTTTCTGCAAGCTGCAGAGGAGTAATAATCACCGGAACCGGGGAAGGATTTGAAGAAGAATTGAGAATCCATCCTGACACAGGAGTAACTTCCAGCAAATTCTGGTAATCGGAAGTGATCCCTGTTACCGTCACATTATCGCCACGCTGTGTCACAGCAAGCGAAGAACTGAATATTGCTATACCTCCTGTACCATCCTGCATATACCTGATAGTTCCAAATTCAATTCCTGAAGTAACAATTCCATTCACTGTAACGGTACTGCCTAATGGCAAAGCCCGGGCTGCCGAAATTGAAATTAATTGTGCATTTGCAGTCGCTGAACTGAAAAAAATACAAATTGAAATAATAATCCTGTAAATCATGAAAACGGTTTTAATAATAACAAAAGGGCTTTGAAATGGTTCAAAGCCCTTTTAAGTACTGAAATATTATGTCCTGAACGAATTCACTTTTAGTGAACTATTACATTGTCGATGCGCCAGGTTGTTGTGTTTGTAGTTGCATCACCCACATATTTAAAACCGATGTGAGCATTAGTGCCCGAGAATGAAGTCAATGGCACATTACCGGAAGGAATCCAGGTGTACTGACCATCGGCTTGAACTGCCAGTGTACATGTGATTGGTGACCATGTAGCAGTTGCCATGTTGGAACCTGTGAAGTCTGTTGAAATCCAAACCGACAAACCATTGTGCACAAAGAATCCCCATGATGAAGTGAATGTCAGAGTGTCGATAGTATTGAGGTTGAATGAAGGAGTAATCAACCATGATTCCATTGCTGCCAAACCTGAACCGAATGCAGTTGCCTGTGCATAGGTATCGCCACTGAATGCAGCAGCTCTCCAGTAGCGTGAACCAACTACAGCAAGATTATACCAGCCTGGCAATGCTATATCCGCATTCACGGTCTGACTGCTGAAGGTCTCGTTAATTCCACCACCCGGAGGAGGAGGAACTCCGCCGCAACGAATGGCTTTCATATCAACATCATAAGTATCGCGAATCAACAATTGTGGTGTACCGTTATATTCTGTTAAAACTGCCGTGAGTGTACCGTTGTTATTTGGAACTTTAGCCGCAGCGAAAGTTGCATAACCACTGGATCTTACCATAATTTCATCAGATCCGCAATCCTTCAGGTAAATTTCACCTGATAATTGCAACACAGGATCTGCATAAGTCTTGGAAGTATCAGAAGTTTTGAATTCAACTTCTTCAAGGCGAACCAACCTGTTCTGATAGTCATCCAGATTATTAGCTAGCTCATCGATAGTTGCTACTATTGGAAACACAGGAAGACTGTTTACACCTGGATAGATATAGCTGTCGATAAGAGTAAAAGGAATCGGAGCAGCTTCAGGTTGAGTTGGATCAGTAAGATCAATGTAACCTCCAAGTTGAATAAGGTTTCCATAATCTCCAATCACAAGATTTTTAAGTTTTACAAAAATCCTGCGTCCAATCGGAAACTCCCTGTAAAAATCAGAACGGTCAATACGGATTGAAATACCTGCAGTACCGTCATCGATAACCACAGTTTTATAAAAATTACCTGACTTGTCGTCGGCAATTACAGTTCCTGCAATATTCCAGTCCTGTTTAATTTTAACAACTGCATCGTAATTGAGAATAGTATCGCGATAAAGATCTTTCAGTTGTTTAATTGACATGTTAACCACAATATTCGGATCCTGGCCGTTTGAAGGAGGCGTATCGAAATCCTCTTTCTTACAGGAAGAAACCGTGACCAGTGTAAAGAACACGATAAATGGCAAATACTTTTTAATTGAAATTTTCATGGGAATATAATTGTTATTTTTTTAGTTCATTCTTAATACTAGGTTCACGAAATAGGTAGTTCCGAAAGAGTAGAAATATTTCGGTGCAAAGGCATTTGGATCTTTGTTTTCAAAGTCGAAACGCAATTGCTCATACCCTCCTGTCACCAGGTTTTTATTATTTGTAAGGTTGGACACACCTACATTCAGTACCAGGAATGTATTGTTTTTCATGTTACTGAAGAAATTGTTCAGCTTCCATGATTTTCCTCCGAAGAAATCAATAGTGTACTGTGCATCGGTTTTTTCCTGCTCTGTAATTGCTTTGTATTGATCAGAGCCCTGAGGAACAAGATCAACTGCATCAGTAGTACGGCGTGCAGGATTAAATGCAATGTAAGTGTTGTCGTAGTAATTGAAATTCAAATTCACGAACCAGAATTTCTTTGCACGGTAATTTAATCCGACTGTATAAGCATTCTGTGGAGTTCCACTTACGTAGAAATTTTTCGCATAAATAGTTTCATTCTCAGCAAGCAATGTAGCAGTGTTGTCAACTGAAATAGTAGCTAACGGTCGGTCGGTGTAAATGTATTGCCCGATTGCAGCAACAGCAGTGGCAGTAAATCCTTTTCCAAGGTTGTAATCCACTGCAAGTTCAACTCCTGCATGGCGGGTGTCCAAATTGGTTAAGGTGTAGTTTACGTAATCCCTGTAATCACTGTGGTAGAAACTGACAGTACTCACATCGTTATTAAACTGTGTATAATAACCAACTACACGTGCTTTTAATTTTGGAGCACGCAACAGGTAACCACCTTCAACGGCTGCAATACTTTTATTTTCAAGTCCCGGTGCTATTTGATCTCTTGTACGAACCGACACGTATGAATTCTCAAAATATGGCGCTTTAGTGAGTGCCGCTACATTTGCAAACAAATAATTTCTTCCATTCAGTTTGAAAGTAGCTCCACCCTTCACACCATAATTAAAGAAGGATTGAGTTGCTGATTTTCCATAAGAATCATTCGGAAACAAACCATTTCTCACATGGCCAATTCTTTTGAAACTGCTTTGCGATAAATCAACAGCAGCAAAGAAATCAAATCTGTCCAGTTTCATTTGTCCCTGCGCATATCCGGAAACATAAGAAATGTCAGAAGTATAATTGTATCCGAATTTATCGCCTTCATGGAGAATGCGGTTAGGATGATTCAAATCATTTTGAAGTGCCATTTCATTACCTGAAAAATCCTGTTCCGCATACTGATTCACATCGACATAAAATTCACCACCCAACAAATCACCAACGCGTTTGAAGTTATCGGTTTTTTGTTTCATGTAAGAAAGTCCAGCTGAGAACTGAATGTTTTCAGCTAAACTAGTGCTGTAATTTGTATTGAAATGGAATTTATTTGAAGAAGCTACACGCTCTTCAACAATATAAGCAGAGCGTTTTCCAGTTACAGTGTTTCCCGGAATACCATCTACATTGTAAACAGTTTCATTGGCAGAAAAATTTGCTTCATACAAATCATCCCATTTAATTTGTCTCTGATCTTCATAAGTGCGCAGCAGGTAATCAATTTGCGCAGCCATCTCAGGATTGTCTTTGTAATATGAAGGCAAACGACGGTAATAATCAGGACGTGGATCGGGTGCATTGTACCAGTCGAGACCTGTATTTACATTTTCTCCCATTGACGCACCAACTGAAGTGCGGAGCAGTGATTGATTATTTATTTTCCAGTCGTGTGACAGAATTGCAACGGGCTGGTGACTGATATTCAGATTGGCATTACGTTTTTTACCATCCTGATAACCCCAGGTTGGGTTGTAATAATTTGTTCCTGCAATATCATACAACTCCTTCATTGCCGGTGCTGATTTACCACGTTCAGCCGGACTTCCAAAAACAGTCAGGCTCATAGAGTGTTGACTGTTTATTACTTTTTCTGCTGCAGCAAAATAGGATGCACCGTTGTAATAAGTTCCCGGAATATAACCTTCGTCAGACCATCTCCTGGAAAAAGAACCACTGACTGCCCAGCCACCTTTCATAAGGCCTGTTCCAAAAGTAGCCATTACACGATTTTCATATACACGATTGGATGCAGCATAAGAAACAGCCAGTTGCTTGCGTTGTTTGGAAGCCCGCAAATCAATATAAGAAGACCCACCCACTCCACCAAAAGCGAAACCGCTGGCAGCAAGTCCTGTAACATCTTCCCTGTTACGAACCACATCGTTCAATCCTCCCCACAGGTAAAACATAGAATTGCCGCTGGTGAGATCCGTCATTGGAACTCCATTAAGGAATGTAGTTGCATTGTCATTTTCGTAACCTCTTACTTTAAAACGAGCACCACTGAAAGTAAATGCAGCGGCTGCATTAAAAGCATCCCTTGATGCAGACAAAACTCCTGAAACATTTTGCGTGGTGGATTCTTTAATTTCAGAATCCGAAATTGAAACAACCGCCACATTGTCCATCATTTGTTCCGCTAGCGAAGCTGCTGTTTGCGTATTCAGGAATCCCAAATCTATCGCTGCGGAATTGACTTTAATTTCCATAGTGTAGCTCTTGTGATTTTCGGAAGTTATCACCAGGGTGTAATTTCCAAAAGGTACATCTTTAAATTCAAATGCTCCTTTAAGATCAGAAACAGCTTCGAAAGTGGTTCCTTCAAGTGTAATTTTTGCACCCTCTACAAAATTGTTGAGATCGTCGGTGATGATTCCTTTGATAGTGGAATTTTGAGCAAATGACAACTGCCCTGCAAATACAAAGGCAGCTATCAGAAATAATCTGATAATTTTCATAAATTGATATTTCCCCGCAAGGGTGGGATGATTGAGAGTGCCAAAGATAATTAAATACCCAATACCGGAGATGATTGATTATCACGGATATGTGAAATCAAGGTTAATTTTATATGAAGTGATATGCAGTGGGTTGGATTGTTTAAATTTGGGCGGAATTACCGGATTAATTTCAGGTAATTTTTAAAGATTTAACAAAATTCAGGTTATGAAAAGAATAGGCTTATTGGTGATTTGGATTTTGATTGCAGGATTCCAAATTGGATTTTCGCAATCAAAAAAAACGAATCAATACAAGGTGGCATGTGTGGGTTTTTATAACCTGGAAAATCTTTTTGATCCAACTGATGACCCTGCAATAGACGATTCCGAATTTCTGCCTACAGGCACTAAATTATATACAGAGACAGTATACAAAGACAAACTTTCAAATTTATCGGATGTAATTTCACAGTTAGCCAAAGAAGAAACACCTGATGGAGTTGCCTTGCTTGGAGTTGCTGAAGTTGAAAATGAACGCGTGTTGGATGACCTGGTAGCAATGCCTAAACTAAAGGACAGGCATTATAAGATTGTCCATTACGACTCTCCTGATCTTCGTGGCATCGATGTAGGACTGCTTTACAACCCGGTTTATTTTAAGGTGATTGAAAGTGGGCCACTGAATGTACCCTTAAAAAATCCCAATGGAACTCCCTATGCCACACGTGATGTATTATGGGTGTATGGATTGTTTAACGGTGAGCCTGTACACGTTTTTGTAAATCACTGGCCTTCGCGCCGCGGTGGTGAAGAAGCATCAGCGCCTAACCGTGCACTTGCTGCTGGAGTCGCGAAAGCTAAAATCGACAGCATCAACAAGGCTTATCCGAATGCAAAAATTATTCTGATGGGTGATTTAAATGACGATCCTCTTAGTCCAAGTGTGACGGATGTGTTAAAGGCTTCGAATGATATTCCAAAATTAAAACCCGGTCAACTGTACAATCCATGGACCGACAATTACAAAAAAGGAATCGGAACGCTTGCGTACAATGATGCATGGAATCTTTTTGATCAGATTGTGATTACAACTCCTTTTTTAAAGAAAGAGCAAAAAGGATTTTTCTTTCAGAAGGCTGTCATCTTCAACAAGCCTTATTTACTTCAAAAATCGGGAAAGTATAAGGGTTATCCTTTCAGGACATACGATTTTGATAATTACATGAGCGGGTATAGCGACCACTTGCCTGTTTACCTCGTATTTTTAAAGAAAGTAGTGCAATAAGCAACAAGTAAAGAGTAAGTCAAATTTGAAGATTAGTTGCATGCAGGCGACCTAAATTGCTGTTTTTCAGGAGGTAACAGGTACACCGAATTTCTTATCTTTGCACCCTGAAAATAATCTCCCAAGTAATATGAACAGAGGACCCGTTTCCCAATTTATTGAACACCACTACCGTCACTTCAACGCTGCGGCATTAATGGATGCAGCAAAAGGCTATGAAACCCATTTGCTGGAAGGTGGTAAAATGATGATTACACTTGCAGGTGCTATGAGTACAGCGGAGTTAGGAATTTCACTGGCTGAAATGATTCGCCAGGGAAAAGTTGATATCATTTCCTGCACCGGAGCCAACCTTGAAGAAGATGTGATGAATCTTGTAGCTCACACTCACTATAAACGTGTACCCAACTACCGTGACTTAAGTCCGCAGGAAGAATGGGATTTATTGGAAAATGGTTTCAACAGGGTTACCGATACTTGTATTCCCGAAGAGGAAGCATTCCGTCGTATCCAGAAACATATTTACAAAATCTGGAAAGATGCCGAGACGAAAGGCGAACGTTATTTTCCACATGAATTCATGTACAAGCTTTTGCTTTCAGGTGCGATGAAAGAACACTATGAAATTGATATTAAAAATTCATGGATGATGGCGGCAGCAGAAAAAAACCTGCCGATTATTGTTCCGGGATGGGAAGACAGCACAATGGGAAATATTTTCGCTTCATACTGCATCAAAGGTGAACTGAATCCGTCTACCATGAAATCAGGTATTGAATACATGACGTGGCTTTCCAAATGGTATATTGATAATTCAGCAGGCAAAGGAGTTGGTTTCTTCCAGATTGGCGGAGGTATTGCAGGTGACTTCCCTATTTGTGTGGTACCAATGCTTTACCAGGACATGGAAATGCATACAATTCCTTTCTGGTCGTATTTCTGCCAGATTTCTGATTCCACAACCAGTTACGGATCCTATTCAGGAGCGGTGCCCAATGAAAAAATAACATGGGGAAAACTTGACATTACTACTCCGAAATTTATTGTAGAATCAGATGCGACTATTGTGGCACCTTTGATATTTGCATGGCTTCTGAAATGGTGAGTTGAAATGATAAATGATAGATGATAAATAACGTTTGTTTTTACATCATATTGATATTTTCAATTGAAATTGGTTTTTTGTCTTAATGTTGAAATAGTTGCTTCGAAATGATAAATGAGAAATTAAATTTAATTTTGATAATCACATTATTTAGTCGTTTTACAATAAAAAAAATGAAAACGGAATTGATTTAATGACTGCCAACACCATCTATCATTTATCATTTATCATCTCAACGCGTGTCTGAATCCCTCGTAATAATTCCCACTTACAACGAATGCGAAAACATTGAAGCCATTTCAAGGGCTGTGTTGTCGCAGGAGCATGCTTTTGAAATACTGGTGGTGGATGACAACTCCAAAGATGGTACTGCGGAAATAGTAAAAAAGTTGATGATGGAATACCCGGGGCGTTTGCATCTTGAGCAACGTCATGGAAAACTTGGACTTGGAACTGCATATATTCACGGATTCAAATGGGCGATGGCAAAAAAATACCAGTTCATTTATGAAATGGATGCCGATTTTTCTCACAACCCAGCTGATCTTGTCAAGCTTTACAACGCTTGCGCGGAAGGTGGAGCGGACCTTGCAATAGGATCCCGTTATATAAAAGGTGTGAATGTGGTGAACTGGCCCATCGGGCGTGTGATCATGTCGTATTATGCGTCAGCTTATGTGCGACTGATTACAGGAATGCCTGTGAGAGACGCCACTGCGGGCTTTAAGTGTTACAAACGGGAAGTGCTGGAAACTATCGAACTCGATAAAATAAAGTTCATGGGCTACGCTTTCCAGATAGAAATGAAATTCACCACCTGGAAACTCGGATTTAAAATAAAAGAAGTTCCAATCATTTTCACCGACCGCCAGGAAGGTTCATCCAAAATGAGCACCGGCATTTTTAAAGAAGCTTTTTTCGGAGTGATTCAGATGAAAGTTAAGAGTTGGTTCCGGTCATACAAAAAGTGACGAGTGGCGAGTGACGAGTCACGAGTGGGTTACTGATTAAGTATTTGCTTTTGCTTCCAGTTGACCATTTCGTTTTAGTCGGCAGTTGCCAGTTGGCAGTCGGCAGTGGTTACTGATTAGGTTTTGATCTATGTTTTGAACTGTGTAGAATTTCGATTTTTGTATTTGCTATAGCCAATTGCATGAAGAAACCTCTTAGAATAATCCTTGCAGTTCTGACCTGTGGAATAGCTATTTTTATAATTGCTTTTGTACTCTTAAACCAATTGTTTGGTGTAGATGACAAATCAACAAGGTCATTAACAGCAGAATTGAAAACCGGTACTGAATCATTTAATGCATTAGCCAATAACATCCTTTCAGACGGCACTATAAACTTTATCAGTATTCAAGGAGGTAATACAAATCGATGTGAGACTGTGAATAATTGGACCAGATGCCCGGGACAAAACTGGAAGAACACCTCAACAAATGAACAAGTGATAAACCTCGAACAAGTTTTGCAAGCCGAGAGGATCTCCAAGTCCCATTTTGATTCTATTGTTAATTTTATGAACGCACATCAACTAAAAAGTATTCAAATTCCATTCGACTGTAAAGGGTGTGTTGACTTTGAAGTAAGCTACAATGGGTTGAGATATTCAAGTTCTGACAATTATATATTCGAAACAGACCATGAATACGTTATTGTGACACGGGTTGATAAAAATTGGTTTAGTTACGAACGTGACATCAATTAAACCTTGCTACATGATGCAATATGAAAAATTGATCCGAAAAGTCGATTGTTTAATTGAGTAACTTGCTTACCCGATTTTCATATACTGCCTACTGCCTACTGCCTACTACCTACTACCGACTAATGACTAATGACTAATGACTAAACAAACTTCTCCCCTTTAGTCAGCTTCACATCATTTACAAACTGACGGATTTGTTGTTCGTCCTGTTTGCGGCAGATGAGTAATACGTTTTCGGATTCTACTACAATATAATCATCCAATCCTTGCAGCACAACAAGTTTTTCTTTTGGTACGCTGACAAAACAATTCTTGGAATCGTAGAGCATTACATTCTTGCCTACTACTGCATTTTCATTTGTGTCGTGCTTGATGTGTTCATAAAGTGAACCATAGGTTCCCAAATCACTCCATCCGAATTCCGCACTCATTACAAATACATTCTTTGCTTTTTCCATCACACCAAAATCGATGGAAATATTTGTGCATTGCTCATAAGCTTTGCGCACATACTCATTTTCAGCCGGTGTGTTGAAGTGATTGGCTGCTTCATGAAACAATATATCGATATCAGGTAAATGTTCTTTAACCGCTTTGTGAATCGATTTTACGCTCCACATGAAAATACCTGCATTCCAAAGGAACTCACCGGTCTGCAAAAAGAACTTCGCCATTTCCAGGTTCGGCTTTTCTGTGAAAGTTTTTACTTTGGAGATTTTATTCTCTTCGTGAACTTTATGATCGATAAACTGAATGTATCCGTAACCAGTATCTGGACGGCTTGGCTGAATTCCGATTGTAAGCAGTGAATGATTTTCGGAAACAAACTGCAAACCTTTTTCAACGGCTTTTGCAAATTCAGCTTCTTTCAAAATCACGTGATCACTTGGAGCAACTACAATTTTCGCTTCAGGATTCAGATTCAAAATTTTGTAACTGGCATAAGCGATGCAAGGTGCTGTATTCTTGCGATGTGGCTCACCCAAAACCTGTGATGGTTTGAGATCAGGCAGTTGTTTTAATACCAGTTCAACATATGCTTCGTTGGTGACAATGAAAATATTCTCCTTCGGACAAATCGACAAAAACCTATCGTACGTTTGTTGCAAAAGTGTTTTTCCGGTACCAAGGATATCGAGAAACTGTTTAGGGAAAGCATTACGGCTCATGGGCCAAAAACGACTGCCGATGCCCCCGGCCATGATTACACAATAGTTATTGTTCATTTAGTTATTTGTTGAGGCTGTAGCAGAAACAATACAGACCGGAAAATTTCTGCAAAGCAAAGAAAAGTTTGTGATATAAAGAGTGATTTGATCAAGTTAAGAGAAATCAGGTTCTGTATTGCTTCAGAACCTGATTCCGGAAATTTATTAAGGTTGATTTTCAGGGATTTAAAACCTGAATTATATGTTGTAACCTCTGATGTGCAATAAAATTATGTGAGGCCATTCAAAGCATTCCTCAATTGCTCTACAATCACAGGTATGTCGTCAAGTTTTGCAACTCCTACTGATAAACGATACCAGGTATTACTTTCTTTAGATCCGAATGAAGAGAAAGGAACAATCGCCACTTTGGCTTCATCGCAAAGAAAATCGGTAATATCCTGAGTTGTAGAAATAATTTTGCCTGAAGCGGTTTTCATCCCGATAAGGTCAAACTGCACAGTAAGATAAATTGCAGCTTGTGGTGAAATCACATCCACTTTGTATCCTTCCGCCCTGAGCGATAAAAATCCATGGTAAAATGCCTGCAATCTTTTTTCAATGCCTTCAAGGAAAGATCCGAGAAACTCATTCACTGCTGATTCATCCTGTAAAAATTTTCCAGTTGCAACCTGTTCCGCTTTGGGTGCCCAGGCTCCGACATGCGAAAGAATGGAACGCATTTTACTCACGATGTATTCAGGACCAAACGCCCATCCAACCCTTACTCCGGTCGCGGCGAATGCTTTTGAAATTCCATCGATGCATACTGTATAATCACGCAACTCAGGAAACAAACTCACAGGATCGTGATGTTCTGTTTCACCAAAACAAAGAATTGAATAAACCTGGTCGTACAGAATATAAAGTGGTTTTTCGACACCAACTCTTCTGCGGTTTTCTTCCACAACCATTTCACAAATATCAGACAATGCTTCTCTCGAGAACACAGTTCCAGTAGGATTCAGCGGACTGCACAACGCGAGCATCCTGGCTTCTTTGATGAAAGGACGCAGCTGATCAGCAACAGGCATGAAGTTATTATCAGGCGTTGTTTCCACCATTATTGCCAGCGATTGAGATAAATGACAGTAGTGATTATTATTCCATGATGGAACAGGGAATACTACCTTATCACCTTCTTCAACAATAGTTTTATACACTGCATAAATCAAAGGACGCGAACCTCCTGAAATCAGAATTTCATCAGGGTGGTAATCGAGAAGTTGTTTTGATTTTATAAAACGACTGACTGCTTTACGCAAATCAGGCATTCCGTTTGCCATCGGGTAATTGGTATGTCCACTGCGGTATGCTGAAATGATTTCTTCCAATAACGCTGTGGGTATTGGAAAAACAGATGGATCAAAATCACCAATCGTAAGGTTAAATATTTTCTCACCTTTTTTTATCTTTTCATTAACATCATTTGACTGTTTAATGATTTCAGATCCAATCAATGTTTCGGCCATTTCCGAAACCATATGATCAGTGGTGTTTACTGTGATCGACATGCGGGAGGTATTTAGTGATTCAAAGGTAGGAAAAATATACTATTTAAACCTTTAGAAAAGTCACAATGATGGGCAGGGGATTACAGATTCGTGGTCGCAGTGCAAAGGATGTGATTACAGATGGCTGTGACGAAATAAAAATAATTCGAAAAAGTTTGGGTATTGGAGGTCCTTTTTTATTTTTTTCTGCCTGCAGGTAGTAATTTGCTGAGCGGCTGCACTTCAGTGAGCGGATTGATCACATACTTATGTTTGCTTTTCAGGCAGGTGCAGCAATAATTTTTATTTAAAAGTTCACCTTTTACAAATTCACGGCCTGAACGGATGCGGAATGGCGTATTGAGGGCGATTTCTTCAAGCAATTTCCATCGCTCATCACGCTTATCGTATTTCGCAAGGGTGCGGGTCAATTGAATATCAGAACAAGATGACGCTGCAGGATTGTTCATGTATCCGTTGATTGCCAAAACCAGATCTTTCGGAAAAATATCCATTTTTAAAAGTGGCAACATTAGCTTTTTAAATTCAAGCTTCCACTCTTTACCATGTGGATCAATTCTGAAACGAAATTTGTTGAAAGCAACCAGGTGGGCAACTTCATGAGTGAACGTAAGCAGAAAACCATATTTGTTCAAATCATGATTGATGGAAATGCGGTGACCTTTACCATCCGATGGCGGACGATAATCACCATATTTACTGTTACGGCTTTTTGTAATGCGTAGCGCAATTTTGTGCTCTACAATCCAGTCGACACAAATGTCGAGCGATTTCGAAGGCACGTACTTCGAAAGTGCCTGGGCAAGTTCCGAGATGTTCACGACTATTAAATTAGCTTAGGATTCGATAAATAACGAAAGACGAAATATACGCCAAAAATCCCATAAATACAAATTGAAAAACGGCCCATTTCCAGCTCCCTGTCTCTCTTTTGGTGATCGCCAGGGTACTCATACACTGCATCGCGAAAGCGTAAAAAAGCATCAGGCTCCACCCTACCGCCAAATTGTACATAGGCAACCCTGTTTTGGGATTTTTCTCAGCTAACATCTTAGCTTTCACTGTGGTAACATCTGACCCATCACCACCTACACTATAAATTGTAGACATTGTCCCTACAAACACTTCACGGGCTGCAAAGCTGGTAATGAGCGCAATACCAATTTTCCAGTCAAAGCCGAGCGGTTCAATAGCCGGCTCAATCGCCCTGCCTACAATACCTGCATAGGATGTCCTGAGTTTTTCAGCTGCAAGGTGATTCGCCAATTCCGGATCACTTTGTCCGACCTGCTCCATCCTGTCGCTCAATGCTTTAAAGGTTTTACCTGGGCCATATGAGGACAGCACCCATAAAACGACTGAAATTGCGACAATAATTTTACCGGCATCAAATACGAAAATCTTTACTTTTTCAATGATTGTCAGCCCAACATTTTTCCACCTGGGCATGCGATAAAGTGGAATTTCCATAATGAAATACGACCGTTCCTTTGCCTTAATTACCCATTTCAACACAAATGCCGACCCGATAGCAGCTAGAAAACCAATCAGATACAAGGCCATCAATACCAAACCCTGGAGATTGATAAGTCCGAAGTAGGTAATATTTGGAATCACCAATGCAATCAACAATGCATAAACCGGCAGTCGTGCTGCGCAACTCATCAATGGTGTTACTAAAATCGTAATCAGTCGGTCCTTCCAGCTTCCTATTGTCCGTGTAGCAAGAATTGCCGGAACCGCACAAGCAACTCCACTGATCAATGGAATAACAGAACGGCCATTCAAACCAAACCGGCGAAGCAGTTTATCCATCATAAAACTCACACGAGCCATGTAGCCGGTATCTTCCAGCAAGCCCACAAAAAAGAATAGCAAAGCAATTTGAGGAATAAAGATTACCACACCTGCTAATCCTGCAAGAATTCCTTCCACTAAAAGGTCGTTGAATATTCCTTCAGGAATTGCATCATGAACCTGAATGCTCATCCAGGTAAATGCCTGGTCGACCAACTCCATTGGATATGCAGCCCAAGCAAATACCGATTGAAACATTGCAAACATAACCACCAGGAAAATCAGGTAACCCCAAAAACGGTGCATGAAAATATTATCAAGTTTGCGGGTAAGATTTTTATCACTCGAAGGTTCATGATTGTGAATATGCGTAACATCCTTCAACAATAGTGAAATGACTTCATATCGTTTCAGTGTTTCCGCAGCCTGCAATTTTCCCGGTGCAAACTGATGTTCTTTCAGAATATCATTTATCTTTTGTTTTCGCTCGGGGCGGTCGTTGAAAAATCCGATACCATCGAGGTTATTGGCAATCTGAAATGCAGCATAATTGCTGTTGATCTTTACTGAATTTTTAATTTTCTCCACAACCTGCGGAGCAAACTGTGCACTGTCGATGAAATCGTTTTCAGGCACACTGATTTTAGAAACTATTGCATGCTTCAGAATTTCAATTTCACCACCAACAAGCGCATTCATTGAAATAACAGGTATGCCCAACCGTTGTGAAAGTGCTTTGAAATCAATATCGATTCCGTTTCGTTTCACCAGGTCCATCATGTTCACCACAAGTATCGCCGGTGATTTCAAATCCACTACCTGCGTGCTGAGAAAAAGACTTCGCTTCAGATTGGTTCCATCAGCAATTATTACAGTGATATCTGGATGCGATTCATTTTCAGGATCACAAAGCACCTGGAATGGAATCTGCTCTTCAATTGTTTTGGGATAAAGTGAATAGGTACCAGGAAGATCAATAATCTCTACTGAAGTGTGAGGAGACCCATTGAATGCGGAAATCGAACATATCCCGGTTTTCTTTTCAACTGTTACTCCCGGGAAATTGGCAATCTTTTGCTTTAAACCTGTCAACTGGTTGAAAATAGTTGACTTACCGGAATTTGGATTCCCTATAAGCGCTACTTTTAATCGATTTCTAGACACGGTGGTATTGTAAATTCAAAATCAGTTAACTGGCCTAACCACCACATTTTCAGCTTCATCTACACGAATACTGATGGTAGCATCACCTACCAGAATGGCAATGGGGTCACCCAATGGCGCAAAACGGTCAACCGTGATCCTTTCTCCCGGCAAACAACCCATTTCCATTAATTTCAGTTTCATTGCATCATCATTATATGACTCAACAACAGCACTTTCGCCTTTCCCGATTTCAGAAAGTTTCTTGAAAATCACCAGCATACCCGACACTTTATTTAGAATGATTCAAAATAAAGCGCTAAAGTAGTTAAGTTTTATAATTACAGCCGTGATTTTGGTCAGAACAGGTAAAAAAAATATTGCTATGCGAATCAGGAAGGTTTGGAAATTTCCTTGGGGGCATTGCGTTTTCCAAATGAGGGGCAATCACATTTTTTCTTAAAAAGAAAACAGCCCTGCAAAAGCAAGGCGGTTACTGCCACCAGTAAAAGGTGGGCTCCACGAAATAAAAATGTTTTGCGACTACTGCCCGGCATCGTTAATAAGTTCCTGTTTAATTAGTGAACTCATGAAGAACTCTTCGCAAAGATAACGCTATTAATCACTATTTTTGGCGACAAATGGCGCAAAAACTGACATGAATATTTTTTCTCAATTAGGCAGGTACTGGATATTTATGGCTACACTTTTCAGTAAGCCTGAAAAAGCCTCCGTGTATCGCAAGCGTGTTATGGAAGAAATGGAATCCATAGGAGTGAGTTCGCTTGGAATTGTTACGCTGATTTCCGTTTTTATGGGAGCCGTTATCACCATTCAAACTGTATACAACCTGGTAAGTCCGTTGGTGCCGTTATATGTGGTAGGATTAGTTGCTCGCGACACCATGATTATTGAGTTTTCGCCAACAATCATTATGCTGGTTCTCGCAGGGAAAGTAGGATCAAGCATTGCTTCGGAAATTGGAACCATGCGCGTCACAGAACAAATTGATGCCCTCGAAATAATGGGAATCAATTCCTCAGGATACCTTGTGGTGCCCAAAATGATCGCGGCAATTTTCATCACTCCATTCCTGGTACTCATAAGTATGTTTGTAGGAATTGCAGGTGGCTGGCTCGCAGCTTTAGCGTCGGGTGTGATTCCTCCTGTAGATTACATCAAAGGAATACAGTATGAGTTTTTACCTTTTAACGTGACATTCGCGATGATAAAAACTGTGGTCTTCGCATTCCTTATCACTAGCATTTCATCCTTCCAGGGATTTTATACCCAGGGAGGATCGCTCGAAGTAGGGCAATCAAGTACCAAAGCAGTTGTTTACAGCAGCGTAATGATTCTGATTTTTGATTACGTAATCACCCAACTGATCCTGGCATGATAGAAGTAAAAAATGTGACCAAAGGGTTTAATGGGAAAAAAATTCTTGAGAATGTATCTCATAAATTCGAAAGAGGAAAAGTAAACCTGATTATCGGTGCATCCGGTTCAGGAAAAACAGTACTTGTAAAATGCATGGTAGGGCTGGTTGAAGTCGATGCCGGACGTATCGAGTACGATGAACGCAACTTTTCAGAAATGGACTTCCAAACGCGTAAGCCTATACGCAGAGAAATCGGAATGCTGTTCCAGGGAAGCGCGCTGTTTGATTCGATGACAGTGGAGCAAAATGTTATGTTCCCTCTCAAAATGTTATCAAACATGAGTTATTCAGAGAGAGCTGACCGTGTAAACTTTTGTCTTCAACGAGTGAACCTTCCCAATTCACACAAACTTTTTCCCTCTGAAATAAGCGGAGGAATGAAAAAACGTGTTGCCATAGCAAGAGCTATTGCAATGAATCCAAAGTATCTGTATTGTGATGAACCAAATTCAGGCCTTGATCCAAAAACATCCATTGTGATTGATGAACTGATCATGGAAATTACTGAAGAATATCAAACCTGTACTGTGATCAATACCCACGATATGAATTCGGTGATGACCATGGGAGAAAATATTTTGTTTATCCACCAGGGTAAAAAATGGTGGTCGGGTACTACAGCACAGATTTTTAAATCCGACAATGAAGAACTTGACGAATTTATTTTTGCATCCAAAATAATGCAGAACCTTCGCAAGTAATTCCGGTTTTGAAATCAGAATTCGCCTTTCATCCTTATTTTGTCAATGCCAACCATGTTGGTTTTTTTAACACATAGAATTCATAGGAAAACATAGAAAAACATAGTTAGAATTCAAACATTTCGACTTCAACCAAATATGTTCCCTATGTTTTCTATGTTTACTATGTGTTTATATTTTTTGGCATGCGACAAGTTAATTCAATAATTTATAATCGTCTATATTTTTTTCCGTTCCCGGGAAGGTTACAATACCTACATCATGTAATTTGATTAAATTGTTGATTTTCAAATAACTACATCATCATGCTTGAGAACCATTTTAGCATTCAAATCATTTTCTTTTATCTTGCAACAAAATAAATGTTCCCTGGATGAAATGGTTGAACGCCCTTAGTATCCTTTTACAATTCATTTCATTTTGGTTGGCAGCACCTGAATTAATAGGTGATGTGAGTCTGAAAAGGCTCAATGCATTCCTGCAGAAATTTGTCAGCAACATATCAATGATAATCCTGACTTTACTGATTCTCGGATTCAGTTTGTGGATGGGAATTAATGGCATTTTGAAGGGTCTCGAATACTCCAAAAGCGGAATGTCCAGCGAGGATCTCATTTCTCAGTTGACCATACTGGGAGTGGCATGTGGTGTATACCTGGTTTTTATGATTTACTTCAAAAGGATAAAGCTTTGGCTCGACAAACGGGTTTCAATCCCCCTTGTAAACAAGTTTACCTACAGTGACAGTTTTAGGAGAAATTCACTGTTGGTTGGCGCTCTTTTATTTACCTTTGGGTTTCTGATCCAATTTGTAATCATTTTAATTCAGCCATGAAACATACTCCTGAGCAGGCGGAACAACTCATTCAGGCATTGACTGCGTCCACCCTTTTCCGCAGGGTTTCTCCTGAGATGGTGAAGGAGCTGGTGAAGAAAATGAAAATCAGGAGTCATGCATTGGGAGAAACCATCATCAACAAAGATGACGTTGGCTATACAATGTATTTTATTATGTCGGGTGAAGTTAAAATACACGACAACGAACACCTGCTTGCGACACTCGGCAGTGGTGAATTTTTTGGTGAGATGTCTATCCTCGACCGCGAACCCCGATCCATGTCTGTTACAGCAGTTGAACCTTCAATGACAGGAAGTATACAGAGAAACGACTTTTTTAATGTACTGAACAAGTATCCGGGTATGGTGGTAGAGCTCATTGGCTTTATCAGCAGAAGACTCAGGAAACTGAATAAATTCATGGTAGAGCAGTTACGCAACCGTGAGAAAGAACTCGAGCAACAGGTTGCAGAACGCACTGCAGATCTTGAAAAGAAAAATGCGGAGCTTGAAGATGCTATTATCACTATCAGGCAATCGCAGCAACAGCTGATTATGCAGGAAAAACTTGCATCATTGGGGAGCCTTACTGCAGGAGTTGCACACGAACTGCACAACCCTTTAAACTTCGTAAATAATTTTACTGAGCTGAGCATTGAAATGATCAACGAGACCATCGACTCCGGTGATGTCAATGATATCAAGATTATGACTACAATGCTCCAGCGAAATCTTGATAAAATTTTGTTTCATGGTCAGCGTGCAGAAGGTATAATCAAATCGATGATTATGCACAGTAATACCTCCACAGGGAAAAAGACACTTACCGATATTAATGTACTCTGTGATCAATCGGCGAATATGGTAAGCTACAGCACTAACAACATTGCAACCGGATGCCCTGTAAGACTTGAGAAAAATTTTGATCCGGGGTTACCTTCCATCGAAATTATTCCACGTGATATTTCAAGGGTTCTGATCAATTTACTCAATAATGCTTTTTATGAAATTAACCGGAAGTGGAAAAATTCTTCCAGCAACTATGAACCCAAAATAATTATCAGTACATCCAAAACTCCTCATCATGTTTTAATAAGCATTGAAGACAATGGATTTGGAATTGCAGAAAATATCCGGGACAAAATTTTCGAACCTTTCTTCACCACAAAACCAGCCGGTGAAGGTGTAGGTCTGGGTCTTTCAATCAGCAACGATATTGTTGCCGCCCATGGTGGTAAACTCAAAGTTGAAAGTGTGGAAAACAGTTTCAGTCGTTTCATTATTTCATTGCCCCGTTAAATTCAGGTTTCCATTTTTGCACAGTTAGGTCAGTAATTGTTTTCTGAAAGCTTAAATAGTCAGGAAATAGTCAAATCTTTGCAAGTGCCTGTCAAAATTCTCATTACTTTTTTGTTTCTTCGCTACTGAAATAAAATCAATCTTTTGGAAATTGCTCTCGTTATTGGCTTGCTGGTTATTGCAATCATTCTGTTCGCGACAGACAAGTTTCCTATTGACCTGATTACAGTCGGGCTACTCATTGTACTTACCTCCCTGGGAATCCTCACTCCTACCGAAGCATTTAAAGGATTCGGGAGCGATTTTATTATCATGCTGGCTTCCATTTTTGTTGTAGGCGCTTCGATGCAAAAAGCAGGGGTATTGGAAATTATTGGTGACAGGTTTCTGAAAATACCCAAAAAACGTATCCGCTGGCTGCCAACATATATCATGTCGACCGTTAGTTTCACTTCGGCATTCATGAACAATACCACTGTTACGGCCATGTACGTTGCCCCGGTTGTTGGTATTTGCCGGAAATTAAGAATCAGCCCTTCAAAAATGCTCATGCCGGTTGCCTTTGCATCAATTCTAGGTGGCACATGTACTGTAATCGGTACATCCACAAACATTGCTGTAAATGCATACCTCGGAAAACATGGGTATCCTGTAATGGGAATGTTTGATTTTGCACCCATCGGTCTTACACTAACGGTGCTGGGAATAGTTTTTATGGCAACTATCGGAATCAGGATGCTTCCCGGTAAACGTGAAGTCAACATGGTGAAGGAGCTGGAGCAGAAAAATTATTTCACAGAAATTCTTGTAAAAAAAGACTCTCCATTAGTGAACCAAAAAGTGAGGGATACCGTGCTGAGTGAAATGGGTTTTAAAATCCTGAACATCATCCGCGACAAGCAAAATTCAATTGCCAATGGCTATTCAACCCTGGAAGCTAATGATATTTTACTTGTGGAAGGCAACATGGAAGACCTGTTGAGAATAAAGAGCGCGAACGGAATTGAAATTTATGCGGAATCGATGGTGTCGCAGGATATGATCACTGACGATATCAAGATTGTAGAAATATTTGTGACACCTGCAAATGACTTCGTCGGCCAGACCATCCGTGAAGCACAATTCAAAAGAAGATTTGGTTTACTCGTAATGGCCATCAACAGGGAAGGTCAAACCTTGTCGGATAAAATCGGGGATGTTGAAATTAAAATCGGTGACAGGCTGTTGATCCAGGGTCCTGCAGTAAATATTGAATATCGTAACAAACGGGGTGATTTTACCATTCTGCAGGAGTATGAATCTGCTAAACCAAAGAATAAGAAAAACGCTCTTCTATCAATCTCATTTTTTGTTGGAGCAATATTACTGAGCAGTGTCGAAATCATTCCTACTTCAATTGCGTTTATGCTCGCAGCGTTTCTTTGCGTTTTGTTCAACTGCATCAAACCTGATGAAGCATATCAGAAAATAGAATGGAATCTTCTGATACTTATTGGAGGCATGTCGTCGTTCGGGATTGCAATGGAAAAAACAGGCACTGCAAGTTTCCTTTCCAATGAAATCATCTCCCTGTTTGGGCAGATGGGTCCTATGGCAGTGCTATCTGCATTTGCAGTGTTAACAATATTCCTTACGCAACCTATGTCGAATGCAGCCGCTGCAATGGTGGTTTTACCAATAGCACTCACAGCAGCAAAAACATTAGAAGTAAATCCTCTTACATTTGCTGTTACGGTAATGATGTCAGCATCCATTTCAATGATAACTCCATTTGAGCCCAGCTGCATACTGGTTTATGGTCCCGGGGGCTATAAATTCATGGATTTTTTCAAAACGGGCATCCTCATAACGATATTGCTTCTCGCAGTTATCCTGTTAATGGTGCCCTATTACTACCCTTTTTAATCAAAACCGGCTACTTAATTGCCAATTTACGAATATGAGTTCAAATTCTGAATTATCAAGGGTAAAACTTCATATATGCACCCCTGCTACCGCCATATAGTGACAGGATTTTGTGTTCTGAATAATTTCACTTAATTTAACCATTCATAACCTAACTGAAACACTATGAAAGCGATTCTACTCATCCTGTTACTGGTTTCTGCAACCGGCAACATTTACCAGTATTATGAATGCAAAGAGACTGAGGCCCCTCCTGCAGGTGCAGAAGCAACAGTAATTGCCGCACCGACAGGATGTATTGTTACCAATGGCTTCGCGGAACCATTTGATATTGATCTTGATCATGCTAAATTATGCACCGATCAGTACAAAGAAAGTCTCAAATCTCCGGATTCTACCTTGGGAGGAGTAATATCACGCGCGGCTTTCGACAGTTTATTTTGCATGGATAAATGCAACGGTATAGCATATTCTTTTGCAAGAGATAATTCAGGCACTGCTGGTCCTGGTGCAAGTGGAGTTTTCATAATATTCAAAGGAGTGAATGTTGAATACAATGACGCGTCAAGAGAAATCACCGCAGTACACAACCTTCCGGATGCTGTGTTATACAGACCTGGAAACTGGTGCCCGTTGAATTGCATGGCATGGTAATACATATTCAGTCGGATCCAAATCAATTCTATGCTTTTTAAAAAATATAGGGTACTTTTTTTGATCCTGGTTATATTTCCTGTAACCTGTAAGGCGTTACAAGGAACCACATCAAAAGCGTCGGTCGACAGCATAGCATTGTTGATCGACAATGAAATTAATGATAAGGAAACATTGTACAAAGCCAATACGGTTTTGATGGATGTCGCGAACGGTTTCAATACGGTCCC
>Ga0190274_10000159_pt1 | contig 45790 bp, 48 predicted proteins | sample Popmic531T_FD_133002 | JGI IMG/M metagenome (GOLD analysis project Ga0190274, IMG submission 133002) | Populus adjacent soil microbial communities from riparian zone of Yellowstone River, Montana, USA - 531 T | ecosystem: Environmental > Terrestrial > Soil > Riparian zone | place: USA: Montana... | reverse complement strand
TCGCGTTCTGCTGTGCTCCCCGGCGACCAGCGCCATGCCCGCGGGCTCCGTACCTTGCCTTCCCGGTTGGTTGTCGACAACCAACCTGGCAACGCCGCCACGCAGCAGCTCGCCACGTCGACCAACGTCCGCCTCTGCAGCTAAGGCGATGCAGCTAAGGCGATGCAGCTAAGGCGATTGCTGACGCTTGTCGCGTTCTGCTGTGCTCCCCGGCGACCAGCGCCATGCCCGCGGGCTCCGTACCTTGCCTTCCCGGTTGGTTGTCGACAACCAACCTGGCAACGCCGCCACGCGCAGTAGCTCGCCACGTCGACCAACGTGCCTGGGCATCACACCTAGAGCAGGAAGCGCGCGACATATGGCGCGAACCGCTCGCGCAGCTCGTCGGCGTCCAGCCCGAGGTCGCCGGCGCGGTAGTCGATCGTGCCCAGCCGCCCGCGCTCGTGGCCGGCCAGGTAGTCCGCCATCGCCGCGCCGGCCTCGGGCGTGACGAGCTCGCCGGCCAGCTCGTAGATCCGTTCGGCGATCGCCAGGTCGTCGGCCATGAACTCGTCGAAGCGGACGTCGATCGAGCGCTCCGCCGGGATCGCGTCGCGGTCGGCGATGAGCGAGGTCAGCATCCGGTCGATCCGGTCACCCCAGTAGCGGCCCATCTCCGCGGCCGGCACCGGGGCGCGGTGCATGCGCGCGAAGTGCGGCATCGCGGCGTTCATGAAGTCGACCGCCAGGTCCGAGCGGGCGCGGCGCGGGTCGGGCTCGACCCCGATCTCGGCGGGCATCCGCAGCGGCTCCATGCTCTCCCAGTAGGGCAGCGTCCGGAAGGTCGGTCCGGCCGCGAGCAGGTTGTGCAGGTGCGTCGTCCCGGTGCGCGGCAGGCCGGCGATCACGACCGGCGGCACCAGCTCGATCTCGTGGATCTCGGTCAACCACGGGACCGCCGTACCCAACGCCGACGGCACGGTCACCGTGGTGATCGCCCGGTCGCAGCTGGCGCACCCAAACGCGATCACCACCCTCGACCAACCGCACGGCAACCTGGCGTTCCGCTGGTTCCTCGCCGACTCCGTCCCGGACCTGCCGGTGGTGGAGCTCGTGAAGGTCACCGACGCCCCGACGTCCGTCTCCTGAGGACCTGGCGGCACAATCGCCGCCATGACCACGACGATCTTCCGCGGCGGCCGCGTCATCGATCCCGAGGCCGGGACGGAGACCGTCGCCGACGTCGTCGTCACCGGCGGGAAGGTCGCCGAGATCTCGGCGGTGCCCGTCCTGGACGGTGATGCGACGGTCGTCGATGTCAGCGGTCTGGTCATCGGACCCGGGTTCGTCGACCTGCACAGCCACGTGCACTCCATCGCCGGCCAGCGGCTGCAGGCCTTCGACGGCGTGACCACCAACCTCGATCTCGAGGCGGGGTTGATGCCCATCGAGCGCGCGTACGCCGAGGCCGCGGCCGCGGGTCGCGTCCTCAACTACGGCTTCTCCGCCTCGTGGTCCGACGCCCGCGGCCAGGTCCTCGCCGGCATCGAGCCGACGGCCGACTTCGAGCGCTCGGCCGGTCTGCTCGGGAACCTGGACTGGCAGCGGACCTCGTCACCCGCCGAGCTGGAGTCCTGGCTCGGACTCCTGGAGCGCGAGCTCGCCGCCGGAGCTCTCGGCATCGGCGTGCTGATGGGCTACGCGCCCCGCTCTGACCCGGCGGAGTACCTCGCGGTGGCACGCCTCGCGGCCACCGCCGGCGCGCCCACCTTCACCCACGTCCGCGAGCTCGTCGAGGCCGACCCGAGCACGCCGATCGACGGCTCTCGCGAGGTGACGATCGCGGCTTCGGAGACCGGCGCCGCGATGCACCACTGTCACGTCAACAGCACCTCGCGCCGCCACGTCGACCGGGTGCTCGGCACGCTCGAGGAGGCCCGGGCCGCCGGCTCGCGGGTCACCGTCGAGGCCTACCCCTACGGCATGGGCAGCACCAGCGTCGGAGCCTTCTTCCTCGCGCCGGAGCGGCTGGGCGCCTGGGGCCTGACGCCGTCCAGCATCGTGATGGTCGGCACCGGCGAGCGGATCGCCGACGTACGCCGGCTGGAGGAGGTCCGTGAGGTCGACCCGGGCGCCACCTGCATCGTGGAGTTCCTCGACGAGCGCGACGAGGCGGACCGAGACCTGCTCCGCCGAGCGCTCGCCTTCCCCGACGCGATCGTCGCCAGCGACGCGATGCCGCTGGAGTGGCCCGATCACCGCGCCGACACCCGCGAGTGGCCGCTGCCTCCCGGCGCGTCCACGCATCCGCGTACGGCCGGGACCTTCGCCCGCAGCCTGCGGCTGATGGTGCTCGAGCACGGGCTCTGGGACTGGTCGGAGGCGTTCCGCCGCTGCTCCTACCTGCCTGCCCGGGTGCTCGACGAGATCGCTCCGGCGATGCGACGAAAGGGCCAGCTCGCGCCGGGTGCCGATGCCGACCTCGTCGTCCTCGACCCGCGCACGGTCACCGACCACGCCACAGCCGCCGACCCGGTCCGGCCGTCCAGCGGCGTACGCCACCTGATGGTCGGCGGCAGGTTCGTGATCGAGAACGGCGAACTCGACCTCGACGCCTACCCCGGGCGCGCCGTACGCGGCGAGATGCGCTGAGCACGGAGAACGACTCGATCCCAGCACCCCGTGTCTGCATGGCGCCGGCGGGGTCGGCCGGACCTAACCGATTTTCGGCATACTTCTTGCCGACACTGAGGCAGCCCCGGCGCTGCTGATAGGGGTTGCTGGTACCGGGGACGAGCCGGGGGTGTGATCTCGAGGCCGACGGCTCGACCGTCACGTGATGCCGCGTAGGAGCGCTCGCCATGCCACTGCGTCCAGAGGACCTGTCTGCCGTCGAGCGAGAGATCTATGACTCGCTACCACCCGGGCAACAGCACATCTACCTCGATCTGTCCGACGAGGTTCGGCCCCTCATCGGCCGCTGGGCTCCTGCGGGCGCTTGTCCGGACAGGCAACGCCAGCACGGGGTGTGCACACCCGACCCCCGAGTGACCTCACAGGTCGGCGTCCGTGAGCCGACCGACTGGGATCTCCTCCCGCCAGACTCGAAGTACAGCGACCGGATCTACCAGTACCGGATCAAGGACGCCCTCAGAGGGGACCTCCTGCTCACCCCCGGCGGTCCCATGGGGGTCATCGGCGCCCTCCTCAGTGCTCTGGCCCCACCGCAGGACTACAGCCACATGGGCATCGTCGTGGCCGACGACGGCTTCAACGGCACCGTGCTGCGACATTGCACCGCATCCGAGGACTGGATGATGCGCCGACAGTTCTCCACCGGCACCATCTTCGCCGGCACCCCGCTAGAGATGTCGATCCCTCAACGGGGGTTCCGCTCGGACGCCGAACGGTTCGTCTGGCCCGGCACGCTGACCCAGACAGTCGAGGTGGCGTACAAGAGCCACTATCACGAGCTGTACCGCAAGGAGGTCTATGAGCACGCGGGCGACGGCGGCTATGTCTGGAATGAGGGCGACAACGGCGAGCCGGAACGTGTCCCCCGGGACAAGTACGCCGTCCTCGACCCCAAGGTCGAAGGTGACGACCGGACAACTGGTGGCCGCTACCGGATCGCCGCACTCACCTTCGACCCGGTCAAGATCCCCATCCCCGGCGACCCGGAGCACCTGGCCTATCCCCTGATAGTGCAGCCATGTCCTCAGAAGCGGACACCGGCGGTACGAGCTGCCCTCGAACGAATCGCGGACCAGTGCATCCGGCTGCGTGGCCACTACCGCTTCTACGCCTACACCAACGGGCAAATCGGCGACGCCAACGACGGGCCACTCACCCTCGAACGCGATAACGAACCAACCTGCGTCAACGGCAAGCCTGCGGTCGCGACGCTGACAAACACCCGTGGCATGGTGTGCTCGACGTTCATCTGGCAGGCGGCTCAACTCGCCAACGCCGAGGGCGGCCCCCGCATCGTGTTCGACGGCCGGCCACACCATCCCGAGCCGATCGCCGCAGTCGGTGACGACCAGTGCTCACAACGCACGGCCCTATTGGGTCGACCCCGAGTCAAAGACTCATTGCTCGACCCCGCCGACCCCGTCGACGGGTTGTACTTCTACGACTCAGCGATCCGGGAAGAAGCTGGCCGGGCGCTCCAGGCCAAGCTCCGCGACAAGGTGCTGTCCAACATCAAGGGCATCCTCGATGACGTCACAGGACCACCAGTTCTCGGCGCCATCGAAGGTGCCTGGGCCGGGTCGACCGTCTCGGCGCTGCTCTCGGTCAACCCGGTCTTCCTCGCGTCCGCGCTCGCAGTGAGCAAGGCCTACCTCGACGAGCAGGTCGACAGAGTGCGCGAAACCGCTGTGCACGTCTCCAACCAGTCCGGCGACACCTTCTGCCGCGACAACGCAGCCCTCGACAACGAGTCGGACGAATGGCAGCGCAACCCCGGGAGCGGCAACACCGTCAGCCCAGACGACATCCTCCACTCGTGGTCTTCACCTCACGTCGAGGACGCCGACACGGTCATCGGGCTGTACGGCTCGAACATCAAGGCCGTCGTGCTGCCGCCAGCACCGGTCGAGGGGCCGTGGAAGTCATCGACCTGGGAGATCGCCGCCGACCGAACCACCATGGGGGTACGGGTCTTCCGTCGCGAAGCCGATGGGACCCCGACCTACCTGCCAGCGGCGACCGTGCGCGTCGGCTGCTCGGCGTACACCACCACCGAGGTAGCCGACATGACGAAGCCTCAGCGCGTCGAATGCCCGACCGGCCAGTACTTCGCCAGCGCAGCGTGGACCGACGTGACCAATGGCTTCCAATGGATCAGCCCACGTTCCATCGTCACCATCCCCGGCGGCAACATCGATATCGAGGTCCACCCGCCGAAGGAGACGAACCGCGTCATCACAGTGCGCGGCACCGCCAGTCTCCTCAACCGCCATGCGACCGACGGTATCCCGGTGATCGGTGGTGACCCGTGGGAGCTGGAAGTGGGCTTCGGAAGCGACCCGATCCCGATGAGCCTCGCCTTCGACTCCGTTGACCCGCACGATGACCCGGAATTCCACCAGTGGCTCGCCGAGCAGCACGGGGACTCTCTGCGCTCCCTGCGCGAACAGACCTGGTCCCATGACTTCGCCATCGAAGACTGGGGCATCGTTCGAGTTCGCTGCACACTCACCATCCATGCAGACGCGAGTGTGACCATCGCGCTCAAGGGCGGCACCCGCGAGGGCCAGGATCCCCAGGACACCACCGAACCCGACTGGGGTGCCGTCATCCGCAAGACCGTGCCGCCGAAGCATGCCGGAGACCCCCCGATCGAGTTCGATGTGACCGTCGAACGCACCGGGTTCGCCGTGCCCCCCGTCCGCGCGAACATCCACTTCGTGATCGACAACGAGCAGCAACCAGGGTGAGCAGCGAGCTCGACACCGGGACCGGGCGTCTGCCTCGGCGCTACCCGTCAGCCAGGGCTGGTGCGCCGATCAGCACCCTCTCCTATGCTCGGACCGACGAACCGTCACGCCGGACTCAGCCCGAGAGGCCGACCGCCAGCGCCACCACCAGCGAGGCGAGATAGAACGGCCAGACCGATGGGCTGCCCACCGCCTTCAAGACGCGCCCCAGGGTGGCGGGGTCTGCCGCCATCCCCCACGCGTCGTCGGCCTCGTCCGCAGCGGTGTCGTACAGCGTCCGGTACGAACGCTCGATCGCGAGGTAGTAGGCGTCGAGCAGACCGAACACGACGATGACGTAGCCGGCGAGGAACGCCAGCGACCTGTCGGTGTCCTTCGATGCGAAGCCGAGCACGGCGGTCACGATCGCGCCGTCCAGCCCTTGAGCACGAACGAGTTCTGGGCCATCCGGGTGATCACACCCTCGATCAGGGGCAGCCGTTCGCTGTTTGCCATGGCGGTTCCGGTCCTCTCACGGCGACATCGGCCACGATCGAGTCCATCGTCGCCGCGTAGTCAGGCGAGTCGACCAGATCGTGCGGCGAGTCCTTGACCAAGACCAGTCCTCGAGCAAGCCGAGCGGCTATCCCGCCCGGGCCGGCGAACGCGTAGACCGGCACCGACGGGAAGCGCTCCCGGAACAGGTCGAACTCTTTCCGGACACCCTCCATCCCACCGATGAACAGCCCGGCGGACAGAGTCTCCGTCCGGCCCGGTCCGACTGGTCTGAGCATGGCGTCTCGGAGGGCCGCGAGACTCTCGCCGTTCGCACCAGGTCGAGGCTCCTCACCCGCCACGGCCTCCACGAGCTTGATGTCACCGACCTCGGTCTCGGCGATCCGCCAGGTCGATGCGGGGATCCGGTCTGTATAGAGCCTGGACTGGTAGACGGTCACCAACGGCAGGACGACCTTCCGGTCGTGGCCGAACGACTCGACGAACAGGACGAAGGCGGCGTCGGAGAGCGCCTCCTCGATCCGGTCCTGCACGTCCGCGAAGGTGTTCGAGCCGGCCGTTGATCGCTCGGTGGGTCCGTTGGATGTGCCGGGGCGGTCCAAGTAGGCCAGGATCTGCGGCTCGCCTTTTCAATGTCCGACCGAGCGTGGTGCCCTCGCTCAAGGCAGGGGGACGCCGTGGCTGAGCGAGGCGATGAACTCCACCATCAGCTCTCGACCGTGACAGCGGTCCTCGTGCCGGTAGACGGTGATCATGCGCTGGTAGATGCACCAGGTCGCCTCGACCTCGACGTGCCCATCGACGGCGAAGAGTGCGGTGAGCCGCTCGGCGCCAGCGCCCACCACACCGTCAACTGGGAAGAGCCGGTTTTCAACGGATCGTCCGCGCCCTGGGTAGACCGCGTCGCCGACGTCCTTTCATCCGATGGGCGCTTGGTCCACACTGAGTCCGTGTCTGTGCGCGCGAAGTTTGCTGAGCTTGCCGTCGGAGTTCGATCGCTTCCGTCCCCGGCTCGCCAAGCCGTTGGTGGCGCCCTCATCCTGGGTGTCGTCGGAGCGCTGGCGGGTTTGATCCTTGGCCTGATCGCCTACCCGCCGACCGCGTGGGCCGCAGTGTTTGAGATCGGCATTCCTGCGGCTGCGCTCGGGCTGATCGGCGGGCTAATCGTCGGGCTCATCACGCGGGCGGCGTCTGCACGGACGTCAAGAACTCGATAGTTGCGCCCGCGATCGGACCACTGCTGCGTGTTATCGCCGCACATCGTCGCGTTTCGCAGACGTCGAGTGCCGAGCGTTGTTCGCATCGGGCAATCCGGCGAGTGAGGCAGGGGCCGCTGAACTACGAGCGGTTGGTCGTCCAACGGTGCACCACAGGCACTAGACAGTGCGCATCCTGAACCCATAATGTCAGCGCATGGATAATACCGGTCGCTTGGCGTCGATCGCAGCAGCGACGACGACACTTCTCCTCGTTGCCGTTTCGCCTGCGGCCGGTTCGGATCCGGGCTCTAGTCCTGCACCCGACCCAGGCATCTATGGCCAAGGCGCGATCACTGTTACCAACGATGGTTTGATTCACTACAAATCGGAACTGACTGCCCTTGGAAAGCGGGCCAAACGGGTTGCCGTCACCGGCACCAGAGAAGCAGACGGCTCATGCACGTCGAGCGGCTCTGACAGCGGGGGCAAGAGCGCCTCGACGACCACCATCACCGTCAGGGAAGAGGTGGCTTTCGACCCAGCAACGTGCCAGTCGGAATATCTTGTCGCCGATCTGACGCCGGCGGACGGGGCTATCTACACCGAAGCCGCTCCCCTCTCAACAAAAACTGGAGCACTGGGTGAGACCCAGCAAGGCGCCGTAGCGCAAGCGGCCCTGGCAACGTATACCCGGTGGTACAAGACGATCTGGGAAGACCCAATTCAGATCGACATCACCTCGGAAACCGTCGCTCTACGATGGAACTCCAGCTCTCGACTCGCTGCCCAGCATCAATCCTACGGGTTCAACGGCTGCCTCCCCGGTGGTTACTGTCCCGATCGGACGATCATTGAGTCAAGCGCCAACTACTTCGGAACCTACTCCAATAGGTTCGAATATTCTGGGGTGTCGTCAATGCACAACACCACCTTCTCCCAGTGGGTGAGGGCCGTCCTAGGTGCGGCGGGTTGGGCAGCGTGCGGTTTCACCTCGACCAACAGGGCAGACTTCTCGCACGACCTCCAGGTCGTCGGTTACAAGGCTGGCACTGGCGTATGGGAGAGCCACTGGAGTGACCATAAGAGCGGCGCTTGCACCAACCTTGTCCACCATGACGAAAAAACTGGCACTTCCTGGCCCTTCTAGCCGTGACCTACCTGCTGTGATCGTCGGATGGCGCTCAAAGGGCCTTAGAAGCATCACCATTGTAGGCATTGCGGGCTTCCTGGTCGCGTGTTCGTCTGGCGACACTAATGGCGGTGGGACCACCCATGAATCGCCGGGACCTCCGGTAAAGTCCCAAAGCGCGCGCACTGGCAGTTCGCCCGGGGCCGATGCGTCGGGCGTCACCACGCTCCCCTCTCATGCAGCGGAACCTGAGAGAGCTGCGAGGAGTTACATGGCGATGCTCATGGCGGGCGACTATGAACATGCAGCGAATTGGGTAATTCCGTCACAGCAGGGGATCTTGCAGGCACTTGCGCTGGGGAATGGCGAAGCTCCGCCTGGCCTCACTGGACAACTGGAAGTAGGCGGCGTTAAGGCCACAGGAGATGACACTGCGACGGTGACCTTCGTCGGCAAGATGTGCAGGAAGGTTCCTGCGGACGGAAAGGGCCGATTGGAGAACGATTGCGTTGTCAACCGGGATCCTCAGTCGAACGACCCGACATTCATCGTTCGCCTGATTGACACAGGTGAGGCCGGATGGATGGTCATGTTTCAGACGCCAGGGGCTGACAAGTAGGTCGGCGAACCTGTGACCCGTCTTAGCTGGATCCTGAGGTCAGAGACTTCCAATCTGCGCTGCGGAGGACCAATTGAGTCCCCGACGTACGCGTCGACCGGCGCCCACATCCGCACCGCCAGCGCCGCTTCGACCCAGGGCGTGAGCCGGATCGGCATCGTCGCTACACCCTGGTCAGGCGGGGGCGTTTTGGTAGTGACGGCGTAGCTCGTGGGCGTAGGTGGTTCCGAGGGCGTGTCGGTTCTCGGTGATCCATTCGGTCAGTGAGGTTGTTCCGGTGGCGGGGGCGTGTGAGTCGGCGAGTCCGTTCGCCATCGCGAGGTATTCCTCGCGGGTCAGCAGTGTGTCGCGTAGCGCCCGTCCCAGGGTCCAGGTGATGGCGGGAAACAGCGTGCCGGGGACGGGTAGGACGAGGGTGTTGCTGTCGATGCTGGTGCGGATGTGGTGAAGCAGGTCGATGAACGTCAGTGACTCTGGTCCGACCGCGTCAAGCGTGGTGTCCGTGTTGTTCTCGCCGAGGTCTGCCATGAGCGTGGCCAGGTCGTCGATGTGGATCCCACGGATCCGGTAGTCCCCACGGCCGCCCACGAGGGTCAGGGGTGAGCGGCGCATCAGCCAGGCGATGTTGTTGATCAGGACGCCGTCGCCCCCGAACAGGATCGCGGGTCGTGCGATCGCGTATGACACGCCGCAGTTCTTGAGGTGCTGTTCGACCAGGCCCTTGCCTCGGAAGTAGGCGTAGGGCGAGTTCACGTCGGCGGAGGTGATGGAGATGTGCACGATCCGTCGTACTCCGGCATCGGCGGCCGCCTGGAAGAGGTTCGCGGAGCCCTCAACGGCGGTGTCGAAGGTGACCCGCCTGTGGGGAAACCGGACCCAGTAGGTGTTGTACAACGTGTCGACACCGCTCAGCGCGCGGCGCAGGCCGTCGCCGTCGAGGAGATCCAGGGGATGCACCTCCATGCCGCGGGGATCCCGCTGTGCGTGGTTGGTGAGCGTTCGCACCGTTCGTCCACGCCGCTTCAACTCGGCTGCGATGGCCGCCCCGGAGTAGCTGAATCCGCCGGTCACTGCATCCATCATGGTCATCTCCTGCTCGTCACGCGGCCCACACGATTTGAGCGTGTGCTCAAACTCAAGAATAGACACAGATTGAGCGATCGCTCAAGATGGGGTGCGGCAGACTTTTGCGGACACGCGGACCGGTTGATGGAAGGGGCTGCGATGACGGACACGAAGTCACGGCTGATCCAGGCGACCCTGTCGACCCTGCGCGAAGAAGGCTTGGCTGCGGCGTCCGCGCGCACCATTGCTGCCCGCGCCGGGACAAACCAGGCCCTGGTCTTCTACCACTTCGGCACGGTCAACGAGCTGCTCGAGGCGTCGTCGAACCATGCCGTGGACGAGAGCGTCGGTCGCTACCGCGAAGCATTCGCCGGCGCCGAGTCGCTCGCCGAGCTGTTGGATATCGGTCGCGAACTCCACGACAGCGAGCGCCGCAACGGCAATGTCGCGCTCATGGCCCAGCTGATGTCAGGCGCCCACCAAGACCCGGTCCTGGCCAGAGCTTCGCAGTACGCCATGTCTGCCTGGACCCGCGAGATCACCCTCGTGCTCGACCGCGTGCTGACCGCTAGCCCCATCGCCGACCTGATCGACACCGAAGGCCTTGCGCACATCATCAGCGCAGCCTTCATCGGCCTCGAGCTCTACGACGGCGTGGACCCCACCGGCGCGGCCCGCGCCCTCGACACGCTGGAGGGCCTCACCCAACTCCTCGATGTCGTCAACCGTCTCGGACCAGTCGCACGCCGAGCCCTCCGCAGCGAACTCGGCACCACCACGCAGCGCGGCCCTCGACACCACTGAACGCACCACAGACGGCGACCGCGCTCGCGCCGAGTCGGCGCTAGTTTCCCGCCGAGTCGGCGGTGGTCAGTCTCCGGATGGAGGCGTAGCACGACGAAGGGCCCGGCTCGAGCGCTTGCGCGCTCTCACCGGGCCCTTCGTCGTTCTGTACCCCCGACCGGATTCGAACCGGCGCTACCGCCTTGAGAGGGCGGCGTGCTAGGCCGCTACACAACGGGGGCGTGTGCTCTGGAGAAGCTCCGAAGCAACCTGCGAAACTCTAGCCTCAGCCTTCGTCACGCACAAAATCGCGGCTCTCCGACGAACCTTGGAGAGGCCGCGATCTTCGCTGGGATACTAGGACTCGAACCTAGAATAACTGGACCAGAACCAGTCGTGTTGCCAATTACACCATATCCCAATGGCCCCGCTCGGAGGCCTGTCCGGCTCGTCTCCGAGCCGAGAAGAAACCTTACACGCGAGGTCTGGACCCCACCAAAACGCCCGGCTCCGTGGCCGTGTCGGTGGCCGTCCGGACCCCCAGGCGGCGGGCCACGAGCAGCACCAGCCCGAGGTAGACGAGCGACTGCGTGAGGGTCACCGGGATGGTCCACCAGCTGTCGCCGGTCGGGTTGAGCGTCGACGCCATGTCACTGAAGGCGAGCGCCAGGCCGAAGGCGAGCCAGTTGTTGAGCACGTGCATCGCGATGCCCGCCTCGAGCCCCCCGGTCAGTACGACGGCCAGGCCGGCCACGACGCCGAAGGCGAACCGGTCGAAGAAGACCGGCGCGCTCTGGCTGCCGTGGGCGAGGGCGAACAGCAGCGCCGGGAACAGGACGGCGGCCCACGCCCGGCCGAACACGTTGCCGAACGCCTGGGTCAGGTAGCCACGGAACGCGTACTCCTCCCCCGCCGCCTGCAGCGGGGTCAGCAGCAGGATGACGAGCAGGTAGTCGCGCGTCGTACTGGTGAAGTCGTTGAGCTGACCGCTCAGCTGCGGGTCGTCCGGCGACGAGGGCACCATCGCCGACACCACCAGCGTCGCGAAGAGCGCGACGAAGGCGAGCCCGAAGCAGACCAGCAGCCAGCGCCACCGGATCCGGGGCGCGACCGACGCGAGCCAACCGGGCCGGAGCCCGTGCAGCACCCGGGTGAGCAGCCAGGCGACCGGGATGGCGCAGGCCAGGGAGATGTTGAGGTACGCCAACCCCAGCGGCGTCGGGTTGTCGAAGTCCAGCAGGTCGTCGAGTCCGTCGACCACGTCCCGGCCGGCGAGCGCCAGCCCGACCGCGAACGGCAGCTGGATCAGCAGCGGCACGACCACCACGAAGGACACGATCAGGGCGAGTACGCCGAGGATCGGGCGCCACACGCCGGACCAGCCACCCCGCTGGACGAGGTGGTAGGGCAGGCCCGGGCCGGGAACCACCGCCATGTCAGCCCAGCGCGCTCTGCAGCCGGCCCAGCGAGCGCTCGCGACCCAGCAGCTCCATCGACTCGAAGAGCGGCGGGGAGATCCGGCGGCCGGTGACGGCCACCCGGACCGGCCCGAACGCGTTGCGCGGCTTGAGGCCCATCCCGTCCACCAGCTCTGCCTGGAGGGCGTCCTGGATGGAGGCGGTCGACCACTCCGTCAGCGCCTCGAGTGCCGGCAGCGCCCGCGCGACGACGGCGCGACCGTCGTCGTTCAGGAGCTTCTCCGCGTCAGCCTCGTCCACGGTGAACGCGGTCTCCTCGACGAAGAGGAAGCCGAGCATGTCGACGGCCTCGGTGAGCTTGTTGATCCGCTCGGCGACCAACGGCATCGCCTGCTCGAGCAGCTGCGCATCCGCGTCGTTGACCGGGTCCGAGACCACGCCGGCGGCCTTGAGGAACGGCAGGGCCCGGTCGGTGATCTCCTCCACTGACAGCAGCCTCATCTGTGCGGAGTTGATGGCGTCGGCCTTCTTGATGTCGAAGCGGGCCGGGTTCGGGTTCACGTCACCGATCTCGAACGCGGCGACCATCTCCTCCATCGAGAAGACGTCCCGGTCCGCGGCGATCGCCCAGCCCAGCAGGGCCAGGTAGTTGAGCAGCCCCTCGGGCAGGAAGCCCTGGTCGCGGTAGGCCAGTGCGTGCGCCTCGGGGTCGCGCTTCGAGAGCTTCTTGTTGCCCTCACCCATCACGAACGGCAGGTGCCCGAACTGCGGCATCACCGTGCCGATGCCGAGCTCGATCAGGGCGGCGTGCAAGGGGATCTGGCGCGGGGTGCTGGAGAGCAGGTCCTCGCCGCGCAGCACGTGGGTGATCCGCATCAGCGCGTCGTCGACGGGGTTCACCAGCGTGTAGAGCGGGTCGCCGTTGGCCCGGCACAGCGCGAAGTCCGGCACGTACTGCGTCTCGAACGTCACCTCGCCGCGCACCAGGTCCTGCCAGGTGATCGATCCCTCGGGCATCCGGAACCGGACCACCGACGACCGGCCCTCGGCCTCCCACGCCGCACGTTGGGCTGGGTCGAGGTCCCGGCAGAAGCCGTCGTACCCCATCACCTTGGAGCCGGAGGCCTTGCGGCGCGCGTCGACCTCCTCGGTGGTGCAGAAGCAGTCATAGGTGTACGACGACGCCGCGAGCTTGGCCAGCGCGTCGGTGTAGAGGTCGCTGCGCTCGCTCTGGCGGTACGGCGCGTACGGGCCGCCGACCTCCGGGCCCTCGTCCCAGTCGAGGCCGAGCCAGCGCATCAGGTCGAGGATCGCGTCGTACGACTCCTGGGTGCTGCGCTCCTTGTCGGTGTCCTCGATGCGGAAGACGAAGGTGCCACCGTGGTGACGCGCGAAGGCCCAGTTGAAGAGTGCCGTGCGGACCAGGCCGACGTGCGGGCTCCCGGTCGGGCTGGGAGCCATCCGGACGCGGACATTCATCGCTGTGCCACCTTGTTCGTGAGAGTGCCGAGGCCGGCGATCGAGATCTCGACCTCGTCACCGACCTCCATGGGACCGACACCCTCGGGGGTGCCGGTGAGGATGACGTCGCCCGGGAGCAGCGTCATGACGCTGGTGATGTAGGAGATCAACGTCGGGATGTCGAAGATCAGGTCCTTGGTGGACCCGTCCTGCTTGAGGTCGCCGTTGAGGTAGGTCTGGACGGCGCGGCCCTCGGCGAAGTCCGCCGGGTCCAGGTCGGTCTCGATCCACGGGCCGAGCGGGCAGAACGAGTCGAAGCCCTTGGCCCGGGTGAACTGCACGTCGCCCTTCTGCAGGTCGCGCGCGGTGACGTCGTTGGCGATCGTGTAGCCGTGGATGACGTCGGTCGCCTGCTCGGGCGGTACGTCGCGGCAGATCCGGCCGATCACGACGGCGAGCTCGCCCTCGAAGTGGAGGTTCTTGGTCTGCGGCGGGTAGAAGATCGGGTCACCCGGTCCAACCACGCTGGTGTTGGGCTTGAGGAACATCAGCGGCTCGGCCGGGACGTCGTTGCCCATCTCGGCCGCGTGGGCGGCGTAGTTGCGGCCGATGCCGACGACCTTGCTGCGCGGCAGCACCGGCGCCAGCAGGCGGACGTCCTCCAGCTTGTACTCCTGGTCGAGCAGCTTCACGCCGACGTACAGGGGGTCGCCGGCCAGGGCCACGACCACGCTCTCGGGGTCGGGCTGGCCGAACTGGTCGACCTCGCCGGTGACCACGCCGTACATCGGGTCTTCGCCCGTGGTGAATCTCGCGATGCGCACCGACCGAGCCTACCGACCGGGGCTACCGGTAGTCGCCGCCGGTGATGCCGAAGAGCTCCTCCAGGCTGTCGGTGTGCGTACGGCGGAGCTCCGCGGCCAGCGGGTGCCCGACGTAGCGCAGGTGCCAGGGCTCCGGCGAGTAGCCGGTGACCCGCTCGTTGCCGGGCTGGTAGCGGACGACGAAGCCGTAGCTCCAGGCGTGCCGCGCCAGCCATCGGCCGCCGACGGTGTGGGCGAAGCACTGCTCGAAGTCGCATCCCGGGTGGGCGGGCGTGACCAGGTCGACCGCCAGCCCGGTCTGGTGCTCGCTGTGCCCCGGCCGGGCGGACACCCGGTCCGCTGCCGCCTGGCCGCTGGCGGCGACCACGTTGCCGTAGACGCCCGCCTGGTAGCCGTACGAGCGGTAGGCGCTGGCGATCTTGAAGCCGAGACCGTGCCGGTCGCTGTCGTCGAGCAGGCGTGCCAACGGGCCTGCCGCCGGGGTCGCGACCTGGTAGCCGCGCACGAGCGTGATCTCCGGGCGGTAGTCCGGGCTGATCGGATGCTTCTTGTTCACGACCACCCAGATGCTGGCGGGATCGACCGTGGAGTGCGCCGTCCGGTCGAAGGCGCGATGCGGACGCGTGGTCGTCTCGACCGCCACCGCGGCCGGGGTCTGCGCCGCGGCGCTGGGCTGCACCGGGTGCTGCTCGGCCGGCGCGCAGGCTGTGGACAGCACCCCGGTCAGCAGGATGCCGATCGCCGTTCTCTTCCTCACGACCCGCTGACGGGTGCGACGCCGTCAGAGGTTGCATGCAACCCTGCTGCTGCCCGCACCCGTCAACCAGGTGGAAGGAGAGGTGTGCGCGACGACGAGCCGTCCGCCGAGTTCGTGGCGTTCGTGCACGCCCATCGGACCGACCTGGTGCGTACGGCGACCCTGCTGTGCGCGGGTGACGAGGCATTCGCGGAGGACGTCGTGCAGAACACGCTGACGCGGCTCTACCTGTCGTGGGCGCGGGTACGGCGCGCGGACAGTCCGCTCGCGTACGCACGTCGGAGCCTGACCCACGCCTTCGTCGACGAGACGCGTCGTGCCCACCGGCGTCGCGAGACGACCGTGGCCGAGCCGACCGAAGCGCTGCCCACGGAGCCCGCAGCGGGCGCCACCGACGCCGACCTGCGCGCGGTCGTGCTCAGCGCCCTCGCGTCCCTCGGGCCACGCCAGCGAGCCGTCGTCGTCCTCCGGCACTGGCACGACCTCGACGTCGCCGAGACCGCGCGGATCCTCGGCTGCTCGCCCGGCACCGTGAAGTCGCAGAACGCCCGCGCTCTCGCACACCTGCGCGACGTCCTCGGCAGCGCCGACCACCACCTGATCCTGGAGGTGACCTGATGTCCCCCACCTACGACCTGAAGCGAGCGCTGCAGTCCGCGGCGCGCAATGACCGGCCGACGGTGGACCCGTCGGACGACCTCGCCCGAGCCGTCACGGCCGCCCGCGCCCGCACCCGTCGGCGCTTCCGGGCCGGCCTTGCCGGGGTGGCGTCCGCGGCGGTGCTTACGGTCGGCGCGGTGGCCGTCCTGGACCGGGATCCGGCCGATCCGGATGGTCCAGGGGTGTCCGCGCCACGTTCGACGCCAGGCGTCGAGCTGGTCTCCGAGCAGTTCGAGGCGGCGCCGTACACCTTCGACCTGACGCCGACCGGGTGGTCGGTGCAGGCCCAGAACCCGTACGCCGTGACGATCGTCCCCGACGACGGCTCGACGTCGAGCAACCCCGACGTCTTCGTCGGCAAGCTGGTCATCATGTTCGACACCAACCGTCCGGCGGGCCGAGTGCTCGACCACGACGGACGGCGGTTCTGGGTCTCCGGCGACTCCGGCTACACGACGCTCGCGACCCGCAGCCGCGCCGGCGAACCGGCGGGCGTCGTACGGATCCAGTATCCCGACGGCGCCGGCTGGGACGAGCCGTCGATGGTCGCCTTCCTCGCCAGCGTGCACGTCGGGTCGGGCGCTCGCCACGGGCACGGTTGACCCGCGGCGAACGCCCTCCCGACGACGTCAGTCGCTGATCCGGACCGTCCGCACCAGGTCCTTGCGGATCTGCTTGTCGGTCCACGGGAACGCGACCCAGCGCTCCTTCGAGAAGATCCGGGTCTGGTCGTTCGACCACGGCGACTTCGGGTTCTCGTACTGGCTGTAGGTCAGCATCGTGCGGGCCGAGATCTTCTTCGAGCCGCGGAAGGCGATCGCCTGGATGTACGACGAGCCGACGTTGACCCCGCCGACGACCGGGTCGTCGGTGCCCGACGACGAGGTCGCGTTGGCGTCACCCGTGGCGTTGCCGAGGCCGCCGCTGATCGGGATGCGCGCTCCCTCGTCGCCCCGGTCGGCCGCCTGGTGCATGGAGCCGTACGGCGCGGTGAGGTCGATGCCCCGGGCGGTGAGCGTGTTGATCGCCTTCGCCATCGCGTCGACGACCGGCTGCGAGGTCGACAGGGTGCGCGGCGTGGTCAGCGGGTGCTTCGCCGAGAAGGGGACCTGCCAGAGGTTGACCTTGTCGGCGTTCGCGAACCGCATGAACTCCTGGAAGATCGCCGTGCCGACCGACGTGGTGTCCGAGCGGCCGTCCCAGTCGTGCAGGACCTGGCAGGCGGCGGTGAGACCGGTGGCGGCACAGACCTGGTCGAGACGCCCGCCGACGCGGGCGACCTCGGCGGCGTACACGCGGTTGGCGTACTCGTGCGAGCGCAGCGTGGCCGGCGACTCCTTGCCCTTCTTGAGCTGGTCGCGCACGTAGGCCATGACGACCTTCGTCCGCATCGAGCGCTCGCACTTCTCGCAGCCGATGATGCGCGGGTAGCCCGTCAGACGCGTGCTGTCGTTGGGCGCCCAGTAGGAGTCGTTGGCGTTCATCACCCAGCCGTCGGTGATGACGTCGGGCAGGTGCTGCGGCCCGAGGATGCCCGGACGCTGCGCGTCGTCGTCGGCTCCCCAGGCGCAGGCGCCGTCGGCCCGGGTGCCGTCGAGGCCCGGGAGCCCGGACACGCCGTAGATCAGCCGACCGGTCGCGGTCATGCACTTGGCGGCAAGCTCGTCGGTCACGTTGGGGATGACGGAGTGGTCGGCGTACAGGACCTTGCCGTCGCGGTCGGCCGCGATGGTGTTGACCCACGGGACGCCACCGCCGCGGTCCTGGCGGCGCAGCAGGTCACGGACCGAGGACGCCTGGGCCATCGACAGGAAGGTGTCGAGGGTGCGCAGGTGCTCGGCGTTCGCGTCGCGCATCGCCCAGAAGCTGGTGCCGGTCCAGGTCATGAACTGCGACGGGGAGTTGAAGACGTAGCCCTGCGGGGTCCGGTAGAGCGTGCGGGTCACGGTCTGCACGCCGCTGGCGGTGCCGACGCTCACGTGCACGGTGCGGCGCTGCAGCTGGCGGACGCCGTGAGTGGTCTTGTAGCTGGTCGGGCTCCCGGCCGTCTGGTACTCGTACGGCGTGAAGCGGTAGCCGGTCGACACGGTGTGGCTCCAGGCGACGTCCTGGTTGAAGCCGATGTTGACCGTCGGGAAGCCGAGCAGCGAGCCGCCGGCCACGTCGAACTTGCCCGGGATCGTCAGGTGCATCTGGGTGAAGCGGTAGCGGCCCAGCCACGGGAAGTGCGGGTTGCCGAGCAGCATGCCGCGCTTCGTCGTCGTCGACTTGCCGCCGACCGCGGTGGCGTTGGAGCCGAACGACGAGGAGTCGTCGGCGCCGAGGTTGTGGGCGAGCTGGTCCCGGCTCAGGGACGGCGTCGCGACCCGCTGGCCCGCCGCCGGCGGCGTCGCGCCGGTGATCTCGCCGAGGAAGCGGGTCGTCGACCCGATCAGCTGGGCGAGGTAGATGGCGTACCAGATGTCCTTGCTGGTGATGTTCGGCTTGATCCACGCGTGGTCCGCACAGGCCGGGTCGGTGATCTTGTGCGACCGCAGCCAGGTGTTGATGCCGGCCGCCTCGGCGCGGACCATCCCCTTGGCGCGGGCGCTCGGGCCCGCGACGTCGTTGTCGAGCAGCTTCTCGACGACCTTCCGGTCGTGCAGGTCGGTGACCAGGGTGTCCCACTGGAGGTTGGTGCCGGCACCGCCGACGCGGTCGTTGTACGTCGCGTCCGCACCGAGGTAGCGCGAGCGCTGGCCACGCGCGGTGAGCATGGTGTCCATCAGGTTGCAGGTCGCGGCGGCGGTCGTCGCCCAGCCGGACCCGTAGCCGAGGTCGGCGAAGGAGTCGCCCTCGATGTGCGGGATGCCGTGCTTGGTGATCCGGATCTTCGCGGCGTACTTCTTCTTGGGCTTCTGCTTCTCGGCATGGGTCGCGGTCGGGGCGGCTGCCTCGACGGCGCCGACCGGGGCGACGGGAGCGACCGGCGCGAGGAGCAACAGGGACGTGAGGCCGATCAGGGCCGGACGCACACGGTGCGCGCGGCGGGACCGGGCGAGGGGTGAGGTGTCGTGATCCACGAGGTGCACCGTAACCGTCGTCACACCCACACCCCTATTTATCGGACGCTCCGCGTTCGGAAAATGTGCGGACGTGCTCACCGCCCGCTCCGCTGCCTACCATCGGTCGGTGCAGGTGATGGACAGGGCTTCGTGGGAGCCGCGCGCGGCGGCCCACGCCGCGCGGGTCGACGACTTCGTCGCGCCACACCTGGCCCGTCGCGAGTCGCGGGTGAAGCACCCCGTGCACGACTTCCTCTTCACGTACTACTCCCAGCGGCCCGCCCAGCTGCGGCGCTGGCACCCCGGGTACGGCGTCGCGCTGGCCGACGCGCCGGAGTACGACGGGCTCAAGGGGTACGCGGACGGCACGGTCACCGCGTCGTACGTCGCGTCGCAACGCCCGCTGCTCGTGGCGCTCGCGCGACTGCTGCGCGCGACGGCGTCCCGGCCGGCGAACTTCGGCTGCTTCGGGATGCACGAGTGGGCGATGGTCTACCGGCTGTCCGAGGACGCGACCCGGCACGCCGACTGGCCGCTGCGGCTCGGTCCGGCGGGCACCGACGAGGTGGTCGAGTCGCACCGGATCGCCTGCTCGCACTTCGACGCCTACCGCTTCTTCACCCCGCCCGCGGCTCCCCTCAACACGCTCTCGCCGACCTCGGCCGACCGCGTCGACTTCGAGCAGCCCGCCTGCCTGCACGCCGGGATGGACCTCTACAAGCACGCCTTCCGGCTCACCCCGATGATCTGCTCCGACCTGGTCGCCGACTGCTTCGAGCTGGCGCGCGACATCCGCGAGCTCGACATGCGCGCGGCGCCGTACGACCTGGAGAGGCTGGGGTACTCCCCCGTGCGGATCGAGACCGCCGCCGGCAAGGCGGAGTACGCCGAGGCGCAGCGCACCTTCGCCTCCCGTGGCGAGCCGCTGCGGGCGCGGCTCCTCGAGGAGTGCGAGCGACTGCTCGCCAACTGGAGGTGAGATGTTTTCGAGGCTCGGGCCCCTGCCCGTGCGGACCGTGATTGCCCGGTTGGTTGTCGACAACCAACCGCTCGGAAGGAGCTACATCTCCGGAAAGCCGGCGCCGGCCGCCAGAAGCGCAACGACGAAGAGGACGACGAGCACGGGCGTCCCGATCGCCAGCACCACCAGTGTCCAGAAGACCGACAGGTTGAGGTTCACGACGTCAGGCTAGTTGCCGGTGCGTCCTGGCGGCGCCGGGACGCTGGATAATCCCGTCGCATGACCTCACGCCTGACCGAGACGGTCGTCGACAGCTCCGACCCGGCCCGTCTGGCCGACTTCTGGTGCGCCGTGCTCGGGTACGTCGTCCTGCACTCCGGTGACGAGTACGTCGAGATCGGCCCCGCCAAGCTGCCCGACGCCGAGCTCCTCGAGGGGATCCGGAGCGGTCCGGTGGCCCCGGCGCTGCTCTTCGTCCCGGTGCCGGACGAGAAGGCGGGCAAGAACCGGCTGCACCTGGACCTCTCGCCGATCGACACCTCGCAGGCCGAGGAGGTCGCGCGGCTGGAGGCGCTCGGCGCCCACCGGGTCGACATCGGCCAGGGCAACACGAAGTGGGTGGTGATGGCGGACCCGGAGGGCAACGAGTTCTGCGTGCTGCGCAGCCTCGCGCCGGGCGAGTTCGAACTACCGTGAGGGCCATGCGACTCGGACGCCTGCTGCTCGCCGCCCTGCTCGGCCTGATGCTCGTCGGCTCGCTGACGACCGCCGTGCACGCCGACCCGCGGTGGGTCTTCTACACGAAGGACACGACCCGCTACGAGTCCCAGTGGTTCAAGGGCGCGCACCGCGTGATGGTCCCCTACGGGTGCACGTCCGCGCCGTACTACTCCCCCGACGCGCGCTGCCGCGACCAGCACGGCTTCCACCACGGCCTCGACATCGCGATGCGTTGCGGCACCCCGTTGTACGCCGCGCGCCGCTTCGAGGTCGTCTCCAACGACACCCTCGGGCCGGCGTACGGCGAGCACCCGCTGCTGCTGCGCAACAAGCGCCTCGGCTGGGACCTGGTGATCGGACACACCCGGCGGGTCTACGTGCGCGAGGGGCAGGTGGTGAAGCGCGGCACGATGTTCGCGCGTGCCAGCGACAGCGGCGCGCCGGACGGGTGTCACCTGCACTTCGAGCAGCGCGCCGTCGGCGGTGGGCTGAGCACGGCGACCTGGCCACGGCCGCTGCTCGCACTCACGCCGCGCGGAGAGTGATGACCGACCAACGGGTGCTGTCGCACTTCCTGGGTGCGGACGGGCGGCTGCACACGATCCCGTCGAAGCGCGCCAAGCTGGTCGTCGTACTCGACCATCTGGCGCAGTCCTTCGAGCCCGGGCAGCGCTACCAGGAGGCCGAGGTCAACCTCGTCCTGCGGCGCTTCCACGACGACTACGCCGCGCTACGGCGCTACCTCGTCGAGAACGACTTTCTCACCCGCGAGGCGGGCGTCTACTGGCGCAGCGGCGGGCGTTTCCAGGTGTGAGTCAGGCGCAGTCGCTGCAGACCTCGCCGGCCGGGGACGACCGTCGCGACTCGTGCTGCACGAGGAAACAGACCGTGCAGGTGAACTCGTCGGCCTGCTTCGGGGTCACCTCGATGCTGAGGGTCTCGTGGGAGAGATCGGCACCCGGGAGCTCGTAGGTGTCGGCCAGCTCGGCCTCGTCCTCGTCGACCTTCCCGGACGTCTTGTCCTGGTCGCCAGAGGCGAGGCGCCGGGCCTCGAGGCTCTCTTCCTTCTGCTCGTCTTCCGTCTTGCGGGATGCGTCGTAGTCGGTCGCCATGAAGGTCCTCTCGGGGTGGATCGCGAATGCTATCCCCGGACGGCCCGAGCCCGTCTATCGCGCCGGTGCGCCGACGAGCTGTCGGATCCCGTCGACGACGATCTGCAGGCCCAGCGCGAAGTCCGAGTCCTCGCGCGGCGCGTCCGCGATGGCGCCCGCGGAGCCGGCCTGGAGCTGGGTCTGCTCGTCGACGGCGTGGCCGAAGACGTAGTGCAGCAACGTACGCGCGGCGGTCGGGACCAGCGCCGGGTCCAGACCACCGTCGGTCAGCGCGGCCGCCAGCTCGTCGTACGGCGTCGCGGCGCCGAGGCCGAACGAGCGGACCGTGGCGACCAGCTCGGCGCCGTCGCGGTAGGCGAGCATCGCGTCGCGCAGCTCGGCGCACACCGTCTCGACCCGGGCATCCCAACCGGACGGCCGTCGACCACGATCCTGCCGGCGCCGGCCGCGGGCGAGGAGCTCGTCGGCGACGGCCGCGAGCAACGACTGCTTGTTGGGGAAGTGGTGGTAGAGCGCGCTGGGCTGGACGCCGAGCTCGCCGCCCAGCCGGCGCATCGTGAGGTCGGCGAGACCGTAGCCGTCGAGCACGGTGAGCGCCCGGTCGACGATGTCGGCGCGGTGGTAACGCACGTCACACTCCTTCCCGTGGACCTACTCACCGGTCACGATTGACCGGGTTCGGTCCGAACCCTAACCTGAACGGCGTTCACCTGAACACCGTTCAGGTCCGTCCGAAGGAACCGAGCATGACGATGTCCGAGACGCCCACCTCCACCCCCGACGCGCCGGTCGCGCGCCGCCGGTCCACGACGACCGACATCGCGCTGATCGCGGCCTTCGCGGCGCTGATCTCCGCCTGCGCGTACATCGGGGCGATCCCCGCCGGCGGCTCAGGCGTGCCGATCACCCTGCAGACCTTCGGCGTGATGCTCGCCGGTTGCGTGCTCGGCCCGGTCCGTGGCTTCCTCGCGGTCTCCCTCTACCTCCTGCTCGGCGTCCTCGGCCTGCCGGTCTTCGCCGAGCACTCCTCCGGCCTCGGCGTCTTCTCCGGCCCGAGCGCGGGCTACCTCTACTCGTTCCCGATCGCTGCGGCGCTGGCCGGGTTCCTCGTCAAGTACGTCGCGCGCGAGCGGCGCACCCGCGCCATCTGGGTGTTCGCGTGCTCGATCACCGGCAGCATCCTGGTGATCCACCCGATGGGCATCGCCGGCATGAAGCTCTACTTCGACGTCTCGTGGCACGAGGCGTTCACCTACGACACCCCGTTCTGGCTGGGCGACATCCTCAAGACCGCACTGGTCGCACTGATCGCCGCCGAGGTGTTCCGCGCGTTCCCGTGGATGCAGCGCATCGACCGCTGACCTGTGCCCACGATCAGCTTCGACGCCGCCGGCCTCAGTGTCCCTGTCGCCGGCGGCGCTCGCGTCGTCCTCGAGCCGACCACGGTCGAGCTCACCGAGCAGCGCGTCGGGATCATCGGCGCCAACGGGTCCGGCAAGTCCACGTTGGCCCGGATGGTCAACGGCCTCGTCGCTCCCAGCACCGGCCGGGTGCTGGTCGACGGGGTGGACGTGGCGCGCCACGGCGCCGCCATACGACGTCGGGTCGGGTTCTGCTTCACCGACCCGGCCTCGCAGCTGGTGATGCCGACCTGCGTCGAGGACGTCGAGCTGTCGCTGCGGCGGCACGAGAAGAACGCCGCCCGACGGCACGACCGGGCGCTCGAGGTGCTGGACCGCTACGGACTGTCGGAGCACGCCGACGTCAGCGTGCACGCGCTCTCCGGCGGCCAGAAGCAGCTGCTCGCGCTGGCCGGAGTGCTCGCGGTCGAGCCCGCCGTTGTCGTGGCCGACGAGCCGACGACGCTGCTCGACCTGGCCAACACCCGGCGGGTCGCGGACCTGCTCTTCGGCCTCGACCAGCAGCTGGTGCTGGTGACCCACGACCTCGACCTGGCCCGGCGTTGTGACCGGGTGCTGGTGGTCGAGGACGCGCGGGTGCGGTACGACGGGCCGGCGGGCGCCGCCGTCGACGACTACCTCGCCTCGGTCACGACATGAGCACCACCGGCCTGGTCGGCGTCTACCAGCCCGGCACCACCCTGCTGCACCGGCTGCCGGTCGGCGTGAAGCTCGGCGGGCTGATGATCTTCAGCCTGGCGATCGTGCTGGTGCGCAGCATGCCGGCAGCGTGGGCGTTCCTGGCGGTGGCGCTGGTGCTAGCCCTGGTCGCCCGGATCCGACTGGTCACCCTCGCGCGGGCCGCGCGCACCGTGCTCTTCCTCGCGCTCTTCGTGGGTGCCCTGCAATGGTGGTGGTACGGGCGAGACAAGGCCATCGAGACCTTCGTCGACCTGCTGGCGCTGTCGATCGGCGCCGTCGTCGTGTCGGCCACGACCCCGGTCAACGCGATGCTGGACTCGTTCATCCGCTGGATCACGCCGCTGCGGCCGATCGGGGTCGATCCCGAGCGGGTCGCGCTCACGATCGGCCTCGCGATCCAGGCACTTCCGGGCACGGTGGCACTGGCCGTCGAGACCCGCGACGCGGCCCGGGCCCGCGGCGTACGCCATCCGCGCGCCTTCCTCGCGCCGTTCGTGGTGCGGGTCGTCGCCCGCGCCCACGAGACCGGTGACGCGCTGCACGCCCGCGGGATCGGCGACGACTAGTCAGCAGGCCCAGACCGCAAGCAGCACCGGGATCACCGGCGCGAACCCGACCAGCAGGACCACGGGTAGCTCACGGCGATGCCGCCAGCCGAAGCCGCACGCGATGACGGCGACGACCGCGGCGAGCACCTGCGTGCCGCCGCCGAGCGCGTTGCTCGCCCAGGTGAGCCCGACCGCGACGGCGAGCAGGTAGCCGACCCACCCGGCCCGCGGGCGGCCGACCATGGTGCGGGCCAGCGCGAGGAGGACGAGCGCGACGCCGGCGTACCAGATCGCGTGCCCGACGACCTCGTCCCACAGGTGAGCGGTGTCGCTGGGGTGGGCGTTGCCGACGGAGTTCGCGGCGAGGTGGATGCCGTGTCCGGAGGCGTAGGCGAGCGCGCCGGCGCCGAAGACCCACCAGGTGCGTTCGGCGGCCCGGTCAGCACGGAGCGTGAGCGCGGCAGGGACGAGCACCACCCACGGGACCGCCAGGTCGATCCAGTCCGTCCAGCGCGTGTCGTCCGGGCCGGAGCCGAGCCCGTCCGGGAGCAGCCCCAGGTGGTGCAGCACGGCGTACGAGAGCGCCGTCAGCGCCAGCCACCGCGAGTACACGGCGTCAGTGTGGCGGATGCGCGGCCAGCCACTCGGCAGCACGCCGCTTCGAGGCGCGCGCGAGCCAGGCGTCCTGGACCACCTCGGCGACCTCGTCGCGGGTGAGCTCGCCGATCCGGCTGCCGCGGAGCAGCACCGACGGGTGACCGTTGAAGTGCGGGGTGGTGAAGAACGGGTTGGACTCGTCGAGGACGATCCCGTCCTTCTCGATCGGGTCGACCCAGAAGACGATCACGTCGTCGTACCGCTCCCCCGTCTCCGGGTCGAACGCGTCCGGCCGCGGCGTACGGAAGAAGACGAACGACTTGCCGGCGACCTGGTAGACGGGCTTGTGCGAGCCGGGCGCGAGCTCGGCGTACGGCATCGAGAGGGCGAGGTCGTGGACGTCCTCCACCCGGGCCTTCCGCGACCGTGGGCTCATCCGGAGTACGGCACCTCGCTCTGCCAGTCGGCCTCGTCCTGGTGCGCGGCCGCCCAGATCGCGTCGGCGACCCGGTCGGGGGTGAACGCCCCCTCCCGCCCGAGGGTGCCGCGCACCGTCACCGACACCGCCCGGATGCCGTCGGGCTGGAGGGTCTTGTCGAGGCTGTGCACGAGGTTGCGTACGCCGGCCTTCTGCACTCCGAGCGAGGCCGCCCTGTTCCAGGGCTGGTCGGCGGCCATGCTGCCGGTGACCGTCACCCGAGCACCGGCGGACATGAACGGGCGCGCCGCCTGCACACTGGTCAGCAACGCACCGACACCGAGCGCGACGTCCTCGAGGAGCTCGGCGACGCTGAGCTCGAGCGGATGCTTCTCCCGGAACGCGCTGGGGTTGAAGTGGAGCACGTCGATCCGGTCGGCGAACCCGCCGAACCGCTGGATCGCCGCGGTCGTCGCCTCGACGTCGGTCACGTCGACGACCGTGCGGCCGACCGCCGCACCGAGGCCCTCGAGCTCACCGGCGAGCCGGACCAGCTGCTCCTCGTCGACGCCGAGCAGGCCGGCGTCGTACCCCTCGCGCGCGAAGCGGCGCGCCACCGAGCCGCTGACCCCAGGCCCTGCTCCGACGACGACGATGACCGGACGGCTCATGCCTTCACCCTCTCACCTGGAGGAAGGGCCGAGTCCCGGGTCCTTCACCACACGTCGCCGTCGCGCCAGTCGCAGGCGATCGGGCCGTCGAGATCCAGCCCGGCGGGGCCGCCGAGGACGTAGATCGAGTCCTCGTCCGGAGTCGCGACGAGACCGTCGGCAGTGAGGACCGACGTCGGGCCGCGCCACCGCGACCAGCCCCGGGACTCGTAGAGCGGACGCCCCTCGCGCGACGAGCACAGCGCCAGCAGGTCGTACGCCGGCGCCAGCTCCTCCAGCGCCGTCATCACCTGGTGCCCGAGGCCGCGTCTCCGGTGGTCGCCGTGGACCGCCACCGCCTCGACGTACCCGCAGCGCAGCGCCCGGCCCCGGTGCAGCATCCGGCGCATCACCAGAGCACCGTGCGCCGTCAGGGCGCCGTCGTCCTGGGCGACCAGCGCGTGCATCCCGCCGAGCGCGTGCTCCCAGTCGGCGTCGCCGAAGTCGTCGAAGGACGCGTCGCAGAGCGCGCGGGCGGCGGCGAGCTCGTCGGTCGAGAGCTGCGCGGTGTGCCGCACGGTCACCATCCCGGCGGCCGTTGGTCGGCCCAGGGCGCGGCCGTCTCGATCTGGGCGGCGAGGGCGAGCAGCAGCTCCTCCTCGGCCGGCCGGGCCGCGAGCATCACGCCGACCGGCAGGCCGTCGGGCGTCCAGTGCAGCGGCAGCGAGACGGCCGGCATGCCGGTCACGTTCCACGCCGAGGTCCAGGGCGTGAACGCCTTCTGGGCGTCGAAGTCGGCCTGCGGGTCGGCGTCGTCGCGCATCGCGCCGACCAGCACCGGCGGGGTCGCCAGCGTCGGCGTCAGCACGGCGTCGTACGGCGCGAGCGCGGTGAGGGCCCCGGCCGCGAAGCGCCGCATGGCCCCGATCGCGAGCCCGAACTCGGGCCCGGTCACGGACCGGCCGCGCTCGGAGAGCCAGCGGGTGAGCGGCCGGAGCAGGTGCTCCTGCTCGGGCGGCACGACGGAGAGCGCGGTCAGCACCGCCCAGCACGTCTCGAAGACCGGCACCGCCTCGCGCGGCAGCGGCACCGGGACGTCCTCGACCTGGTGGCCGAGCGACTCGAGCAGCCGGGAGGCGTCCTCCCAGGCCTGCCTGCACTCGGCGTCGACCGGAGTGTCGGTGATGACTGGTGTGATGAAGCGACCGATCCGGAGCCGCCCCGGATCACGGCCCACGGCCGCCAGGAACGTCTCGGAAGGAGGTGGCGCCCAGGAAGGATCCCCGACCTGACGACCGGCGAGCACATCGAGCATCGCCGCCGCGTCGGCGACCGTGCGGGCTATCGGCCCGGCCGTCGCCAAACCCACCGGGTCGCCGTACATGGGGTGACCACTGATCCGCCCGCGCGTGGGCTTGAGGCCGACGAGTCCGCAGCACGAGGCCGGGATCCGGATCGAGCCGCCGCCGTCCGAGCCCTGGGCGATCGGCACCAGTCCGGCCGCGACCGCCGCCGCCGCTCCCCCGGACGAGCCGCCGGCCGTCCGGGTGCGGTCCCACGGCGTGACGGCCGGCGGCGCGACGTCGGGCTCGGTGTAGCAGGGCGAGCCGAACTCCGGAGTGTTGGTCTTGCCCAGGCTGACCAGGCCGGCGCCCTCGACGGAGAGCGTCACGCCGTCGGAGACGTCCGGCACGTGGTCGGCGTACGCCGCCGAGCCGAAGGTCGTGCGCACGCCGGCGGTGAGGTTGAGGTCCTTGATCGCCGTGGGTACGCCGAAGAGCGGGCCGTCCGCAGCGGCGAGATCGAGAGCGGCCGCCCGCTCACGCGCCCGCTCGGGGGTCAGCGTGACGAACGCGCCGACCGAGTCGAGTCGGTCGGCGCGTTCGAGATAGTGGTCCGTGAGCTCGAGCGGCGACACCTCACGGCGTCGCACCAGGGCGCCCTGCTCAAGCGCGGTCAGGTCATGGAGTTCGGCCACGACCCGACGCTAGCCCCCGCGGGGACGAGGTCAGGCGGCGGCCGACTCCTGGTCGTACTCGACCAGGGCCTGGATCGCGCCGTCGAGGCGGGCCAGCACCTCGGGGTCGGTCAGCACGTCGACCTCGAGCGCGGACTGCGAGACGGTGACGTCCTCGACGACCTTCGCGCCGGCGATGCCAGCCGAGCGGACCGCGTCGGCGTGCGCCCACTGGCCGCCGTACGGCGTGGGGGTGGCGCCGACGACGCCGAAGGGCTTGCCGACCAGCGCGCCGGCGCCGTACGGGCGGGAGAGCCAGTCGATCGCGTTGCTGAGGACGGCGGGCATCCGGCCGTTGTACTCGGGGGTCACGGCGAGCACGCGGTCGGCGGCCGCGACGCGGCGGCGCAGCTCGGCCGCGCCGGCGGGGACGGTGCCCTCGGCGTCGAGGTCCTGGTTGTAGAACGGGACCTCGCCCAGCCCGTCGACGATCTCGACGGTCACGCCCTCGGGGGCCCGCTCACGCAGGACCTCGGCGAGCTGACGGTTCACGGAGTCGGCGCGGAGGCTGCCGACGAGGACGGCGACGGTGGTGTGAGTCATGCAGACAAAACGGACCGCAGTCCGCTTTCTATTCCAGCGCGCACCGTGGGCTGGCTCACTAGATTGACGCAGACATGTCCGAACCACGCCTGCTGCCGCTCCTCGACGCTCCCCCACCGGAGCGCCGGGACGCCGCGCGCAACCGGGAGCGCCTGCTCGACGCGGCGAAGGAGCTCGTCGAGCGCGATGGCGCGCACGCGGTGACGATGGATGCCGTCGCGACCGCGGCGGGTGTCGGCAAGGGCACGCTCTTTCGTCGGTTCGAGTCGCGCGAGGGCCTGATGGCGGCCGTGCTGAACCACTCCGAGACCGAGTGGCAGGCGCAGGTGATGAGCGGGCCGCCCCCGCTCGGCCCGGGCGCCGAGCCCTGGGACCGGCTGCTGGCGTTCGGACGCACCCGGCTCGAGACCACGCTGCTGCACGCGGAGCTGATCCGTGAGGCCGGTCGCTCCGGCGCGCGCGCCGCAGGCGCCTACTCGTTCACGGTGACGCACGTCCGCTACCTGCTCTCGCAGCTGCGGGTGACCGGCGACATCCCGCTCCTCGCCGTTGCTGTCCTGGCCCCGCTGGAGCTGCCGATCCTGGAGCAGGTCTCGTTGGACGGGTTCCCGGTCGACCGGATCTACGACGGCTGGGTCGACCTGGTCCGCCGCGTGATCAGGCCTCCTGGCGACGCAGCCCGAACGTGACGCCGTCGACCAGCGCGCCCCACGACGCCTCGATCACGTTGGCACCGATCCCGACCGTGACCCACGACGACTCCCCGTCGCTGGTCTCGATCAGCACCCGGGTGATCGCGTCGGTGCCGTGCCCCTGGTCGAGGATGCGCACCTTGTAGTCGATGAGCTCGAACTTCGCGACCTCCGGGTAGGCCCGGCCGATCGCCTCGCGCAGCGCGTGGTCGAGCGCGTTGACCGGCCCGTTGCCCTCGCCGGTCATCACGTAGCGGACGCCGTCGGCCTTGAGCTTCACGGTCGCCTCGGAGACCGCCTCGTCGCCCGCCTTGCGGTTGCTCAGCGTCTCGGTGATGACCCGCCAGGACTCGACCTCGAAGTACGACGGCCGGGTCCCCTCGACCTCCTCGATGAGCAGCAGCTCGAACGACGCGTCGGCGGCCTCGAAGGTGTAGCCGCGGTTCTCCAGCAGCTTGACCCGCTCCGTGATCCGGGTGACGAGCTCGCGATCGCCGGAGAGGTCGAAGCCGAGTTCGCGGCCCTTGAGCTCGATCGAGGCCCGGCCGGCCATGTCGGAGACCAGCAGCCTCATGTCGTTGCCGACGCCTGCCGGGTCCATGTGCTGGTAGAGGTCGGGGTCGACCTTGATCGCGCTGGCGTGCAGACCGGCCTTGTGCGTGAACGCCGAGCTGCCGACGTACGGCTGCCGCGACGCGGGCGGGAAGTTCGTGACCTCGGCGACCGCGTGCGCGATCCGGGTCGCGTCGGCCAGCAGCCCCTGCGGCAGCACCCGCTTGTCCAGCTTGAGCTCGAGGTTGGCGACGACGGACACGAGGTCGGCGTTGCCGGTGCGCTCGCCGTACCCGTTGATCGTGCCCTGCACGTGGGTCGCGCCCGCATCGACGGCGGCGAGCGTGTTGGCGACCGCGCAGCCGGTGTCGTTGTGGCAGTGGATGCCGACCCGGACCTGCGCGTGCTCGCGTACGTCGTGCACCACGTCGCCGACCCGGCCGGGCAGCATGCCGCCGTTGGTGTCGCACAGCGCGATCACCTCGGCACCCGCGTCGTACGCCGTCCGCAGCACCTCGAGCGCGTAGTCGCGGTTGGCCCGGTAGCCGTCGAAGAAGTGCTCGGCGTCGAGGAAGACCGTCTGCCCCTCCTCCCGGAGGTGGGTGACGGTGTCGCGGATCATCGCGAGGTTCTCCTCGAGCGTGGTGCGCAGCGCGAGCTCGACGTGCCGGTCGTGCGACTTCGCCACCAGCGTCACCACGCTCGCCCCGCTGTCGCGCAGCGCGGCGACGAGCGGGTCGTCCGCGGCCTTCACGCCGGCGCGTCGGGTCGCCCCGAAGGCGGCCAGCTTGGCGTTGCGCAGGTCGAGCTCGGCGGCCGCGCGCCGGAAGAACTCGGTGTCCTTGGGGTTCGCTCCCGGCCAGCCACCCTCGATGTACCCGACGCCGAGTTCGTCGAGCTGGCGCGCGATCGACAGCTTGTCGGCGACGGAGAGGCTGAGCCCCTCCTGCTGCGCGCCGTCACGAAGGGTCGTGTCGTAGACGTGGAAGTCGCCGTGCAAGTTCATTGAGTGGTTCCTGTTCAAGCGGCTCGGCAGAGCCCTTCGTTCCTCAGGTCTCTGTCTCGTGGCAATAAAAAAACCTCTCGAGGCACGAGAGGTTGCGCGTCGGGCTCCTGATCGGGAGCGGCGACGCGCTAGCAAATAATGATGACGGTGTGGTGCACGCCGTCATCGTGCCACGGCGACCACATCATGGACCAGGGATCTCGGCATGCGGCTGGCCGCCTGCGGGGTCCCAGCTCGCGCCGGTGACGTCGGCGCGGAAGCCCAGCGCGCCGGCCAGCGCGAGGACCACGACGAGGGCGACCGCCCAGCGCCGGGGGTCGGCGGCCAGGGGTACGACGGTCCGGTTGACCGGACCGCGCAGGCGCGACCCACCGGGGCCCCACCACAGCGACCCGGCGAGCACCAGGCCGCAGACGAACAGCGCCAGCTCGACACCCGTCGCGATCGCGTAGCAGACGAGTGCGGCCGCCGACGCGAGCCCGAGCGCCCACAACCCGAGCAGTACGGCGCCCGGGATCGACTGCACCAGGTGCCAGGGCGCGGCGACGAGCAGCTGTACGCCGTCGTACCACTTGCGGCCGCGGTACTGCCGACGCCGGTCGTGGGCCGAGGTCGCCAGCGAGATGCTGCGCAGCAGCCAGGTGAGCAGCAGGAGCAGGCCCACCACCAGCCAGGGGTACGCCGCGGCACCCGCGCCGGCCGCCAGCGCCAGCCCCACGAGCAGGCTCCCGCGCCGCAGCCGCTCGCCGAGCGACGCTGTCGGCTCGGCGTACAGCTCGGTGGGCCCCTCGGGCGGCAGCGCCAGCGTGTAGGGCTCCTGGGTGTTGTGTCCCGGCCAGACGTCGGTCTCGTCGTCGGCACCGGCCTGCGCCGCCAGCGCGAGCGGCACTGTGTAGGGGTCGTGCTCGACGGCGACCGGCGGCGCCACCGGGGGCGCGTCGCGGCGGGTGGTGAGCGGCCGCAGCCAGTCGAGGAGCTGTGGGAACGTGGGCCGGTTGCGCGGCTCCGGGTCGAGCGCAGACGCCACGACCTGGCGCAGGTCCTCGGGGAGACCGTCGAGGTCAAACTGGCCGCGGCGGACCCGGTCCATGATCGCCATCGAGGGGCCTCGGCCGAACGGCGGACGGCCGAGGCCGGCGTACGCGACGGTCGCCGCCCACGAGTGCACGTCGGAGGCGGCGGTCGCGTCCTCGCCGTACAGGATCTCGGGCGCCAGGTAGCCCGGGGTGCCGAGCAGCCAGCCGGTGTGGGTCAGCTTCGGGTCGTCGGCGACCCGGGCCAGCCCGAAGTCGATCAGGATCGGGGTGCGGCCCTCCATCAGCACGTTGGACGGCTTGACGTCGCGGTGCAGCACCCCGACGGCGTGCACGGAGGTGACCCCTTCCGCCAGCCCGGCGGCGAACCAGTACAGGTCTGGACCGGTGACCGCCCCCTCCTCCACGATCAGGTCGTGCAGCGAGAGGCCGGGCACATAGCGGGTCGCGACGTACGGGATCGGCGCCCACGGGTCGGCGTCGACGATGCCCGCGACCCAACGACTGTCGACTCGCTGGAGCGAGCCGACCTCGCGTGCCAGCCGGTGCCGAGCCTCGTCGTCGCCCACGATGTGCGGGCGGAGCACCTTGAGCGCGACCCGGTCGCCGTCGCCCCGGCGCGCCAGGTGGACCACGCCCATCCCGCCCTCGCCGAGCTTGGCCAGCAGGGTGTACCCGCCGACCATCGGCCGCTCGGCGGGACCGGTGCCGGAGGGGTACGTCGTCACGGCCCGAGGCTACCTGCGACAGAGCCCGCAGCCCGGCAGGCCGCACCCCCTTCGACCCGCGCCGCGAGTGCGACTAAGGTAAGCCTTACCTGCTCGCCTCACCTCCAGGACCTTCATGACCTCGACCGCGCCGCACCCGGTCGCCACGACCACGCCGCAGCTGCCGCAGCTGCGCCGCGGCTCCGTGCGCGGGCTGGTGGTGCTGGCCCTGCTCCTCGTGCTCGCCGGGCTGGTCAGCCTCGCTGTCGGCAGCCGGCCGATCTCGCTCGGCACCGTGATCGACGTGCTCTTCCACCCCGACGGGTCGGACGCGTCCACGATCGTCCACGACCTCCGCATCCCGCGCACCGTGCTGGCTCTCGCCGTCGGCATCGCGCTGGGTATCGCCGGTGCGCTCATGCAGGGCCACACCCGCAACCCGCTCGCCGACCCCGGACTGCTCGGCGTCGAGGCCGGCGCCGCGTTCGCTGTCGTGATCGGGATCTACGTCTTCGGCGTCCAGGACCTGACCGGGTACGCCTGGTTCTCGCTCGCCGGCGCAGGCCTGGCCGCAGCCGCCGTGTTCGCGATCGGCTCCACCAAGGGTGGACCCGACCCGATCTCGCTGGTGCTGGCCGGCACCGCCGTCAACGCGCTGCTCTTCGCCCTCACCCAGGCCGTGATCCTGCGCGACATCGACACCCTGGACGCCTACCGCTTCTGGGCGGTCGGCTCGGTCTCCGGACGTGGGATGGACGTCTTCTGGCAGGTGCTGCCGTTCATCGTGGTGGGGCTCGTGCTCAGCGCGATGAGCGCCACCAGCCTCAACCTGCTCCAGCTCGGCGACGACGTCGCCGTCTCGCTCGGCGTGAGCCCGGTCCGGCACAAGGTCATCGGTGTCCTCGGCGTCATGATGCTGACCGGCGCGGCCACCGCGGCGTGCGGTCCGGTCGGGTTCGTCGGCCTGGTCGTCCCCCACGTCGCCCGCCACTTCGCCGGTGTCGACTACCGCTGGGTGATCCCCTACTCCGCCTTCATCGGCGGCCTGCTCCTCATCGTCGCCGACGTCATCGGGCGCGTCGTCGTACGCCCCGGCGAGCTGCAGGTCGGCATCGTGATGGCCCTGATCGGCGGCCCGGTCTTCATCTACCTGGTCCGGCGCACCCGGATGGTCAGAATATGAGCACCGTATGAGTACTGCGACGCAGGAGCGCACCAGGAGGCACTCCCCCACCCTCAGCACCCCGCTGCGGGTCGGCCCGATGTCCTGGCTGGTGCCGTTGCGCGCCGGCATCGCCGTGGTGGGCGGTCTCGTCGTGCTCGCCGCGCTGGTCGCGATCGACCTCTCGAAGGGCGACTTCGAGATCCCGGTCGGCGACGTGATCAGGACGCTGCTCGGTGGCGGCGACGCCGGCCAGCAGTTCATCGTGCTGGAGCTGCGACTGCCGCAGACCCTCGTGGCGATCCTGGTCGGCTGTGCCCTCGGGCTCTCCGGGGCACTCACCCAGACCTTCGCCCGCAACCCGCTCGCCAGCCCCGACATCCTGGGCGTCACCGAGGGCGCGGCTCTCGGTGCGGTCGCGGTGATCGTGCTCGCCGGAGGATCGGGGTACGGCGGCGGCCTGGTGGCCGGCGCCCTGCAGACCGTCGGCCTGCCGGTGGCCGCCTTCGCGGGCGCCCTCCTCACCGCGACGCTCCTCTATGTCCTGTCCTGGCGGCGCGGCATCGACGGTCAGCGGTTGGTGCTGATCGGCATCGGCCTCAGCTTCGCCCTCTCCGCCGGCACGTCCTGGCTGCTGGTCAAGGCCCGGATCATGGACGCCGCCAGCGCCCAGGTGTGGCTCAACGGCTCGCTCAACGGTCGCGGCTGGGAGCAGGCGACCCCGCTGCTCTGGACCCTCGCGGTCCTAGTGCCGGTCTCGGTGCTGCTCGCCCGCTCGCTCAACGCCCTGCAGCTCGGTGACGACTCCGCGCGCGGCCTCGGCGTACGCCTCCAGCTCACCCAGCTGATGACGCTGGTGTCGGCCGTGGGCCTGGTCGCGGTGTCGGTCTCGGCCGTGGGACCGCTGGAGTTCGTGGCCTTCGTCGTTCCCCAGATCGCGCTGCGGCTGACCGCAGGCTCCCGCCCGCCGATGCTCGCCTCGATGGTGCTCGGCGCCTGCCTGGTCGTGGCCGCCGACGTCGTGACGCGGGTGGTCATCCCGTTCCCGCTCCCGGCCGGGATCGTGACCGCCGTGATCGGCGCGCCGTACCTGATCTGGCTGCTGCTCCGCCGCAATCGAAAGGTCTCAGCATGACTGTGCCAACTTCCGGCAGCCGACTGCGCACCGAGGCCGTCACGGTCGGGTACGGCGGCGACCCCGTCGTCCACGACCTCTCGATCACCCTCGCCGACGGCAAGGTGACGACCATCGTCGGACCCAACGGCTGCGGCAAGTCGACCCTGCTCCGGACCATGTCGCGGCTGCTCAAGCCGACCAGTGGCAGCGTCCTCCTCGACGGCAAGTCCATCCACGACCGCCACACCCGCGACGTCGCGCGGACCATGGCGCTGCTGCCGCAGAGCCCGATCGCTCCGGACGGACTCCTCGTGCGCGACCTCGTCGGCCGCGGCCGGCACCCGCACCAGCGGTGGTTCAGCCAGTGGTCCCCCGAGGACGAGCGGATCGTCGAGCTGGCCCTCGAGATGACCGACACCGCGAGCCTGCGGGACCGCCCCCTCGACCAGCTGTCCGGCGGCCAGCGCCAGCGCGCCTGGATCGCGATGACCCTCGCCCAGGAGACCGACCTGCTGCTGCTCGACGAGCCCACGACGTACCTCGACCTGGCGCACCAGGTGGAGGTCCTCGACTTGGTGACCCGGCTCAACCGCGAACGCGGCCGCACCGTCGTGATGGTCCTCCACGACCTCAACCTGGCCGCCCGCTACAGCGACACGATCGTCGTGATGAAGGACGGCGTCGTGGTCACCGAGGGCAACCCGACCGAGGTCTTCACTCCCGTGATGCTCGCGGAGACCTTCGGTCTCGAGGCCGACGTGCTGTCCGACCCGCGCACCGGCCTGCCGATCATCGTCCCCACCTCCTCGGCCGCGTCGGTCGAGCTGTCCCCCGATGCAGCGAAGAAAGAGCTCGCCGATGCGCCGAACTCCTGACACCCAGTTCCCTCTCCGCCGGCGCCGGCTGCTCGCCGGGGGCGTCGCCCTCGCCACCGCCCTCGTCCTCGCCGCCTGCGGCAGCGACGGCGGCGACGCCCCGGTCGCGGCCGGGAGCGCCACGCCGAGCGACGGCCCGTGGTCCTACACCGACGACCTCGGGCAGACGGTCGAGCTGGACAAGACGCCGACCCGGATCGCGGCGTACGGCGACGCGGCGGCCGCCCTCTGGAACTTCGGGGTCACCCCGGTCGCGATCTTCACCTGGATGGACCCGGCCAAGGACTCCATGTTCGACGGGCTCGACCTCTCCGAGACGGAGGTCGTCGGCGAGGTGTACGGCGAGATCAGCCTCGAGAAGCTCGCGGCCGCCAAGCCCGACATCATCGTCGCGACGTCGTACGACGGCGACGCCCCCGACGAGATGTACGGCTTCAAGGACAAGGCCCAGCTGGCCAAGATCAAGGAGATCGCGCCGGTCGTCGCCGTCGCCCAGGTCGGCTCGATGAAGGACGTGATCGAGACCAACGAGGAGCTGGTCTCCTCGCTCGGCGTCGACACCGGCGAGGGCAGCCAGGTCGCCGACGACAAGGCCGCGTTCGAGGAGGCCTCCGACGAGTTGTCCGACGCTGCGGAGAGCGGCCTGTCGGTGGTCCCGATGTACGCCGACGCGGAGGGTCTCTACCTCGCGAAGGCGCCCGACGACCCGGCGTTGAAGTACTACCAGGACATCGGCGTGAACTTCACGAAGATCGGCGGCAAGGACTACTACTGGGAGATCCTCAGCTGGGAGAACGCCGATCGCTACGAGGCCGACGTCTACCTCAACGCCACCCGCAACTCGTACTCGACCGAGCAGCTCGGTGAGCAGCCGACGTTCGCGCGGCTCACGGCGTACCAGGACGGCCAGATCCACGACTGGGAGTCGCTGTCGATGGACTACCCGTCGCAGGCGAAGTACATGAAGGAGCTCGCCGGCTGGCTGAGCTCCGACAGGGACATCGTCTCGTAGGTGGTGCTGCCCGGCGGGACTGGCAAAGATCCGGACACAGTCCGTCCGATCACCTAGCCTTCGCCCATGCGTACCGCTCACCCACGCCCGGTGGTCTGGCTGCTCGCCCTGGCGCTCGCCCTGACGGGCGTCAGCGCCGTCGTCGCCCCCGCCTCGGCAGCAAGCACCGGTCACATCACCGGCACGGTGACCGGACCGGACCACCGGCCACTGGTGAACGTCGAGGTGACCGTCTACTCCTGGAACCCGTACGGCGAGTACTGGGTCGCGTCCTCCTTCGACACCAGGAGCGACGTCGACGGCAGCTACGACGTGGACGGGCTGTGGACGGGCAACTACCGCCTCCAGTTCTGGGCGGACTCCATGGCCATGACGTACTTCGGTGGCTCCTCCACGGTGGCGGGGGCCGCCGACATCACCGTCACGGACGGTGCGACGACCGCCGGGAAGGACGTAGAGCTGACAGTCGCGGAGGCCAGCATCTCCGGTGCGATCAACACCAGCCCCGAAGGACCTGCCCCTGACGGCTACGTCACGGCCTACCTGAAGGTGGGGGACGCGTGGGAAGCCATCAGGACGCGACCGTCCACGAGGACCTACAAGCTCGACAAGCTCCCGGCCGGAACCTACCGGCTGCGGTTCGAGGGCAACCACTACGCGACCGAGTACTGGACCAACGCCCTGACGTTCGGGACGGCGACGGAGCTGACGGTCGCGACCGGCGAGTCGATCACCGGGAAGGACGTCCAGCTCGAGCCGAGCGGCTACATCTACGGGAAGGTGACCGGACCGGGCGGCCAGGCCCCCGGATGGATCGAGGTCAGCGCCTATCTCCAGGTCGGCGGCGGCTGGGAGGAGATCCCGAACAGCTCGTCCGCCTCCACCAACGGGGCCTACGTCATCTACGACCTGCCCGCCGGCACCTACCGGTTGCGATTCCGCGACGACCACGACGACGCGCCCTACGGCAGCCCCTTCGGCGACTACGTGAGCGAGTACTGGAACGACGCCGCGAGCCTGGAGACCGCGCAGGACATCACGGTCAGCGTCGGACAAGCCGTCAGGGGCGTGAACGCCGAACTGGCGGAGACGGGCGGCCCGCTCATCGGCATCACGTCGTTGCCGACCATCTCGGGCCCCGCGCACGTCGGTTCGACCTTGACGGCGAACGCCGGCTCCTGGGTCCCGTCGACGGGTCTCACCTTCAGCTACGAGTGGCTGGTCGACGGCCTGACGGTCGCTACCGGACCGTCGTACACGCCGACCCACTACGTGGGCGTGCCCATCCAGGTGAGGGTCACGGCCAGCAAGGACGGCTACCGACCTCGCACCGCCACGTCCGGGACGACCGCCGCCCTGTCCTACGGGCCGGCGCCCCTCTTCCTGAGCGTGCCGGGCATCAGCGGTGCCGCCGCACGGGTTGGCGTGCCCGTCACCGCCACTCCGGGGTCCTGGACGTCCGACGGCGGCCCGGTCAGCTACGAATGGCTCATCGGCGACCCGGCCGTGGCCTCCGGCCCGTCGTACACGCCCGTCGCCGCCGACGCCGGCAAGACCCTGCGGATCAGGACGACGGCGTGGGCGCCGTGGGGCGCGTACGCCAAGGCGACGTCGCCGGGCGTGACAATCGAGAAGGGCAGGCTCACGGCCATCCGGCGGCCATACCTCACCGGCAAGGCCAAGAAGAACGCCACTCTGTCCGTCACCCGTGGCGCCTGGTCACCGAGCGCCGGCACCGGCACGATCCAGTGGTACGCCGCGGGCAAGCCGATCGCGAAGGCCACGTCGACCAGGCTCAAGCTGCGCGGACGAACCCTGCGGGCCGTTGCCGGCAAGGAGATCACGGTGCAGGTCACGACCAGAGCTCCCGGCTACTCGCGCGTGATCACGACGCTCACGGCGCCGGGCAAGGCGAAGCTGTAACCGGCCGGGCGCCACGCCCGCGACGGACGCCGGCCACCAGATCGGCGGCCGCGTCCGGCCAGGTCGGGTGCTCGAACTCGAACCCGGCGTCGAGGAGCCGGCCGGGCACCACCCGCCGGCTCTTGAGCAGCAGCTCGGTGTCGGTGCGCAGCGCCCAGGCGCCGAGTGCGGCCATCGAGCGGGTGGCCGGCAGCCCCGGCCGTCGCCCCCAGGCACGGCGCAGGTCGCGCATGAACTCACGCTGAGGCAGTGGTGCCGGGGCGGCCAGGTTGACCGGACCGTCGAGGTCGGCACGTTCGACCAGCAGGTCGACCGCCCGGCAGAGGTCGTCGGCATGGATCCACGACACGTACTGCCCGCCGCCGGCCACCGGACCGCCGAGGCCGAGGCGGGCCAGCCACGACAGGTAGTCGAAGACTCCGCCGCGATCCGGGCTCATCACCATCGCCGCGCGCAGCGCGACCCGGCGGGTGTGCGGCAGGGTCGCCTCCTGCTGGGCCGCCTCCCACTGCTGGGCGATCCGCACGCTGAACCCCCAGTACGCCGGGACGTGCGGCTCGTGGCCGCCGATGACGCCGGTGGCCTCGTCGTTGGGGGCGTCTCGCCGGTCCGCGTAGATCGTCGCCGTGCTCATCTGCAGCCAGACCGCCGGCGGCCGCGCGGTCTGCTCCAGGGCCCGGCCCACCGCGCGGGTCGACTCGACCCGGGAGTCCATCATCTGGCGCAGGTGCTCGTCGGTGTAGCGGCAGCTGACCGACCGGCCGGCGAGGTTGACGACGACGTCCGCGCCGTCGAGCTCCTCGGCCCAGTCACCGACCGAGCGGCCGTCCCAGAGCCGGTGCCGGACGCCGGGCTCGAGCGTCTCGGGCCGTCGGCTGAGCACGACGACGTCGTGGCCGGCCGCGGCGTACCGACGCCTCAGGATGCCGCCGACCTGACCTGTCCCACCGGGGATGACGATGCGCATGTCCGCACCATAACCCTATTTCTGAACATGTTCAAAACAAGGGTCAGGCCCAGGGGTCCTCACACCGCCACACCGTCGGGAAGTGGATGGCGACCCCCGACGCAGACGCGAGCTCGTCCAGCACGCGCATCGTGACGTGGAGGTCGTCGCCGAGGTAGGGCAGCGCCCGGAGCTCCCGGTCGAGCGGCCGGAAGAAGTCATCCCAGTGGGTCAGCACCACGCGACGCGCGCCGACGGCCTGGACCGTCTCGGCCCAGTAGGCGCGGATGTACGCCTCGCTCTGCACGCCGAGCTGGCCGACGCCGAGGTAGGCAACGTCCGCGCGACGCCCGGCGAGCGCCCCCTCGACGTACCCGGCACTCCCCTGCAGCAGCGCGCTCGCGCCACTCGCGTGCTCGACCAGGATCGACCAGGCCTCGCCGCACTTGTAGGCACCGGCCTTGACGGGTGGTACGACGGGCGCGGTGATCTCGCCGGGGAACCGGTCCGGCGGGCAGTGGTGCGACTCGACGAGGGTGAGGGTGAACCCGCCGTACGTCATCGGCTCGCCGGGCGTCGCGACGCGGATGCGCTCGGCGGGCAGGCCGCCGCCGCGCCCGACGTACGCCGTGGACTCGCCGCCGACGAGATCCGCGCCGGTGCGGTCCGCGACCACCGCCGAGTCCATCGCGTGGTCGTAGTGCGTGTGCACCGGGAGCACCGCCGCCAGGCGGTCGACGCCCGCCCGCGCCAGGACCGCGTCGATCCGCTCGAGGTCGGGCGCGACCTTGCCGAGCACCACCTTCACGAGCGGCGGCCGCGAGAAGAAGCCGTCGGTCATCAGCGCCGTCTCACCGTCGTCGAGCAGCAGGCTCGCGACGCCGAGGAAGGTGACGCCGAGCGGCCCGGTGGCCGCGGGGACGTCGAAGCGATGGGCGTACTGGCCGAGGTCCGGGCGACCGAGCTTGAGGCGCATGCGCGCACGCTACCGGCGATCCCGGGGCGAGGGCCTGCAGGAGACAGTTGTCGTGACGGCCGCTCGACCACAAGCCCTCGCCAGAGGCGGGGCCTCCCGACAGGACTCCACGGCCATCGCTGGATGCGTGGGTCCGAGCCCGTTGCGGACCCATCGAGGGCTGCACGTCAATATGCCTCGGATCGGGAGCTGAGCGGTGCTCAAGAGGAACGGTCAGCCCTAGCTTTAGAGAAGCCACACGCAAGGAGGGGGTCGCGCCATACAATCCGTCCCTCACTCGCTATCAACAGGGAGAGCGCGACGGTGGCGCGGAAGACGTTGAAGAGAACGGGCGACGACCAGGAAGCCGATTCCCGAAGACGACACTGGGAACTGACGATTGGCATCTGCACCATCATCACGACCATCATCGCAGTCTTGGCCTACGCGATTCCTCGCGGAAATTCATCCAACGGAGATGATGCTCTGCAAGAGTCTGTCGGAAGCCCGCTGCAGCCGAAGTCTTGCACCGGAGATCTCACGGTCGCTCCTCCCGAGAACGCGCGAGTTGCGATCGATCTGTTCGTCGCGACACCCGGCAGCAAGTGCGAATGGGCCCCGGTCTTGTCACCGGTCAAGCCGGGGCACAGGATCAGCTTGCTGCTGCGCTATGAGAACGCAAGCAATCGCTCGCAGAAGGACGTCGCCGTCAGGCTCAAACTTCCGGACGGTCTGGTCGCCGTGCCGACGTCCACCCACCTCTACAACTCAGACAACGCCGGCGGCGTGTTGTATGACTCGGACGAACTTTGGGGAGACGGGATTGTCATCGGCGACTACGCGGCCGGAGCCGTTGCTTACGTCACTCAGACCGTCCGCGCCCTCGGCGCTTCGCCGCTCGCCTGCGGCATTAACAAGAGACGTGCTATCGGCTTTGCTCAGCCGCATGGCATGAACTACTTCTACAACACCGCCGACGTCAACGTCATGAGCCGCTGCTAATCCAGTTCCTGCTGCGCTCCAGACTCGTCACACTGGCTCGCCGAAACAAACGTCGCCCTGCTTCGATCGGTCGTCTGCCGAGGGGCGTCCGACGGCATCAGGTGGCCAGCGCACATTCCCGGACGCGACAAGAGCCCGGCTCCCCGTGACGAGCGCCGGGCTCCTGCCTGTTGTCCGCTGAGGTTGTGGCGACGACTGCGGACAAGCCTGCGTTGTTCGGTGGCCGTCAGTCCTTGACGGCGGGCGGCTCCGTCTTCGGGTCGCCGTCGGCCGCGGCGGCGAGCTGCGGGACGTAACGGTCGAGCAGGTACGGGATGCTCAGCGGCGTCACGAAGCTGTGCGCGACGTAGTAGCTGCCGTCCTTGTCGCTGACGTCGAACCAGCGGCCCTCGTCGTACGCCGTGGTCGCCTCGAAGAGCTTCTGCGTCTGCTTGTCGGCGTCGTAGTCGATCCACACGGCGGTGCCGATGTCCGCGAGGTCCGAGGTGCGCTCGGCGCTGAGCGAGATGCCGAACTCGCTGTCGTCGGCGTCGGTGATCAGCGGGTGCAGGTCGAAGCCGAGGTCGAGGAGCATCCGCGAGCGCGGGTCCTCGGGACCGTAGAGGAAGAGGCCTTCGTACGGCGTGACGACGCCGGCGGTCTGCCCCTTGAACTCCGGGTGCGCCGCGGCCTCGTCGTCGATCCGCTTCTTGACCGAGTCGACCAGCTCCTGGGCCGCCTTCGGCTTGCCGATGGCGGCGCCGAGGGTCAGCGCCGCCTCGTCCCACGGCGTGCCGTAGTCGGTGTAGTCGCCGCTCTGCGCGACCACCGGGACACCCATCCCCTTGAGCTTCTTGTAGTCCTGCTCGGTCAGGCCGGCGTACTGGCCGATGATCAGGTCCGGCGCCAGGGCGGCGACCTTCTCGAGCTCCACGCCGTTGGTGTCCTTGAGCACCGTGGGCAGCTCGGCGTCGCCGAGGTACTCCTGCGCCCAGGGGTAGACCCCCTGGAGCTTCTCGTCGCCGAACCAGTAGGTCACGCCGACCGGCACGATGCCGAGCGCCATCAGCGTGTCCTGGTCGGTGAGACCGATGCAGACGACCCGCTCCGGGGCCTTCTCGATCGTGGTCTCGCCGTACTTGTGCTTGATGGTGACCGGGAACGCCGACTCCTCGGGAGCCGCGCTCGAGGACGGCTTGCTCGCGCTGCCCGAGTCGCTGTCGCTGCCGCAGGCCGCGAGGACCGGGGCGACCGCCAGGACGGAGAGGCCGGCGAGGAAGCGGCGGCGGGAGGTGTTCATCGTGCTCCTTGGTGGGTGGGTGCTGCGAGTCGTAGCGGGCGGAGGGTCAGGACGGGAAGGCGCGCGGCGCCTTGCCGGCCGTCGCCTGCTCGAGCATCGGGGTGAGCTTGTCGAGCACGTAGGCGCGGCTGATCGGGGAGTCGAAGTAGATGGCTCCCGCGAGCGTCCCGTCGGTGTAGACGGAGCGGTTCTCCTTGACGGCCGACAGCGAGCCGATGGTGCCGAAGTCCTGGAGGCCCTCGAACCCCTTCTCGTCCTCGGTCGCGAAGACGATGACGTCGGCGTCGATCAGCCCGACGTTCTCCGCGGAGATCTCGGCCTGCGAGCCCTCGGGGGCGTAGTCCTCGAACCCGGTCGTCATCGTGAAGCCGAGCTCAGTGAGGAAGTCGGTGCTGAGCCCGGGCGGGTAGACGTACAGGGTCCCGTCGTACGGCCCGCCCTGGGAGAACGTCGCCGTCAGGTCCGCCCACTCGGGGTGCTCGGCGGCGACCGCGGCGTAGTCGGCCTCGAGGTCGTCGATGATCTGCTGCCCGTCGGCCTCGCGGCCCAGGCCGCGCGCGATCTGGAGGACCTGGTCCTGCCACGGCGAGAAGTAGTCGTTCGAGCCCTCGTCGGTGGTGATCGTCGGTGCGATCGCCGAGAAGAGCTGGTAGTCCTTCTTCGTCATGCCGGCGTTGGTGCCGACGATCAGGTCCGGCTTGAGCGCCGCGATCTTCTCGAACTCGAAGCCGTCGTCGGTGTGCAGCACCTCGGGGTGCGCGCCGTCGAGCAGGTCGTGCGCCCAGGGCCAGGTGGCGTCCGGCTGCTCGCCGTACCACTCCGTGACGCCGACGGGGACGACGCCGAGCTGGAGCAGCACGTCCTGCTCGGTCACCCCCACGCTGACGACCCGCTTCGGCTCCTCGGGCACGACCGTCTCACCGAACTTGTGCTCGACGGTCGCCGGGAAGGTGCCGCCCGCCGCCGCTCCGGTGGTCGGGTCGCTGACAGCAGGCGACTCGGAGTCGTCGGAGCCGCACGCGGCAAGCAGCAACGGGAGGGCCAACGCGACGGTGACGAGGGCGGTACGCAGACGCATGAAGGGCTCGCTTTCTTAGGCGAGCCTAACCTTAGCGACGGCGCCATAGGGCGCGCCACCGGGGTCCATCCGTTGGTCGAGCAGCGAGCGCCAGCGAGCGTCGTCGAGACCCCGGAACCAACGCAGGGCGGCGACCACTGAGGTCACCGCCCTGTATAGGCTGCGGGGGTCTCGCCGACGCTCAGGCCTAGCGGCCTTCACTGCTCGACCAACGGGTCTCTACACGATCTGGTGCATCCAGCCGAACGCGTCCTCGGCCCGACCGAACTGCACGTCGACGAGCTGCTGGCGGATCCGGCGCCACAGGTCTCCACCGCCCTCCGGGGTCGGGACCGAGCCGCCGTCCCACTTGAGCTCACCGACGGGAGTGATCACGGCCGCGGTGCCGCAGGCGAAGATCTCGGTGATCTCGCCGCTGGTGACACCGTCGCGCCACTCGTCGATCGAGAACTTCCGCTCCTCGACCCGGTGGCCCAGCTTGCCGGCCAGCTCGATGATGCTGGCGCGGGTGATGCCCTCGAGGATGGTGCCGGTCTCAGGGGTGACGATGTGCCCGTCGGCGTGGACGAAGTACATGTTCATCCCGCCGAGCTCCTCGACGTACCTGCCCTCCTGGCCGTCGAGGAAGACCACCTGGTCGCAGCCGTGCTTGGTGGCCTCCTGCTGCGCGACCAGCGAGCTGGCGTAGTTGCCGCCGGTCTTCGCCGCACCCATGCCGCCGCGGCCCGCGCGCGTGTACTCCTCGGTGAGCCAGAGCGAGATCGGCTTCACGCCGCCCTTGAAGTAGGCGCCCGCGGGGCTGGCGATCACCATGAACGTGACGTGCTGGGACGGCCGCACGCCGAGGAACGCCTCGGAGGCGAACATGAACGGCCGCAGGTAGAGGCTCTTCTCCCCCGCCCCGTCCGGGACCCAGCGCTGGTCGACGGCCACGAGCGCGTCGACGGCCTGGACGAAGTCCTCGACCGGGAGCACGGGCAGCGCGAGGCGGTGGCTGGAGCGCACCATCCGCGCGGCGTTCTCCTCGGGCCGGAACGACCAGATGGAACCGTCGTCGTGGCGGTAGGCCTTCATCCCCTCGAAGGTCTCCTGCGCGTAGTGCAGGACGGCCGTCGCCGGGTCGAGCGTGAGCGGCCCGTAGGGCTCGATCCGGGCGCCGTGCCAGCCGGCGTCGGGAGTCCACTCGACGGTGAACATGTGGTCGGTGAAGTGCTGGCCGAACCCGGGGTTCTCGAGGATCTCCGCGAGGCGGGCGTCGTCGACGGTCGTGGTCGACGGGGACGTGCTGATCTCCATGGGGGACAACTTAGTAGGCCTTCCTGCTAAATGGAGATGGCCGGGCACACCAACGTGTGCCCGGCCGTCTGGAGGGATCGACGAAGGGCGTCAGCCGGATACTCGGGCGGCGATGGCGTCGCCGACCTCAGAGGTACGGCGAGCCGCGCCCGGTGTGCGGGCGGCCAGGTCCTCGATCACCGCGGTCTCGATGGCCGCGGCGGCGTCGGCGTACCCGAGGTGGTCGAGCAGCAGGGACGCGGAGAGGACGGCGGCGGTGGGGTCGGCCTTCTGCTGGCCCGCGATGTCGGGCGCGGAGCCGTGGACCGGCTCGAACATGGAGGGGGCCGTCCGGTCGGGGTTGACGTTGCCGGAGGCCGCCAGGCCGATGCCGCCGGTGATCGCGGCGGCGAGGTCGGTGATGATGTCGCCGAAGAGGTTGTCGGTGACGATCACGTCGAAGCGCGCGGGGTCCGTGGTCATGAAGATCGTCGCGGCGTCGATGTGCATGTAGTCGGTCGTCACCTCGGGGTACTCCGTGGCGACCTCCTGGAAGAGCCGCCACCAGACGGCGCCGGCGTGCACGAGGACGTTGGTCTTGTGGACCAGGGTGAGCTTCTTGCGCGGACG
>Ga0190274_10000158_pt1 | contig 45990 bp, 25 predicted proteins | sample Popmic531T_FD_133002 | JGI IMG/M metagenome (GOLD analysis project Ga0190274, IMG submission 133002) | Populus adjacent soil microbial communities from riparian zone of Yellowstone River, Montana, USA - 531 T | ecosystem: Environmental > Terrestrial > Soil > Riparian zone | place: USA: Montana... | reverse complement strand
TTTTTTCGTCATCTTCAAACACTGTTTGCATAAGGATTTTAATAGCCGAATTATTTCTCCGGATTAATTTCACTCCTTCAATGCCATTCACTTTTGGCATATCAATATCCATGAGTACAATGTCCGGTTTGACTCTGTCAATATCGGTAACCACATTGCTGCAATCAGGAAATGCTCCTACGCAATGCATGCCGTCGGTTAAATTGATCATAATTTCCAGACCATCTCGCCTGGATGGGTTATCATCAAAAATTGCCACTTGTATGTCCATAACTACAAAGTTTACGCTTTTTTAAGAATTTATCATCATGATAAATCATGAATATTACTGATTTTTATGCCTTTAACACGGCATAAAGGTCGATTTGCAATCATTTTAACTTTCGGTTTATCTCAGCCGAACAATACTTTCAACACCACTTCGGTGCCTTCTCCCGGGTTTGAATGAATATTCAGATCTCCTTTAATGGCTTCAGTTCGTTTATACATATTGTAGAGGCCATTTCCTCTCTTAACTAATTCCGGACTAAACCCTTTACCATCATCCCGGATTTTAATAATGCATCCCCATCTCTTAAAATGGAATTCCACATGCAGGTTCTTGCATTCCGAATATTTTACCGCATTGTTGACGGCTTCCTTAAAAATGAGATAAATGTTTTTTCGTTGATTCATGTCAAGTGAAACCATACTCATTTCAGGCACTTCATTAAAATGTACTTCTCCATTTCTGATTTCCATTGCATGAATTGCATATTCGCGCATCCTGCTCATCAAACCATCAAACCGATCATGACGGGTATTTATTGTCCACACAATATCACTCATGGCCTCCATCATCTGCTGGGTGTTTTCATTTATTCGTGTCAACATCTTCATTGCTTCCGTGTTGGTACTCACCAGTTTTTTAGTGGCTTCCCCGTAAAGGGAAATACTACTTAATGTGGAGCCAATTTCATCATGAAGGTCACTTGCAATCCTGTTTCGCAATTCCTGAACCTTAATGGTTTGATTCATCCGGTAACGGTACAATTTATAAATACCGAATCCAATCAGGAAAATCACCAGCGTCCGGAACCACCAGGTGAGGTACCAGGGTGCGAGAATAACAAGTGAAATCCTCGCTTCTTTGTCACTCCAGATTCCATCGTTATTACTTCCTCTCACAATAAAAGTATATTCCCCGGGATCTAAATTGGTATAGATTGCCGAAGGAGTATTTCCAGAAGGAATCCATTCCTTATCAAATCCATTCAATCGGTATTTGTATAAATTTTTTCCCGGGGCAGTGAATTCGAGAGCTGCGAATTCAAACGTAATCATGTTTTCGCTGTAAGGAACTTCGATGCTGTGTTCCAGGTATACGGGCATTGAAAGCGGTGACTTTTCACTTTTAAAGGAAACGGTTTTATTTTTCAGCTTCAAAGCGGTGATCACAATATTCGGATTGACTGGATTATCCTGGATTGCATCAGGATGAAAATAATTCAACCCGTTAATGCCACCAAAATACAGTATGCCATTTGCATCTTTACAAAATGCATACCGGTTAAATTCATTTCCCTGCAATCCATCATGTGCATCAAAATTCCGGAAAATGTTATTTATAGGGTTGAATCTTGAAAGCCCGCGATTGGTGCTCAACCAGATATTGTGATTGTTATCATTCAGAATTCCATAAACTACATTATTAGGCAAACCATCATTTTCGGTATAGTGTTTAAAGGTTCCCGTCTTCATATCTAGCCTGTTCAATCCGCCACCATTTGTTCCTATCCATAAATACTGATCAGGCAAATGAGAATCAGGCTGTATTGCAAAAACTACATTATTATTCAGAGAGTTTTCATTACCTTTTTCCTTGATATAATTTTTCCATTCATTTTTCAGCGGATTAAAAAATAATAAGCCATTATTTGTTCCCAGCCAGAAATTATCATTTTGATCACGATAAATAACCTGCAGAAAGAAGTACGGTTCATTGCTGATTTTGAACGGGTACTTCCAATGAGTGAATTTTTCAGTATGGGGATTGTATTGTGAAAATGCCACGGGCGAACTAAACCATATTTCACCTTCTTTCCCCAGGTAAAGCGGGACTCCGGAAACTCCATCTGAAGTTAATACTTTCAACTCGCCGGTGACCTCATTATACTTCACCAGGTTTTCTTTGCAGAACCAATAAATTCCATCTGCATCCTGAATTGCAGAAAAGGAAGGACGAGAATTGAGGTATCCCATTTTCACCCTGTACAAACTATCACTGAGCTTTTTTATAAACTGCCCCGTTTGCGGATCAAATACACTTAATGCACTTGCATCCGAAGTCAGAGCCACTATTTTACCATCTTTTCCTGGACTCATCCAGCCAATGCTCAGGCCTGGGATTGTGCGAAACTTTTGGATTGCGGGATTATATTTCAGAATCCCATAACCCATTGTTCCAATCCAAAAAATTCCGCTTTTACACAAATATATTGCCCTAGTATGACTGGCAGCCATTTTCAGTTCATCATCGGCATCAGTAACAATTTTGATTGTACCTGTATTCGGATTAAATTGTTCAAGGTAGCCGGATGAAGAAATCCACACCAATCCTTCTTTATCAATTACAGCATTGAATGCTATAGTTGCTGATTCCCGTTCCCGCTTAAAAAGTATAGTCGTATTCCCGGTTGCCTCATCCAATTCCACAAAACTATTTTCATACAAGAAGTAAATTTTGTTGCGAATGGAATCTTCAATCATTTCAGATGAAAATTTAAAGCGATCCATTATTCCCGGAGGAGCCCAGTAAAATTTTTCTTCAGGTAAAATTTCTATACGGTCATCTCCGATTTTAGAAGGAATTATTTTGAAAGGAAACTTCCCGGTTGCAGTTCCATAAATAGTTCCGGAGCGAGCGATGTGAAAGCTGCAGAAATTTTCAAAATATTTTTTAATTGCTATTTGAGGGCGTCCCCTTTTTTGAGCAGTATTGGATTCTTCGTCAGAAAATGTCAGTTTAAAAAGCCCGTTCGAAGTCCCGGCCCACAGATTATGTTCAGAATCTTCTTCAATTTTTAAAACACAATTTGAAATTGAATTTAGTGAGGTATCGAGCCTGACATGTTGAAAGGTTTCTGTTTCACGATTAAACAGCTCTAACCCTTCACGGGAAGTGCCCATCCACAACCGACCTTTCGAATCTTCAAAAACAACCTGAATATAATTGTCACTCAGGCTTCCCGGATCAGCAGAATTATTCCGATACACTGTAAATCGCAAGCCATCATACCGGTTCAGGCCATCTTTAGTCCCGAACCACATAAAACCATAATGATCCTGGGCAATACAATTGACCATACCCTGTGACAACCCATCATCAATAGAAAGCAATTCAAAAGGGAGCCTCAGTTTTTCGTCCTTCTGCTGAGCCTCAATCCGACTTTGCGGAAAAAACAGCAACACCACAAAACACCAGAACAGCAGCGAATATTTATTATTCATAGGAGTCATTAACAAATGTAATTTATTGCGGGGATATGGGCAACACTTCGCTCATCGACAATGCCATTGTCGCTTCGACACTTCGACAAGCTCAGTGACCGCGGGCTCAGCGACCGGTAGTAGAAAGTTAATGTTCTGTTTTTGTTTCGTACCGCTCCCTGAGCCTGTCGAAGGGAGAATGATTTCACTGAACATTGTCGCTTCGACGGGCTCAGCGACCGGAAGTGCAAAGAAGATGCTCCTGTTTTATCATACCGCTCCCTGAGCCTGTCGAAGGGAGAATGTGAACTCCGAACATCATCGCTTGAACGGGAGAATGCTAAATCCGCTCCCAATTTTCATCAAAGGGATTATCAGTACTCAAAAGACCCATTTCAATTAATATTGATTGATACGATTTTGAAAGTTCAGGAAGCATGTTTTCATTGCCATTAATGAGTGCTTCCTTTTTGGCTCTTCGCCATCCCTGGATTTGCTTTTCTCTGTTGAAGGCGTAATCTATCCTTTCAAATATTTCAACAAACTTCAACTCAACAGGCAAAAATTTCCTGGTGAAATGTGCTCCTTCTCCATTATGATGTTGTTGCATCCTTAACACCAAATCATTGGTGCTTCCAGTGTAATATTTGCCATTACTGCATAATAAAATGTACGTGTAACCTATCATGAAAAGTGTTTCTAAAAAGTGAATAAAAAATTCCATTTTCGCTAAGGTGACATTAGCGATTGAAAGTACTAATTTAAGTATTTCTCTGCCATTATGCTTATTTTTCAACACCGCTCCCTGAGCCCCGTCGAAGGGAGAATGAGCACACTGAACATTGACGCTTCGACGGGCTCAGCGACCGGAAGAGGAAAGTTAATGTTCTGTTTATTGTTTGATACCGCTCCCTGAGCCTGTCGAAGGGAGAATGATTTCAATGAGCCATTATCGCTTCGACGAGCTCAGCGACCGGTAGTTGTAACATGAAGCTCTTTTTTCTTTCCCACCGCTCCCTGAGCCTGTCGAAGGGAGAATGAGCACGATGAACATTATCGCTTCGACGAGCTCAGCGACCGGAGTTGTAACGTGATGTTCTTTGTTTTCAACACCGCTCCCTGAGCTCGTCGAAGGGAGAATGGTTTCATAAATTTTAACTCCTTAAATCACAGTCAATTACAAATTCCACATAAATTATCGTTATTTTTGCTACTAATTTGAATGAAAGGTGAAATTACTTTTTGAAGTATTCTATTGAATATCAATTTAATACGTCAACAATTTCACGTGAAACATCAACTAATCAGTTCTGAAAAAAATCACTAATAAATCAACCATTTTCTTCTTACAATCCCAATCCGAATGAGCTCCTTATACCCTGAATATGATGTAATTGTAGTTGGTGCCGGTCATGCCGGATGTGAGGCAGCAGCAGCGGCGGCTAACATGGGATCCAGGGTGCTTTTGGTGACGATGAACATGCAAACGATCGCTCAGATGTCGTGCAACCCTGCTATGGGAGGCATTGCAAAGGGACAGATCGTACGTGAAATTGATGCTCTGGGAGGCTATTCAGGAATTGTGAGTGACCGTTCCATGATTCAGTTTCGCATGCTAAATCGGTCAAAGGGGCCAGCTATGTGGAGCCCTCGTACACAAAATGACAGGATGCGCTTTGCGGAAGAATGGCGATTAATGCTGGAACAAACTCCAAATGTGGACTTCTGGCAGGATATGGTGAGTGGAATTATTGTGGAAGAAGGACGTGTTTGCGGAGTGAAAACCGGCATGGGAATCGAGTTCCGGAGTAAGGCAGTTGTGCTCACAAATGGCACCTTTTTGAATGGCCTTATACATATTGGTGAAAAGCGTTTTGGCGGTGGCCGAACCGGCGAAAAAGCATCCACCGGTATCACCGAACAACTCCTTACATTGGGGTTTGAAAGTGGTAGAATGAAGACCGGAACACCTCCAAGATTGGATGGCAGATCACTCGACTATTCGAAAATGGAGGAACAAAAAGGCGATGAATTTCCGGGTAAATTTTCGTTTACAGATACCACTCCAGCGGCTGTTCAAAGGAGTTGTCACATGACTTATACCAATGAAAAAGTCCATGATATTTTACGCTCCGGATTCGATAAATCACCCATGTTTAATGGACGAATTCAAGGACTTGGACCTCGATATTGTCCATCTATAGAAGATAAAATTAACCGATTTGCAGAGCGTGACCGACACCAGCTTTTTGTGGAGCCGGAAGGTTGGAATACGGTAGAAATTTACGTGAATGGTTTCTCTTCTTCATTACCTGAGGACGTACAATATAAAGCACTCCGTTTAATTCCAGGCTTTGAAAATGTGAAGATGTTCCGTCCGGGATACGCTATAGAATACGACTATTTTCCACCTGTACAATTACACCTCACCCTTGAAACAAAACTCGTCGAAAATCTCTATTTCGCAGGTCAGATTAATGGCACAACCGGTTACGAAGAGGCCGCTTGTCAAGGGTTAATGGCAGGTATAAATGCACACCTTAAACTTAACGAAAAGGAACCATTTATACTTCAAAGATCCGATGCTTATATCGGAGTTTTGATTGATGATCTTGTTACAAAAGGTACTGATGAACCGTACAGAATGTTCACTTCACGAGCAGAATTCCGGACACTTTTACGCCAGGATAATGCCGATAGCAGGCTTACTCCAATTGGATATCGTCTTGGTTTGGCCTCTGAGGATCGCATGAAAGCAGTCTCCAGCAAGATGGAAGGCACAAAAGAGATTATTTCGCTGTTTGAAACAATGAGTATAGCTCCTGAACAAGTAAATGACCTGCTTTCAACCCTAGAAACAGAGCCTATTCGTCAGAAAATCAAGCTAATAAGCCTTATAAACCGCCCTCAAATTGATCTTCCTGCTTTACGGCATCATTTGCCGGAATTAGCTGAAAAACTAGCCAAATTCGATGAAACTACCCTGGAACAAGCTGAAATAGTGATGAAATACAAGGGCTACATCGAAAAAGAGCAGGAAATGGTCAACAAAATCAACAAACTGGAGCACATTTCCATTAATCCCGACTACGATTACAACACAATCAAGTCGCTTTCCTCAGAAGCCAAGCAAAAACTAGGAAAAATCAAGCCCCGAACCCTCGGACAAGCAGCCCGAATCAGTGGTGTATCACCAGCTGACATCTCCATCCTGATGGTAAACATGGGACGTTAAGTTCCACGTGAAACTCACTTAAGCATTCTCCCTTCGACGAGCTCAGGGAGCGGTACGTTAAAAATGGAGCCTTTTCTTTCTATTTCCGGTCGCTGAGCCTGTCGAAGCGACAATGTTCAGAGAAATCATCCTCCCTTCGACGGGCTCAGGGAGCGGTATGATAAAAAAAGGGAGCATCTTATTTCTATTTCCGGTCGCTGAGCCTGTCGAAGCGACAATGTTCAGAGAAATCTTTCACCCTTCGACAAGCTCAGGGAGCGGTACGATAAAAAGGTAGCTTCTTCTTTCCATTTCCGGTCGCTGAGATTGTCGAAGCGACAATGTTTACTGAAATCATGAAGATTTCGCAGCACCATACACCCTTCGACGAGCTCAGGGAGCGGTACAAAAAAAAGGTAGCATCTTCTTTCCATTTCCGGTCGCTGAGCTCGTCGAAGCGATAATGTTTACTAAAATCATGATGTTTTCGCAAAGCCATCATCCCTTCGACAGGCTCAGGGAGCGGAAATGAAAGTTGGAACCAGGCATTTTATCAAAACATCCGGTCGCTGAGCCCGTCGAAGCGACAATGTTCAGTGAAATCATGCTCCCTTCGACGAGCTCAGGGAGCGGAACGATAAATATGAAAGCTTCTTCCTCTCCAATTTCCGGTCGCACGACAAAAAGGGATCTTCTTCCTTCAATTTCCGGTCGCTGAGCCCGTCGAAGCGATAATGCAACACGAAAATCATTCACCCTTCGACGGGCTCAGGGAGCGGTACGATAAAAAGGTGGCATCTTCTTTCTATTTTCCGGTCGCTGAGCTCGTCGAAGCGTCAATGCCATCCTCCCTTCGACAAGCTCAGGGAGCGGTACAAAAGCCACAAAGCTTAATCTTTCAATTTCCGGTCGCTGAGCCTGTCGAAGCGACAATGGTGTTTTAATCACATTTAAGCAGCTTGGATGCAAAATGGAACATTATCCCGAAAAGTAATTTTTATGAAATCTGATAAAAGATAATAAAGTCAATTTTTTGCAAAAATTCGATTTCACGTGAAACATCAAAATTCTTAAAAATACAAAAATGCATCGAAATGAATTTTAGAAAAATTTTAAATAAATAAATATTTAGAAAAATTAAATAATAAATAAATTATAAAAATTGTATTATTTAAAAATCAAAAACTAAAAGCCGAGAACATGAATTTTCAAATTCTGGTCGCTGAGCCCGTCGAAGCGACAATTCAAGCTCAGGGAGGGCTACGATAAAAAGGGATTAATTTTCTTTCAACTTCCGGTCACTGAGCCCGTCGAAGCGACAATAGGTTTACGAAATTCATCCTGTTTTTGTTGCGCCATTCCCCCTTCGACAAGCTCAGGGAGCGGTACGATAAAAAGGGGATATTTTTCTTTCAACTTCCGGTCGCTGAGCCCGTCGAAGCGACAATCTATCCACCTGTTCCACGTGAAATGGCTTCTAATTTTGCGATCAAATCGTGTTTAGAAAGGAAGCCATTCATCCTCCAAACAAGCTTTTGATCGAGAAAAACAATCAGAACTGGGACGCTTTTAATCTCGAACTCGTCAGTAAGTTCCGGCTGTTTATCGATATCAATTTTTAAGATGGTGACCGGTTCCGTTATATCGTTATCAACAGCCTCCAGGATCAAATCTAACCACTTGCAAGGCTCACACCACTGAGCATAGAAATCAGCAAGCACAACCCTTTCCGATGCGATTAGGTCGTGAAATGTATCAGTAGAAGATATGTCTGAAATCATAAAAGATATAACGCAGGCAGTATATGTGAAAATGGCAGAAACCGTTGCTGGCTAAGTGTCACAAGAGCAACAGTGTCCATCAGATTAATATGATATCCGACAATTAATTATTCGGAACTATATCATTATTGAAGTGAATAAAGAATCATATGCACTTTCAATAGTAGTTAAACCAGATTCATGAGAATAAGTTTATCCAGGTATATGCAGATGCAGCGGATAATTCAACAAAACTGAAACCTTTCTTACACAAATGGTGTAAGAAGTTTTGATAAATCAGCCTAAGTTCATGAAAAATCAACCCATTCTGTCCAGTACCTGGAATCGTATAACCAAACACCCTGTACTGACATTAACTTGTGTAGCTGCAGGAATGATGGTAGCTGCAGTATACATATATATTACACCTTCCAAGTACACATCTACAGCTGTTTTGGAGGTTAAATCCACTTCAACCACTCCGATTGTCTCTTTTCCTTTTGGATCCGGAAAAACAGCGCTTACTGAGGAATTGACAACTCCTTCCTTTATAGCTAATGCTATCGCCGATAAAGTAGATCCTGTGACGTATCTGATTACACAAGATTATCAAACCAGGGAGAATTCATACTCGTTTCCTTACACAGTGAAGCATAATGTGATGAGCGCGAAATTCAAAGAACAAACATATCGGATTGAAACACTCAATGATAATACTTACATGCTCACCAGTGTAATACATGGAATAACCCGTACCAAGACAGCCAAATTTGATGAGGAATTAATAGATCAGGACCTGGCCTTAACTATATCACATAAAAAGAATCAACCATATAAATCAAAAGAACTATTTCTTCCTGCTGTATATTCATTTAAAATACAATCACCGGCATCTATTGCAACATACCTATTGGCTCAGCACAATGGAATAATTGCGGAAGAAAAAAACGGACTTATCACACTTTCAGTCACTCATGAAAATTCAACTAAAGCAATACAAATAACAAATGCGTTAGCCAATAATTTACTGAGTGCAAGGAATAATGGAAACATTTTACCGGGTACTTCGATGGCTTCAATCGACAAACAATTAATTGATTTGTCGACACAACTTGAAGCTACTGAATCACAAATTGCAAACTATAAGAGAGAAAATAATATCACTGAAATTACCATTGATACGCAGAAACATCTTGACGTATTAAAGAATTTACAGTTACAGAAATCACAACTTGAATTAAGTCTTGTGGCCTTAAACAACACAAGCAATTATCTAAGAAAAAACAGGGAAATAAACAATTCAAATGTTGAATACGGAACAATCAGTGACCCGGTTTTCTCAGAACAAATTGCACTATTAAATTCCAAATATGAAGCAAAAGAAAGTGGAAGTGAAACTGCAACTACTGTGTCGGAAATAGAAGCATTGAAAGTAAGTATCGCTGAACGAATTCTCAATACAAGAAAGAAGACCACGATACAAATCAATAAAACAAACCAGGAAATTGCCCAGGTAAAACAACAGCTATCAGTGATACCTGAAAAAGCAAATGTGTTGAATACACTTGACAGAAAACTGGATCTGGATAAAAAAGTTTACGAACTGTTGGCAGAAAAGCGGGCCCAGTTTCTAATAACCGGAACTACTTTAACAACGGGCGCTCAACTAATAAAGCCAGCATCAGAACCAACTTCTCCTGCTTTCCCATCTGCAATGTTCATTTTTACCTGCGCGGTTGTATGCGGATTAATAATCTCGATACCTGTTTGTACGGTTGCAGAAAAATGGCAATCACGTAAGTTAACTAATCGCCAGGAAATCGATAAGCAAAGCCGAATCCCATTTATTGGAGCCATTACAAAAAACAATGAAAACGATATGGCATTTGATTCATCAATATCTGCACTTTGTACAAGAGTACTCTTGCGTCAGGATACCAAAATCATTACATTTGCTTCAGCGAATAAGGGCGAAGGGAAAACCTTTATAGCAACTCATTTTGCACAAGCATTTGCTGCGATGGACAAAAAAGTCCTGGTAATAGATATGAACGCTGACAACCCAAAAGTTGCCACGCATTTCGATGTAACCCCTGAAAGATCTTTGGCTCAGGTACTTGAAGGTTCTTGTGATATTCATGACGCTATTTGCATCACTTCCTATCCAAACCTGGATGTGCTGGAATGTGGAACATTGAGTTCCGGTGTTAATAGTTTTCTGGCTTCAAAGATGCGGGATTCTGTACTGGACAGCTTAAAAAAACATTATGACCTAATTGTTACCGATACACCAGATATCGGCACGCAAATTGATGCAATCCCATTAATGAAAATGAGTGATCTGAACCTTTTTATAGTAAATGCCAATACCACACGAAAAGAATCACTAATGGCTGCTGAACAAATAAACAAGGATTACAATTTGCCTGACTTCAATTATTTATTGAATTCCGTGAAACGCTTTGACAATCAACATCCAGGAACAGGCAGAAGAAGCCGGGTCAGAAATCTCAATAAGTCAAATACCACCACAAAAGAAGCATATGTTCCTTCCTTGTTAAGGAAAATCGCTTTATGGTTCTATTAAAAGTACAGTAACACAACCTTGCATAGTTACAGAGTCTCCGTACCGAAATTGCACGCAACCGATGAGCATTAACCGCAACTCGTTTATAGAAGCTTTTGCACCGAGTACCCCAGGACTGAATTTGATTTTTCTAAATCATCTCGGGGCGCCGACAAAATTGCTGACCGATGTCCCAACTATCGAAATGTTGTCGGATAAACATGCGAAGATTGCGTTTATAGAATATTGCAAATCACACCCACTTGTTAAGGACCTGGTGCTTTCTCCCCAATACCGTAAAACAAATATCCTCGTACAATTTCTTGACGGCTCCGAAATGAATTTCAGCCTGATCACAAAAATGGTACGAAAAACCATGTTGTGTCTCAACATACCTGCAATAAGAAAATCGGCATTTATAAATGAATTTGGTATGCTTGTGCCGAAGAAGGAATATCACTTCGAATACATGGTTTTAAAATGCCAGTTTAGCAAGGATCCACTTTCCGATCGCTATAAAAATTATTTTGCAGGTTTTGAATTTAATGAACGCGCGGAGATTTTTAAATACATGCAAACGCGATTCAATTTAATATTCAACACGCTTGAAGATTTATATAAACCAAAAGCGAACATGTTATTGGCAATTATGATTGGATTGCGCGGAGAAAAGAAAAATTCTCTTTTTCAAATGTTTCTCAGGAGTTTTGAAGTGGCTTATTTCAGACTCTTCGGGTCGCTCATTAAAAGAGAAGTATATATTAAAGTAACTCCTAAATACAATCCTGAATTAAATTCAGCGGAGAACAAAAGATCAGCCGGTCACGCCATGTGATATTTCCGGTTCAGTATTTAAATTCCTTCGAACTTATACATGTGACTGAGTGTATCGTTATTGTTAAACGTTACATCCATATCCTTCACAATTCCATCGTGGACGTCGTACACCCAACCGTGTATATATGGAAATTCACCTTTTTGCCAGGCTGATTGCACAATACTGGTTTTGCATAAATTGTACACTTGTTGTTTGACATTAAGCTCCACCAGCCGTTCGTAACGCTTTTTTGAATCGCTGATTCCTTCAAGCTCTTCCGCATAAGTGCGGTACACATCCTTAATATGTCGCAACCAGTTATCAATCAGGCCAAGCGACTTGTTGCTCATAGCGGCCTGAATTCCTCCGCAGGCATAATGTCCACATACAATTATATGCTGCACTTTTAAGACCTCTACGGCATAGGATAGCACGCTTAACATATTCATATCAGAGTGCACTACCATATTGGAAATATTTCGATGCACGAAAACATCGCCCGGTGAAGTTCCAATGATTTCATTCGCCGGTACACGGGCATCAGAACAGCCTATCCAAAGAACTTTTGGCTCATGAATATTGCTGAGTTTATCAAAATAGCCCGGGTCTGTGCTAAGTTTGTTGTTAACCCAGTTTCGATTATTCTCTAACAGCTTTTTAATAAAATCCGGCATTTTCTTACAAGTTTAATAAGTGTGCATCCTTTTACTCCGGATGGAGAAAAAACAGAATTGTCCTCTGATAACAGCCTGTTTCACATTTCAAATATATTAAAAGATCCGCATCACCCGTTGCAAACCGGTCAATTTTAACTATTTCTTACAACTGTAAGGTTGAGGTGCTGCAGGAAAACCGTTTTTCAGAAGCAGAGGTATAATACAGGAGAATAACAGGCGACTGTTCCCTGCATGAAATCACTTACGGTACTCTTTCTGACACTCTTATTAACATCTGCAACAGCTCAAACAGTGAGTACAGTTGCCGGTATGGCTGGTGTAGTTGGTTCAGCCAACGGGCCTGCTGCTACTTCATCGTTTAACAATCCTCATGGAGTGGCTTGTGACCCGTCAGGAAATATATATGTAGCAAACAGGTTTGGACATACCATCAGGAAAATAACTCCTGCAGGAATTGTTTCTGTGTTTGCAGGATCCGGGAGTGTAGGTGCAACTGACGGTCAGGGTGTCGCTGCATCATTCAATGAGCCATGGGCCGTTGCATGTGATGCATTAGGTAACATATATGTAGCCGATACCAAAAATTACAAAATAAGAAAAATTTCTGCTACTGGTCTTGTGACTACCATTGCCGGAACAGGAACATTTGGTGTGACCAACGGTCCTGCCAATAATGCCCAGTTTGGATTCCCATCAGGGATAGCTGTTAATAATGCAGGCACCTTAATATATGTAACAGATCGTATGACGCATACTATCCGTAAGATAGATGCAGGTATAGTTTCTACAATTGCCGGAGTTGTTTTTTCACCAGGTGATATAGATGGCGCAGGAGTCATAGCCAAATTTGATCATCCCTACAGCCTTGCGCTGGATTTGAATGGAGATGTGCTTGTGGCAGATGAATATAACAACAAAATTAAAAGGGTCACCCCTTTGGGATTGGTTACCACAATTGCCGGAGATGGTTCAATGGGAAGTACGAATGGAGCTGCGTTAACAGCATCATTCAATTCACCATGGGGAATCTGTGTGAAACCAAACGGAGATATATTTATTGGAGACGCAAACAATTTTACCGTAAGAAAATTATCCCTCGGTATAGTTTCTGTATATGCAGGTCAGGATGGTGTTCCAGGTTCAGTAAACGGACCGGCATTACAATCAAGTTTCAACGGGGTAAGTGCATTGTGTAACAACACAACCGACAACGCACTTTACCTGTGTGATCCCTACAGTCAGTTGGTAAGAAAAATAATTCCTCTGAATACTGCTACTCTTACTTTAGCAACTACCTCAGGCAATACTTCTTTCTGCACCGGGAATTCAGTGGCATTTACAGCATCCCCAAATACACTTTCAAATTATGTATTAAGAGAAGGAGCAACCATACTTGGAACTTCTATTAACGGTATATTCAATATCACAGGTCTCAGCACGGGATCGCATATTATTAATTGCACTGCATTGGATTTATCCGGAGTCACTTTGACTTCGAATAATATTACAATTACAATCACTACAGGGCTCACAGTAAACATTGTACCAACAGGTTCCACATCATTATGCAATGGGGATTCTGTGCTACTGAGTTCATCTGTCACAGGAACTTACCAATGGTCTACAGGAGCCACGAGTGCTTCAATCAATGTAAGTGCTGCAGGAACGTATACGCTTACCGTTACAAATTCTCAAGGTTGCAGCGGACAATCAGCTCCGTTGCAGATAACCGCACTTTCGGCACCTGTTGCAACAATCACTTCCTCAAGTTCTGCTCCGGTATGTGCTGGTGACTCTGTATTACTGATTGCAGGAAGTGCTGCTTCATATCAATGGTCAAACGGTGGCACTACACAAACCACTTATGCCACGAATGCGGGAAACTTCACAGTACTGGTAACTAATGGAGTGGGATGCTCTGCCATTTCTCTTCCGATTTCAGTAAACTTTTATCCGGCAACTACATCAACGATTTCTCCTTCAGGAAACATATTACTCCCACAGGGTTCCAGTGTGACACTTACCGCGAATTCCGGAACCGGATATTTGTGGTCAACAAGTGCAATTACACAATCAATTTCCGTGAATACACCTGGAACATACTCGGTAACGGTTACCGATGTTAACGGATGTTTATCAACTCCTGCAACAACCCAGGTATCATACATCAGTGCTTCAAACATGATCACAGTAAATGGACCGGCATCTTTTTGTGAAGGAGATAGCGTAGTGCTGACTTCCGTTTTCCCAACGGGCAATCAGTGGTTCATGAATGGAACTATTATTACCGGGGCTGTACAGCCAAGCTATACGGCAACACTAACCGGATATTACAAAGTAAGAAACACCCCAACTTCAGGAACGCCAGTATTTTCAGATTCAGTTCAGGTAACAGTTAACACCGTACCTAATTCCGTTACTGCTATTGGAGACACTGTATGCAAAGGCTCGTCTGCAACACTTAGTGTGCAATCACAACCTGGTATAACATATAACTGGTATAACAATGCAACTGGAGGAACTTCGCAAGGAACCGGACTGTCATACAACACACCAATCTTGCAACAGACCAAATCATACTATGTAGAATTAACAAACAGTTATGGTTGTGTTCGTACAAACCGCTTTCCTGTGGAAGCAAAATTATTTCCACAACCAATTGCTGCTTTCATCAACTCGGGTTCTGTGCAAACAACAGGAGGATTTGAAATAACATTTACAAATACTTCAACTGTATCTACACAATATTACTGGGACTTTGGTGATGTATCCTCACCAGATAATAATTCATCTGACCCAAATCCGGTTCACATCTATTCACAGACGGGAGATTATTTTACCATGCTTATCGCCACCAATAGTGAAGGTTGTGCAGATACAGTCTTAAAAGTGGTATCTGTAATTCTCGACAATAACATATTTATTCCTTCCGGTTTCACTCCGAATAGCGATGGAAACAATGATTACTTCAGGGTGAGGGGGAACAACATCCGCCAGACGGATATAAGTATATACAACCAATGGGGTCAGCGAGTCTGGTATTCTGAGAAAGAAACAACCGGGTGGGATGGAACAAGCAGTGGTCAAAATGTAGGTAACGGTTCTTATGCATACGCTATTGAAGTCACATTTGATAATGGCACGAAACAATTCTTCAGAGGTAATATCAATGTAATCCGGTAACGAAATGAAAAGAATTGAACTTCTGCTTACCGTATTATCCGCATTCGTGCTTCCTGCAACACTTGTTGCACAGGATGCGCGGTTTTCACAATATTTCAATAACCCATTAATGTTGAACCCGGCTTTGGCAGGAAATGGAATTGAGAATATTCGTATTACAGCCATTTACAGAAATCAATGGGCGGGAATGGGAACGCCATTTACAACCCAGGGTGTTGCAGTTGATAAGGTAGTAAATCGCATTGGTATTGGAGCAGCCATTACAAGAAATGGCGCAGGAGATGCAAGTATCAGAACCCTGAATTTTGTAGGTAACCTTGCATACCACCTGCCCCTTGGCGCTCAAAAAATAAATACCCTTTCAGGAGGAATCCAGGTAGGAATCGTGAACAAAAGTTTTGATCCTTCAAAGATGACTTTCGATAATCAATATAACCCCGATGCGGGATATGATCCCAACTTAAGTTCGGGTGAAGATTTTGCAACAACTAATGTAACACGACCGGATGTCAATCTTGGATTTACCTGGCAACGTGGGTGGCTACAAAAAGATATTCGTTTCAAACCTTTTCTAGGATTAAGCTATTCGCATATCACCAAACCTGCTGAGACATTCATAATGGATATCACACAGGTGCACATGAAACGCACAATATATGGAGGGGCCGGATACCAATTAAATACCAACCTGGAAATTCGTCCTTCATTCATGTTCCTCAACCAGGGTCCTGCAAAGGAAGCAACATTTGGAACAATGCTCAATTACCAGTTGGATAATAAAAATTCTGTGCAGCTCGGAGCGTACAATCGTATGCACGATGCCGTTATTGCTTATGCCGGGTACCAGATGAATCTTCTTTTCGTCGGAATGAGCTATGATGTGAACACGAGTGAACTGAGCAAGACTGGCAAAGGAAATAATGCATTTGAAATTTCATTGACGTATTCCCCACGAAGCAAGAAAAAGAAAGAACCAGTTAAAATAGAAATTAAAGCAGTAGCACCGAAAGCAGAAATTCTGGAATTGTTAGATCCTATCGGATTCCAATTTGCATCTATACTAATTCCTGAAACTCTGGAGGCACCCGGTATCACTATTCCGGAAACTAAAGTTGCCGAGCCTGCTTCAGCAGTTGTGGAAACACCGGTACCAGTTGTTGCTCCTGAAATTGTAATCCCGGCTCCTGCTGTTCCAGAGATTATCGCAGAAACAGTAGTTACCGAACCAGTTGTAATACAAAAAACAGAAGAGCCAGCAGCAATTGTAGAAACACCCGCACCAGTCGTGGTTCCAGAAATTGTAATACCTGCACCTGTTGTACCAGTTGCTATTGTAAAAGAAACACCGCCTGTTGTTAAGGATTCAGATATGGATGGAGTGAATGATAGCGATGATGAATGTCCTTATATCAAAGGCAGCAGCATCTCTAAAGGTTGTCCCGACAGTGATGGTGACGGAATTATCGACATGAAAGACGATTGTCCTATGGAAAGTGGAACAATAGCAAATAAAGGTTGTCCTGATCCTGCTAAGCCTATAGATAACCAGAAACTTGTAAAGAAATTTGATAACATATTGTTCGCTACCGGAATGGTGAAACTTACTACGGATGATATTTTCGACATCATAGAACGTGCAATTGATATCATGTATGCCGATAAATCGACGAAAGTAATCTTATCAGGACACACCGATTCCGAAGGTGACGAATATCAGAATATGATTTTATCGCAGGCGCGTGCTGACGTAGTGAAACGCTACATGGTACAGCAGGGAATTGATGCTTCAAGAATTCAGACAGTGGCTTATGGTGAAACGATGCCACTCGAGAATAATCTTTTAACTGAAGGTAAAAAACTTAACCGCAGGGTGGAAATTAACATTTTGAAAAAATAACTTTTATGAATTCTGCATACTTTATTCATTTTGTGATGCCATTTGGATTAGCGATGGCAATTTGTATTGTGCTGATTCCTCTTTGGATTACCGTTTGCAAACGATGGAAACTATTTGATGAACCGGATAACCGCAAACATCATAGGGGTATCACACCTTCGATGGGAGGGATTGCCATTTTTGCTGGATTATTTATTTCCTTCCTGGTATTCGCAGAAATCTACGATCATAATAAGATCCGTTTCATGTTTGGTGCCGTATTGGTTCTCTTCTTTACAGGATTTTTTGATGACCTTGTGGATATACCGGCATCGAAAAAATTGTTGTTTCAAACAATCAGTGCATCAATAATATATTTCGGTGGATTTCGAATTACTTCCCTCGATGGGTTGTTGTGGATACAACAAATTCCGGATGTATTGCAAATGCCACTCACACTATTTCTGGTAATATTATTTACAAACGCATATAACTTTATTGATGGTGTGGATGGATTGGCAGGATGTCTGGGTGTAATCATGACTTCGTGCTTCGGTGCACTGTTCATTCACTATGGAAAAACAGATTATGCAGTACTTTCATTTTGTGCTACCGGAGCGTTACTTGGATTTCTGTTTTTCAATTTCTCCCCGGCAAAAATATTCATGGGAGATACTGGTTCCTTAGTAATTGGATTTATGATAGCGGTAATGGCTATAGAATTATTGAACTCCGGAATTGCACAACCAGACATTGCGGCAAGTCCTGTCGTGTTAGTTGCCATCCTGTTTGTTCCTCTGTATGATATAACCAGGGTTTTACTAATAAGAATTTTGAATGGAGCCTCACCATTTCGTGCCGACCGCAACCACATGCATCACTTAATGCTTGGGTTTGGATTTGGACACAGAAGTGTAGCATTGCTCATGGCTTCAATGTGTCTTTTGTTCACCCTTGTTCCCGAAATGCTGCATTGGATACCGATGAACGCAACACTGTTATTGTTGCCTATGATAACCTATATTTTTATACATCCTAAGGTATTGGGAACCTTTGCCTCTATGCATCACCGCTTTTTTGGCAACCACCAAAACCAGATTACAGACAGGATGCAATAATCATTTCAGGTTAATTGTGGAAAATGTATCTTTGAAATCCAATTCAAAGATATTATGAATCGTAAATTCCTTCTTGCTCTATTTATATTTTGCTCGGTAGTTTTTGAACTTTCCGCACAGAATACAGATTCGGTTACTGTCCGTAAAATTTACACATATTCCCTGGAAAAGGGCAAAGCTTATGAATGGCTTGATGCACTTTGCAACCAGGTAGGACACAGACTTTCAGGTTCTGAAGGAGCGGCAAAAGCGGTTGCATTGACAAAAAATCTCCTTGAAACCGAGAGGCATTGTAAAGTTTATTTACAGGAAGTCATGGTCCCTCGCTGGCGCAGGAATGATGTGGAGAAGCTTGGCGTGACTATGGGGAAATACCAAACTTCCGTGCGCATATGCAGCCTTGGCGGCAGTATTGGAACTCCTACTGAAGGTATCCAGGCAAAAATGGTGGAAGTAAAAAGTTTTGGAGAGTTGGATAGTTTAGGTAAAAAAGTTGCCGGCAAAATCGTTTTCTTTAATATAGTATTCGATCAGAGTTACATAAGTACTTTTGATGCTTATTCAGTAGCTGCCACCTATAGGTACAACGGAGCAAAGAGTGCAGCAAAATACGGAGCTGTTGCTTCAATTACACGATCAATGACAACTGCAATGGATAACAACCCACATACAGGTAGTATGGGTTATGTTGATAGCATTAAAAAAATTCCTGCTTGTGCGGTATCCACACAAGGTGCAGAATTTTTAAGTGCTGCAATTAAGAATGATGCCAGCCTGATGTTGGATCTCAAGATGAATTGTGAAACACTTCCTGATACTCTTTCATATAATGTAATTGCTGAAATCAAAGGATCAGAATTCCCTGATGAAATAATTGTAGTAGGAGGCCATCTCGATTCATGGGATGTAGGACAAGGTGCACATGATGATGGTGCAGGTTGTGTGCAGGCAATGGAAGTCATACAAACATTCAAAGCGCTTGGCATCAAACCTAAAAGAACAATTCGAGTGGTGTTGTTCATGAATGAAGAAAATGGGACTCGAGGAGGAAAAAAATATGCTGAAATCGCAAAAGAAAAAGGAGAAAAACATATAGCTGCAATTGAATCGGATGCAGGAGGGTTTACTCCCCAGGGATTTGGATCGGAATGTATTGATTCCACAAAACTAATCCGATTTCAAAACTACAGTCAATTGATGAAACCATATGGGCTTCATAACTGGTCGGAAAGCTGGGGAGGAGTGGATATTGGTCCGCTAAAAGAAACAGGTACACTGCTTATAGGACTTGTTCCTGATTCACAACGTTACTTTGATTACCACCATTCAATGATTGATACTTTCGATAAAGTAAATCGCAGAGAATTACAACTTGGTGCAGCTGCCATGACGAGCCTGGTGTATTTGTTGAGTGAACACGGGGTGGAGGGTGGAAAATAAGTCGGCAGTCAGCAGTAAGCAGTCGCCAGTAAACAGAGTGTAGTAGTTGATAAATGGCTTATTATAACTCGTTGCTTTCATTGTTTGACGCTCTGAAAGATTTGCGTTCGCTTTGCAATTTCTTTTTTCTGAGACGTTCTTCAACAGAAGATTTTGATGGGGCGGTTTGCTTGCGTTTTTTTTGAGGGGTAAGTGCTTTACGGATGAGGTCGAGAAATTTTTTTCTGGCGAGTTCCTTGTTCTCAAGTTGCGTTCGCTTTTCGGAACAGGTTATCCGAAGTATTCCATCGCCACTGATTCGATGTAAAAGTTTTGCATGAACCAATATCTTTTGTTCGGGATTCAATGCTGAAGAATTGCTTATTTCAAAATACAATTCTATCCTTGTGGCAACCTTGTTTACATTTTGTCCGCCTTTTCCTCCTGAAGCAGTGGCCTTAAAAATCAATTCCTGCAAAAGTTTTTCAGCAGAAAATTCTGAGATACTTTCACTCATAGAATTTTAAAATTATCGTTATCTTTCATTACAGGAAATGATTTGCGTAAATCAAGAAGTTGTTTTTTACTGAGTGTAATTGTAGTAACGCTTTCCTTTTTTAATGGGATATCAGATACCGGCATCCCAAGAGGATCAAGAGCTACACTATCTCCCACATAAGCGATTTCCTTTCCATCATCGCCAACCCTGTTTAACCCAGCTACAAAACATTGATTCTCTATTGCTCTAGCTATCAGCAATTGCTTCCAAGGATAACTTCTTCGCTCCGGCCAATTGGCAACATAAAACATCAGATCAACTTCTCCTTTTGTGCGGCTCCATACAGGGAAACGTAAATCGTAACAAACCAGGGGACAAATCTTCCAACCTTGCAGAGTTACAATTAGTTTTTTTTGACCTGATGAATATGTTTTATGTTCTTCCGCCATTCTGAAAAGGTGGCGTTTATCGTAATGCAATACTTTCCCATCGGGCTGAGCCCAGATGAGCCTGTTATAATATTTTCCCTTTTCGGATATCACCAGGCTTCCACAAATAACTGCATTTTTCTGTTTAGCAAAATTTAACATCCATGCAACTTCTTCACCCTTCATACTATGAGCAACTTTCTCAGCATTCATAGTAAACCCGGTAGAAAACATTTCAGGGAGTAAAATAAGGTGCGTGGAGTTCTTTCTTATTGAGTTAATAAGTTCACCCAAATGTTTCAAATTTGTATGAGGAGCCTCCCACGTAAGTGAAGCTTGCACCAGAGTAATTTTTAAATCTTTTGTCATTGGTGAATCAAATTTCACAAAGTTTTTTAGCAGCTTTTTCCAGAGTAGAATTTTCCTTGGCAAAGCAAAACCTGAGTACTTTCAGATCCACAGGATTTTTATAGAAAACAGAAACAGGAATTGCCGCCACTCCAAATTCTTTCGTCACCCGAATTGCGAAGTCTGTATCTTTTTCATTTGCTATTTTGGAATAATCCAGCAGTTGAAAATAAGATCCTGAGCAGGGGAGGGGTTTAAAGCGTGAGCCTTTTATCAAATTCAGAAAGTGATCTCTCTTTCCCTGGTAAAAAGTATTTATACCGGTATAATTCGAGGAGTCTTCCATAAAATCAGAAAGCGCCATCTGGATAGGAGTGTTAACAGAGAACACCATAAACTGATGCACTTTACGAAATTCAGTCATCAGGTTTTCAGGAGCCACGCAATACCCGGTTTTCCAACCTGTTGCATGAAATGTTTTTCCAAATGAAAACACCACAAAACTTCTTTCTGCCAATTTAGGATAGCGCATCACACTCTGATGTTCATAGCCATCAAAGATCACATGTTCGTAAACCTCATCACTTAAAATAACGATGTCACGATTGTGAGTGATCTTCTCAAGTTGGTGCATATCCTTAGCCGTTAGTATGGCACCTGTGGGATTATGCGGTGAGTTAATCATAATCATTCGCGTACGCTGATTGACCATCTTCTTAACTTCATTCCAGTCGATGTGAAAATCGGGGCCTTTGAGTTGCAGCTGCACAGGTATACCGCCGTTCAATTCAATAGCAGGAACATAACAATCGTAAGCGGGTTCAAAAACAATTACTTCATCACCTTCTTTAATAATAGAAGTGATGGCAGCATAAATTGCCTGAGTGCCTCCTGCAGTAATTGTAATTTCCTTATCGGGATCATACGAAGCAGAATAGAGATCACTGATTTTTGATGCTAATTTTTCCCGCAAAGGGCGATACCCGGGCATAGGAGCATATTGATTGTGACCTTCAAGCATGTACTTATTCACAAGACCAACAAGATCCTTTGAAACTTTAAAATCAGGAAAACCTTGCGAAAGATTGATGGCGCCATATTCATTCGCCAATCCTGACATGATAGAGAAAATGGTAGTTCCTGTTTTGTGTAATTTGGATTTTAAAGTCCCCGGAAAATTCATGTGTGTGAAATCAAACTTAAGTGAAAAGTAAATTTAGTTAAAAAGGGGATATGAGATCAAAGCTTTCTAATTTCACTATGAGAATCATGATGTTAAAATGTTAACAATGTTTGGGATGAGAATTTATTAAGGCTTCTACCATTTAATTTGTAATCCCATTCCGTAGCAACACAACGATCCTCTTCGAACTGAGTAAGTCAGAAATATTCTGACTTACTCAGTTCGAAGAGCCTATTTATGTGACAAAACAATTTTCATATGATAAATCGAATTTGCTGTACTAAGGGTTACCAGGTAAATTCCTTCTGGAAAATCAAAAAGATTAATTCTATTTTCGGTGGTGGTCAGCTCCCCATAATAAATAACATCTCCGAATGAATTGAAAACCTGGAGATACCCGGGCGGTGAAGTGATGTGAAAAATTCCTGTGCTGGGATTAGGATGAATAACCATTTCGGAAAATTCATCCTTTTCATTTAACTCCAATTTTTCATGATTTGGTCCGATCGGAATACACGGAATCTTCACAGTTATTAAATTAGAAGTGTCGGTACATACGGCATTCAATCCTATGCAATGATACTTGCCCTGCGTTTTTGCTGTATAATTTGCAGAAGTGGCACCTGGTAATGGCATGCCAAACCTGTGCCACTGGTATGAATTCAACACGGGTTGTGCTGCCAGAATTACACTGTCGCCAGCACAGAAAGTTGTTGAGCCCATTGCGTTGATTTGTGCAAGATTGGAATTAACAGTAATGTAATTTAACAAAACAAGACTATCACAATCCCCTGCACTATTGCATGCTTTCAATTTTACAGTATAAACTCCGGCTGACTGATAACTATGCAACGGATTCATTTGGGTAGATGATCCACCATCGCCAAAGTCCCACAAATAGTTAATTGCATTTACTGTAGTGTTGCTAAAATTAACCGGGCTGTTTAAACATGTGGTTGTGATATTAGCCGAAAAACCCACATTCATGGGTAGAGGGGGATCGACATAAATTGTATATTCTTCATACTGCCCCCATATCTGTGAGCAACTATTCATGAAAGTAAAGTCGCTAACCATTACCCGAATGCGCAATGGTGTATTTGTTACGGCACTGTTTGGAACTGTGAAAGGGATTACCATGTGTGGGTTTGGACATCCTCCCCAATTACCATTTATCAATCTCTCTGTGGAATCATTAAATACACCATTTCCATCATAGTCAATCCAGGCACAAGTAACACCTCCGCATCCACCGGCAATATCGTACATATAATATTTCATGTTATAGGTAGTATTCCGGGCCAGGTGTGTTTGGAAGGAGCATGTAAAATCTTCATAGAAAACATTTGCCGTTGAATTTACAGTAATTCCATTCAATTCAAATTGAGTTATTTCAACCTGAGGAAATAAATAGGGAATAGGGTTACAAACCGGTGTTGCCGGTGTTATGTTATTTTGAATTACTAATAACTGGGAGCTTGTATCAGTGCCATAATTATTAGTTGCAATCAATTGAACTAAATAACTACCCGAAATTGTATAAATATGTGTCGGATTCGGGATGATGGAGATGTTACCATCACCAAAATCCCAGAGAAAAGATGTCGCATTCAAGGTAGAATTTGAAAAGTCTACTTCGGTTGTACAGGTCACGGCAGTGGATGCAATAAAATTGGCAACCGGTGGGTTTGGTGCTGGTACAATGGTCACCGTATAATCTTCATACTCTCCTACATAAGTTTGTCCGCAATAGGAATTATTGGATGATTGAGGATCATACAAAATGCGCATCCTGATAGGCACATTGAACATTTGAAAAGAAGCTGGTATGACAAAATTGCCAGAAATATAATTAGAGGATGACTGCCCGGTGAAAACTTTCTCTGATGCCGGACTCCCTCCATTGTTGTCAAGATCTATCCAAATATGATAATAGCCGGGGTTACTGGCAGTAATGACAAATGAATTAGTTGCACCTACAACAATATTTGTACTAATCATGCATGAATAGTCGTTGTAACCACCTGCCGCCCCGGATGTGTTATTATTGATATTGTTCAAACTAACATTAACTATACCCATAGCGTTATCAATTCCATTTGGTGTACAACCGGGTGTTAAGGTGCTTGTATTCACAGTAACTGTATCATAATATATGCTTGAATCGGTGAAGCACAAATTGGTTTTCGTAGCCCGAATATTGTACACCGTATTTGATGTCACGGGCAATGGAGTTGCAAGAATTATCGTTCCACCTGTTCCGGTTTGAACATCCAGATCAGAATACCCATTTCTCAAAGTGTAGGTAACCCCTGACTGAGAATTTGGTATTTCAAAAGCAGCGTGACTTCCGTTGCAAATTGTATCTGATAAATTAATAGCTGAAAATGTCACCATCGCATGTCCTATCACAAATATTTGGTCACTGAATGTAACTGAACCATTTGCATTTGTTACCGTAAGCGAAATTGTTTGAGTGTCAATTGAAGCTAATACAAGTGATGTATTATATTGATTGCTGAAGGTTGTGCCATTGAGCTTCCACTCATATGTATATCCGGGGACAGGTGGTGTTGCATTTAACAACGAGATGGCATCGCCAAGGCAATAATTGGTTCCACCGATTCCTCCCTGAATAGTGAAGGTTGGTACCGGATAAGTAGGTTCAGTTGCCAGGTTGTTTATCATGAACGCATCGCCCGAAGTTCCGACCGCAATACCCTGATTCGAATCAATAAAATCAAACATATTTATTTGCGTGTAAACGGAAAGCTGGAATTTTTCCCAGTATTGTCCACCTGAAACAGACATATAAATTCCATCATACCCAGCTGCAACAACAGTATCGGGACCTAAATTGATTATTGCACCGCTATTTATAAATGGCAATGGCAATAAAGAAAATGTGCTTCCGCTGTTGATTGATTTCAGCATTGAATTGGAATTTCTATTTGAAATATATACCACATTGCCTGAACCATTAACCATGGTATGACCTCCTGTTACAGAAGACACATTCCATGAAACGCCTCCATTTACAGATTTCAAAATATAATTCTCAGCTGCCGCTATGACTGTATTGGAAGATAAAATCTTCACATCATATATTTTTTCAGTAGTACCTGATGTTACATAACTCCAGGAATTTCCAGAATCTATACTCCTTGCAATCCTTCCATTCGCTCCAACTGCCATCCAAAAAGATCCAAGATTATCCAATGAAATCAATTGTCGGGGAAGTTGAATTGCATTATTATGTGAAACCGTACTCCAAATTGAACCACCATTAGTGGTTCTCAAAATAACTTCATCATTTCCTGTATTATACAGCCCGGTACAATATGCTGAATTGGTTCCTGTCATAACCATGTCAGTAATATAGATAAACACCATTGCACTGGAGGTATCATACATTGGATACATCATTGACCAATTAACACCATTGTTGTTCGTTTTGAAAGTCCTGTTAATAGAGCCAATCCAAATCTCATTTTGCGAATAGTAATCCACAGAATAGAAATCAGCGGTTGATCCCATGACACTCACTTGGTTCCATTGAGAAAATGAAGGTAAAAATGTAAAGAGCAACACGAGGGTAATCAGAATGTGTTTCATATACAGATCTGCGTTTTTCTGATAAGAAGAAATATGTTTTGTCTAAAATATACAAAGTTTGGGATCCTAAAAAATGTAGCAGAACAAAATTGTTTCAGGGCATAAAAAACAAAAACGCCACCGTTTCCGATGGCGTTTTTAAAGATGCTCCCCCTCCTGGGCTCGAACCAGGGACCCCATGATTAACAGTCATGTGCTCTAACCAACTGAGCTAAGGAGGAATAACCTTCTCGCTGCATAACAGTGAGAAGATCATTGTGTCCCCGCTTCAATCATCCCGAAGTTAATCGGGACTAAAACACGTGTATGGGTAACAAAAAGAGAACGCTCCCGTGAGAGTTATAAACCATGTGTTCATAACATTATTACGGGACGGCAAAGATAATCGATTAACTTAAAAATTCAAAGTACATTACTTAATTAATTAAATAATTGAAAATAAATAACTTAGGTTACAATTAAGCCGGAATTTGAATTTAAAGAACAATTAGTCTATGGTGTTGGGGATGAAAAAATTCATCTGCTTGAGAACTGTGCTTTGAACTTGCTTTTGCAGAATTGGGATGAATTCCTGCGGACTAAAATATATTGCCATTAATAAAAGCTTGTTGTAAGAAATTTTGATTTTTTGCAACTTTTTGAGCATTTCTGATGTACAATCACCAAAAAATCATGAAAAAGAGCAGTTTATTGCTGGTATCTGGTTTGGTCATTTGCAGTTTTAATGCAGTAGCACAAATTGATAATCTGGCTAATATGAGTTCTGAATGGATTCGCAGTTCAGCAAGAAATGCAGCTACAGATGCCGCAGACATTGTTGTATATAATCCTGCAGGATTAACATATCTTGAAGATGGTTTACACATCAATTTCGGCAATCAATTTTTGTTTCGCAAACCGGTTCACAAATATGATGTTGGTATGGGGGAAGGAGTACGTAAGTTCGAGCAACAAAGCGCAGATCTCTTTCTACCAAATTTGTTTCTAACCTATAAGAAAGATAAATGGGCGCTTTTTACCGGTGTATTTGTAAGCGGGGGTGGAGCAACTATTGATTATTCTGAAGGATCCATAACAACGGATCTTATCGGGTTACAGGCATTGGGCGAGGCTCAGGGAGCTTACATGGCCGTTAAAGATCCGTCATTAAAGGCAAGCTCGTTTTATCTTACTACTACACTGGGTGGATCGTATAAATTTTCAGAAATGGTATCCGTTGCATTGGCTGTAAGATATCTGAGTGCAAAAAATACCACTGATGCGGAATTAACTCTCACTTCATCGCCATTTGGCCTGGAAGATGCGCCGCTTGTACTCGATGCTGAATATAATGCATCAGGTATTGGAGAGGTAATTAGTATTTGTGTGAAACCAGTTGATAAATTGTTGATCACAGCGCGTTATGAAACCAAAGTTAAGCTTGATTTTAAAACAAAAACCACAACGGATGATTTTGGCGCAACGGTAAATGATGAAAAAAACAGACGTGATTTACCAGGCGTTCTTGCATTTGGTGTTGCTTATGCAATAAACGAAAAATTGAAAGCTTTCGGTGAATACAATTATTACATGCAGGAAAATGCAGACTGGGGGGCATCATCAGAACTTACAGGAAATGTTCCTCTTTCTGAACTTGCAGGAAATGCTGCTTCTTATGCCATGGGTATGGAATACAAATTTACTGACAAGTTTCTTGTGAGTGCAGGCTTCGGATTTACAGAATTTAATTACGTTAATAAAGAAGGATACTATACTTCATTGGGTTCTTTTGAAGTGGTACCTGATGATAACTGGAATATTAATGCAGGATTCAGATATAAAGCGACAAAGATGTTGTCAATTAATGCAGGAGTAATGCAGGCAATATATCAGAAGGACCAGCATGTAAAGGCATTGATGGCTTATCCGCTCGATGTTGATGTAACCCTCAATAATTCAATCAGCATTGCGTCATTAGGTGTAAATCTTTCTTTCTGATACGAAAGAGATAAATAAAATTTAATGTTAGACAGGAAGTTCAAATGAGCTTCCTGTTTTTTTTGTGCTTTAGTTTTCTATTTCTAACTTTTTTCTTCCACTTTTCCATGGAACATCCAAAATAAGCTACGTACGTTTAGTGCAGTATGTAAGATCAAGAATTTTACATTGGCTCTACTTCTGATTTTGATAGAAGAAATATTGAACATGAAAAAGGAAGACCAAAAAACACGGCAGCCTGAACGAAGTGAAATCAAAAAGGGCGCAACCCTGAAGCGTGTTTGAACAGATAAGCATTAGCGTTCTGATCAAACTCTGCTTCAGGGAGTATTAAAAAAAATGTTATAATTGCTTCCAAAATAGTTTCATGGACTTGATATGAAAAAACTTGCCTTACTGACAATAACAATCATTTGCTCAATTCCTTATTTTGCTTACTCACAGATAGTAGAATGGCAAAATACCATAGGAGGCAGCCAGAGTGATTATCTGTGGTCCGTTCAACAAACCCCCGACGGAGGGTACATTCTGGGAGGGTATTCTGATTCAGATATATCGGGTGATAAAACCGAAAACAGCAATGGGAATGAGGATTTCTGGATATTAAAAATGGATTCTCTGGGCAATATTCAATGGCAAAACACAATCGGTGGGAGCGATGAGGATCAGCTTTGGATCATTGAACGAACTATGGACGGAGGATACATCCTGGGTGGAAGTACGCAGTCGGATATTTCGGGTGATAAAACAGATGCTAACAACGGATACAGGGATTACTGGGTGGTTAAAATCGATTCGGTTGGCACTATTCAATGGCAAAACTCTATAGGAGGAAACAGTTTTGAAGATCTTTCAAACATTAAGCAAACTGCTGATGGAGGATATATCCTTGGCGGGATGTCTGACTCCCCCATTTCAGGTGATAAAACCGAAAGCAACATGATTGTGGATTATTGGATTGTAAAAATCGACGCGTCCGGAAACATTCAATGGGAAAATACCATAGGAGGCAGCGAGGTTGATTATTTTAGTTACATTATTCAAACCACCGATGGCGGGTATATTCTGGGCGGAGAGTCCGCTTCAAACATCTCTGGAGATAAGACGGAAAACACAAATGGCCAGTATGATTTGTGGATCGTAAAAATTGATGCAACAGGTACTATTCAATGGCAAAATACAATTGGTGGAAGTGATTTTGAGTTCCTGTATTCCATTCAGCAAACTACTGATGGAGGGTATATGCTCGGAGCAGCGTCCAGTTCACCTATTTCGGGCGATAAAACGGAAAATTGCAATGGCCTAGCTGACTATTGGATCGTAAAAATCGATTCAACAGGTACTATTCAATGGCAAAACACAATTGGAGGAAACAGCCTGGATGAATTGTCTGCTGCATGGCAAACTGCCGACGGCGGATATATTTTAGGCGGAACATCCTATTCGCAAATGTCTGGTGATAAAACGGAAAATAGCATTGGAGGGTATGATTACTGGATCGTAAAAACAGATGCATCCGGTAATATTCAATGGCAAAACACCATCGGGGGAAGTGATGAGGATGCACTTGGATCCATTCAGCAAACTACAGACGGTTGGTATATCCTTGGAGGGTTTTCTTATTCATCAATATCTGGTGATAAAACAGAAAACTGCCTGGGTCAGACGGATTATTGGCTGGTAAAAATGGGGCCTGATACTTCAACCGGCACCTTAGACTCCCCTCCCGGGATCAACAACTGGTGCTACGTTTACCCCAACCCTGCACAGTCAAATCTTACAATTGAAACCAATACACAGTCTTCCCAAAGTCGTTTGCTTGTCACGGATATCCTTGGGAATAATGTACTGGTAATACCATTTACTGGTAACAAACATACCATTGATGTTTCCTCATTTTCAAACGGAATATACTTTTTACAGATGGAAAATGAAAGCAATGTATACAGAAGCAAATTTGTGAAGGAATGATTTCAAAAAGTCTTTCATGTACAACATCTTTTCTCAATTTAAATTCGCCTCCGATGAATTGAATTGACTTACTTTTCAAAAAATAGATTCATTAAGAAGAGAATGTTATTTCAAAGCTTTAGCGGGAAAGAGAACATTTATTCACTTCTGTTGAACCACGAATTTTTTAATTCCGCTCCGCGCACCTGATTGAAATTGCAATAAATAAATCCCTGATTCCAGTTTATTGATATCAATTTTTAATTCAGAAAATGCAATAGAGTAATTTGCCTGCATCCAGACTTTTCCTTCCAGATCTGTAATTTTTAATATTACATTCTCATGCAATAATTCGCTCTTTATAATGACTGTTGCAATTCCAATTACAGGATTAGGATAAATCTCCAAAGCACTAATAATATAATTTTCATCGCTTAAACTGGTCAAACACGAACTATCCGGTGTGTATTCATAAAAATCGTTAAATACTGTTTGGTGGTTAACGCCATTCCCAACATACGCTTTGTTATTAATAGTAAAATAGGCAGAGCCACAACGACCTGCTCCAGGAAAAGAAGTTTTTTGAGTCCATGTTCCTGAAAATGGATCATATTGCCACAAATCGTTCAAATAGGTTAACCCGTTTCCATCATTCCCAGTACCAAAATACCCCTTTTGGCAAAGCGAAAAGGCTACACCAGCATCTCGGGCAATAAATGGAAAGTTATTATTTTGAAACCATGTATCAGCAATAGTATTATATTCCCAAAAATGGGTTAACATACCAAGCGCTGTTGATCCCCCAACAACATATGCGATAGAGTCAATTACAAAGCTGCTAGTCCCTTGACATGGTTGCCCCGGAAGACTTGATTTCTGGTTCCACATATTAATTGAAGGGTCGAATAGCCACAAATCGTTTTGTGGGGTAACGGTTGAATCCAATCCCATTCCGACATACCCTTTTCCATTGGTTGCAAAGAATGTAGGAAGTATTCTTCCAGACCCCCCAAAATCAGCCTTCTGTTTCCATATATTAGAAAAAGGGTCGTATTCCCAAAAGTCCCGTAGTACATTATAAGATGAATCGTAACCAAGTCCGGCATATCCCAGTGTTCCGATAGAAAAAGAGCAACCAGCCCACATAAAACCACCACCATAATCTGCTTTTTGCGTCCAACTATTGGACATAGGGTCGTATTGCCAGAAATCTTTATGATGTGAGAATGATTCACCGGCACCAACATATCCTTTCCCTTCAATTGAAAAAAAAATATTCCATTGTGTAGGGGCGGGATAATTGGGTTTTGCGGTCCAAAAATCAGCCTTAGATATTAAGCAGAAGGTACAAAATACGAGTACAAAAAGTCCTTTTAGTCCTGTAGAATATTTTTTCATAACAATACTTACTATTTCTCCAAAAATCAAATTCAATATTAAAGATAAATTTTTTCTAAACATGATTGAATAAAATATCATAAATATTTAACGGTTATGTATGCCATTAAAACTGCATATGAAGCAAAAAGTGCATATTACTGCTTACAAACCCCGGATCAAAAAAAATCACTTTGGGACATTCAGAATTTCACACACACACCGGAATCCAAGCCAATAGTTTGGCTTTTTGTAGACAATTTGTTTCGTGTAGTAGCTGTTATCCAACGAATGAATGTAGCTTCCTCCTTTTGCGATGCCTTTGGTGCTGATTATTTCAGCTACATTGCCGATTAAATGATAGCGATTATATTTGTCGGGCTGCAACGATATTTCTATCATTGGAATAAACCTGTTGTAACTTTCCTCTTCTTCCCGCAAGGAAGAAGCTTCGAGTGTATTGTAATGCACTTTATACGAATTGTTGTCTGCATACCTTGCACTGTCAAATCCTGCTTTTGCAGCATATTCCCATTCCGATTCATCAGGCAACCGAAATAAAACTCTTTTAGGGATTACTATTGAGGAATCAATCGGGAATGTGACTTCCTTATGCTTGTTGACATAAAACACTTCATTTACCCGGTTAGTGCGCCATGCACAAAAAGCTGCTGCCTGCTCATAAGTAATGCCAACAACAGGGAAATGACTGAACTGCGGATGACGCATGTACAAATAAATGAGACTTTCAATATCCGTCAGATCCTGATTGGTTTTGACTTTAAAATCCTTAAGATAATTTCGCCATACGAGTGTATCGGGAAGGGTAGATAGAAATTCAGACGAAGCATCGCCGTATGCTTTTTTAGTCCAGTACATGTATTCTCTCCAGCTTAAGTTGGTAACCTCGGCTTCATCAATAAAAAGATTACCCATGAGGTAGTTCGTACCGGGAGGTGGGGTTTTTAAACTTACCTTCTGTTTCTGCTCTGTGTTTTTACAGCTGAAACATGAGAATACGATAGCCGGAATAATAAATAAAGAAAGCACAAAACCTGTTTTCATTCCCCTGAGGTAAGATTAAAGGTTATTTTAATATCAGCAATACAAGTCAACTGGCAAAGATTACCAGAACCTGTACGTTTATTTAAAATCGTTTACCACATCCACTACAATCCTCTCATTCCTATTGGCCAGTTCCCAGGCTGTATTGAAAACCAGTTTTACAATCCCCGATGTTTTTTCAAAATCAATTTTGTCGATTGTATCGGTTGGCTTGTGATAATCTTCATGAATTCCTGTAAAATAAAAAATAACCGGGACATTGTGTTTTGCGAAATTGTAATGATCAGACCGGTAGTACAATCTTTCCCTATCTGATGGATCGTTGTATTTATAATTCAGTTCCAGCTGACAACAGGAAGCATTCGCATTTTCATTTATTCTATGTAATTGTGAACTCAGTTTATCGGAACCAATCAGGTATGTGTAGTTTTTGGAAACATGTGGAAGTGTATCTACTCTTCCTATCATATCTATATTCAAATCCACAATGGTTTTTTCCATTGGGAAAATTGGATGATCTGAGTAATAGTCAGAACCAAGTAATCCTTTTTCTTCTCCTGTAAAGGAAATAAACAACAAACTTCTCCTTGGACCATGGCCTTCACGTTTCGCTTTTGCGAACACTTCCATCATTGTAAGAATGGATGCACTTCCGGAGCCATCATCATCTGCACCATAATAAATTTTGTCCCCTCTTTTTCCGAGATGATCAAGATGTGCGGAAATTACAATTACTTCATCCTTCAAATCACTGCCTTCAAGATAACCAAGTACATTGGTGCAGGAAGTTTTCTCCATGGCAATAGAAAATTCGGTTTTTACCGGAATAATTTGCGCTGTGAATTTTTTCTTTTTTGAAATTGCCTTTTCATGATCATTAAGATCCATTCCCGACATGGAAATAAATTTATCGGCTGTAGTGCGTGAGATATAGGCAACAGGAGTGTGATTCGCATTTTCTTCGGTATCCAGCATCAACCGGTTGCTTGCAACTCTTTTGGTGAATCGTTCTGCCATTGATTTATAATCGGCACCAACGAATAAAATAAAACCAGGTTTTTTACTCCTGGCAAGCTGCAGTTTTGCCGACCGGTCACTTTTCCATGAGCTTGGCAATTCCGATTTAGAAATGAGTGAGTTTCCTTTTTTATCTACCGGTTCGCCTTCAAGAATTAAAAGTATTTTTCCTGTGACATCAATGTTCAGGTAATCATTCCATCCCGAAACCGAATCAGTAATACCATAACCAGCAAACACAATTTCCTTTGCTTTAACTGAAGCCGTCGGAGGAGCTTCTGAAATAAAATAATCATCGGGAGAACTGAACATATTATCTCCAACTTTCAATGAAAAGACACTCTTTGAAAAATTTGCCAAAGGGATTCTCTGAAAATAGCTGTTGTTAATTACCGGAGGAAGTCCATTCGCGGCAAATTGTTCCGACACATACTTAGCAGCTTTGACCATTCCAGGTTGTGCTGTTTCGCGACCTTCAAGTGAATCGGAAGCTAATACGGAAAGGTGTTTGTTGATAGTTGCTGCTTTGATGTAACTGGAGTATCGCAGTGCTATAGTGTCCTGTGCAAAAATTGAATTTAATAATAAAATAAAGAGGGTTGCGGTACAAATCTGAACGCGTTGGATCATTTTCTAAAATTTATTTTTAGGATGTTTTATCTGTTTCAGATTTCAATTTTATCTGCGCGCTTTGCGTGTCTTCCTCCTTCAAATTCTGTTTTTAAGAATACATCAACCATTTCATTTACTGTTTCATGTGAAACAAATCTAGCAGGTATGCACAGAACGTTAGCATTGTTATGAAGTCGTGAAAGTGCTGCAATTTCTTTGGTCCAGCAAAGTGCTGCGCGTACTCCTTTATGTTTATTTGCAGTTATGCAAACACCGTTACCGCTACCACAAATTAATATTCCGATTTCATCAGTTCCGTTTGCCACATTGGAAGCTACCTGGTGGGCGAAATCCGGGTAATCCACCGAATCGCTGCTGAAAGTTCCGACATCAGTAACTCTTGCGCCATGAAACGCGGTTTTGAGAAATTTCTTGATTTTTTCCTTGGTATCGAACCCGGCGTGATCAGCGCCAATTACTATAGTAAGGGTACTCATATTGTACGTTGTTTTATTAATGACCTGATTGAAGGCTTATTAACCCTGAATTTTACAGTAAAAATACTTAATTAACACCATTTCTGCATTATTAACAATTACCTTTGCTTAAACTTCAGAAGTTCTGGTCTCCAGCTACTTATCATATAGGGTTATGAACAGCGTTTTGGTTGGTAACTATAATTGATGGCTATAACTTCTTGAAACTTTAACTTGTTTATTGAATATGCCGTTGTGCTTAAAATTTAATCGATCACCTGTTTGTGCATAACCAAAAAAGTAGTGGTAATTCTATCAACAGGTGAACACACAATTTGAACAGACAATTCACCGAAAGTAATTAACAAACCCTTTTACCACCAACTTGTTTATAAGTATGAAAACGTTTTAAAATCAGTTACTTTACCAAATGATAACCCGGTATTATTGTTCACAACGAATGATAACATGGCATGTCAAGTAAAATCGTATAATTTTATACAGCTTATGAACAGACCATCATCTACATATATTTTTTAATTTTAAAAAAGAATAATATAATATAAATGGAAACGGGGATTTTGGAAGAAGTTAAAGAAACCGGATATTTGCATCGTTCGATCAATCCGGAACTGGATCTGTTTGCGGAGATCCAAAAACTCAAAAAAGAAAAAAATGCTGTCATACTCGCCCACTACTACCAGAACGCTGATATCCAGGATGTGGCTGATTTTAGGGGCGACAGTCTGGGATTAGCCCAGGAAGCAGAGAAGACCAGTGCTTCGATGATTGTTTTTGCCGGGGTGCATTTCATGGCTGAGACTGCCAAATTACTGAACCCGGATAAGAAAGTTGTGCTGCCCGATTTGAGAGCAGGTTGTTCCCTGGCTGATTCCTGTCCTCCCGAATCATTTGCGGCCTTTAAAGCACATCATCCCAATCATGTGGTCATTTCTTATATCAATTGCACTGCAGAGATTAAAGCGCTCAGTGATATCATTTGTACCTCTTCCAATGCAATTAAAATTGTGGAATCAGTACCTGCTGATAAAGAAATAATTTTTGCACCGGATAAAAATCTTGGAGCATATATTCAGAAAAGAACAGGACGTAATATGTTGCTTTGGGATGGAGCATGCATGGTCCATGAAATTTTTTCACTTGAGAAAATTCAGAAACTGAAAAAACAACATCCAACAGCTAAGGTGATAGCGCATCCTGAATGCGAAGAACATGTTTTGAAGCAGGCTGATTTTATAGGCAGCACAACTGCATTACTTAACTTTACAGCTAACAATGCAGCCGATGCTTTTATAGTGGTTACCGAATCAGGTATCATTCACCAGATGCAGTTAAAATCGCCACAAAAGACATTCATACCTGCACCTCCTGAAAATTCATGTGCATGTAACGATTGCCCTCACATGAAATTGAATACTTTGGAGAAATTGTATCTTTGTATGAAGTACGAGGCTCCTGAAGTTCTTATACCAAAGGAAATAGCACAGAAAGCATTGGTGCCTTTAAAAAGAATGCTTGAAATTTCAGCTAAACACGGATTATGAAATCTAAATTTTTTCTTTTATTTTTTATTTTTTCCGGAATACTTTTAGGATCATTTGCGCAAAAGCCACCTGAAACAAATCCTAATGGATTCAATGTATTTTATTTTCCGGGTGGAGGAAAAAGCAGTGAAGGAAACCTGGTAAATGGAAAGCCTGATGGAGTATGGAAATCCTATTTTGAAAATGGAAATTTGAAATCAGAAGGCAATCGTGTAAATGGAAAGCTTGAAGGAGTATGGAAGTTTTATAATGAAGATGGATCCATTTCCGCTGAATACAATTATACTGATGGAATAAAAAATGGAATTCAGAAAGAATATTATGCAAATGGAAAAGTCCGTTCTGATGAACGAATGGTAAACGCTGTTAAAGAAGGCATGTCTTATTATTATTCTGAATCAGGCAACTTGATTAAAGAAGTGCCATTTGAAAAAGGTGTGGAGCATGGTGCCGGTCGCGGCTTTACGGAAGAAGGAAGAATTATTACTCTTACCACATACAAAAACGGATATATAACCAAAGAAGAAAAAATAAACAGAATTGATAAATTCAATTTTAAACAAGGTACCTGGAAAGAATTTTATACTGAAAATAATAAAGTAAAAACCGAAGCCATTTATAAGGATGATAAACTGAATGGCCCCTTTAAATATTATGCGCTCGATGGTTCTGTAAAGAAAATGGAAATATACAGAGATGGAGAACTTGTGATTGATAAATCAGATGTGAAGCTTGAAATTGAACGTGATTATCATACGAATGGCAGAGTGAAATCATCAGTAAATATAATTGACGGACAAAAGCAGGGTGTGTATCGTGAATATGATCGTAAAGGAACTATTACCGCATCCAAATTATACAGTAATAACGAAATAGTTGGAGAGGGATTGGTGGATGAAAGTATGCTGTACCAGGGCCCATGGAAGTTTTATTATCCGAATGGAAATATTAAATCGGAAGGGACTTATAAAGATGGTAAACGAGAAGGCCCCTGGAAATATTATTATGATAATGGCAAACTGGAACAAACAGGAAATTATTTAGCCAACAAACCAGACGGGGAATGGAAATGGTATTTTTCTTCAGGAAAACTTCTTCGTGAAGAACTTTATATTAAAGGTAAGGAAGATGGTTATATGAAAGAGTTCAGCGACCAGAATGAAATTATTGCTGAAGGAAATTATATTGAAGGCCGTCGTGATGGCCCCTGGAAATTTATAAGTGAATCATATACTGCTGAAGGAAATTATATTGACGGACTTCAGACAGGAGACTGGAAAGGTAAATTCTCGAATGGCAAGACGGCTTTTGAAGGATCCTATTTTGAAGGTTACGAAAATGGGGAACACCGTTATTATTATGACAACGGAAAAATACGAGAAGTCAGACATTATAAAATAGGAATACCTGATGGCGAATGGCGCTCTTATGATATCACCGGTGAATTAATTCTAACCACCTCTTACCTTGCCGGGGAAGAAATTAAATTTGACGGATCCAAAATAAAATAATACCCCTTTTCAATATTAATACCATTAGTCAAGCAGAAACCTCAAGCTAATTTCTCAGCTGTTGTTACCACTATATTAATGAATCTATTTACCAATGTACTTACTAACTACTTCCTGAAGTTTTGCTTCAAGGCTTTGTAATAACTTATGACCCATGACCTATGACTTTTTTTAGTCATGTAACCTTTTCCCGACCTTTTCAGTTAAAAACCTGTTAAAATACCTATACATCTCATTGATGATATAAAGTATTGAAAAACAGTAAATTAACAAATAGTTGTCATTAAAATCAGTTACTATGAAACGATTTTTTCCCGTATTGATGCTGGTATCCTTCCTGTTGTCAAACCCTTCGTTTGGTCAAAACAACGGACCCGAAGTTAAAGCGGATAAACTTTACGAACAATTGGCATATCACGAAGCCATTGCAGAGTATCAAAAAGTTCTTGTTAAAGAACCTGATAATGCAAATGCTCTTCGTCACATTGCCGATTGCTACCGTTTAACGAGCAACACCGACATGTCGGAGGTTTATTATGCAAAGGTGATCAAGCTGAAAGACGCCCGCGCTCTTGACCGCTTATATTATGCGCAGTCGCTGATGTATAACAGGAAGTATGAAGATGCAAAAACATACCTGGAAGAATACGGCAAACTTGATACTACCGACGAAAGGGCAAAAAATTTTCTTGCCGCTATTTATAACTTAAATGAATTTGCAAAAGATAGCGCGAAAACACGTGTTACCAAACTTAAAATAAATACCGACAAGGCAGATTTCAGCCCGGTTGTTTTCGATAAAGGTGTTGTGTTTACTTCTTCCCGCGAAAGCGGTAACAAAGACCGCACACATTCCTGGACAGGTAATCCTTTCCTCACACTTTATTTTGCTGCCGGAGTAGATTCTAACCTGAGCACCCCAGAATTGTTTGCAAAAAATACCGAAAGCAAATTTAATGACGGACCTGCATCATTTAATGAGAAACGTGATGTGATGTACCTGACCCGTAACAACAATGAAATTTCCAACAAACAGGATCATGTAGTGAAACTGAAAATTGTGGAAACAAAATTTGTAGAAGGAAAATGGTCAGAGCCAATTGATATGCCATTTGTGGATAAGAAATATAATTCCGCACACGCATGGATTACTAAAGATGGAAACAAAATGTTTTTCAGCTCCGACATGCCGGGAGGTTTTGGTGGAATGGATATCTACTTTATTAAAAAGACAGATGGCAAGTGGGATAAACCAGTTAACGTAGGAAATAAAATTAATACAAGAGGAAATGAATTGTTTCCTTTCATGAATACCGATACCACATTATATTTTGCTTCTGATGGATTGGTTGGATTGGGCGGACTTGATATGTATTGGTCGAAATATGCTGACAGTACATTCTCGGTACCAGTGAATATGGGTTACCCGATGAATACTCACAGGGATGATTTCGGACTTGTACTGGATGAAGCCGGAGAAAAAGGATATGTATCTTCCAATCGCCGTTTCGGTATGGGTGATGATGATATTTATTTTGTACAGATATTTAAAGACATCACCGTTTCAGGAACAGTAACTGATAAGAAAACAGGTGCGCCGATTGAAATGTCGGAAGTGGTGTTAAAGGATCGTGAAGGAAAAGAAATCGAGAAAGTAATTACTAAAGCCGATGGAACGTATGAGTTCAAACTTGATTTCAACAAAGACTATACTATTGTTGCGCAAAAGTTAGGATACTCTACGGAATCAAAACCGGTATCTACTTTTAATCTGACTTCTAATCACCTGGTAGTTGATTTCCAACTGATGAAAATTTCAATTGGTGTGGAAGGAATCGTGTCAGACAAAGCTACCGGAGTTCCACTTGATGGAGCATTGGTTTCATTGGTTGGAAGCGATGGAAAAGAAATTTCGAATGTAACTACGAAAGCTGACGGATATTATTATTTTGAACTGGCTCCTGAAAAAACTTATAAGGTGAAAGGATCAAAAGAAGGATACTTCGCAAAAGTGGAAGCTGTTTCAACCAAAGGCAAAAAAGAAGGTGTGATTAAAAAAGACCTTCCGTTGGAGAAGTTGATTCTGAACAAACCGATTCGTCTCGACAATATTTATTATGATCTCGCTAAATGGAACATTCGTCCTGATGCAGCGAAAGAACTTGACAAACTCGTGCAGGTACTTAAAGACAATCCAACTCTGATTATCGAATTAAGTTCACATACCGATTGTCGTGCAAGTGATGCATATAACATGGAACTTTCCGACAAGCGTGCAAAATCTGCCGCGAAATATATTGTTGAAAAAGGTGGTATTTCAAAAGAACGTATAACCGGTAAGGGTTATGGTGAAACAGTACTGATCAATCGTTGTGCGAACGGCGTTAAATGTACAGAAGCTGAACACCAGGAAAACCGTCGTACCGAATTTAAAGTGTTGAAGTTCTAAAAATAAGCGACACACACAAAGCACTCCCCCTTCCCGCCATAAATTTTGTTTATGGCGGGATTTTTCTTTCACCTGGCTTCATTTTGATGATATGTGAGAGAAGACCTGAATTTTAAAAGAATGGAATAAAAACGGGCTTATTGATTTGATAACCAGCGATTTATCAAAAACTTGTAGAAGAACGTCTAAAAGCCGTAACTTTGTATTGATTGATAATGTTTTACGTTAAATGAAGGAGTGCTTCGGATGAAAACAAGTACGCTGATAACTTTTATTTCCGCGATCGGCTTGCTGGTGATTTTATCCTTAAAGGGTTGGGAACGCTTTGACTGGTTGAATAGTTCCTCATATCCATACACCAAAGAAATTTCAGGAGAAGAAGAAGAGGAAGAAGAAGGCGGCATTCCACTCAGGGACCGGATGGATCTTGCGATGGAGCAGGAAGTTGAATTTACAAAAGATTTAATTACGAATTCAGTTCCACGCGAACGACTTCATTATGCATTGACTTATGCCGAAACTTTAAGGAGTCAGGCCGCAGGTAGCAGAGTTGCTGGAGTGATTCCCGGAATGGTGTGGCAGGAACGCGGACCGAATAATGTGGGTGGCAGAACGCGAGCAATACTTTTAGATCCGAATGATGCCACAAAAAAAACGGTGTGGTCAGGAGGAGTTGGCGGAGGTTTGTGGAAAACAACTGACATTACACAATCAGCTCCGATATGGACTCCGATAAATGATTTGTTTGCCAACCTTGCAATTACAACCATTGCATCTAGCGCTTCCAATACACAAGTTATGTACTTTGGGACAGGCGAAGGTTTTTTTAATGCCGATGCAATCCGTGGTGATGGAATCTGGAAAACTACAAATGGCGGAACCACCTGGACACAGCTTGCATCCACTGCAGCGAATGCAAACTTCCGTCAGGTTCAAAAAGTAGTAGTTCATCCTGTGAGTGGTGATGTGTATGCAGGAACTCAAAGCGGATTGTTTCGCTCTGCGGATGGTGGTGTCACATGGACTAAAGTTCTTGGAAACGGTGTAGGAGCTGCTGATAACAGAGTTTCGGACATTGAAATTTCAGCGGATAATACTATATACACTTCGATCGGGCTTTTCACTACCGATGGTGTTTACAAATCGACTACCGGTATAGCAGGATCCTGGACTAAAATAAATACTGCCGCAAATGGTTTTGGAAATACTGGATTTAGTCGTATTGAACTTGCTTGTGCTCCGTCTAACGCCAATACCCTATATGCAGTAACCCAGAGTTCCGCCACCAATGGTGTTCTCAAAATTATTCAATCGACAGATGCTGGTGCAAACTGGACTACTAAATCAAATCCTGTGGATGCGGATGGTGGAATAGGAAATGATTTTACAAGAACACAAGCATGGTATGATCTTATTGCTGCAGTGGATCCTAATAATGCAAATACGATTTTAGTTGGAGGTGTAGACTTGTTTAAATCTACAAACGGTGGCACATCCTGGCAACAGATTTCACACTGGTATGGCGGATTTGGTTTTCAGGAAGTGCATGCCGATCAGCACGCAATTGTTTTTGAACCGGGCAATTCCAGTGTTATTTATTTCGGAAACGACGGAGGTATTTTCAGGACCACAAATGGAACAGCCACAATTCCATCCATACAGGTAAAAAGCCAAAACTACAATGTCACGCAATTTTACGCTTGCGCGATGAATCCAACTGCATACTCCTCACAGTTTCTTGCCGGAGCACAGGACAACGGATCACAACAATACAATTCACTTGGAATTAATGCAACAGTTGAAGTCACCGGAGGCGACGGATGTTTCAATCACATCGATCAGGATCAACCACAGTATCAGTTCACATCATACGTTTACAATAACTATTATCGCTCCACAAATACAGGTGCTTCCTTTGCAGGGATAACATCAAACAATACAGGGTATTTTGTAAATCCAACTGATTACGACAATCTGAACAATAATCTTTATGCGAGCAACGGCGCTGGAACTTATTTTGTGATTTTAAATGCACCTGTCAGTGGCACATTGACATCGGTTAGTGTGGCAGCATTCAACTCAGGAAGGGCAACACACATTAGTGTTTCTCCTAACACTGCAAATCGTGTATTTTTCGGATTGAATAACGGATACATTGTTAAAGTTGACAATGCACACACAACATCACCTACAGCAACGAACATCACCGGAGCCACAATGCCGGGAGGAACAGTTTCATGTATTGCTGTTGAAACAGGAAACGACAATCACCTGCTGGCCACATATTCCAATTATGGCTTAAACAGTGTTTGGGAAACCATTAATGGTGGAACCTCATGGACTTCTGTAGAAGGAAATCTTCCCGATATGCCAATACGCTGGGCGTTGTTTAATCCTACTATCCCCACACAGGCTATAGTTGCTACTGAAATTGGAGTCTGGTCAACTGATTTGCTGAGTGGCGGAGCTACAGTATGGGGGCCTTCTACTACCGGTATGGCTAATGTCAGAACCGACATGTTGCAGATTCGTACTTCCGATAAACTTGTTATTGCTGCAACTCACGGACGCGGTTTGTTTTCGTCAGATGTGTTTGCTGATCCATATCCGGAATTTGTAACCGATCGCAGACTAGCTTACACAGGAAAACCAATTACGTTTACCGACGCTTCATTTAAATCCACTGCATGGTCCTGGAATTTTGGTGATGCAACTACGTCTACAGTAAAGAATCCAGTAAAAACTTATGCGGCTCCTGGGTTATACACAGTAACACTTCAGATTAATGGAAGTGGTGCTTTGGTTCGGACTAAAACAGCATACATCCAGGTGTTACCCAACAAAGGCATTCCGTACAATCCTGCTGCAGGAGGAAACTTTGATGTGAATGCATTGGATTTTGGTTCTGAAACTATTTCAGGTACTGCTTTTGAAAGAGGTAATTCCGCTATTGCGGGAAAGAATGGCACGTTCACCGGAGCGAATGCCTGGGTGACAGGATTAACGGCATCACAGTATTCGGTTTATACAGATACCAGGCTTTGGACACCGAATTATAATTTTACCTCTCCGGGAACATACACACTTAAGTTTTACAGAAAAAATATTTTTGAAATCGGCTGGGATGGCTTCATTGTGGAATACACACTGAACAAGGGAGACACATGGACACAATTAGGGATACTTACTGCTAACTGGTATGATTTTGCAAACAGCGTAAATGCAACTGCATTCCCGCTTAATCAGCCCTATTTCAACACTACTAAATCAGCATTTACATTGTGTCAATATGATGTTTCTGCGTTGGCAGGTAATGCGAATGTGGCTTTCAGGATAAGAGTTAAATCCGATGAAGAAATTAATGCCGCAGGAGTCGCAGTTGATGATTTTGAAATTATCGGACCTTCAAATTCACCGCTACCCGTGGACCTGGCTGATTTCTCCGGAAAGGCTGAAACGAAACACAACGCAATCAGATGGATTACTTTTTCAGAATTGAATAACGATCATTTTGAACTTGAACGTTCCACAAATGGAGCTGACTTTATTAAAATAGCAGCGCTTGCTGGAAATGGTACCACATCATCAACGCACGAATATGCTTTCAATGATTATAAAATTGAAGAGCGCAATTATTATTACCGGTTGAAGCAGGTCGATAACAACAACGACTATAAGTATAGCGGAACAATCCTGGTTAAGCGGGTTAACAATTCAGGAGGAATAATCAGTTCCGTTTTCCCAAATCCATTCTTTGACCAACTTACCATTATTTTTTCAGGCGCTGTGCGTGAAGATGTAAATGTTGCAGTCTATAACCTTGCCGGGAAACAAGTTTTCAATAAAAATATCGCTTCTGACGGAGTGACCTGTTCAATTGATTTTTCAGAAACAAAACTTGCATCCGGTACTTATTTGTTAAAAGTCACTGCGGGCAACGAAGTAAAAACCTTCAAGATTTTCAAACAATAGTGATCAATATTTTTTTATTAATATCGGCGAGGGCTCTATGTTCCCTATGTCATCTATGATTCCTATGTGTTAAAACAGACCCGACCAGATCGACCCTAAATGCCGCGTGACAAAAAAGTGAACCACATAGAAGGCATAAGAAAAACATAGGTAACATAGTTGATCTCGGCGAGTCCAGGCCTATGTTTTCTATGTCATCTATGATTCCTATGTGTTAAAACAAACCCGACTTGATTGGCCCTAAATGTCGCGTGACAAAAAAGTGAACCACATAGAAGGCATAGATGACAGAGGAAACATAGTTAATATCGGCAAGGGATCTATGTTCCCTATGTAATCTATGATTCCTATGTGTTAAAACAACCCGTCCCGGTCGCCCCGACTTTGCTGTTAACGACGTTTCCCTTTTCCTTTCCCTTTACTCTGGCTATTCTTTTTCGAACCCCCTTTTGTAGGACGACGATCACTGTGCCTGGATTCAGGAGCGGGCTCCACACCAAAAAGTAAAAAATCAATTTGCTTTTTTACCAGGTCGGCATTTTTAACAACCACTTTCACCTCATCACCTAAACGAAACACTCTTCCCGAACGGTGACCAATGATGCAGTAATTTTTTTCGTCCAGTTCATAAAAATCGTTTCCGATATCACGGAGCCGAACCAGACCTTCACATTTGTTTTCAATAATTTCTACATAAAAGCCCCACTCAGTAACTCCGGAAATAATTCCATTGAATACTTCGCTTTTTTTATCCTGTAAATATTGTACCTGCTTATATTTCACAGAGGCACGTTCCGCTTCCGATGCCTTAATTTCCATATCGGTAGAGTGCTGGCACATTTGCTCGTATTCTTTTTGATTTACAGATGCACCACCTTTCATATAGTGGTCAAGAAGTCTGTGAACCAATACGTCGGGATATCGACGGATCGGAGAAGTGAAGTGTGTATAAAAGTCGAATGCAAGTCCGTAGTGGCCGATATTCTCAGTGGTATACACCGCTTTCGCCATTGTGCGAATGGCAAGTTGTTCCAACACGTTTTGCTCCTTTTTTCCTTTCACATCCTTCATCAATTGATTCAGAGAATGTGCAATTTCTTTTTCGGATTTTGTATTAATCTTGTAGCCGAATTTTCCTGCGAATAATGAAAATTTTTCAAGTTTATCAGGAACGGGTGAATCGTGAATACGGTATACAAACACAGGAGGAGTTGCAGATTCTTTCTTCTTTGCTTGTTGCGGATAATGTCCGGAATGTTTTCCAATAAATTCAGCCACTTTACGATTTGCCAGGAGCATGAACTCTTCGATCAGTTTATTGGAATCTTTATTTTCCTTCGTGTAAACTCCTAATGGATTTCCTTTTGAATCGAGCTGGAATTTAATTTCCACTTTTTCAAAAGTGATGGCGCCTTGCTTGAACCTTTCCGCACGCATTTTTTTTGCCAACCTATCCAATAGCAGAATTTCTTCTTTCAAATCACCATCACCGGTTTCAATCACCAGTTGTGCTTCTTCATATGAAAACCTGCGATTTGAATGAATGACAGTTCTTCCATACCATTCTTCCAATACCTCTGCTTCATTGTTGATTTTGAAAATTGCGGAGTAGCATAGTTTATCTTCATTTGGTCGAAGAGAACAAACATGGTTCGATAATTTTTCAGGCAACATAGGAATAACCCTGTCGACAAGATAAATGGAAGTTGCGCGATCAACAGCTTCATCATCCATTTCACTTCCCGGTTTCAGGTAGTGTGACACATCGGCAATGTGCACACCGATTTCCCAATGATCTTTATCAATTGCTTTTAAAGAGAGCGCATCATCAAAATCTTTCGCATCAAC
>Ga0190274_10000157_pt1 | contig 46266 bp, 51 predicted proteins | sample Popmic531T_FD_133002 | JGI IMG/M metagenome (GOLD analysis project Ga0190274, IMG submission 133002) | Populus adjacent soil microbial communities from riparian zone of Yellowstone River, Montana, USA - 531 T | ecosystem: Environmental > Terrestrial > Soil > Riparian zone | place: USA: Montana... | reverse complement strand
TGTCCTGGACACCGGCGAACGTCTCAGCCCCGGACAGGTCCGCCGGCTGGCGTGCACCGCCCGGATCATCCCGGTCGTCCTGGACGGAAAATCCGAGGTCCTCGACGTCGGCCGGGCCCGTCGGTTCTTCAGCAGAGCCCAGGTCATCGCCCTGGGTATCCGGGACAAGGGCTGTGTCGCCGAGGGATGCGACTGGCCGCCCTGGCTGTGTCACGCACACCACTGGACCCGCTGGAGCGACGGCGGCGGCACCGACCTCCACAACGGCGGGCTCCTGTGCCCACGCCACCACGCCCGAGCCCACGACCCGACGTACGAGATGACCCGACACCCCCACGGCAAGGTCAGCTTCCATCGACGGCCCTAGGTCGGCTACTGCTCGTAGCTGAGGCTGATCGGCGGCCGTGTAGTCCGAAGTGGGCTCCCGATGTGTTGTATGGGTGAGAGGGAAGGCGGCCGATCACCATGGAAGTCGGGTTCGACGAGTTCGCTGCCGTGGAGACGGCGCGGCTGTTCGGCTTGGCTCGAGTGCTGTGCGGCAACGAACACGACGCGTGGGACCTGACCCAGGACGCGTTGGCGCGGGTCTCGGCCCGGTGGGACCGGCTCGCCCATCACGACAACATGGCGGCGTACGCCCGCAAGACACTGGCGAACCTGCACAAGAACTCACGTCGTCGGCGGCGCGAGGTGCTGGTCGCCGAGCCACTCGATCCGGCCGCAATCGAGGAGCCGGGCCCGCTGAGCCTGGATGCCTGGCTGGATGCCGCGATGCGGTCGCTGCCTCATCGGCAGCGGGTAGCGGTGGCGCTGACGTACTTGGAGGACCGCCCGATCGCGGAGGTGGCCGAGATCCTCGGGTGCGGAGTGGCGACGGCGAAGACACATCTTGCTCGCGGGCGCGACTCGCTGCGGCGGGCCGCGGAGGCCGCGCGAGCGGCAGAGTCAATGGACCGAGGGAAGTAGACATGGACACCGACGAGTTCATCGCCGCCACGATGCGGCGGGTAGCGGCATCCGCGGGTCCTCCGCCCCGAGACACGCTCGCGCCGGCCCCGACGCGCTGGTGGTTGGCACCGGTCGGCGTCGCGGCCACGGTCGGGGTGATCGCTCTCATCGTCGCGGCGGTCAGTGTGGTCGGGTCGCACCGCTCGGAGGTACGCCCCGCTGTCGACGCGACGTCGACGACCTCGACGGTCGCAGCGTGTCGGTTCAACTACCCGCCGGAGCCGCTCCCACCGTGGGCGCGGACGGGTTTCACGCCGCCGACGCAACGCGTCCCGTTCGTGCTGGGCGACCGAGGCGACCTGGTGGCCATCGTGTGGGACACCCACCATCCGCTGGTGGCCCCACCGGCGATCGACAGGAACAACAAGATCCTCTGGGTCGCCAGGGTCGGGGAGGCTGAGGGCCCGCTGCGGATCCGGGCCACCCTGGCGAGCACGGGGCAGACGGTGACCCGCACCGTCGGCGCGGCGCCCGGCCCGTCCACCGTCGACCTGCCGGCGGCCGGTTGCTGGTCGCTCGACCTGACCTGGGGAAGTCATCGGGACCACCTCGTGCTCGGCTACGCCGCAGACTGACGAAATATCGATCGCGGTGGGCGGCACGCGTCACTACGGTGTGGGCCCATGTCATCGGTCAAGGAGTTCCAGGTCACCTTCGACTGCGCCGATCCTGAGCGCGTCGCTCGCTTCTGGTGCGAGGTGCTGGGGTACGTCGTACCGGAGCCTCCCGACGACGGGTCGTGGTGTGCGTGCGTGGATCCCTCGGGGGTGGGGCCGCGGCTGTACTTCCAGCGCGTTCCCGAAGAGAAGGTCGCCAAGAACCGGGTCCACCTCGATGTGCGGGTCGGCACCGGCCTCGTGGGCGAGGAGCGCCTGGCCGCGCTCGAGGCCGAGTGCGCACGGCTGGTGCCGCTCGGCGCGACCCGTGTGCAGCTCCTGTACGACGGCACCGACTCGTGCATCGTGATGCAGGACGTCGAGGGCAACGAGTTCTGTCTCGACTAGCGCACCCTCAGGAGCGACGAACCCGCCTGCGCAGCTGCCAGATCCGCAGCAGGCCGGCGACCGCGGTGAGCAGGATGCCGCCGACCGCGGCGATCAGCAGCGCCACCGCGAGCGGGGTGGTGCCGTCCCAGGTCAGGAACGAGACGTGCACGTCCTGGGTGTTCTGGGCGATGAAGACGATGAGGAGCACCAGCAGCAGGCCGAGCAGGACGAGCGCGACGAACGCACCGCTGGTGCGAGACCGGCGCAGCGGGTCCTTCGGCTTCGGCGGCGGTGAGGTGGTCTCCGGGTCGGTCTCCGGCGGCGGTGCGGGGTCGGCCATACCGAGGACGTACCCGGATCGGCGTCGGCGTACGCCGAGAAGCGTCAGCGGGAGCCGACGGCCTCGTTGACGAGCTCGGCGAGGGCCTCCGCCGAACGCGCATCGGTGAGGTCGGAGACGAAGCCGAACTTCACGCACGCGGTCGCGATCTTCTGCAGCAGCGCGAGGTAGCCGGCAGAGTCGTCGCCCGGAGCCGCGATGAGCAGCACCAGCCGGACCGGCTCCGAACCAGAGGCGAACACGACCGGCGACGCGAGCCGGGCGACCGCGACCGACGGGGCGGTCACGGCGTGGCTGCGGGCGTGCGGCATGGCGAGGCCGCCGGGCAGCACGGTCGAGCCGAGCGCCTCACGGGCCAGGACGGCGTCGACGAAGACGTCGACGTCACTGATCCGGCCGGCGTCCTGCAGGAGCGCGGCGAGCGAGCGGATGACCGCGGCGCCGTCGGCGCCGAGATCCTGGTCGAGGCTGGCGATGTCCGGGATGGAGACCGGCGAAGGTTCGTTCATGGCGCCCCCGAGCCTAGGCCACCAGCATTTCAGTCCCGTGTCCGCCGTGGTGCCCGGCGCTCGTAGGCGTCGTTGAACGCGCGCAGGCCCCGGGTCAGGTCGCGCGCCCCCTCGGCGCCCATCTCGGCCAGCACCGAGCGGTAGAGGTCGGCGTGGATGGCCGAGTCGTGCTCGTAGAGCCGCCTACCTTCGGTTGTCGGCCGGACCGGCCGGGTCGGGCCGTCCGGCACGGAGAAGCGTTCGAGGAGCCCGGCGCGGACGGCGGCGTTGACCTGCCGGTTGATCGTGGACAGCTCCAGGTCCAGCTCGTCGGCGATCTCGCGCAGCGTGCGGGGCTCGTCGTCGGAGAGGACCCAGAGCAGCTTGAACGCCGACATGTCGAGCTCGGTGCCGTCGACGTTGGCGTGCCGCCGCCGGCCCACGCGCATCAGCTCGTCTGCGAGATCGGTCAGCAGGGACTGCTCGGACCTGGTCGATCCGGCCTTTCCGGCCATGGCTCACCTCGTCGTGGACGTCGTCGATGTGACGAATGGTACCCGCCATGTGCAAGATACATATGTATGATGCACATGGCTCGGCAGACCGGGCCGGCGACAGCTGGAGGACGTGTGACCGACACCGTGAAGACCGCGAACGACGTGGAGCCCCTCGTCGAGCAGGAGCGCTCCTCGGCGTTGCTGACCGTCATCTTCCTGTGCTTCAGCGGCATGAGCGTCGCACTCATGCAGACGCTGGTGATCCCGATCCAGTCCGAGCTCCCCGACCTCTTGCGGACCTCTCCGGCCAACGCGTCGTGGGTCGTCACCGTCACCCTCCTCGGCGCCGCCGTCGCGATGCCGATCGCCGGTCGCCTCGGCGACCTCTTCGGCAAGCAGCGGGTACTCGTCGGCAGCTCGGTCCTGATGCTCGCGGGTTCGCTGGTCTGCGCGCTCTCCGACTCCCTGGTGCCCGTGGTCGCGGGTCGCGGCCTGCAGGGCCTGGCGATGGGCTTCATCCCGGTCGGCATCAGCCTGATGCGCGAGGTGGTCCCGCCGGCGATGGCGACCACCGCCGTCGCGGCGATGAGCGCGACCCTCGGTGTCGGCGGCGCCATCGGCCTGCCGCTGTCGGCCTGGATCGTCCAGACCGGCGACTGGCACACCCTCTTCTGGGTCGCCACCGGGCTCGCGATGCTGGTCGGTCTCGGCTCGATCTTCATCGTGCCGCACGTGCACGACGGACACGAGGGCACGTTCGACTTCGGTGGCGCGGTCGGCCTGGCGATCGGCCTGGTCGCCCTCCTCGTCGGCGTCACCAAGGGCAACACCTGGGGCTGGACCTCGGGGCGCACCCTCGGGAGCATGGCGCTCGGCGTCGTCGTCCTGCTGGCGTGGGGCTGGTTCGAGCTGCGGCAGAGCCAGCCGTTGTGCGACCTCCGCGTGTCCGCCCGCCGCCCGGTGCTGCTCACCAACATCGCCGCGATCGCCATCGGCTTCGGGATGATGGCCCAGGCGATCGTCTTCCCGCAGCTGCTGCAGCTGCCGGAGGAGATCGGTGGTCTCGGCCAGACCCTGCTCGCGGCCGGACTCTGGATGGCTCCCGGTGGCCTGATGATGCTGGCCTTCGCGCCGGTCGCCAGCTACCTGATGCGCACCTTCGGCGCGAAGTACGCCCTCGCGCTCGGCGCCGCCGTCCTCGGTGGCGGCTACCTGCTCTCCTTCTTCCTGATGAGCGCGCCCTGGCAGGTCCTGGTCGCCTCGCTGATCTGCTCCGCCGGTGTGGGCATCGGGTACGCCGCGATGCCGACGCTGATCATGGACGCCGTACCGATGAACGAGGCGGGCTCCGCCGTCGGCATCAACGCGCTGATGCGCTCGGTGGGTACGACGGTTGCCGCGGCCGTGATGGCGGCGATCCTCACCAGCTCGTCGACCGGCATCCCGACCGAGGGTGCCTTCAAGGCCTGCTTCCTGGTCGCTACCGTCGCCGCGCTCGTCGGCGGCGCGCTCGCGCTGACCATCCCGAAGGTCGACCGGCCCACGCGGGCTTGACCGGGTCGGTCAGCGCCCGAACATCTCCATCCAGGCCTCGGCCTCGGGTGTCATCCGGCCGTGCTCCCGGGCGACCCGGCACCACTTCTTGACCGCCCGCAGGAACGTCGCCGGGTTGTAGATGTCCTCCTCGCACGACCACAGCCCGTCGCCGGCGTACGTGAGGATCGTGATGTTGCTGGCGCCGTGCGGCTGGCCGTCGCCGGGGTCGTGCAGCTCGTTGTAGACGTCGCAGACGATCCGGCCGCGCTCCTCGTCCACCAGGTACCAGGTGATCGGGAAGTGGGGCATCTCGCTGCCGGGGAACGTCGTCATCGTGCTGGTGATCCACTGCCGGATCTGCTCGCGGCCGCTGAAGTTGCCGTAGGCGTGCTCGACGTACGTCGCGTCCTCGGCGAACAGGTCGGCGAACCGGGCCCAGTCGCCGCTGCCGGCGATCCGGTCGACCTCGTCCTGGTAGTCCTGGAAGGCCGACTCGAGCTCCTCGCGGGAGAACTTGCTCATGCCGGGACTCTAGGGGTCAGGACAGAAAAGTGGAACACGTTCTAGGCTGCGGGTCGTCCCCACCATCAGCGACCCAAGGGAAGTCATCGTGACCGACGCCGTCATCGTCTCCACCGCACGTACGCCGATCGGGCGCGCCCGTAAGGGCTCGCTGGTGGGCCTGGACGCCTTCCAGCTCGCCGAGGTGGCGGTCGGCGCCGCCCTCGAGCGGTCCGGGGTCCGCGCCGCCGACGTCGACGACCTGGTGCTGGCGGAGAGCTTCCAGGGCGGCGGCGTGATCGGCCGCAACGTCGCCGTACGACTCGGCCTGGACTCGGTCCCGGCCGTCGCCGTCAACCGGCACTGCGCCAGCGGCCTCTCGGCCGTGGCGAACGCCGCGGCGTCCATCAGGTCCGGCATGGACCACCTGGTGCTGGCCGGCGGCACCGAGAGCATGAGCACCCAGCCGATGACCACGAAGCCCGGCCCCGACGGCGCGCAGTCGTGGTGGATGTCGGAGCCCAACCCCAGCACGCCCGAGGCGCCGGCCTTCGACATGCCGACCACCGTCGGTGAGAACACCGCCCGCCACCTCGGCCTGACCCGCCGCGACGTGGACGAGTGGGCCGCCTACAGCCAGGCGCGGGCGCTCGAGTCGATCGACAACGGCTGGTTCGTCGACCAGATCGCCCCGGTGGAGCTGGCGTCGGGGACGTTCGCGGTCGACGAGCACCCGCGACGGGGTACGACGGTCGAGTCGCTCGCCGGGTTGCCGGTCCTGCGCCCCGACCTCGACGGCGCGACCGTCACCGCGGGCAACTCCGCCGGGCTCAACGACGCCGCCGCGGTGGTCGGGGTGGCCAGCAGTGAGTTCGCGGCCACGCACGGCCTGCCGGCCCTGGCCCGGATCCGCTCGTGGTCCGCGGTCGGCGTAGCACCGGCGCTGACCGGCATGGGGCCGACCGCGGCGATCCCGAAGGCGCTCGACCGGGCGGGCCTGACGCTCGCCGATGTCGACCTCTTCGAGATCAACGAGGCGTTCTGCTCGGTCCCGGTCGCCACCGTGCGCAGCCTGGGCATCGACCCGACGATCGTCAACGTCAACGGCAGCGGTGCCAGCCTCGGTCACCCGATCGCGGCCACCGGCGCCCGGATGCTGATCACGATGGTCCACGAGCTGCGGCGTCGCGGCGCGACGGTCGGCTGCATCTCGATGTGCGCCGCAGGCGGCATGGGCGCGGCCATGGTGGTGGAGATCGTCTGAGTTACTGCAGCCCGGTGCGCACCGACGTGATCCGCTGGGTGTTGAAGCCGAGCCAGTGCATCCGGCCGACGTACCTGGCGTGCTCGATCTTGAGGCAGCGGTCGACGACGACCGTGACCCCGCCGTCCTCGGCGATCCGGTTGCCCTCGTCGTTGATCACGCCGAACTGGCACCACAGCGTCCCGGCGCCGATCGCCACCGTGTCCCGGGCGATCTCCGGCAGGGCGTCGGGTGCGCGGAAGACGTTGACGATGTCGACCGGCTCCGGGACGTCGCGCAGGGTCGGGTACGACGTCTCGCCCAGGATCTCGGTCTCGCGGGGGTTGACCGGGATCACCCGGTAGCCGTGCCGCTTGAGGTAGTAGGCGACGAAGTAGCTCGCGCGCAGCTCGTTGGCCGACAAGCCGACCACGGCGATCGTCTTCGCGCCGTGCAGCACCCGCTGGATCGTCGACGGGTCCTGGTAGCGGGCCAGACCAGTCATGCCGTCGCCACCTTCCGGAGCGCCGTCTCGAGGTCCCAGATCAGGTCCTCGACCGACTCGGTGCCCACGGACAGCCGCACCGTCCCGGGGCCGACACCGGCCGCACTCAGCTCCTCGTCGCTGAGCTGGCGGTGCGTCGTGCTCGCCGGGTGGATCACCAGGCTCTTCGCGTCGCCGATGTTGGCCAGGTGCGACCAGAGCGTGAGGCCGCCGATCAGCCCGGTGCCCGCGGCGCGTCCGCCCGCGCAGTCGAAGGAGAAGACCGCACCCGCCCCGAGCGGCAGGTACTTCTCGACGAGCGGTCGGTACCTACTGCTCGCCAAGCCGGGATACGTCACCTTCGACACCAGCTCGTGCGACTCGAGGAAGGAGGCGACCGCGAGGGCGTTGGTGACGTGCCGCTCCATCCGCAGCGACAGCGTCTCCAGCCCCTGCAGGAAGAGGAACGCGTTGAACGGCGACAGCGCCGCACCGAGGTCGCGCAACGTCTCGGCGCGCAGCTTCATCAGGTAGCCGTAGGTGCCGAACGTCTCGTGGAACTTGAGCCCGTGGTACGCCGGCGACGGGTCGGCCACGACCGGGAAGCGCCCGTTGGACCAGTCGAACGTGCCGGCCTCGACGACAACCCCGCCGATGCTGGTGCCGTGGCCGCCGATGAACTTGGTCGCCGAGTGCACGACGATGTCGGCGCCCCACTCGATCGGCCGGCAGAGGTACGGCGTCGCGAAGGTGCTGTCCACGATGAGGGGCAGCTCGTGCTGGTGCGCGATCTCCGCGACGGCCTCGATGTCGAGCACGTTGCCCGCCGGGTTGCCGATCGTCTCGGCGAAGAACGCCTTGGTGTTCGGCCGCACGGCTGCCCGCCATGCGTCGAGGTCGTCGGGGTCGACCCAGCTGAGCTGGACGTTCATCTTCCGCAGCAGGTGCTTGAGCTGGTTGACGGTCCCGCCGTACAGCGCCTGGGAGGAGACCAGGTGGTCGCCGGGCTCGAGCAGCGTGAAGAGCGCGGCGGCCTGCGCCCCGATGCCGCTGGCGAACGCCACCGCGCCGGCACCGCCCTCGAGGTTGGCCACGCGCTCCTCGAACACCGCGACCGTGGGGTTCATGATCCGCGAGTAGGTGTTGCCGTACTCCTGCAGGTTGAAGTACGCCGCGGCGGACTCCGGGTCCTCGAAGACGTAGCTGGTGGTCTGGAAGATCGGCACCGCCCGGGCACCCGTGTTGGGGTCCGGGCGCTGTCCGGCGTGCAGCTGCCGGGTCTCGAAGCCGAAGTCGTGGTCGTCCTCGAGGCGGGGCTGCTTCTCGGGGATCGGGGTCACCTGGTCGCTCCTGTCAGGAAGGCTCGGATCAGGGGTGTCTGCCGTGCTTCCTCGAGCAGGAAGCTGTCGTGGCCGTACGGTGCGTCGATGACGTGCAGCTCCACCGGTTTGCCCAGTGCCTGCAGGGCATCGTGGATCTCCTGTGACCCCGACGGCGGGTAGAGCCAGTCGGAGCTGAACGCCACCAGCAGCGCGCGCGCCTCGACGCCGGAGAGTGCCTGCTCGAGGGAGCCCTCGCCGTACTGCCGGGCGAGGTCGAAGTAGCTCAGCGCGCGCGAGGTGTAGAGGTAGGTGTTGGCGTCGAAGCGGCGGACGAACGAGTCGGCCTGGTGCCGCAGGTAGCTCTCGACCTCGAACTCCGGCTCGGTGATCGTGAAGCGGATGTCGTCGGCGTGCTGCAGCCGGCGGTGGAACTTCGTCTCGAGCGCCTCGGCCGAGAGGTAGGTGACGTGGCCGACCATCCGCGCGACGCCCATGCCGGCGTCGGGCGTGCGACCGGTGCCGTAGTAGTCGCCGCCCTGCCAGTCGGGGTCGGCGCGGATCGACTCGCGGGCGATGGCGTTCCACGCAACGCCCTGCGGGTGCAGGGCGTGGGTGCTGGCGATGACCACGATCGAGTCGACCTGGTCGGGATGGGTCACCGCCCAGTCGAGCGCCTGCATCCCGCCGAGGGAGCCACCGGCGACGACGGCGAGCCGGTCGATGCCGAGCGCGTCGAGGAAGGCGCGCTCGGTGCGCACCATGTCGGCGACGGTGATCACCGGGAAGTCCGCGCCGTACGGCGTCCCGGTGGCGGGGTCGGTCGACGAGGGTCCGGTCGTCCCGCGGCAGCCGCCGAGCAGGTTGGTCGCGACCACGAAGTACTCGTCGGTGTCGAAGGCCTTGCCGGGGCCGATCATCCCGTCCCACCAGCCCAGGCCGGTCTCCCCGGTCCCGGCGGCGTGGGCGTCCCCGCTGAGCGCGTGGCAGACCAGGATCACGTTGTCGCGCGCGGGCGAGAGCTCGCCGTACGTCTCGTACGCGACGCGCACCCGGTCGAGGCTGCGGCCGCAGTCGAGCGGCACCGGCTCGGGGAGGTCGAGGTGCCGGGTGCGGACCGTCCCGACCGAGCCCGAGGCGCGCGTCGTCACTGCACCCATGGAGCACCCATGGACTGGATGCTAGGCAGCGCGCCCGACATTGTCTACTATTCCGATCGACAAGATCTTTTATGCGACGAAGGGAACAGCGACATGACCGTCACGAGTGACAACGGCGTCAACGTCCAGGCACTGCTCGATGCCCGCGAGGTCCTCAAGGGTGCCCCCGAGGCGGCCCAGTTCACCTGGCGTGCGACGTCGCAGTGGCAGAACGGCGTACACACCCAGGTCAAGGTCCAGCCCTTCTTCGGCCTCGGCGAGGAGCAGAGCCACAAGGCCGAGCACGTCTTCGACGCCGACCACCCGGCCGTCTTCGCCGCGGAGGACAACGGCATCACCCCGATCGAGTACCTCCTCGTCGGGCTGACCAGCTGCCTGAGCGCCGGCGTCGCGTCGGTCGCGCAGAACCGCGGGATCCAGCTGCGCTCGGTCGAGGCGACCGTCGAGGGCAACCACGACATCCGCGGGATCCTGGGCGCCGACAGCGACGTGCGCAACGGCTTCAACGATGTCAAGGTCAGCTTCAAGATCGACGCCGACGCGACGCCGGAGGAGATCGAGGCGCTGGTGGCGCAGTCGCAGAAGCGCTCGGCGGTCTTCGACGCCCTCACCAACCCGACCGATGTGACCGTCGAGGTTGTCTGAGCACCCCACCGCCATCGACACCGTCGTCATCGGCGCCGGTCACGCGGGGCTGGCGGCCAGCCACTTCCTCAGCAAGAGCTCGATCGACCACGTCGTGCTCGAGCGCGGGGACGTGGCGAACTCCTGGCGGCACGAGCGCTGGGAGTCGCTGCGGCTGCTCACGCCGAACTGGCTGACGCGCCTCCCGGGCCAGCCGTACGCCGGCGCCGACCCCGACGGCTACCTGTCGGCCGCCGAGGTCGCCGCCTTCATCGAGGGGTACGCCGCCGGGACCGACGCTCCGGTCCGCACCGGCGTCAAGGTGACGTCGCTCCGGCGTGCCGACGGCGGCTACGACGTCGTCACGGACGAGGGCACCATCCGTGCTCGGTCGGTCGTGCTGGCGACCGGTGCCTGCAACCGGCCGTCGGTGCCGGCGTTCGCGCCCGGACTGCCCGACTCGGTGCGGCAGGTGACGCCGTTCGACTACCGCAGCCCAGACGGTCTCCCCGACGGTGGCGTGCTCGTCGTCGGCGCATCCGCGACCGGCGTACAGCTCGCGGCCGAGATCCAGCGGTCCGGTCGGCCGGTCACCCTGTCGGTGGGCGAGCACACCCGGCTGCCGCGCACCCACCGCGGCCGTGACGTGCTCTGGTGGATGGACGCCTCGGGTGTCTGGGACCAGCGGTACGACGAGCTGGACGACCTGTCCCGCGCCCGCAGGCTGCCGTCGCCGCAGCTCGTCGGGACCCCCGAGCGCGCCACCCTCGACCTCAACGCGCTCACCGAGCTCGGCGTCGACCTGGTCGGGCGCTGGTCGGCGGTCCGTGACGGCGTCGCCCTCTTCTCCGGCGGGCTGCGCAACGTCCTCGCGCTCGCGGACCTCAAGCAGCAACGGCTGTTGGACGGGTTCGACGCGTGGGCGGTGGAGAGCGGCGCGGACGTGGGTGGCGTTTCTGAGCGACCGGAGCCGACCCGCGCGCCTGCCGCCGGTCGTCTCCAGCTCGACCTCCGCAGTGGCGAGATCGCCACCGTCGTCTGGGCGACCGGCTACCGGCCGGACTACTCCTGGCTCGACGTACCCGTCGTTGACGAGAAGGGCCGGCTGCGCCACGACGGCGGCGTCGTCGACAGCCCGGGCCTCTACGCGCTCGGCCTCCCGGTGCTGCGCCGCCGCAAGTCGACCTTCATCCACGGCATCGAGGACGACGCGGGCGAGGTCGTCGACCACCTCGCCGGATGGCTGGGGTAGTCGGCCTCGCACGAGCGGGACGTCATCACAATCGTGGCCCCCAGACCACGATTGTGATGACGTCCCGGTCACTCGGGGACGGCCCACTTCGGGATGATGAAGATGCCCTCGGCCTCGACGGTCGGCCCCTCCGCGTCACCGATGGAGGCGACCACCCAGACCTTGCGGCCCGCCTCGCGGTCGATGCGCGCGTCGAGGCGCAGCGGGCCGAGCGGGGTGCCGCGTCGGTAGACCATGGTCAGGGTGCCGGTGAAGGTGATCCGGGTGAAGTTGGCGGCTGCGGTCTCGCCCATCAGGTGGTCGAGCAGCATCGCGGTGACGCCGCCGTGGACCAGCCCGGGCGGGCCCTCGTACGCCGCGCCGAGGCCGACGGTCGCGTACGCGAGCCCGGAGCGCACGTGGGTGATGTCCAGCGGCGGCGCGATGGCGTTGCGCAGGCCGACGGCGGCGTTGCCCCAGTTCCACGCCCGGCCCTCGGAGTTGAAGCGCACGCCGGCCGGTCCGGGGAGCTGCTCCTTGCGCAGCCGCGCCACCACCGCCTCGACCTCGGTCAGCGCCATGCCGGCCTCCTCGGGCGACACCGTTGTCCGGATCGTGGCGTCGATGAGCTCGCGTACCGCGGCCGTCAGTGGCTCGTACGCCGCCTCGATGCGGTCGACCTCGTCGCTCGGGATCTCGTCGTGGATGAACCCGCCGATGTCGCTCAAGCCCTGCTCCTGTCGCTCGTCTGTCCCCACTGGTACGCCGCGCGGGCGGCGTCCTCCGTCGCCTGGCGGACCAGGCCGTAGCCGCGGCAGTCGCCGACGGCGTACACGTCGATGTCCGGCAGCCGCGCGGTGATCGCGTCGTGCAGCCGCAGGTTCGCCTCGAACCATCCCGTGACGACGACCGTGTCCGCGCGCAGCTCGCGGGTCCGCCCGCCCTGGGGCGTGAACTCCAGGCCGTCGTCGGTGTAGCGCTCGACGGTGGTCCCGACGTGGACGGCGACGCCCAGCCGGTCGAGCTCGTCGAGCTCCTCGGTGCGTCGCTTGGGGCCGACCTCGGGGGCCAGCTCGAGACCGGGCTCGAGCAGCGAGACCAGGTGTCCCGCCGCGGCCAGGTGCCCCGCGATCGCGACCCCGGGCAGCGTCCCGCCGACGACGCAGACCTTGTGGCCGACGGGTCCGTCGCGAAGGACGTCGTTGATCGTCGTCACGTGCGGCCGGTCCTGTCCGGCCTCGGGGAGCAGGTGCATTCCGCCGTTGGCGACCACGACCACGTCGGGCTCGAGCGCGGCGACGGCGTCGGGCTTCGCGACCGTGTCGAGGTGGATGTCGATGTCGGCGTCGGCGACCTCGGCGAGCAGCCAGTCGAGGAAGAGCGCGTTGGCAGGATGCACCTCTGCGGCCTGGCGGAACCGGCCGCCCAGCACGTCGTGGTTCTCGAGCAGCGTGACCCGATGTCCCTGCGTCGCGGCCCGGCGCGCGGCGTCCAGCCCGCCGGGTCCGCCGCCGACCACGACGACGTGCCGGCGCCGTACGACCGGCAGCGGCAGCAGCTCGTGCTCGCGACCGGTCAGCGGGTTGACGGCGCAGTCGGTCGCGAGCCGCTCCTCCAACGAGTCGATGCAGTTCTCGCACGAGATGCAGCGCCGCACCCGATCGCCGGACGCGAGTTTGCGCGGTAGGTCGGGATCGGCGAGCAGGGGACGCCCCATCGCCACGAAGTCCGCCCGCCCGTCGGCGAGCACCTGCTCGGCCAGACCCGGGTCGTGCAGTCGTCCGACGGCGATCACCGGGACGTCGACGACCTCCTTGACGGCTGCGGCGGCGCCGACGTTGAGCCCGTCGCCGTACGCCGAGCCGTTGACCATCTGCGTCACCAGCCGGTCGATCACGCCGCCGCTGACGTGGAAAGCATCGACCCCTGCCTCGACGAGCAGCGGCGCCACCAGCGCGGTCTCGTACGACGGGCGGCCCCCGGCGACGCGTTCGTAGCCGGAGATCCGGAGCGTGATCGGGAAGTCCGGGCCGACCTCGGCGCGGATCGCGGCGAGCGCCTCGAGCACCACCCTGATCCGGCCCTCGACCGAGCTGCCGCGGTAGCGGTCGCCCCGCCGGTTGCGCTGAGGGGCGAGGAACGAGCCGAGGAACATGTAGCCGTGGGCGGCATGCAGCTCGAGCCCGTCGTACCCGGCCTCGCGGACCCGGACCACCGCCGCCCGGTAGAGGTCCAGGATGCCCGCGATCTGCTCCTGGGTGACCTCGGTCGACGGCCTTCCGGTCAGGTACGACGGGATGACCGACGGACCCAGGGAGTCGACGCCGTACATCTCCGGGCCGAGGCCGTCGGGTCCGGCGTGCACGATCTGCGGCTGGATCCGGGCGCCGTGCTCGTGCACCGCGTCGACCAGCCGGCGGTGTGCGGCGACCGCGTCGTCGGTGCCGAGGTGCAGTCCGCCGGGCGTCTCCGGATGCATCGGGTCGATGCCGGTCGCGCCCACGGTGACCAGCCCGACGCCGCCGGCCGCCCGAGCCGCGAAGTAGGCGACCGTGCGGTCCGACGGCAGCCCCTCGGGCGTGCCGTACATCGTCTCCATCGGCGACATCACGATCCGGTTGCGCAGTTCCATCGCGCCGATCCGGCCGGGCCGCAGCAGGTGGTCGTACGCTCTGCCGCTCATGACGGGGAGCCTCCGAGGTAGGCCGCGATCGAGCGGGTCAGGCCGTGCCGGGCCAGGTCCAGGTCGGAGTACGTCGAGAGATGGGCCTCGGAGTTGAGGCCGCGCATCGCACCGGGCAGGAGGGCCGCGACCTCGCGCACCCGCTCCGGGTCGAGGTCGAGGTCCGCGAATGCCGCCTGGCAGGTGCCCACCCAGCTCACCTGCCACGACGCCAGCGCCTCTGCGGTGCGGGGGAGCTTCTGCTCCAGCTCGCCGCGCTCGCGCGGCAGCGCCATCCGCAGCGTGTCGATCGCGCGGGCGTCGGGGCTGTCGAGGCCGCGCCACAGCGCCGAGATGATCTGGCCGACCCGCGCCTCCACGCCGCTGTCGTTGCTGCCGGGGAAGGACAGCGGCCCGCCGCGGCGCTCCTCGAGGTGGTCGAGCACGGCGGCCCAGAGCCCGTCGACGTCCCCGAACTGGTACTTCACCGCACCCCAGGTCGCACCTGCCTGCTTGGCGACGTGGTTGGCGGAGACGGCGTCGGGGTCGCCGGACGACAGGCACTCCAGGGCGGCGGCGAGCATCCGCGCGCGGGTCGCGTCGCCGCGCCGGTTGCGGCGGTGCTGGTCGGCTCCGGCGCTCATCGTGGCGCGCTCATCGCAGGCGAGCGAGGACGTCGTCGTGGAAGCGGTGCAGGCCCTCGAGCTTCTGCTCCAGGGTGGCCCGCCGGCCGAAGTAGTACATCCACGGCGCCGTCATCACCTCGGTGACACCGGCCTCCCCGGCGCGGGCGAAGTCCTCGGGCAGGATCGCGTCGCTCAGCGCCGGGATCACCTCGAACGGCCCGTCGATGCCGGCCTCCGCGCGCAGCGCTCGCAGCCGTCCGGCGTACCCGATCGCCTCGTCGGTCGTGCAGACGTCGCCGACCCAGCCGTCGTACCGGGCGGCTCTGCGCAGCGCCACGTCCGACAGCCCGCCGACCAGGATCGGCACGGGCGCCGGCGGCTCGGGCCGCATCACGAGTCGCGGCGTCGGGTAGTGCGCGCCGTCGTACGACGTCCAGCCCGGCGTCCAGAGCTCGCGGATCAGCTCGAGGGCCTCGTCGGTGCGGGCGCCGCGGGTGCCGAAGTCCTGGCCGAGCAGGTCGAACTCCTCGCGGCACCAGCCGACGCCGACCCCGAGCGCGACCCGGCCGCCGGAGAGCACGGCGGCGGTGCCGACCGACTTCGCCACCTGGTAGGGGCTGCGCAGCGCGGCGACGTAGATCGAGGTGAAGAACCGCAGCCGCGTGGTCTGCGCTGCGAGCGAGCCGACCAGGACCCACGGGTCCGGCCACTCGCAGGTCTCGTCCCAGCGCCGGTCGCCGCTGGCCGTGTAGGGGTACGGCGTCCGCAGGGTCTCCAGGTCGACGACGTGGTCGGCGATCGTGAGGCTGTCGTAGCCCAGCTCGTCGGCGGCCACGGCGACGGCGGCGATCTCCTCGGTCGGGAGGAAGGCGGAGACCACGGCGAAGCGCATGACGATGATGCTAGTTTCATCGAGCCCTCTGTGAAAAGGAGTGTTCATGGACCGGATCCGCGTCTTCCAGGTGGCCACCGGCAACGTCGGGACCGAGATGGTCCGGCGGCTGCAGCGCCATCCGGACCTCGAGCTGGTCGGGCTGCACTGCTACACCCCGGACAAGGTCGGCCGCGACGCCGGCGAGATCGCGGGCATCGACCCGATCGGCGTCGTCGCCACCGGCACGGTCGAGGAGATCCTCGCCGCCGCGCCCGACGTGGTGACCTTCCACGGGGTGTGGCCCGACGTCGACCTCTACGAGCGGGTGCTCGAGGCCGGCATCGACATCGTGACGACCGCGGACTTCGTCACCGGCCACCACCGCAACGCCAACCACCCGACGCCGTCGGGGCGCACGGAGTCGGAGGTCGTCGCGGCGGCCTGCGAGCGTGGTGGCTCGACGTTCTACGGCACCGGCATGAACCCCGGGCTCGCCCAGATCCTCACCATCGTCCACTCGGCCGACGTCACCGACATCGAGAACGTCACCTGCATCGAGTCGGTCGACGTCTCCTGCCACCACTCCGCCGACACCTGGCGCAACTGCGGCTACGGCATGCCGGTCGACGACCCCGAGGTCCCGCGGCTGCTCGAGCTGGGCACTCGCGTCTTCGGTGACGGCGTCCACCTGATGGCCGACTGCCTCGGCATCGAGCTCGACTCGGTCGACTTCGAGTACGAGCTCGGCGCCTGTACCGAGGACGTCGACCTCGGCTGGTTCCAGCTGCCGAAGGGCTCGCTCGGCGGCAGCGCCTTCCGGTATGTCGGCAAGGTGGCCGGCGTACCCCGGGTGGAGCTGCACCTGGAGTGGCAGATGACGCCGAAGACCGAGCCCCACTGGGACATCCAGGGCTGCTACATCACCAAGATCCAGGGCGACCCGGTGATCTACAGCAAGCACCTGATCCTGCCGAAGCCCGGCACCGACTTCTCCTCGGTCGAGGCGTTCGCGGCGATCGGCATGACCGTGACGGGGATGCCCGCCCTGAACTCGATCCGTGCGGTCGTCGCCGCGCCACCGGGCATCGTCACGAGTGCGGACCTCCCGCTGCGTGCCTTTGCCGGTCGCTTCACGATCGACCGATAGGCCGCCGTCGGCGCGCCCCGTTCCAAGTCAGCTCCCAGTCGACCTCAAGAACGTCGGGGCACTGTGATGTCTGCCGGGGAGAACCCTGGCTCACCCCAGTCAGGAGCAGCGCCATGATCGACACCACCCTCGTCCCCTTCGCCTACGGCTTCCTCGTGATCGCCGCCGCCGTCTTGGCCGTCGCGGTCGTCGGTATCGCCGTCGCGCTGCGCGACCTCCGCGGCACCACCGCCACGCCGGTCCTGGTGACCGTCTCCGGTCCGTCCGAGCGCTTCGGCCGCGCTGCGTGACCGGCGTACGTCGGTTTCACCGGTGCACCGGTGAAACCGTCACTTCTCAGGCGTTGCAACGCCTGAGAAGTGACAGCAAAGGCCGAGAAGTCGGCCCCTGAGAGCCCCTCACCCGCCACGAGCGGGGAGGGGCTCTCGTGCGTCCGGACAACTTTCACCCCTTTGGGTGGTGAGTCCGAGTGGCCGCGTGACCGCGTGCCTCGGGAGGATCTGTGCATGCCCGGGAGCCCAGTCCGGCTGGCCATCGCCAGCCCTGATGCGGCCGTGGCGCAAGGTCTCCGGCGGCTGCTCGCCGAGCAGGCGCACCGAGTGGTGGTGGTCGACGAGGGCGGTGCGGTCGACGTCGTGCTGCACGACGCCGACGTCAACGGCAGGACCCGGGACTCGGTGCTGCTGGGGAACGGAGTCGCGGTCTGGGTGCCGCTGCGGGCGGCGGTCGAGGAGATCGTCACGATGGTCGAGGCAGCGGCCGCGGGTACTCCGCCGGTGGCCGAAGGCGACGCCGGGCTCAGCGCCCGTGAGGTGCAGGTGCTCGCCCTGATCGCCGAAGGCCTGACCAACCAGGAGATCGCCGACCGGGTCTTCGTCAGCATCAACTCGGTGAAGACCTACATCCGCTCGGCGTACCGCAAGATCGGCGTCAACAGCCGCAGCCAGGCCGCCGTCTGGGGCCTGCAGCACGGCATCGTCCGACGGCCCGACTAGGCGTAGCGGGTCACCATCCGGTAGTCCTTCTCCGGACCGACTGCATCCCAGGTGACCGTCCACGACTCGACCGGCTCGCCGTTGGTCTCGATCAGGCCGCGGTAGTGGTCGGGCGCGCAGGGGTGGTCGACCCGGTGACCGACCGCCCAGGGGTGGAACGGCCGACCGTCCTCGAACCGGACGAACCAGCCGCCTTCCTCGCGTACGACGTACAGCGTGCGGCTCACCGGCACCGCGTGGTCGGCCCAGGTCATCGTGCCCGTCTCGGTCCACCGGACCCGGCCGTCTTCGACCGAGCTCAGCTCGGCGGTGCCGACGACGTCCCGCCGCTCCCCGGCCAAGTGGTCGTCGACCACCCGGGTCAGGGTCCAGGTGCCGAGCAGGTCGACCGGCGTCACGCCCGAGGACTCAGCCAAGGGACTCAGCGCAGCGACATCGAGCCCGACAGCGCGGGCTGCCAGGACAGGCCGGCGTCGGCGGCGACGCGACGGTCGATCGCGGCGGCGACGTCCTCGGGCCAGTCGGCGCTGCGACGGCTCTCCATGTCGATGTGCAGGAAGATCTCTTCCATCACGTAGCTGACCTTCTGGTGCGTGTCGTCCAGCAGGTAGACGACCACGTGGGCGGCGCGCGCGGAGCGGCCGATCACCCGGACCCGGACCGAGATCTTGTCGCCGGTGCGCAGCTCGGAGAGGTAGGTCATGTGGTGCTCGGCGGTGAAGACGCCCTGGCCGGCCACGGTCGGCCAGTTCTGGGGGATCCCCACGTCGAGCAGCGACTCGTCGAGGCCCTCGCTCGCGATGCCGACGTAGTGCCGGATGTTGAGGTGCCCGTTGATGTCCTCGAACGCCGTGGGCACCGCCCGAGTGGCGTAGGAGGGCAGGACGGCGAGCTCGTCGTACGACGGGTGTGCGGTGGTCACACCCGCGACCGTACTGGCCCGCGGTCCCGCGCGTGACAGCGGCCCACGACACGGGCGTGGCCTCCGGGACTCGAGGGGCCCGCGGGGCTAGCGTGGTGCCCTCGATCGACCGAGCCGGAGGGGAAGCCGCGTGGTCAGACGGGTCCGTCTCGGGCGCCGTGACGACGGTCGGCGACGCCTCACGTGGGCCGGGCCGCCGCCGTTGCTGCTGCTGGCGACCGTGCTGGGTCTGGTGGTGGCCCCCGCCGTCGCCGACGACCGGCCCGCCGCGAAGCCGGCCGCGGTCTCCCCGGCCGGGTCCGCCCGCACCGGCGCCGCGGCGACGCCGCGCACGATCGAGCCCCGGATCATGCGCCAGGTCGCGCTTCCGCTCAGCCGCGGCGGCCAGGCCGGAGGCACCGTCGCTCCGGTGCTGCCCGCGATCGAGGTGGTCGGCGTCGCGAGCCTCAACCTGCTCCAGACGCAGCCGATCAGCGCCGCGACCGCCGACGCCCTGCGCCTCACCGGCCGCTCGGATGTCGACGTGGTCGGCTGGCAGGAGGCCCAGAAGGCCGGCCTCGCGCTGCACGACCTCCCGGGCTGGACGACCGCGACCTTCCCCGAGAAGGGCGGGTTCGCCGAGCTCGCGGTGTCGTGGCGCACGAAGAAGTTCAAGTTCGTCGACGCCCGGATCCAGGACGCGATCGCGGGCGTCGGCGCCGGGCTCGGTCGCTACCCGTTCGGGAGCCGCCAGATCGCCGTCGTCACCCTGGAGCACCGCGCGAGCGGACGACGGCTCACGGTGCTCGACGCCCACCTGCCGCCGGTGATCGAGGACCTGACCCGACCCGGCCGCTGGACCGCCACCCAGAACGCCGAGCAGGCGCGCTCCCAGCTGCGTGACCTGGCCCGGGCCTGGCGCTCCGTCGACACCCGCTGGGTCGTCGGCACCGGGGACTTCAACTTCGGCGCGCGCGCCGACCTGAAGCGCCGCACGGCGGGTGGTCCGGTGCGCACCCTGGGCCGGGTCGCCCGCTCGACCTACCAGGTCGTCGGCACCGGCCAGCGGCCGACGTACCCGTCGCTGAAGCGCAGCATCGACTACGTCTGGCTGGACCGCGACGACCTGCGCACCGACGAGATCGACGTGCTCGGCCACCGGGTGCTGACCGGCTACCACAGCGACCACCGCCCGTTGCTCGCCGAGCTGCGCCTCTCCTAGTCGACGCTCAGCGGCTCGCCGGGCGCGGCGAGCATCGCTCGTACGTCGGGCGCCAGGTCGGCGAGCGCGGCCAGGAACCGGTCGCCGGGGGTGACGAAGAGCCGGTGGTGGTTGGCGCGCGCCAGCCGGCGCAGCCCGAGCGGCCAGAACGTGCCCCAGTGCACCGGTACGGCGAGGCCGGCGCCGACCCGGGCGACCGCGGCCGCGCCGTCGACGGGGTCCATGTGCCCGTCCTCCAGCGTCGGGCCCCAGCCGCCGATCGGGATCAGGGCGAGGTCGACCCGGCCGACGTCGTACATGTCCTCGCGCAGCTCGGTGTCGCCGGGGAACCAGAAGGACCGGCCGGCCCGCCCCACCCGGAACCCCAGCGGCGGGCCGCTGACCTTCGTGTGCGGCCCGCGGCCCCCGTCGTGCGTGGCGGCGAGCACGCGGACCGTCGTGCCGCCGACCTCGAGGACGTCGCCCGGCGCGACCGGCAGCACCCGGTCCGCGCCCAGGTCGCGCAGGAGCGACTCGCCGCCGCGAGGCACCAGGATCGGGACGTCGCGCGCGAACCGGCGCAGCGACGGCAGGTGCAGGTGGTCGTGGTGCAGGTGCGAGACCAGTACGACGTCGGCGTCGGTCGCGGCCGCGGTGGGGTGCGCGGTGTAGCGGCGCAGGTGGAAGAGCTGGTCGCTGAGCAGCGGGTCGACCGCGACCCGCGCGCCGTCCAGCTGCACGGTGGCCGAGGCGTGCCCCCACCAGGTGAGGCTGAGGTCGCTGGTCATGGGTCGGTCACGCCTGTGAGCGGCGGAAGGCCCAGCTGACCAGCGGCGCCAGCAGCTTGGTCGCCTCGTGGCCGGCCGGGGTCAGGGTGTACTCGACGTGCGGGGGTACGACGGGGCGCGCGGTCCGCAGCACCAGCCCGTCGCCCTCGAGCGTCTGCAGCGTCTGGATCAGCATCTTCTCGCTGACCCCGTCGATCGCGCGCTTGAGCTCGGACCAGCGCATCGTGTGCTCGTCGAGGGCGAGGAGGACGAGCACGCCCCACTTGCTGGTGACGTGCTCGACCAGCAGCCGGGTGTCGGGGCACGCGGTGTCGAACTGCAGGTCGCTGACGGCGCTCATGTCGCCACTCTACTCACCTTGAGGTAGGTACCCCACTTTGAAGTGGGTACTGCCCGACGGGAAGGTGCGCCCGGTGCGGGTGGTTCGGACGGGTGAGCACACCGAACATCACCTGGAGGAACACATGTCGATCGTCGTCACCGGAGCCACCGGCCAGCTGGGCCGCCGTACCGTCGAGTCGTTGCTGGAGCGCGGTGTCGACCCCGCGGAGATCGTGGCCACCGGACGGTCCGTCGACAAGCTGTCCGACCTCGCCGAGCGCGGTGTCCGGGTCGAGGTGCTCGACTTCGACGCCGTCCCCGAGTCCGTGTCGTGGCTGGGCGCCGGCGACGTCGTACTCCTGGTGTCCGGTAGCGAGGTCGGCCGGCGGGTGCCGCAGCACACCGCTGTCGTCGAGCTCGCGCGGCGCTCCGGGGTCGGCCGGATCGTCTACACGAGTGCGCCGGCCGCCGACGACACCACCCTCGTGCTCGCCCCCGAGCATGCCGCGACGGAGCGGGTGATCCGCGCGAGCGGGCTGCCCTTCACGTTGCTGCGCAACGGCTGGTACACCGAGAACTACCTGGCGGCCTTCGACCAGGCGCGGTCCACCGGCGTCGTCTCGGGCAGCGCCGGCGGCGGCCGGATCGCGAGCGCGCCCCGGGCCGACTACGCAGAGGCGGCGGCGGTCGTGCTGAGCACCGACGGCCACGACGACGCGGTCTACGAGCTGTCCGGCGACGTCGCCTGGACCTTCGACGACCTGGCCGCCGTCTTCGGCGACGTCCTCGGCCGCGAGGTGACCTACGAGCGGCTGACGCCGCAGGCGCACCGGGCGGCGCTGCTCGAGGCGGGCCTCGACGAGAGCACCGCCGGCTTCGTGGTCGCGCTCGACCGGGACGCGGCCGACGGCCTGCTCGGCGGCACCACCGGAGAGCTCACCAAGCTGCTCGGCCGTCCGACCGTCCCGCTCGCGGAGACGGTCAGGTCCTGGGCCTGAGGCCGGCCACCACCGTGCCGTCGACGTCGTCGTCTCGTACGACGTCGGCGGCCAGCCCGGCCGCGGTCATCAGCGCCGCGGTCATCGGTGCCTGGGCGACGCTGGTCTCGATCAGCAGTCGCCCGCCGGGCGCGAGCCAGTCGCGCGCCCCGGCGACCACGCCGCGCTGGACGTCCAGGCCGTCGGCGCCGCCGTCCAGCGCGACCCGGTGCTCGTGGTCGCGGGCCTCGGGTGGCATCAGGGCGATGTCGTCGGTCGGCACGTACGGCGCGTTCACGACCAGCGCCGCGACCCGGCCGCGCAGTGCGTCGGGCAGCGGCGCGTAGAGGTCGCCCTCGAAGACCCGGTCCGCGGGCAGGTTGCGGCGGGCACACGCGACGGCGTCCGGGTCGAGGTCCGCGGCGTACACCTCGAGGCCGGGCATCGCGGCGAGCATGGCCGCGCCGAGGGCCCCGGTCCCGCAGCACAGGTCGACGACGACGTCACCGGGGGCCAGGCCGGCCCGCGCGGCACGCACCAGCGCCGACGACCGCTGCCGTGGCACGAAGACGCCCGGCGCGACCGCGACCCGGATGCCGCAGAAGTCCGCGAACCCGACCACCAGCTCCAACGGCGTACCGAGCACCCGCTCGGCCAGCATCCGGGCCAGCTCGGCACCGTCCGCCGCAGCCTCCGTCAGCACCCGCGCCTCGTCCTCGGCGAACACGCAACCGGCTGCCCGGAGGGTGGCAACCAGCTCGTCGTACGGCATGGTCGATGATGCTCCCATGCCGAGCGTGTCCACCCAGATCACCTTCATCGTGGTCGGGTACGCCGTGCTGGTCGCCCTCCTCGCGCTGGTCGTCGCGCTGCGCAAGCAGGAGCGGCCGGGCTGGCTGGACCAGCTGGCCTGGATGCTCGAGGCGCTGCTCGTCGTCCGCGCGCTCGCGGGCCTGGGGGCTCTCGGGGACGGGCCGCCGTCAACGTCGACGTACGTCGGCTACCTGATCGCCTCGGTCTGCGTGCTGCCGATCGCGATGCAGTCGATCAAGGACGACCGCGCGGTCTGGTCCTCCGCGGTGATCGCGGTAGCCGCCGTTGCGGTCGGTGTGGTCGCCGTACGACTGGAGATGACCGCGTGACAGACATCCCTCGCAGCGGGCCGCACAAGGTGCTGCTCGCCTTCTACGCCCTTTTCACCGTCGCCGCCGGCGCCCGCGCGCTGGTGCAGCTGACCACGCAGTACGACGAGGCGCCGGTCGCCTACTGGCTGTCGCTGGCCGCGGCCGTGACCTACGCCCTGGGCTGGTACGCCATCCGCGAGGCCTCGGCCGGCCGTACCGCCTTCGCGAGCGTGATGCTCTGGGTCGAGCTGGCCGGCGTCCTGACCGTCGGCACGCTCAGCCTGGTCGAGCCGGACTGGTTCCCGGACGCCTCGGTGTGGTCCGACTTCGGCATCGGCTACGGCTTCGTGCCCGCGGTGCTGCCGATCGCCGGCCTGCTGTGGTTGCGCCACCAGAAGCGCGGTCCAAAGCCGATCTGACAACGGAATCCGTCGTCTACTTCGCGATTCAACAATGTATCCCAGTGTGTTCCCAGTGCACCTCAAGCGGTGGACGGCACGGTAGTGCCTACGAGGCGAACCGCCTCGCCCCACCAGACGGAGGGAGACCCCATCCGTTCGAACCGCTGAGGAACCATCGTGAACACCCTGATCGCACTCGGAGTACCGGCCGCCATCCTGATCGCCTACCTGGCGACCCGCCCGGTGTCGCCCGACCGCGAGGCCGCTCGCCGCGCGCACCGCGTCAGCCGCCACCCGGCGCTCGCCAACCTCGGCGACGTGCAGCGCCGGCTCGACGCCGAGCTGGTCGCCCACCAGGCCGACTTCGTGCTCGCCCGGGTCGCCGAGCACCGGATCGACGCCACCACCCTGTGGACCTGGATGGACCGGTTCGGTGCCGACGCCCTGCTGGTCACGCTCGCCGCCGGCCACGGGTATGCCGGGCTGCTGCGGGTGCTGCGCGACGAGAAGGCGTACGACGACCGTGAGGTGCGCCTGCTGGCCCGGCTCGGCGAGCCGGAGCTCTTCGAGCTCGCCGCCGCCTGACGTCTAGACGGGCTCAAACGTCTCGAGTGCGGGCCCGAAGAAGAGGGGACACGTCTCTCGCGCCGACAGGAGCCCCTCGTGGACACGCTGGTCGCCCTCGCCTTCCCGTTCGCCATGCTGGTCGCCTACCTGGCCACTCGTCCCGCGGCCCGGTCCCGCGAGGTCTCGCGGCGAGCTCGCCGGGTCTCCCGCAACCCGGCGCTCGTCAACCTGGGTGACGTCCAGGCGCGGCTGGTGGCCGGGCTTCCCGCGCCGTACGCCGCGTTCGCGCGAGAGCAGATCTCGGAGCGCCGCATCGACGCCCGCACCCTGTGGTCGTGGCTCGAACGGTTCGACGCCGAGTCGATCGTCCTGTTCCTCGCCGCGGGCCACGGGCGCGAGGCGATGCTCGCGGTCTTGCGCGGCGAGCGGTCGTACGACGACGCCGAGGTCCGCGCGCTGGCCGGTTGCCGGACGCCCGAGCTGTTCGAGCTGGCCGCCTGACGGCGTACTGGCTCCGCAATTTCTGCAACATGTTCTAGATTGCCGGGATGGCTCCCGACGTCTTCGCCCCCGCCCGGCTCGGCCCGGTCCAGCTCCGCAACCGGACCGTGAAGGCCGCGACCTTCGAGGGTCGGGCGCCGCAGGGCCAGGTGACCGACTCCCTGATCGACTACCACCTGGCCGTGGCGCGCGGCGGCGTCGGGCTGACCACCGTGGCCTACCTCGCCGTCGCGCCGGAGGGCCGGACCCACCGCGAGCAGATCGTGGTCGGGCCCGACACCCGCGACGGGCTCGCCCGGATGGCCGCCGCGATCCACGAGACCGGGGCCGCCATCGCCGGCCAGGTCGGGCACGCCGGTCCGGTCGCCAACGGCCGCTCCAACGGCGTCAAGGCGATCAGCGCCTCCCGGATGCCGAGCCCGCTCTCGATGCAGATGATCGGCTCGGCGACCGAGGCGGACCTGACCCGGGTCACCAAGGCATACGTCGCCGCCGCCCGCACGCTGGTCGACGCGGGCTTCGACGTCCTCGAGCTGCACATGGCGCACAGCTACCTGATCTCCTCGTTCCTGGCGCCGGGCCTCAACCGCCGCAAGGACGGGTACGGCGGCTCGCTGGAGAACCGGGCTCGCCTGGGGCGTCAGGTCGCTCGCGCCGTACGCGACGAGGTGGGCGACAAGGCGGCCGTCACCGCCAAGATCTCGCTGTCGGACGGTTTCAAGGGCGGCGTGACGACCGAGGCCGGGCTCGAGTACGCCCAGCTGCTCGAGGCCGACGGCAACCTCGACGCGCTCCAGCTCAGCGGCGGCTCGTCGCTGATGAACCCGATGTACCTCTTCCGCGGCGAGGCCCCGCTGAAGGAGTTCGCCGCGACGATGCCCCTCGTCGTACGCCTCGGCATGAAGACGCCGGTGGGCAAGGGCTTCCTGAAGTCCTACCCCTTCGAGGAGGCGTACTTCCGCGAGAAGGCGCTGCGCTTTCGGTCGGCGCTGACGCTCCCGCTGATGCTGCTCGGCGGCATCAACCGGGTCGACACCATGGAGCAGGCGATGGCCGACGGCTTCGAGTTCGTCGCCATGGGCCGCGCCCTGCTTCGCGAGCCGGACCTGGTCAACACGCTCGCCGCCGGCCGCGCCACCGAGGGGGTCTGCATCCACTGCAACCGGTGCATGCCCACGATCTACTCCGGGACGCGGTGTCCGGTGATCCCGCCAGTCGACGTTGGTTGAGGTGCGAAGCCCGCTAGGGCTGAGCCTCGAAACCATCGTCGACCACATCGGTGGTTTCGAGGCTCGTCGCTAGCGCTCCTCGCACCTCAACCACCGATGATGCTTCCCAACCAACTAGAACGTGTTCTAGGTTGGCGCCCATGGGAGAGCCACTGAAGGTCGTCGTCTGGTCCACGGGCACCATCGGCCGCCACGCGATCGCCGGGATCGACGCGCACCCGGCGCTGGAGCTGGTCGGGGTGTGGGTGTCCAACCCCGCCAAGGACGGCAAGGACGTCGGAGAGCTGGCCGAGCTGGGCCGCGAGCTCGGCATCCTCGCCACCACGGACCGCGATGCGCTGATCGCGCTGAAGCCGGACTGCATCGTTCACACCGCGATGGCCGACGACCGGGTCTTCGAGTGCATCGAGGACCTGTTCGGGTTCGTCGAGGCGGGCATCAACGTGACCTCGAGCGGCCCGGTGCTGCTGCAGTGGCCGGAGAAGATCCTGCCGCCCGAGATGCTCGACCGGCTGGCAGAGGCGGGACGGCGTACGGGCGCGAGCCTGCACGTCAACGGCATCGACCCCGGCTTCGCCAACGACGTGCTGCCGTTGGCGCTCACCAGCCTGAGCCAGCGCATCGACGAGGTGCGGGTGATGGAGATCGCCGACTACTCGACGTACTACCAGCCCGTCGTGATGGGCGACATGTTCGGCTTCGGGCGCCCGATGGACTACAAGCCGTTCCTCTGGGAGCCCGGCATCCTGACCATGGCCTGGGGCAGCGTCATCCGCCAGATCGCCGCCGGCCTCGACATCGTCCTCGACGAGCCGCTGACGGAGTACGTCGACCAGCAGGCTGCCGAGTTCGACACCGAGTCGGTCTCTGGCGACGTCAAGGCCGGCACTCGCGGAGCCGTCCGCTTCGAGCTCCGGGGCCAGGTCGACGGCGTCGACCGGGTCGTCCTCGAGCACGTCACCCGCACTCACCCCGACCAGATGCCCGAGTGGCCGCAGCCCGCCGAGGGTGGCGGCGGCTACCGGGTGATCATCACCGGTGAGCCGTTCATGCAGTGCGACCTGACCCACCACGGCGAGCACGGCGACCACAACGTCTCGGGCATGATCACGACCGCCCAGCGGATCGTGAACGCCGTACCCGCCGTCGTCGCGGCACCCGGAGGCCTGGTGACCGCGCTCGACCTCCCGCTGATCACCGGCCGAGGGCTGGTGACCAAGTGAGCATCGTCGACCGCTTCTCCGTCACCGACCAGGTCGCCATCGTCACCGGCGCGGGCCGCGGCCTCGGCGCCGCCACCGCCGTCGCGCTCGCCGAGGCCGGCGCCGACGTGCTCATCTCCGCTCGCACCGCCGAGCAGCTCGAGGTGGTCGCGGAGCAGGTCCGCGCGACCGGACGCCGCTGCCTGGTGGTGGCCGCCGACCTCAGCGACCTCGACGCGGTCGCCGGCCTGGCACAGGCGGCGTACGACGAGTTCGGCCGGCTCGACACGGTCGTCAACAACGTCGGCGGCACCTTCCCGCGGGAGTTCATGCAGACCAGCAACCGCTTCCTCAACGAGGCGTTCAGCTTCAACGTCACCACCGCGCACGCGCTCACCAAGGCCGCCGTGCCGTTGATGCTGAAGGACGCAGAAGATGGGCAGAGCGGGAAGCAGAAGAGCGTCGTCACGATCAGCTCGATGATGGGGCGTACGGCGGACCGCGGCTTCATCGCCTACGGCACCGCCAAGGCCGCGCTCGCGCACTGGACGAAGATGGCCGCCCAGGACCTGTCGCCGCGGATCCGGGTCAACGGCATCTACGTCGGCTCGATCCTCACCAGCGCGCTGGAGTTCGTCGCGGGCCAGCCCGAGCTGATGGGCCAGCTCGAGGGCAAGACGCCGCTCGGCCGGGTCGGCGAGCCCGAGGACATCGCTGCCGGTGTGCTCTACCTGTCCTCGAAGGCCGGGCAGTACGTCACCGGCAAGCTGCTCGAGATCGACGGCGGCATCCAGCAGCCCACCCTCGACCTCGGGTTCGCCGACGTCACCTCGTAAGGTCCGACTCGTGACGACCTCCAACACCCCCACCGCCTTCGCCGTCTCGCCCGACTCGGGCGAGCACTGGAGCAAGGAGGGCGCCTGGAAGGTCGCGGAGGGCATCCACCGGATCCCGTTGCCCTTGCCCATGGACGGCCTCAAGGCCATCAACGTCTACGTCATCGAGACCGACGACGGGCTCACCCTGATCGACGGCGGCTGGTCGATCGAGGTCGCGCGCGACCTCCTCGAGAAATGCCTGCGCGATGTCGGCTACGGCTTCGGCGACATCAAGCGCTTCCTCGTCACCCACGTCCACCGCGACCACTTCACCCTCGCCACGGTCCTGGGGCACGAGTACGGCGCGGACGTGGCCCTCGGCCTCGGCGAGAAGCCGGCGCTCGAGCTGCTCAACGACCCGAACCTCAACCAGAACCCGTTCATCGACGTCCTCCGCACCGCCGGCGCGGGCGAGCTCGCCGAGCTGTGGGCCGCCGGGGCGCCCGAGAGCCCGGACATGTCGATGTGGGTCTTCCCGGACACCTGGCTCGACGGCGACCACGAGATCGCGGTCGGCGCGCGGACCATCGACGCCGTACACACGCCCGGGCACACGCCGGGCCACTACGTCTTCGCCGAGAAGGCCGCCGGGCTGCTCTTCGCCGGCGACCACGTGCTGCCGACGATCACGCCGTCGATCGGGTTCACGGTGCCGCCGACGCCCGACCCGCTCGGCGACTTCATGGCCTCGCTCACCAAGGTGCGCGCGCTGCCCGACCTGCAGATCCTGCCGGCGCACGGGCCGGTCGCGCCGTCCTCGCACCAGCGCGTGGACGAGCTGCTGGCCTTCCACGAGCGTCGCCTCGACCTCAGCCTGGCCGCGCTCGCCGACGGCCCGGCCACCGGCTACACGGTTGCGCACCAGCTCGGCTGGACCCGCCACGAGAAGGCGTACGCCGAACTCGACGAGTTCAGCCAGGGCATGGCCGCGATGGAGACCAAGGCGCACCTCGAGCTGCTCGTCGCCCAGGGCCGCGCGACTCGCGAGGACACGCCGGACGGGGTGTTGTTCGCCGCGCGCTGAGCGGACAACGTCATACGGACAGAGCATCCGCTTGCTCCGACCGCATGACGTCCTCGAACGACCCGGACGCGGGACGACTCACGCCCTAGGGTGAGTCGGGTGACCTCACCCGACACCGTGACCGCCCTGTCCGAGCAGTACGTCGAGGACGTCGCGGCTCTCGATCCGGTCACGGCCACGGCCGTGGGCATCGTCGGACACGACCACGAGCTCCCGGACCTCTCGCCCGCCGGCTTCGAGGCACGCGCCGACCTGGCCCGCCGGGCGGTGGCCGCGATGACCGCGGCGGTGCCGGCCGACGAGCGCGAGGCGGTCGCGCGGGACGCCTTCCTCGAGCGGGTCGGGCTCGAGGTCGAGAACGCCGACGCCGGCCACGACCGGGCCGAGCTGTCGGTGATCAGCAGCTGGGCGCACGCGATCCGCGAGTCCTTCGACCTGATGTCGGTCGAGACCGACGAGGGCCGCGAGGACGTCCGCTCCCGCCTCGCCGGCATCCCGGCCGCGCTGGAGGGCTACCGCACGACGCTCGCCGAGGAGGCGGCGAAGGGCCGCGTCGTCGCGCGGCGGCAGTACGCCGAGGTGGCGGGCCAGATCCGGCGCTGGACCGGACAGGAGGGGGCGAGCGGCGACTTCTTCGCCGGCCTCCTCCCGGACGCTCCCGAGGCGCGGGCCGCGAGCGCGGCGTACGCCGATCTGGGCCGCTGGCTCGAGACCGAACTGGCCCCGCGTGGCCTCGAGAAGGAGGCGGTCGGGCCGGAGCGCTACGCCCTCGCCTCGCGCGAGTTCCTCGGCGCCACCGTCGACCTCGAAGAGACCTACGCCTGGGGCTGGGAGGAGCTCAAGCGCCTCACGGACGACATGGTCGCGACCAGCAACCGGATCGTGCCCAGCGGCAGCATCCAGGAGGCGGTGGCCGCGCTCGACGCCGACCCGGCGCGACGCCTGGGCAGCCGCGAGGAGTTCCGCGACTGGATGCAGCAGCTCGCCGACCGGACCATCGCCGACCTCGCCGACGTGCACTTCGACATCCCGGAGCCGATCCGGAGGATCGAGTGCTGCCTCGCCCCGACCAACGACGGCGGCGTCTACTACACCGGTCCCAGTGAGGACTTCTCCCGCCCCGGCCGGATGTGGTGGTCGCTGCCCGACGACAGCGACCAGCTGACCACCTGGCGCGAGGTCACGACCGTCTACCACGAGGGCGTGCCCGGCCATCACCTCCAGGTCGGCCAGACGGTCTACCGCGCCGAGGTGCTCAACCGCTGGCAGCGGCTGCTGTGCTGGGTCAGCGGGCACGGTGAGGGCTGGGCGCTCTACAGCGAGCGGCTGATGGACGAGCTCGGCTACCTCGAGGACCCGGGCAACCGGCTCGGGATGCTGGACATGCAGGGCTTCCGGGCCGCCCGGGTGATCGTCGACATCGGGCTGCACCTCGAGCTGCGGGTCCCGGAGGACAACCCGTTCGGCTGGCGTCCGGGTGAGCGGTGGACGCCCGACCTGGTCTTCGAGTTCATGCGGACCCACTCGCGCATGGACGACGCCATGCTCCGCTTCGAGGTGCTGCGCTACCTCGGCTGGCCGGGCCAGGCGCCGTCGTACAAGGTGGGCGAGCGGATCTGGCTCGAGGCCCGCGCCGATGCCCAGGCACGGCACGGCGCCGACTTCGACCTCCGGGCGTTCCACCGCGCCGCGCTCGACCTGGGCTCGATCGGCCTCGACCCGCTCCGGGCCTCGCTCGCCCGGATCTGACGGGTCAGCGGCTGAGCCGCATCGGCACGTGCGGGATGCCGTCCTCGAGGAACTCCGCGCCGTCGACCTCGAAGCCGAACGTCGCGTACCACCCGGCCAGCGGCGACTGGGCGTCCAGCACCACGTCGCGGCCCTTGCTCAGCTGGAGCGCCGTGTCCATGACAGCGTTCGCGAGCCCACGACCGCGGGCATCGGGCGCGAGCACCACCCGGCCGACCCGCCACACGCTCTGCTCACCATGGCGATCGTCGAGCACCCGGGCGTAGCCCAGCACCGAGCCGCCGTCGTCGAGCACCACGTGCCTGGTGCCGGGTTCGTCGTCCCGGCCGTCGAGATCGGGATAGGGGCACTCCTGCTCGACCACGAAGACGTCTTGGCGCAGCTTCCAGACGGCGTACGCCGTCACCGGGTCGAGCTGGGTGAAGGGGACTCCGACGATCCGCATGGGCCGAGTGTCACAGATCGACGCCGGCCGGTGTCTGGTGGGCAAACGACGACAAAGGAGAGTCCGATGCCCAGCACGTTCCGCATCCCCAAGGCCGAGATCACCGGGCTGTACGGCGCGATGGTCCGCATGTTCGCCAAGAAGATGCTCGGCGGCGAGATGCCCGACAACGCCTACGTCTACTTCCACCACCGGCAGGTCCTCAGGTCGGTGATGTCCTTCGAGGGCAAGGTCAAGAAGTGGGACGCGCTCGACCCGACACTCAAGTCCTACGCGCAGCTGGCGAGCGCGGGTGTGATCGGCTGCAGCTGGTGCCTGGACTTCGGCTACTTCATGGCGCACAACGACGGCCTCGACCTCGCCAAGGTGCGGGAGGTGCCGCGCTGGCGCGAGTCCGACGTCTTCACCCCGCTGGAGCGCGACGTGTTGGAGTACGCCGAGGCGATGAGCACCACGCCGTTGACCGTCACCGACGAGATGACCGCGCACCTGCTCGACCAGCTCGGCGCGCCGGCGGTCGTCGAGCTCACCCAGATGGTCGCGCTGGAGAACATGCGCTCGCGCTTCAACTCCGCTGCCGGCCTGCAGAGCCAGGGATATTCGGATGTGTGCGAGCTGCCCCTCGCCGTACCGTCGGATGCCATGGGGACCGCATGACGACGACCGACGCGACCGAGGTCTTCGTCGCCCACCGCAACCTGCTCTTCACGGTCGCCTACGAGATGCTCGGCTCGGCCGCCGATGCCGAGGACGTGCTGCAGGAGACCTGGCTGCGCTGGGTGGACGTCGACCGCACCCAGGTGCGCGACGACCGCGCCTACCTGGTGCGGATCACCACTCGCCTCGCGCTGAACCGGATGCGCACCAACGCCCGCCGGCGTGAGTCGTACGTCGGCCCGTGGCTGCCGGAGCCGCTGCTGACCACACCCGACGTGGCCGAGGACGTGGAGCTCGCCGACTCGGTGTCGGTGGCGATGCTGACCGTGCTGGAGACGCTCGCGCCGACCGAGCGGGCCGTCTTCGTGCTGCGCGAGGTCTTCGACTTCGAGTACGACGAGATCGCGGCCGCGGTCGACAAGACGCCGGTCGCCGTACGCCAGATCGCCAGCAGGGCAAGGGCGCACGTCGCCGAGCGCCGTCCACGCGCGGAGTCGACGCCGGGGGAGCGGGACCGGGTGCTGCAGCGCTTCATGGTGGCCGCGTCGACCGGCGACATCCAGAGCCTGCTCGACGTCCTCGCCCCCGATGTCGTGCTCGTCACCGACGGTGGCGGCGTGAAGAAGGCGGCGCTGCGGCCGATCCTCGGCGCGGACAAGGTGGTGCGGTTCCTGGCCGGGGTCTCGGAGGGGCCGGCCGCGGCGGACATCGTGGTCGTCAACGGTGCGCCGGCGCTGCGGATCGTCCTGGACGGCGAGCTCGACACGATCGCCACGTTCGTGGTCGAGGCCGGCCTCGTCACCGGTCTCTACGCCATCCGCAACCCCGCCAAGCTCGCGCGTCTGGACGCCGTGGTCGCCCTCACTCGGTAGTGGCCGGGGTGGTTTCGAGGCTCGCCGCTAGCGCGGCTCGCACCTCAACCACCGTGACGGTGGTTGAGGTGCGAAGGCCGCCAGGCCTGAGCCTCGAAACCACCACTGGAGGCGACGTACTAGAGTCGACCTCACAAGACAGGGGAGCACGCCGAGCGTGCTGAGAGTGCGGACAAGCCGCAGACCCTACGAACCTGATCCGGCTAATACCGGCGATAGGGAGTCACAGTGAGATATCTGCGCATGCTTGCGCCCACCCTGGCCGTCGTCCTCGCGGCCACCGCCTGCTCGGTGATCGGCGGCGACGACGAACCAGGCAAGGAGACCGCCTCGGGACAGGTCTCGAAGCGGGTCGTGCTGGTCACGCACGAGTCGTTCGTGCTGCCCGAGGACCTGCAGCAGAAGTTCGAGCAGGAGTCCGGCTACGACCTGGTGGTCCGCGCGTCCGGCGACGCCGGCGTGCTCACCAACAAGCTGGTCCTCACCAAGGCCGACCCGCTCGGCGACGTCGCCTTCGGCGTCGACAACACCTTCGCGTCCCGGGCCCTGGACGAGGGCGTTTTCGCGCCGTACGCCGCGAAGCTGCCCGCGGGTGCCGACGAGTTCCTGCTCGAGGGCGACGGCGACCAGGCGCTGACGCCGATCGACAACGCCAACGTCTGCGTCAACATCGACGACACCTGGTTCGCCGACAAGGGCGTGGCGCCGCCGAAGACCCTCGACGACCTCTACAAGCCGGCGTACAGGGACCTCTTCGTCACCCCCGGTGCCGCGACCAGCTCGCCGGGCATGGCGTTCCTGCTCACCACCGTCGCGGCGTACGGCGCCAAGTGGCCGGACTACTGGGCGCGCCTGATGCGCAACGGCGCCAAGCTGACCGACGGCTGGTCGGACGCCTACCAGGTCGACTTCACCCAGGGCGGCGGCAAGGGCGACCGGCCGATCGTGCTCTCCTACGACTCCTCGCCGGCGTTCACCATCGCCGACGACGGGACGTCCACGACCAGCGCGCTGCTGGACACCTGCTTCCGCCAGGTGGAGTACGCCGGCGTGCTCGACGGCGCCGAGAACCCGGACGGCGCCAAGGCTCTGGTCGACTTCCTGCTCACCCCCGAGGTGCAGGCAGCGCTGCCGGACAGCATGTACGTCTTCCCGGTCGACTCGTCCGTGGAGCTGCCGGCGGACTGGGCGAAGTTCGCGAAGCAGCCGACGGACCCGTTCGCGGTCGCCCCGGCCGACATCGCCGAGCACCGGGACGAGTGGCTGCGCGTGTGGAGCGACATCACCTCGCGATGAAACGCATCGCGACACTGATCGGTCTGGCGGCGGTGCCGCTGGCCGTGCTCGGTGTCTTCTTCGTGCTGCCCGTCAGCGGGATGCTCGCGGAGGGCTTCTGGGTCGACGGGCACTTCGACCCGGCTGCGGTCGCCGAGGTGCTCACCCGCCCGCGCACGCTGCGGGTCATCTGGTTCACGGTCTGGTCGGCGCTGGCGGGTACGACGGTCGCGGTGCTGCTCGGCGTACCGGCCGCGCACCTGCTGCACCGGCGGCGGTTCCGCGGACGCGGGGCGCTGCGGGCGGTGCTGCTGGTGCCGTTCGTGCTGCCGACCGTCGTCGTGGGCGTCGCGTTCCGCGAGCTGATCGGGGAGGCCGGCCCGCTCGGCTTCCTCGGCTTCGACGGGTCCGCGGGCGCGATCGTCGCGGGGCTGGCCTTCTTCAACGTCGCGGTCGTGATCCGTGCCGTCGGCGCTGCCTGGGAGTCGCTCGACCCGCGACCCGGGGAGGCCGCGGCCGCTCTCGGCGCCAGTCCGGCCCAGGTCTTCCGCACCGTCACCCTGCCCGCTCTGCGGCCGGCGATCGTGTCGGCGGCGAGCGTGGTCTTCCTCTTCTGCGCCACCGCCTTCGGGATCGTGCTGACCCTCGGTGGGCTGCGCTACTCCTCGGTCGAGACCGAGATCTACCTGCTGACCACCAACCTGCTCGACCTCCAGGCGGCGGCCGCGCTGTCGATCGTGCAGCTGATGGCGATCACCGCGCTGCTGGTGCTGACCAGCCGGCTGCGTGCGGTCGCGGACCCGACCCTGGCCCGGACGACGGCGCGGCCGCCGCGGGTCTCGCGCGGCGACTGGCCGAGCGTGCTGGCGACGCTGCTCGTCGGCCTGCTCGTGGGGCTGCCGGTCGCGGCGTTGGTCGTCGGCTCGCTCCAGGTCGGGGACGGCTGGGGCCTCGGCAACTATCGGGCGCTCACCACCGTGGGGTCCCGGGACGCGCTGCTGGTGCCGGTCACCGACGCGCTCGTCACCTCACTGCGGACGGCGGTCGACGCGACCTGGATGTCGCTGTCCCTGGGGCTGCTGGTCGCGGTGATCGTGACGCGACGCTCGCACACCCGAGCCGAGCGGCGCGTGCGCGGACTCCTCGACGGGCTCTTCATGCTGCCGCTCGGGGTGTCCGCGGTGACGCTCGGCTTCGGGTTCCTGATCACGCTCGACGAGCCGCCTCTCGACTTCCGAGACTCGCTGCTGCTGGTGCCGATCGCCCAGGCGCTGGTGGCCCTTCCGCTCGTCGTACGCACCCTCGCGCCGGCACTCGGCGGGGTCGACGACCGGCAGCGGCAGGCAGCGGCATCGCTCGGCGCCGGACCGCTTCGAACGTTTGTGACAGTCGACCTGCCAATAATGTGGAAGCCGCTGTTGGCCGCGGCCGGCTTTGCGTTCGCGGTCTCGTTGGGAGAGTTCGGAGCGACCTCGTTCCTCGCGCGGGACGAGCGCCCGACGATGCCGATCGTGATCTTCCACCTCATCGGACACCCCGGTGCGATGAACTACGGCATGGCCCTCGCCGCCTCCGTCGTCCTCGCCGCCTCGACCGCCGTCGTGATGCTCGCGGTCGAGCGGCTGCGCGTGCCCTCGTTGGGAGCCTTCTGATGCTGACCCTCGACGACGTCTCCGTGGCGTACGACGGCGTCCCGGCCGTCATCGACGCCTCGCTGCGGCTCGAGGACGGCCAGGTGCTCGCGGTGCTCGGCCCGAGCGGCTCCGGCAAGTCGACGCTGCTGCGGGCCGTCGCCGGCTTGGAGCCGGTCGGGGCGGGCCGGGTGTCCTGGGACGGGGCCGATCTGGCCGGCGTACCCACGCACAAGCGCGGGTTCGCGCTGATGTTCCAGGACGGCCAGCTCTTCGGGCACCTCACCGTGGCGCGCAACGTCGGCTACGCGCTGCGCCTGCGTCGTACGCCGAACGCCGCCGCGCGGGTGCGCGAGCTGCTGGCGCTGGTCGGGCTGGAGGGCTACGAGGAGCGGCTGCCGGCAACCCTGTCCGGAGGCGAGCGGCAGCGGGTCGCGCTGGCCCGCTCGCTCGCGGTGCAGCCGCGGCTGCTGCTGCTCGACGAGCCGCTCTCCGCCCTCGACGCGGGGCTGCGCGAGCGGCTCGCCAACGACCTGCGCGACATCCTGCGAGCGGCCGGGACGACGGCGCTGATGGTCACCCACGACCAGGAGGAGGCGTTCACGGTGGCCGACCGGCTCGCCGTGATGCGCGGCGGCCGGATCGTCCAGCAGGGCGAGATCGCCGCCGTGTGGCGCGCACCGGCCGACGCCGAGACGGCGCTGTTCCTGGGCTACGCCCGGGTGCTCGAGGGCGCGCCCGCCGGCGTACTGCTGCGGGCCGCCGGGCTGTCGGACGCCGATGCCGCGGTCGCCGTACGCCGGTCGGCGCTGGTCGTCGCCGTCGACGGGCCGCTCTCGGGGACGGTGGTCTCGGCCCGGGTCACGCCCGAGCAGATCCGGCTCGTGGTCGACGTGGACGGCATCGGCGAGCTCGACGCCGTGGCCCGCCTGGACACCCACCCGGCGGCCGGTGACCGGGTGTCGATGGTGGCGGACGCCTCACGGCTGGCCGTGACACCAGCCCGTCACGAGAGACACGGTGGTTGAGGAGCCGAGGAACGAGGCGTCTCGAAACCTCTCTACACTTGCGTCCGTGTATCGCCGTGCCTGGACCCTGCTCGTGGTCAACGCCGCCCTGATGTTCGTGTGGGCCGCGATCACGGCCTGGTCCGTCGGCCGGCCGCTGATCGATCCCGACGGCAGCTTCCTCGGGCCCGCGATGGTGCGGCTGCCGATCCTCTGCTTCGGCGCGCTCTTCCTCGACCTGGTGCCGCGTGCCATCTGGCTTTCTCGCGGCCGCGTCGGCCGGATGCCCGAGCTGATCCGGGACCGCTGGCGCACCCACTGGACCCGGGACCGGATCACGCTGGTGCTGCTCGGCATCGTCTGCTTCTACGTGATCTACGTCTGCTACCGGAACCTCAAGTCGTTCCTGCCGCTGGTCAGCGACCGGATGTACGACCGGGAGCTGCACACGCTCGACCGGATGCTGTTCTTCGGCAACAACCCCAGCACCGTGCTCCACAGCATCCTCGGCACCGACCTGGTGGCCCACGTGCTGTCGAGCTTCTACCTGCTCTTCATCCCGATGGTCGCGATCATGGTCACCGTCTGGCTGGTCTGGTCGCGCAACCTGTCGTACGGCTGGTGGTTCGTCACCTCCCAGGGAATCGCGTGGACGCTCGGCACGATCTCCTACTACGCGCTGCCCACCATCGGCCCCGGCCTGGAGTACGACTGGTTGTACCGGGACCTCGCCCATACGGGCACCAGCGACCTGATCGCCTCGCTGGTCAACGCCCGCCACAACGTGCTGTGGAGCGACGGCCAGGCCCAGACCGTGGCCGGCTTCGCCAGCCTGCACACGGGCATCGGGCTGCTCTGGGCGCTGATGGTGCAGTTCACCGTGCAGAGCCGGATCATCCGGATCGCCTTCTGGGTCAACTTCGCGCTGATCGTCGTCGCCACCATCTACTTCGGGTGGCACTACGTCGCCGACGACATCGCCGGCGTCGCGATCGCCTTCGTCTCGTTCTACGTCGGTGGCATCGCGAGCGGCCAGAAGTTCGACCGACATGGTCTGTCCTCGCACCCGACGACGACCACCTCGCAGGTCCCTGTCGACCGCTGAGCACTCGCAATTTCTGGGGTAGTCCCTGACGTTTCGGGCCGTTCGCGCCCCGAAAACGGCCCGAAACGTCAGGGACTACCCCTTTGCTCACGAATTACAACCTTGTAGTTCGTCAAGCCGACACGCCGGTAACTGGTGGGAAAATTGGGGAAATTGTTCCCAATGTGACGAAAGTTGTTTAGCGTGCCTCGTGTGCCGCCCGTTCGGGGCGGCCGGAACGAGGGGGCAGGTCGGTGCGAGCGCGCGGCATGGCGGCGACGACGGTGCTCGCACTTCTGGCGACCGGGCTCGTCACGGGGATGGCGGTCGCCGACGACGACACCGTCCCGAGCAGGTCCGCGGTCCAGGACGCGCGTACGGCGGTGCGCGCCCAGGTCGACGACATCGACTCGGTCCGCGCTCGGCTGGCCGTCGCCAACCAGCGCCTCCAGGAGTCCGCGGTGGCTGCGGCCCAGGCAGCGGAGGCGTTCAACGGCGCCCGCTACCGCGCCGACCAGGCGCGGGCGGCCGCGGACGAGGCGCAGGTCGCGACCGCCGCCGCGCAGGCCGACGCCGAACGGCAGCGCGCGGCCTACACCGACTCCGTCGTCACGTCGTACGAGCTGGCGCCCGGGCTGACCGCGCTGTCGGCCGTCGTCCACTCCGACGGCATCGACATGGTGCTCCAGCGATCGGCGACCATGGAGGCCGCCGAGGATGCGCTGGACGGCAACTACGACGACTTCCGGGCCGCGGCGGTCGTGGCCGACGTCGTGCGCGACCGGGCCCAGCGAGCCGCCGCGGCCGCCGAGCGGGCCGAGCAGGACGCGCTCGCCGCCAAGGTTGCGGCACAGCGGGCCGCCGACGCCGCTGCCGCGGACGCGGAGTCCATCACCACCGAGAAGGCGGACCTGATCGCCCGGCTCGCCGACCTCGAGCACGTCAGCATCCGGCTCGCCCAGCGCCGCCAGTCCGCGCTCGAGGCGCGGGCCGCCCGGGTGGCGGCCGCTGCCGCGCAGCAGGAGGCGGCGTCGGCTCCGTCGCCTGCCGAAGTGCCCGCGGCAACGCCGTCCCCGACGCCGACAGCCACCGCCGAGCCGACCGATACCCCGACCGAGACCCCGACCGAGACCCCGACCGTCGAGCCGACCCCCGAGCCGACGGCCGCCGAGCCGCCGGCTACGACGACCCCGGCCCCGAAGTCCGGCGCCGAGGCCGCGATCGCCTTCGCCCGAGCCCAGCTCGGCGAGCCCTACCGTTGGGGTGCCGCCGGCCCGGGCTCGTGGGACTGCTCCGGCCTGACTGCTGGTGCCTGGCAGGCGGGCGGTACGGCGCTGCCGCACTACTCGGTCGCGCAGTACGAGCAGGCGACGCCGATCGCGGCCGGCCAGCTCCAGCCCGGCGACCTGGTCTTCTGGGGCTCGAGCGACGACCCCGGGTCGATCTACCACGTCGCGCTCTACATCGGTGACGGCAAGATCATCCACGCCCCGCGCACCGGTCGCCCGGTCACCGAGGAGTCGATGTACTACTGGATCCCGCCGACCTTCTACGCCCGGCCCTGACCCGGCCGCGAGAGGTCCAGATCACCGCTTGAACGCAACCGCCGTTGGGTAATCCTCGGGGCATGGCCACCGAGACCGTCGTACCGTCCAGCACGCCCGGATACGAGCAGCCCGACGTCGACGTACCCGCTCTGACCGACCTGCTCGACGGGCAGTACGCCGAGATCCGGCACCTGGTGCGCACCAACCTCGCGGCGTACGCCTCGGTGCTCGACGAGGCCGACGAGCTCTCGATCGACGACTTCCGGGAGCGGGTCCGCGACATCGTCGTCGAGATGGCGGCCACCGGCCAGACCGGGATGGGCTTCCCCGAGGAGTACGGCGGCGGGGGCGACGTCGGCGCCTCGATCGCGGCCTTCGAGACGCTGGCCTTCGGCGACCTGTCCGTGCTGGTCAAGGTTGGCGTGCAGTTCGGGCTCTTCGGCGGCGCGATCCTCCAGCTCGGCACGAAGCGCCACCACGACGCCTACCTGCGGGATCTGGTGACCGGCCGCCTGATGGGCTGCTTCGCGATGACCGAGACCGGCCACGGATCCAACGTCCAGGCGCTCGGCACGGTGGCGACGTACGACGTGGCGACGCAGGAGTTCGTGATCACCACGCACGGCGACGAGTCACGCAAGGACTACATCGGCAACGCCGCCAAGCACGCCGAGCTCGCGGTCGTCTTCGCGCAGCTCGAGGTCGGCGGGAAGGGCGAGGGCGTGCACGCCTTCGTCGTCCCGATCCGCAAGGGCGGCAAGGTCGTCAACGGTGTCCGGATCGAGGACGACGGCCGCAAGATGGGCCTCAACGGCGTCGACAACGGCCGGATCTGGTTCGATGAGGTGCGGGTGCCGCGCGACGCGCTGCTCAACCGCTTCGCCGACGTCTCACCCGCAGGTGTCTACGAGAGCTCGATCGACAACCCCAACAAGCGCTTCTTCACGATGCTCGGCACGCTCGTGCAGGGCCGGGTCTGCGTCGGCGGCGCCGGCATCAACGCGAGCAAGGTGGCGCTCGCGATCGCCACGAAGTACGCCGTACGCCGGCGCCAGTTCGAGGCCGCGTCGGACACCGAGGAGCAGCTGCTCCTCGACTACGGCATGCACCAGCGGCGGCTCTTCCCGCTCATCGCGCGCACCTACGCGCTGCACTTCGCCCAGGACGTCGTACGCACGCAGCTGCACGAGGTCTTCTCGGCGACGCCGGACGCGGCGCTCGAGGCGACGCGCCGTGAGCTCGAGGGTCGCGCCGCCGGCACCAAGGCGCTCGGCACCTGGCACGCGACCCGGACCATCCAGGAGTGCCGCGAGGCGTGCGGCGGCGCTGGCTACCTCGCGGTGAACCGCTTCGCCGCGCTCAAGGCCGACACCGACGTCTTCACGACGTTCGAGGGCGACAACCACGTGCTCCTCCAGCTCGTGGCGAAGGGCCTGCTGACCGACTACGCCAGCGAGTTCGAGGACCTTGACCAGCTCGGCATGGTCCGGTTCGTCACCAACCTCGCGGTCGGGACCGTGATCGAGCGGACCTCCGCCCACAAGCTGCTCGAACGGGTGAAGGACCTGCTGCCCGGTGGCGACGAGTGGGACCAGGAGGCGGGGTTGCTCGACTCGGAGTACCAGCTCGCCATGCTCCGGTTCCGCGAGGAGCACATGCTGTCCGGGGTCGCGCGGCGGCTGAAGCGAGGGGTGGACCAGAAGCTCAACCCGGGAGTCGTCTTCTCCGAGGTCCAGGACCACGTGATCGGCGCGGCCACCGCCCACGTCGAGCGGCTCGTCCTGGAGGCGTTCGTGGAGAAGGTGCGCGACCTGCCCGCCGACGTACCCGAAGGCAACCGGGTCGCGCTCGGGCTGCTCTGCGACCTCTTCGCGCTGTCGACGATCGAGGCCGACCGCGCGTGGTTCATGGAGCACGGCCGGCTCACCGTCCAGCGCTCCAAGGCGATCAGCCGCGAGGTGAACGGCCTGTGCCGCAAGCTCCGTCCCATCGCCGTCGACCTGGTCGACGCCTGGGGTGTGCCGACCGAGATGCTGCGGTCGCCGGACCTGGTGGGGTAGTCCCCGCAGTCGCAGGTTTCCCCGGTCGACCGGGGAACCCGTCGCTTGACAGCCGTTGCAACCCCCGACAAGCGCAAGAATCCCCGGTCGACCGGGGATCCATGCACGGCCCAAGTGAGCTCAGTGACCCTCGGACTTGGCCCGCTCGAAGGAGGCGTGCACCTCGGCCTCGGCCTCGGTACGGCCGACCCACTCGGCGCCCTCGACGGACTTGCCGGGCTCGAGGTCCTTGTAGACCTCGAAGAAGTGCTGGATCTCGAGGCGGTCGAACTTCGACACGTGCGAGATGTCGCGCAGGTGCTCCAGGCGCGGGTCCTGGGCGGGGACGCAGAGGACCTTGTCGTCGCCGCCGGCCTCGTCGGTCATCCGGAACATGCCGATGGCGCGGCAGCGGATCAGGCAGCCCGGGAAGGTGGGCTGCTGGAGGATCACCAGCGCGTCGAGCGGGTCGCCGTCCTGGCCGAGGGTGTTCTCGATGTAGCCGTAGTCGGCCGGGTACGCGGTCGAGGTGAAGAGCGTGCGGTCCAGGCGCAGCCGGCCGGACTCGTGGTCGACCTCGTACTTGTTGCGCTCACCCTTGGGGATCTCCACCAGCACGTCGAACTCGAGCACGTCTTCCTCCGCCATCGTCAGGCCATCAACACGTTTCAGGGAGGCCCGCCCAGCGGGCCCGGTCCAGTCTCGCGCACAATGTCGCCAAACGTGGAGTCGGGAAGGGGCGTGAAGTGGGCCGACGTGACGCACGCCACGGCTCGCGCCTCGCGTTCTGGCTCCCGGTGCTGCTCGTCGTCGCCCTCCTCGGCGGCGCCGGTACGGCGTACTGGCTCGACCGCGACCAGCCCGACCCCGACCGCGAGCCGGAGCAGGTGGCGCCGCCGTCGGGGCTCGACCTGCCTCCCCTGACAGACCCCGGACCCGTCGCGTCGGCGGCGACCGGCACTGCCGACCCCGCGAAGGTACGCCGGGCCCTCGCACGGCTGCTGCGCGACGACGACCTCGGCCCGCACGTGCTCGCCACGGTGGCCGGGCTCGACGGATCGCTGCTCTATACGGGCGGCACCGGCGAGGCCGTCCCCGCCTCGACCCTCAAGCTGCTCACCAGCGCGGCGGCGCTCGAGACGATGGGTCCGGACCACACCTTCGCCACGACGGTCGTCTCCGCCGGTCCGCGCCGGATCGTGCTCGTCGGCGGCGGCGACCCGCTGCTCTCGGCCACTCGGCCGGCGCGCGACGCCTACCCCCGCACCGCCGACGTCGTCACCCTGGCCCGCGCCACCGCCACCCAGCTGAAGGCAAGCGGCACCACGCGGATCCGGGTCGGGTACGACGCGACGCTGTTCACCGGGCCCGACGTCAATCCGCACTGGCCCGACTCCTACCTCCCCGACGAGGTGGTCGCCCCGATCCAGTCGTTGTGGGTCGACGAGGGCCGCCCCGTGGACGGCAGCAGCGGCCGCGTCGACGACCCCGACCAGGTCGCGGCGACCGTCTTCTCGGCGGCTCTGTCGAGGGCCGGCATCGAGGTCGTGGGCGTGCCCGAGCCGCGCACCGCCGACCCCGCCGCCGCGGAGATCGCGCGCGTGACCAGCCCGCCGCTCTCCCAGATCGTCGAGCACACCCTGCTCGTCAGCGACAACGAGGGCGCCGAGGTCCTCGCCCGCCAGGTCGCGCTCGCGACGGGCGCTCCGGCCAGCTTCACCGGCGGCGCCGACGCCGTGCTCGCGACGGTCGCCGGGCTCGGCGTGCCGACCAGCGGCGCCACGACGTACGACGGCAGCGGGCTCTCCCGCGACAACCGGCTGGACCCGGACACGCTGACGGGGATCCTCGAGGTCGCCGGGGCTGCCGAGCACCCGGACCTGCGTCCGGTCCTGACGGGACTGCCGGTCGCGGCGTTCAACGGATCGCTGTCGGAGCGGTTCACCGCACCGGCCGACGACGCCGGCCGGGGGAGCGTGCGAGCCAAGACCGGCACCCTCACCGGCGTCAGCGGGCTCGCCGGCACCGTGACCGACCGGACCGGCACCCCGATGGTCTTCGCGGTGCTGGCCGACGACATCGCCCTGCCCGACACCCTCGACGCCCGCGCCGCCCTGGACGAGATCGCGTCGGCCCTCGCCGCCTGTCGCTGCTCGGCGTGAGCGTTGGACACCGCGAGTACGGTCTGCCCATGACGAACCCGCGCTCGGGCATGGTCGACTGGGACCTCGCCGTGTCGATCGGCTCCCGGCTGGCCGGGGACGGCCCGGCCGTCACCTGGACCGAGGCCGCCGCGGTCGTGGAGGAGCTCCGGGCCGACGCGAACCGCTCGACCGGCCTGGTGCGTGAGTTCACCGGTCTCCAGGCGGCCGCCAACACCGCACCCGTCGTGGTCGTCGACCGGGCGGGGTGGGTGCAGGCCAACGCCGACGGCTTCGCGACGGTGCTGGCGCCGATCGTCGACAAGCTCTCCGGTGACAAGAGCCCCTCGCGGGTGGCCCACGCCGTCGGTTCCCGCATCACCGGCGCTGAGGTCGGCGGGCTGCTCGGGTTCCTCGCCGGCAAGGTGCTCGGCCAGTTCGACCCGTTCTTCGCGCCGTCCGGCCGGCTGCTGCTCGTCGCGCCCAACATCGTCCACATCGAGCGCGAGCTCGACGTCGACCCGCACGACTTCCGGCTCTGGGTGTGCCTCCACGAGGAGACGCACCGGGTGCAGTTCACCGCGACGCCGTGGCTCGCCGACCACCTGCTCGGCGAGATGCACGGCATCGCCGACAGCATCGAGCCGTCCGGCATCCTGGACGACGGCCTGGGCCGGCTCGCCGAGGCCCTGAAGGGCGGTGCCCGGGGCAGCAACCTGCTCGACGTCGTCAGCACCCCGGAGCAGAAGGAGATCGTCGACCGGATCACCGGCGTCATGTCGTTGCTGGAGGGCCACGCGGACGTCGTCATGGACGGCGTCGGGCCGGGCGTGATCCCGACCGTCGGGGACATCCGCCAGAAGTTCACCAAGCGCCGCAAGGGCGTCGGTGTCCTCGACCGCACCCTGCGCCGCCTCCTCGGCCTCGACGCGAAGATGGCGCAGTACCGCGACGGGGCGATCTTCGTCCGGGCGGTCGTCGACAAGGCCGGCATGGCCGAGTTCAACGCGGTCTGGGAGCGCCCCGAGAACCTGCCCAGCAAGGCCGAGATCGCCGACCCGGGCGCGTGGATCTCGCGGGTGCTCTGAGGCATGTCCCTCCACCCGGCCGTCGCCGCGGTCCGTCTCGGCGTACGCCGTGGGCTCGCCGGCGTCGCCCCGGGCGGGACCGTCGTCGTTGCGTGCTCAGGAGGTCCCGACTCCACCGCTCTGTTGGCCGCGACCGTCTTCGAGGGCCGCAAGGCCGGCTGGCACGTGATCGGCGCGACCGTCGACCACGGCCTCCAGGACGGGTCCTCCGACCGGGCCGCGGCCCTGGTCGCGCGGATGGCCGAGCTCGGCGCCGACGAGACACTCAGCGCGCGGGTGCACGTCGAGGGTGCGGGGCTGGGTCCGGAGGCCGCGGCGCGGCGGGCCCGGTACGCCGTACTCGAGGAGGTCGCGGAGCGCTTCGACGCCGCGGCCGTGCTGCTCGGCCACACGCGCGACGACCAGGCCGAGACCGTCCTGCTCGGCCTGGCCAGGGGATCGGGCGGCCGGTCGCTGGCGGGGATGCGCCGCGGGTACGACCGGTTCGTGCGGCCGCTGCTCGACGTCAGCCGCGCCGACACCGTCACCGCGTGCCTCGTCGAGGGGATCGAGACCTGGGACGACCCCCACAACCAGGACCCCGCCTACACCCGGGCGCGGGTGCGGCACACCGTGCTGCCGATGCTCGAGGAGCAGCTCGGTCCCGGGGTCGCCGGCACCCTCGCCCGCACCGCCGACCAGCTCCGGGGCGACATGGACCTCCTCGACGACCTCGCCGAGGCGGCGTACGCCGAGCTGCGCGGCCCGGACGGTGCGCTGCCGGTGGCCGCGCTCACCGACCGCCCGGCCCCGATCAGGCGCCGGGTGCTGCGGCTCGCGGCCCTCGACGCCGGTGCGCCCCCGTCCGAGCTCTTCTACGACCACGTGGTGGCGATGGACGCCCTGCTGACCGACTGGCGCGGCCAGCGCTGGGTCGACCTGCCGGGCCCGGTCCGGTGCACGCGGGTCGACGGGTGGCTCCGCGTCCTCCCCGTCTAGGCTCTCGACCATGGACGCAGCCGACGTGCCGGACGACCTCGTCAACGTTCTCTTCACCGAGGAGCAGATCCAGGGGCGCCTGCGCGAGCTCGCCGCCGAGATCGAGGCCGACTACGCGGGCAAGGACCTGCTGATCGTCGGCATCCTCCGCGGCGCCGTCATGGTGATGGCCGATCTCGCCCGCAGCTTCAGCCGACACCTCGAGATGGACTGGATGGCGGTGTCGTCGTACGGCTCGGGCACCAAGTCCAGCGGCGTCGTCCGCATCCTCAAGGACCTCGACACCGACATCTCCGGTCGGCACGTGATCATCGTCGACGAGATCATCGACACCGGCCTGACCCTGTCGTGGCTGACCTCCAACCTGACCTCGCGCAACCCGGCGAGCGTCGAGATCTGCACGCTCCTGCGCAAGCCCGAGGCGCTCACCATGCAGGTCGACGTGAAGTACGTCGGCTGGGACATCCCTAACGAGTTCGTCGTCGGCTACGGCCTCGACTACCGCGAGCGCTACCGCAACCTGCGCGACATCGGCACCCTCGCCCCGCACGTCTACTCGTGACCCCGATCGGTTGAGTCGTCGGTTTTGACGGTTGAATCCGGACTTCCGTACGTCGAGTCGGGGTAATTCTCCCGATTCGAGCGTCAGAACTCCCGACTCGACCATCAGTGCGGACCCGATACGCCCGAACGGCCGATTCCTGAGACAATGCCCATTGGCGACGGTGTGTACCGTCATCAGTTCAGTTGAGCGCCTACGCGGTCGCGTGACCGTCCGGCGGCAAGCTCGTGTCGAGAGAAGCCTGTGAAGCGCATATTCAAGGGTCCGTGGCTGTGGATCGTCCTCGCGGTCGTGGGCGTCCTCATCGCCCTGCAGTACCTCGCCCCCAGCGGCGGGTACGACGAGATCGAGTCCTC
>Ga0190274_10000156_pt1 | contig 46349 bp, 14 predicted proteins | sample Popmic531T_FD_133002 | JGI IMG/M metagenome (GOLD analysis project Ga0190274, IMG submission 133002) | Populus adjacent soil microbial communities from riparian zone of Yellowstone River, Montana, USA - 531 T | ecosystem: Environmental > Terrestrial > Soil > Riparian zone | place: USA: Montana... | reverse complement strand
GTCGTCGAGCAACCAGACGATGACGATCAGCGGGAGCAACTTCCAGAACGGCGCGACGCTGACGTTCGATCCGCCGACGGGGTCGGACATCGGCAGCACGGCGTCGAAGCTGACGTACGTGTCGAGCGGCCAGTTGAGCTACCAGTTCAACAACGGCAACGACGCGGGGACGTGGACGGTGCGGGTCAACAACCCAGACGGGCAGTCGTCAGGGACGTATGCGTTCACGGTGACGGGTGTGACCGTCCCGGCGCCGTCGATCAGCAGCGTGTCGCCGTCGTCGTATCCTGCGTCGTCGAGCAACCAGACGATGACGATCTACGGGAGCAACTTCCAGAACGGAGCATCGCTGACGTTCGATCCGCCGACGGGGTCGGACATCGGCAGCACGGCGTCGAAGCTGACGTTCGTGTCAAGCAGCCAGTTGGTCTACCAGTTCAACAACGGCAACGACGTCGGGACGTGGACGGTACGGGTCAACAACCCGGACGGCCAGTCGTCGGGGACCTATAGCTTCACGGTGACGGGTGTGACCATCCCGGCGCCATCGATCAGTAGCGTGTCGCCGTCGTCGTATCCCGCCTCGTCGAGCAATCAGACGATGACGATCTACGGGAGCAACTTCCAGAGCGGCGCGTCGCTGACGTTCGATCCTCCGACGGGCTCGAACATCGGAAGCACGGCGTCGAAGCTGACGTTCGTGTCGAGCAGCCAGTTGGTCTACCAGTTCAACAACGGCAACGACGTCGGTACGTGGACGGTACGGGTCAACAACCCGGACGGCCAGTCGTCGGGGACCTATGGTTTCACGGTGACGGGTGTGACCATCCCGGCGCCATCGATCAGCAGCGTGTCGCCGTCGTCGTATCCCGCCTCGTCGAGCAACCAGACGATGACGATCAACGGGAGCAACTTCCAGAGCGGCGCCACGCTGACGTTCGATCCGCCGACGGGATCGAATCTCAACAGCAACTCGGCCAAGTTGACGTTCGTGTCGAGTAGCAAGTTGACGTATCTGTTCAACAACGGGAACGATGTCGGCTTTTGGACGGTGAAGGTCAACAACCCGGACGGCCAGTCGTCGTTCACGTTTGGGTTCACTGTGTATTAGCAGAGCTCTTTGACGGGCCCCGAGGGCTCCAAGGACCAGCCCCTGCGGTCCTTGGAGCCCTTGCCGTCCTTGCCTTCTCTCCTCCTATCGCCGGGGCAACCGCCAGGTCGCCACCAGCCGGGCCGAGCGCTTCTCCATCGGATGGGAGTGGATGTCCTCGATCCCCCCTTCGGGCTCCCCAGGGAGGCGTGAGGCGTAGTAGTACTGGACGTCGCTGTTCTTGCTGTCGAGCAGGTTGAACACCTCCAGCTCGAGGCTCAGGCCGTTGGGGAAGGCGTAGCCGAGGCGTCCGTTGAGGAGCGACGAGGACTGCGAGCGCACGGAGTCGTCTTCGAGGAGCGGCGCGGCACCGAAATAACGCCAGCGCAGGCCGCCGAAAAACGTCCTCCCTTCTCCCAGCGAGATGCCTGCCGCGACCGTCTGCCGGAGCGCTCCCGGGATCTCGTTGCCCGCGGGGTCGTCGTCGGTGAGCTCGGAATCCGCCAGGGTGGCGTCGAAGTCGAGGGTGAGCCAGTCCTTCGCGTGGTAGAAGTTCGTCCATTCGATCCCTGTCCGGCGGCTGGGGCGGCTGGCCTCGGTGGAGCCGCCGTCGCCGACGAAGAGGAGCTCCGAGTCGAGCTCGAGGACGAACACCGTCAGGGTCGTCTGCAGGCCCGGGACCGCGGTCGTCCGGACGCCGAGGTCGGCGCCGTTGGCCCGTACAAAAGGTTGGACCCGATGGGCTCTCTCGCCGGTCACCGGATCGACCCGGATCGTCGCGCCGCGGGCGTCGTTGCTGTGGAAGCCGGAGCCGGCGTTGAGATAGATCTCGGTCTGCTTCCAGGGGCCGAACGCCACGCTGAGCTTGGGGCTGAGCAGGACGTCGCTCGCCGAGCCGGAGTTGGCCGCCAGGTTGCTGTCGACGTCGGCGTTGTAGAAGTCGGCGCGCAGGCCGAGGCGCGGGCGCACCTTGTCGCTCCAGTGCACCAGGCTGTCGACGTAGACGCCTCCGGTCAGCTGCCGGATCTGGTCGGTGCGGACGGTCGCGGAGCGCTGCGCGTCCCGGCTCCGGAAGAGGCCGTTGTCGATGTCGTCCGCCCGCACCTGAAACCCGGCCGAGGTCTCCATCTGCCGTTCACCCCAGGCGTGCAGCCAACTGCGTCTCGCGTCGAGGCCGGCCACCACCCGCTCGTCCATCTGCTCGAACTGGTCGCCGTCCTCCGGGTCGTCGAGAAAGTAGGTGAAGTTCGAGAAGAGATTGAGGTCGTAGTAGAGGAGGTAGCCGGAGAGCTTGCTGAGGGAGGCATCATCGCTGCGGCGGGCCTCGCCGGAGAGGCTGTAGCGCGCGGTGCTTCCCCGGTCGCTCGCATCGATCAGCCCGAAGGCGCCGATGAGACCGGATTCGACGGCCCGCCGCGGCACCTGGTCGCTGGAGAGCCAGCTCGCGTCGTAGCCGACGGCCGAGATCGAGAAGCCACGCCCTCCGTCGCCGTGATGCAGGTGCATGACTCCCTTGACGCCTTCGTAGTCCTCGCCGCGGTCCCAGGGCCCGTTGTTGTGCAGGACGTCGAGCGCCGCCGTCACCCGGTTCTCTCCGAGCTCGCGCGTGTCGGCGACCAGCACCCGCCCATAATCGAAGCTCCCCCCGGTCACCGAGACGATCGGCTGCGGCAGCTCGTCGATGAATTGCATGTCCACGCCGCCGGCGGCCGAGAAGTCGCCTCGGTCGGCGGAGTAGGGGCCCTTGCGGTAACGGACGGTGTCCACCAACTCCGGGATGAGGAAGTTCAGGTCGGCATAGCCCTGGCCGTGTCCGTGGCTCGGCATGTTGACCGGCACGCCGTCCACCCAGATGCTGAAGTCCGTGCCGTGGTCGAGGTTGAAGCCGCGCAGGAAGTACTGGTTGGCCTTGCCGTCGCCGCTGTGCTGGGTGGCGATGACGCCGGGCACGGTCTCGACCAGCTCGGCGGGCCGCAGGAGCGGCCGCCGTTCGAGATCCTCATGCCCCGTGGCACCCTCGTTGGCCGAGCTGGCGATGCCGACGAGATCGTCGGCGCGCGCCCGCACCTCGACCTGGTCCTCGAATTGTGGAGTCTCGCCTTCGGCAGGCTGGCTATCCGCCGGAGGCGTCTCTGCGGAGCCGTCCTGCTGCTGCTCCGGGTCGGGTTGAGGATCGATGTCTTGCGCGCCGGCGGCCGGCGCGCAAAGGAGAAAGCCCGCGAGCAGCGCGAGCGGCACGCTGAGTCGATTGAACATGATGATGCACGTTCCCTCTCTCACCGGCGTTCGCCGGTGCGTCTGTTGTCTGCCTCGTGCAGGTCTCAGGACGGCGAGAGAGTGGGCGGGGCGCGGGGAGGGGTGAGCCGGGCCACGGGCCGCGCCACCAGCGGCAGCGCGACGGCCTGCAGGGCCGGGGAGAGCTTCTCCAGAGGGGCCGCCAGCAGGCTGACCCCGATGGGCTGGGCCAGGGCCGGAGCCGCGGAGACCGTAGCGGTCCGCCGCGGCGCATCCCGGTGGTGATGCCGCGCCGGCGCCTCGTGGTCATGATCGTGATCATGATCCCCGGGATGCGTGCCGGGATGCTCGTGCGACCCGAAAAAGACGTGGTGGTGATAGAGGGAGTGGCCGCCCGCCAGATGCTGGTGACCGAAGGAGACGCTTTCCAGGCCCACGGCCGCCAGCGCCAGGAAGGCGAGCAGCATCGCCGCCACCGCGAGGGCGTTGAGCGAGCGAGCCCGGAACCTCCGGATCAGGTCTGGCATCGTGAGCCGATGTCTCCCGAAAAGAGGCAGGAGTGTAGCATGGGGCTCGTTTGTCATCCCGTCGGGGTTTGGGTACCATCTGATCCACCGCCATGTTGAGCACGAAACTAAAGCTGCAGCTGAAGATCATGGTCCTCTCCCTGCGCAAGAGCGGAACGCGCTCGCTGCTCGGGCTGGGGTCGGTGGGGCTGGGGATCGCCTCCATGATGATCATGCTGTCGCTCGGCGCGGGAGCGGAGAGGGAGCTGGAGGCGATCACGGACCAGATGGGCAAGAACCTGTTCACGGTGCGGGCCGCCCAGGTTGTGGGCCTCCCCGGGCGCGGGGCCGGGTGGTACACCTCGACCAAGCTCAAGAGCACGGACGTGGCGATCCTCCACGAGCAGATCCGCGGCATTCACAGGATCGTGCCGATCGTCGAAGGCAGCTTCCAGGCGAAGCTCGACCGCGAGGCGATGGTGACCACGGTCCGTGGGGTGACTCCCGCGTTCCTGGAGGTCCGCAACTTCCAGGTCGAGGAGGGCCGGTCGATCGACGAGCAGGACAACCTCGCCCGCAGCCGCGTCGCGGTGGTGGGCTCGTTCGTGGCGAAGCAGCTGAACGACGGGTTCAGCATGGTCGGCGAGACGATCTGGATCGGCGGCACCCCGTTCGAAGTGATCGGCCAGCTCGCGGAGAAGGGGGTCAACAACGAGGGGCAGAACGAGGACGATCAGATCGTCATCCCGGTGGAGACCGCCCTGCGGCGGCTGTTCAACGTGGATTATCTGACGCGCCTGCTGGTGCAGGTGGAAGACAAAGGGCAGATGGACGCGGTGGAAGACCAGACCCGCGAGGTGCTGCGGAAGAGCCACGATCTCGACGATGAGGTCAAGGACGATTTCGAGATCCTCGCCCTGATCCGGGCCAACCAGATCCGGCGCATGAACTCCGCGTTCCTCGAGTGGATGTCGCAGCTGTTCGCCGGCGTCACGCTGGCGATCGGGGGCGCTGGCGTGCTGGCGGTCACCTATCTCAACATCAAGGACAGGACGCCCGAGATCGGCCTGCGCATGGCGATCGGAGCACGCCGGAAGGACATCGCCGCCCTGTTCGTGGCGGAAGCCTGCCTCCTCAGCCTGGCCGGCGGGCTCGCCGGGCTCCTGGTGGGAGGGGCGGCGATCCTCATCCTGCAGCGGTTCACCGGATGGCAGATGGCCATCGAGCCGGAGGGCCTGACCACGTCCCTCCTCGTGTCTCTTCTCCTCGGGCTGGCCTTCGGAGTTCTCCCCGCCATGAAGGCCTCGAAAGTGATGCCGGTCGAGGCGTTGCGCGACCGTTGAAATCTTGACTTCTTGGGTGCGCGGGTGGTACAAAGGCCGCTCGGTCAGCTACCGAGTATATTTCTTCACTGCGGTTAATCGCAATAACTTGCGCTGGCTTGCGGTGATCCCAGAGGGTCTTTGAGGATCTTATGCGCAAGGTCGTGATCATCGCGGCATGTCTGTTTGCGGGAGCGTTGGCGTATGGCTATGCCCGTTCGTCGTTCTTTCGCAATACCGAGCGGGACGCCGCCTTGCCCACGCTCCGGGCCAGCCGGGAGACCCTGACGGAAGCCACGGTCGCCGTCGGCACGATCAAGCCGAAGGTCGGCGCCGAGGTGAAGGTGGGCTCGCAGATCTCCGGCGTCGTCGCGAAGCTGCAGGTGAACATCGGGGATCAGGTCTCCAAGGGGGATCCTCTCGCCCAGCTCAAGGACGCGGAGTGGCACGCCCGGGTGGATACGCTGCAGGCCGAGCTCGCCGCCGCGACCGCGGAGCTGGAGCTCGCCCGGAGCGAGCTCGCGCGGGCGGAGCGGCTCGCCGACATCGTGCCGCAGGCCCAGATCGACACCAATCGCAGGAACTTGAAGGTCCGCGAGGCCCAGGTGGAGCAGTCGCGGGAGAGGCTGGCCGAGGCGCGGATCCTCCTGGGCTACACCGTGATCCGGGCTCCCGTCTCGGGGACCATCGCTTCCGTCTCCACCTACGAAGGGGAGACCGTCGCGGCGAGCTTCGCGGCGCCGACGTTCGTCACCATCGTCGACCTGACCCGGCTGGAGGTGCAGGCCTTCGTCGACGAGACGGACATCGGCAGGGTCCACGTCGGCCAGGCCGTCACCTTCCGGGTCGACACCTACCCGGGCAAGGAGCTCGCGGGCGTCGTCCAGGCGATCTATCCCAAGGCCCAGCTGGTCAACAACGTCGTCAACTATGTCGTGATCATCGACATCCAGGACACCCTCGGGCTGCTGATCCGCCCCGAGATGACGGCGCATGTGAACTTCATCCTCGAACAGAGGAAGGACGTGATCAGCATCCCGCGCAACGCCCTGTTGCGGGAGGGGGGCAAGAGCTTCGTCGTCGTGCAGGCGGGCGAGGAGTGGAAGAAACGGGCGGTCAAGACAGGGCTGCAGACCCCGCAGCGGATCGAGATCGTCTCCGGCCTCAAGGAGGGGGAGACCATCGTGGCCGACAAACAGGCCTGGAAAACCTACGTGGAGGAGTCTTCATGATCGAGCTGAGGGATCTGGCCAAGACGTACCGGAAAGGCAATGAGCCGCCCGTCAAGGCGATCGATCACGTATCGCTCAAGATCGAGCAGCAGGAGCTCGTGGCGATCCTCGGGCCCTCGGGCTCCGGCAAGAGCACGTTGATGAACGTGATGGGGCTCCTCGACCGGCCGGACAGCGGCGAGTACCTGCTGAACGGAAAGGCCGTCCATGCCTTGAGCGACGACGAGCTGGCCCGCGTCAGGAACCGGTTCCTCGGCTTCGTCTTCCAGTCCTATCACCTGCTGCCGCGCACGACCGCCATCGAGAACGTGCAGCTCCCCCTGCTCTACGCGAACCGGAAGGATTACAAGGAGCGGAGCGAGGCCGCGCTCGCCGCGGTGGGCCTCTCCCAGCGGATGAACCACTACGCCGAGGAGCTGTCCGGCGGCCAGCAGCAGCGGGTCGCGATCGCCCGCGCCATCGTCAACGAGCCGTCCGTCCTGCTGGCGGACGAGCCGACGGGCAACCTCGACTCCGTCGTCTCGGGCGAGATCATCGAGCTGCTCAAGACGCTGAACGCGAACGGCACCACCGTCGTCCTGATCACGCACGACCTGGAGGTGGCGAAGCAGGCCAACCGGATCATCCGGATCCGGGACGGCGCCATCGAGGCGGACGAGGCCAACGTCCGTGCCGCGGGAGGTGTCGAATGAACATGTCTCTGCTGATCCGCTCGATCCTGGCACGCCTCTGGCGCTACAAGACGAAGACGCTCTCTATGGGGTTGGGGGTCATGATCGCCGTTTTCGCGACGGTGGCGCTCCTGGCGATCATCGGCAGCGTCAAGGCGAGGTTCCGCGCCTTCATCGAGAAGTCCTATCCGCCGAACGCCATCGTGGTGATGGGTGGGGGCGGCCCGATGAGCGGCCAGAGCGCCGGGCGCAACAGCCTCAAGCTGGCGGACATCGAGACGGTCGTGAGCTCGCTCGGGATCACCGAGTGGGACCCGATCCTCATCGGTGGAGCCCGCGACGTCAAGCGCGCCGGCAACAACGTGCGCGTCCCCGTCACCGGATATTCGGAGAAGGAGGAGAGCGTCCGCGGCCAGTCCGTGCAGGACGGAGAGTTCTTCACCGCCGAAGACGTCCGCGACCGGGCGCATGTCGCGCTCCTCGGCTCGGCGACCGCGGAGGCGTTGTTCCCCGGCGAGTCGCCGGTCGGCTCGCAGATCTTCATCGACAACGTGCCCTTCCAGGTGAAGGGCGTCCTCGAATCGGCCGGCGTCGGCCTGCATGGAGACAACCTGGACAGTGCCATCTGGCTTCCGTATACGACCCTGATGGACAGCATTCTCCGGGTGAATTACGTCTCCGGCGTCACGTTCTTCCTCGAAGACCAGAGCCAGGCGGAGGCCGGCAGCCAGGAAGTCACCAAGATCCTGCGCGAGCGTCACCAGATCGGCGAAGGGCAGAAGGACGATTTCTCGGTGATCACCTCGGTCGCCATGCTCCAGACGTTCCAGCGCTCGTTCCGGACGTTCAACATCTTCATCCCGTTGATCGCGGCGACCGCGTTTTTGATTTCGGCCCTGGTCATCCTCAGCATCATGCAGATCAGCATCAAAGGGCGGATCCAGGAGATTGGTCTGCGCAAGGCCCTGGGAGCGCGCGCCCGTGACCTGCAGACCCAGATCGTCCTGGAGGTCCTGATCGTCTCGGTGATCGCTTCCGTGATCGGAATCCTGCTGGCTCAGCTCAGCATCACGGCCGTGGCGGCCCCGATCCTGATGGAAAAGCTGGGCGTCAAGCAGCAGAATCCGTCGGCTCTGGTGCTGCTCGTCGCGGTCGGCGCGGCCCTGGCGACAGGGCTCGTGGGCGGAGTCCTGCCGGCCCGGCGGGCCGCGAAGCTCAGGCCGGTCGAGGCGCTCAAATAACGATGGCGGCGGGGGTGCTCGCTGTCGAGGCCCCCATCCGCTGATCTGCATTTCCGGGGGAGGAGAGCCATGGAATCCGTAGCCCACGCGGCTGTCGCCCGTCCGCGGGTCGAGAGCTCCACCGCTCTGCCGTGGTATCTGATCACGATGATCTTCGGCTCGACGAGCATCCTGGTCGGGATCATGTGGGACATCTCGTGGCATATCTCGATCGGCCGCGACACCTTCTGGTCGCCGCCGCACGCGGCGGTCTATCTCGGTGGCCTGCTGGCCGGCCTGTCGAGCGGCGTGCTCGCGCTCAAGACGACCTTCGCCGGCAGCGCGGAGGAGCAGGCGTTGACAGTCCGCCTCTGGGGGTTCCGCGCGCCGTTCGGCGCCTGGGTGGCGGTCTGGGGCTGCTTCGCCATGCTCGTCTCGGCCCCGTACGACAACTGGTGGCACAACGCGTATGGCCTGGACATCGGGGACATGACGCCGCCCCACCTGCTGCTCATCTCCGGCATCGTCTTCATCCAGCTCGGCGTGATGATGATCGCCCTCTCCCTCCAGAACCGGGCGACGCCCGGAGAGATGAAGAAGCTGGGGCTCGCTCACCTGTACGCGGCCGGGCTCGTGCTCGCGATGCTCATCCCCGTCCACATCATCGAGCCGAACCGCCGGCATGGCGGGTTCTTCTACCAGGCCTTCGCCGCCTACCTCCCCTTCCTGGTCGTTTCCATGGCGCGCTCCTCGCGCATGCGTTGGGCGGCGACGATCCTCTCGGCGATCTACATGCTGGTGATCGCGATCATCGCGCTCTGGGTCATCCCGCTCTTCCCGGCCCATCCCAAGCTCGGGCCGGTCAACATGGCGATCACCCACATGGCGGCGTCGCCGTTCCCGCTGCTGGTCGTGTTTCCGGCACTGGCGGTCGACTTCTTCCTCCAGCGCCGGGAAGGGAAGCGCGCGGGGTGGCTCGACGCGGCGATGATCGGCGTGGCGTTCTTCGTGATCTTCTTCATCGTCCACTGGTACTTCGCCATTTTTCAGCTCTCGCCGGCGGCGCGCAACTGGTTCTTCGCGGGCGACCGCTTCTACTCCTACGCCCACCGGCCCGGTCCGCACCACTACCAGTTCTGGTGGCCGAAGGAGGACCCGATGACGCTGCAGATCTTCGGGCTCTCCGTGCTCTGGTCGATCCTCTCCACCCGCGTCGGCCTCTGGTGGGGGCAGTGGATGTCGAAGGTGCAGCGATGAGCGCGATGAGACGATCGCTCCCGCTCCTCGCCTTGGCCCTCGCCGCGTCCCTCGTCCTGGCGGCCGCTCCGGCGCGGGCGCACGTGGGCAGCCCGAACATCTTCTACGACGGCGACGCCGGTCCGTATCCGGTGCGGGTCATCGTGCGTCCGCCAGGGGTGGTTCCAGGGCTCGCGGAGGTGACCGTGCGCGTGCGGGACGGCCGCAAGGCCGACCAGGTCACCATCCAGCCGCTGCAGTACAAGGACGGTCTCAAGGGCGCTCCGGCGCCGGAACCGGCCGCGACGGTCCCCGGGGCGCCGGACGTCTGGAGCGATGCGCTCTGGCTGATGAGCAGCGGCTCCTTCAGTGTCCGGATCGGCGTCCAAGGGGCTGACGGCGAAGGGTCGGTGGTCGTGCCGGTGCCCGCCGTCCGCAGCCAGGTTCTCGGCATGGGCAAGGGCCTGGGCGGGCTCCTGGCGGTGCTGGGGTTGTTCCTGATCGTCGGAGCGGTCTCGATCGTCGGCGTCGCAGTGCGCGAGGCGTCGCTCCCGCCGGGGGAGGCGATCGACGGCCGGCGCCGCAGACGGGCGCGATGGACCGCGGCGTTCGCGGCCGTCCTGTTCGCTCTGATCGTCTGGGGGGGCAACGCCTGGTGGAACGCCGTCGACCGCCAGGTGCGGCAGAAGCTCTTCAAGCCGTTCGCGGTGCATACCGCGACGCGGACCGAAGCCGGCCGGCCCGTGCTCACCCTGGCGGTCGACGACTCGAGCTCCAAGGAATGGGTGCCGCTCATCCCGGACCACGGCAAGCTGATGCACATGTTCGTGCTGCGCGAGCCCGGCCTCGATGCCTTCGCGCACCTCCATCCGGTGGCGCAGGGCAAGGAGCAGAAAAACTTCCGGGCGGCCCTCCCGCCGCTGCCGGCCGGGACGTACCGGGTCTACGGCGACATCGTCGACGAGAACGGCTTCGCGCAGACCCTGGTGGGCCGCGTGGAGATCCCTGCCGCGGCCGCCGTCGAGCCGCAGGGTGGGATCGCCCTGGACCCGGACGACTCCTGGCACGCGTCCGAGCCTCTGCGCCAGGCCTCCACGGCCGCCGGCCCGAAGGTCAGCCGGCTCGCGGACGGCGGAACCCTGCTCTGGCACCAGGAGCCCTTGGTGGCCAACCAGGAGACCACCTTGCGCTTCGAGGTGCGCGGCCCGGATGGACAGGCTGCCCGGCTCGAGCCGTACATGGGGATGCTGAGCCATGCCGTGATCACCCGCGACGACGGCCAGGTGTTCGTCCACCTGCACCCGATGGGCACCGTCAACATGGCCGCCCAGAAGGTCTTCGTGGAGAGCGCGAGCGGCGCCGCGAAAGCCGGTACGGCGGCCATGCCGGGAATGCAGGGGATGGATCACTCCGCCATGGCTGGAATGGATCATTCCTCCTCCGGCGGGACCGGCGGTACGAGCGTCCTTTCCTTTCCTTATGAGTTCCCGCAGCCAGGCCACTACCGGCTGTGGGTGCAGGTGAAAAGCCAAGGCCGGATCCTGACCGGCGTCTTCGATACGGACGTGGCGCAAGGCGGGCTTGACCCGCTTTGACGGCCTTGCCGCACTGTGAGGGCAAAGACATACACGGGCGAGGATCTTCGCGTAGGTGAGGTGCGGTCTGTGTAAGCCGGCCGCCCTCCATCGCCGCTCCCGAGGTCCGTCGGGAGAAAGGAACCCAGGATGTCGAACCCAGGAAATGCCGACGACCAGGAGGTAAAGGTCGCGCGCTCGGTTGCCCGGGACGTGGCCGCCCAGGCAGCCGCCTACCCGTTCGCCAGGAAGGACGATCCTCGCCGCGCCGAGAGCGAGCTGGGCGGCTTTGCGTACCAGTGGGTGCTCGCGACGCTGCAAAAGATGGGCGTGCTGCGCGAGCCGGGAGAGGCGTACGAGCCAGGGGAGCTCGAGCGGCGCCTGGGTGTCGCGCCGAAGTACGGCCGCTATTTCGCGGCGCTGATCCGGCGTTTGGAAGAACGGGGGCTGGTGGCCGTGGACGGGCAGGTCATCAGGACCACGGAGCGCGTGCGCGAGGGCGCTCTCGGCAACGTCGAGGAGCAGGTCGCCGCGTTCAAGAAGAAATTCGTGAAGCGGTATCCGGCCTGCGCCGGCCTGCTCGGCTTCATGGCGTGCTGCCTGGACCGCTTCGACGAGATCATCACCGGCCAGATCGACGTGGCCGACGTCCTGTTTCAGGACGGCAGCATGGACGTCTTCGCGGAGGTCTTCCGCGGCGACGTGGTGTCGGACTATTTCAATCGTCTCGTCGCGGAGGCCGTGCGCGGCGCCGCCGTGCGGCTGCGCGCCGGGTCCGGCGCGGCGAAGGTCCGCATCGTCGAGGTCGGGGCGGGCACCGGCGGCACGACCGCGGCGATTCTCGAAGCGCTCCAGCCGCTCTCGGACGCCGTCGAATTCTGCTTCACGGACATCTCGCCGTCCTTTACCCGGTACGCCAAAAAGCGCTTCGCCGGGCGATACCCCTGGCTCGACTACCGGACCTTGAACATCGAGAAGGATCTGCCCGGGCAAGGATTCGATCTCCATCGCTTCGACGTCGTCGTGGCTGCCAACGTATTGCATGATACCAGAGATATCGAATTTACGCTTGAGCAGACCCGAAAGTTGCTCAAGCCGGGCGGTCTGCTGGTCTTGAACGAGTTCACGGCCGTCAAGGACTGTCTCTTCTTCAGCGGCGCCCTGCTGCACGGCTACTGGCTGTTCGAGGACCCGGACCGGCGGCTGCGCGACAGTTGCCTGCTCGACGTGCCGCGGTGGAGCCCGGTCCTGGAGCGCGCCGGCTTCACGCTCCTCGAGGCTCTCGTGCTGCCGACGCAGAGCGTGGACGGCGAGCACAGCCAGAGCGTGATGCTTTGCGAGGCCGGCGGAGAAGCCGCGGAGAGCGCCGGGCAGCGTCCGGAGAAGAGCGGGATCATCGGCCAGCACGTCGAGAAGGACATTCTCCGACTCCTTGGCGAGGAGCGCGCCGCCGCCTACACAGCGCAGCGCCCGCTGATGGAGATGGGGCTGGATTCGATCGAGCTGGTCGAATTGAAGTCGTCCCTGCGCGGTCGGTACGGAGTGAAGCTCCCCTCCGCGTTCCTGTTCGAGCACGCGACGCAGGAGAAGATCGTCAAGGCCCTGGAGCCGCTGGTCTCCGACAGCCAGCTCGGCGAGCTGCCGCCCGAGGCGGCGGCGCCGGAGCTTCCGCAGGCTGTTCCGTCCCGTCCTGCCGCCAGGTCCGCGGCCGGGCAGGACGCCATCGCGATCGTCGGGGCCGCGTGTCGGCTCTCCGGCGGCGCAACGTCGCCGGAGGCCTTCTGGAAGCTCCTTGAGCGCGGGGGGGACGGCATCGTCCCGCTGCCGGCGGGCCGCTGGGAGTGGCCGTCCTTCATCGACGTGGAGGGGAAGCACAAAGGGATCGATCAGGGCGGGTTCCTCCCGAGGGTCGACGAGCTCGACGCGCGGTTCTTCCGCACCTCCCCCCGGGAAGCGGAGCTCATGGACCCGCAGCAGCGCCTGCTGCTGGAGCTGAGCTGGGAGGTGCTGGAAGACGCGGGCCACCGGCCGTCCGAGCTGGCGGGGCGCAAGGTCGGCGTCTTCGTGGGCGTCTGCCAGAGCGACTACCGCGACGTCCTGGTCGCCGCCGCCGAGTCGGCCGAGGCCTATGTCGGGTCGGGCACCGCCTACGCCATGCTCGCCAACCGCCTCTCCTACTTCTTCGACTTCAAGGGACCGAGCCTGACGGTCGACACCGCCTGCTCGAGCTCCCTGGTCGCCCTGCACGACGCGGTGGCCGCCATGCGGAGCGGCGATTGCGAAGAGGCCCTGGTGAGCGGGGTCAACCTCCTCTGCAGCCCGACGATCAGCATCGCCTACTACCAGGCGGGCATGCTGTCGCCCACCGGACGGTGCCGGACATTCGATGCGTCCGCGGACGGCTACGTGCGCGGAGAGGGCGGAGTGATGCTGCTGCTCAAGCCTCTCGCCCGGGCGCTGGACGACGGGGATGCGATCTACGGCCTGGTCCAGGGCACGGCGGTGAACCATGGCGGACAGGCGGCCTCGCTGACCGCGCCGAAGCCGGAGGCCCAGGCCGAGGTGGTCGAGTCCGCCTGGCGCCAGGCGGGCGCGCCGGCCGACTCGGTGGGCTACGTCGAGGCGCACGGCACGGGCACGCCGCTGGGCGATCCCATCGAGGTGAGCGGCCTCACCGAGGCTTTCCGGCGCCTCTACCGGGCGCAGGGGAGGAGCTGGCCGCCGCGGCCGCATTGCGCCCTCGGCTCGGTCAAGAGCAACCTCGGGCATCTGGAAGGCGCGGCGGGGGTGGCGGGCCTGCTCAAGATCCTGCTGTCGATCGAGCACGGGCAGATCCCCAGGACGCTCAACTTCGAGCGCCTGAACCCCGAGATCGAGCTCGACGGCAGCCCGTTCTACATCGCCGAGCGCACCGCGGCATGGCCCCGCTTCCGCGACGAGCAGGGGCGGGAGCTGCCGCGGCGCGCCAGCGTGAGCTCCTTCGGCTTCGGCGGCGCCAACGCGCACGCCGTCGTCGAGGAGTACCGACGCTCCGCCACCGAGGCCGCCGTGGGCGGGCCGTGCCTGGTCCCCGTGTCGGCGCGCAGCCGGGACGAGCTGAACGAGCGGGCGCGCCAGCTGCTCGCGTTCGTGGAGCAGCTCGACGGCAGGGGCGGATCGCGCGCCCGGCCCGCCGGCGCCTCGCGCGATGGGGTGGTGAAGGATCTGCGCGCCCTGCTGCAACGCCGCTTCGGCCTGGGCGAGGAATGCACGCCCGATCTCGAATGGGAGGATCTGGGGTGGAGCGCCACGGAGACCCGGCTCTTCCTGGCCGCCCTCGAAGAGGAGCGCGGCCTGCGGCTGCACTCCCGATCCCTGATCGACCATCCCTCCCTCCTGGCGCTCGCCGGGCACATCGCCGGGGATCGCGGCGGAGCCGAGCCGGTGCGCCCAGCCGCCGCGGGAAGCCCCGCCGCGGAGCCGCGGCTGGAGGACGTGGCCTTTACGCTGCAGGTCGGGCGGGAGCCGATGAAGGAGCGCGCCGCCTTCGTCGCCGAGAGCTGGGACGAGCTCGCTGCGGCGTTGCGTGGCTTCCTCGCCGGAAATGCGCGGCCGGCTGCCGCGACGAGCCCGGCGCGGCGCGAGCTCGCGGAGCTGGCATCGCAATGGACGGAAGGGACCGAGGTCGATTGGCCGCGGCTCGATCCGGCGGCCCGGCCGCGGCGCGTCCACCTGCCGACCTATCCCTTCGTCCGCGAGCGCTACTGGGCGTCCCGGACCGCCGAGCCGTCGCCGGCCGCGGCCGGGGCGGCCCGCCTGCATCCGCTGGTGCATCAAAACACGTCCGGCCTGGCGGAGCAGCGCTTCAGCTCGGTGTTCACCGGGCGGGAATTCTTCCTGGCGGATCACCGCTTCGAGGGCCAGCGCCTGCTGCCGGGCGTGGCCTATCTGGAGATGGCGCGCGAGGCGGTGGCGCGCAGCGTCGACGGCGGCGGTGGCTCCGTGCGGCTCAAGAACGTGGTCTGGCTCCGCCCGTTCGTGGCCGGGCAGGACCCGGCCGAGCTGCACATCGGGCTCTACCCGGAAAAAACGGGAGAGATCGAGCTCGAGGCCTACAGCGGATCGCCCGAAGCCGAGGGAGGGGAGGTCATTCACGCGCAGGGGGTTGCCACCTTGAGCACGGCCGGGGCTCCGCCGCGTCTCGACCTCGCGGCGATCGAGGCGCGCTGCCGGGAGGGCGCGTTCACTGCCGAGACCTGCTACTCCACCTATGCCGAGCTGGGGCTGGAGTACGGGGCTGCGCACCGCGGCATCGAGTCCCTGCGGGTGGGACCGGGCGAGGTGATCGCGCGGCTCGCCCTGCCGGCCGCGGTCTGGGAGACGCGCGACCGGTTCGTCCTGCACCCGAGCCTGATGGATGCGGCGGTGCAGGCGTTGATCGGATTCACCCTGGCGGAGGGGACCCGGAACGGCCTGCGGCGCTTTCTCCCCTTCGAGGTGCGCGACGTCGAAATCTTCGCTCCCTGCGTGCCGCGGATGCGGGCGGTCGTGCGGCGCAGCGACGCCGCGGCCGGCGGCGCGAAGATCGACCGGTTCGACATCGACCTGTGCGACGAGGAGGGGAGCGTCGCCGTCCGGTTCCGGGGCCTGAGCACGCGCTCGACGCGGCGCGAGGCCGGCGAGACGCCGATGGAGCGCGCGGCGCCCCTGACCGCGGCGCCTCGATCCGCCGGGTTGATCGCGACCGGCGATCTGCACCAGAAGGTGCAGGCGGCCCTGGCGCCGGCGATCGTCAAGCTGCTCAAGCTCCGCGACAGCCATGTCCAGCCGGACGCGATGTTCAGCAGCCTCGGCTTCGATTCGATCACCTTCGCCGATTTCGCCCGCGCGCTCAATCACGACTACGGCCTCGGCCTGACGCCGACGGTGTTCTTCGAATACCCGACGCTGGAGCGGTTCTCGCTCCACCTGGCCGAGGAGCATCAGGCCGTGATGGCGCCGCATCTCGCGCCGCGGCAGGAGGCGCGGCCGGCGAGCGCCAGCCGCCCCGCGACCGAAGCGCCGGTGAAGCCGGCCGCCGCGCGGAGCCGCCGCTCCCGGTTCGCCGCGCTGCCGCGTCCGTCCGCGCCACAGCTGTCGTCCGCCTCCGACCAGGAGCCGATCGCGATCGTCGGCATCAGCGGGCGTTTCCCGATGGCGCGCGACGTCGACGAATTCTGGGACAACCTGGTGAGCGGCAGGGACTGCATCACCGAGATCCCGCCGGAGCGGTGGGACTGGCGGGAGATCTGGGGCGACCCCCGCGAGGACGGCAACCGGACGAACGTCAAGTGGGGCGGGTTCATCGAAGGGGTCGACGAGTTCGATCCGCTGTTCTTCAACATCTCGCCGCGCGAGGCGCGGCTGATGGACCCGCAGCAGCGCCTGCTGATGCTCCACGTCTGGAAGGCGATCGAGGACGCGGGGTACTCCGCCGGGAGCCTCGCCGGCAGCCAGACCGCGATCTTCGTGGGAGCGGGTCTGACCGACTACGACTTCGTGCTCGCGGAGCCGACGGTCACCATCGAGGACTACATGGCGATCGGTACGGCGCCGTCGGTGGGTCCGCACCGGATGAGCTACTTCCTGGACCTCCACGGGCCGAGCGAGCCGATCGAGACGGCCTGCTCCAGCTCGCTCGTGGCGGTGCACCGCGCCGTGTGCGCGATGCGCGCCGGCCAGTGCGAGATGGCGCTCGTCGGCGGCGTGGGCACGCTGCTCACGCCCCACCGCCAGATCTCCTACAGCAAGGCCGGGATGCTCAGCCCCGACGGCCGGTGCAAGACCTTCTCCAGCCGCGCCAACGGCTACGTGCGCGGCGAAGGCGTCGGCATCCTCTTCCTCAAGAAGCTCCGCGACGCCGAGGCGGCGGGCGATCACATCTGGGGCGTGATCCGGGGGAGCTCGGAAAACCACGGCGGGCGGGCCAACTCGCTGACCGCGCCGAACCCGAAGGCCCAGGCGGAGCTGCTGAAGAGAGCCTACCGGGAGGCGGACGTCGAGCCGGAGAGCGTGAGCTACATCGAAGCCCACGGCACCGGCACGGAGCTCGGCGATCCGATCGAGGTCGACGGCTTGAAGGCCGCCTTCCGCGAGCTCTACCGGGAGAGGGGCACGCAGCCGGCCGCCGCGAGCTGCGGCCTGGGCTCGGTGAAGACGAACATCGGCCATCTCGAGGTGGCGGCCGGCGTCGCGGGGATCATCAAGGTCCTGCTCCAGATGAAGCACCGGACGCTCGCGCCGAGCCTGCACTGCGATCCGCCCAACCCCTACGTCCAGCTCGACGGCAGCCCGTTCTTCGTCGTGCGCGAGGCGATGGAGTGGCGGACGGGGCGGGACGGGCGGGGCGACGAGCTGCCGCGCCGCGCCGGGGTGAGCTCCTTCAGCGTCTCCGGGGCCAACGCGCACGTGGTGATCGAGGAGTACGTGCCGCGCGCGGGGCAGCCGCCGCGCCCGGCGTCCCCGGAGCGGCCGGTCGCCGTGGTGCTGTCGGCGCGCAACGAGGAGCGGCTGCGCGAGCGCGCGGAGGGGCTTCTCGCGGCGCTCCGCAAGCACCGCTGGGACGACGGCGATCTCATCGACGTCGCCTACACGCTCCAGGTGGGCCGCGAGGCGATGGATGCGCGCTTCGGCACCGTCGTCAGCTCGGCCGCCGAGCTGGAGGAGAAGCTCCGCTCCTATCTCGCCGGCAGCGCCGGCCAGAACGGTTTCTATCGCGGCGAGGTGCGGGGCAACGCGGAAGCCCTGACCATGCTGACCTCGGACGAGGACTTCCGCGAGGTCGTCGAGAAGTGGATCGACCAGGGGCGCATGGGCAAGGTGCTCGATCTGTGGGTCAAGGGGCTCAAGGTCGACTGGGAGCGCTTCTACGGCGACGCGAGGCCGCGCCGCGTCAGCCTGCCAACCTATCCGTTCGCCCGCGAACGGTATTGGGTGAAGGGGGCGAAGGATGCGAAGCGCGAGATCTCGGCGGCCGCGGTGACGGCGCTTCCCGCGACTGTCCCCACGGTAGGCGCCCGCCCGGAGCTCGAGCCGTACGAGATGGTCCTCACCCCCACCTGGGAGCCGGCCGAGATCGAGCGCCTGAGCGCCGCGGAGCACGCCGCGGCCGGCCTCGTGGCGGTCACCGGCGGGACGGAGGAGCAGCGAGCCGCCATCCTGGAGCGGCAGCCGGACGCCCGGCTCCTGCCGATCGAGCCCGGCGACGGCATCGAGCGGATGCGCCAGGCGATCGCCGCGTGGGGCGAGGTGGGGCACATCGTCTGGATCGTGCCGCCCCATCACCCGGATTCGATGGCGGACGACTCTCTCCTCGCCGGACAGGAGGGCGGCGTGCTCTTCGGCTTCCGCCTGATCAAGGCCCTGCTGGCCGAAGGCTACGGCGAGAAGCCGCTGGTCTGGTCGGTGATCACCATCGAGGCCCAGGCCATCCATGACGGCGAGCTCGCGAGTCCCACGCACGCGGCCGTGCACGGCCTGATCGGGACCATGGCCAAGGAGTACTCCCATTGGCAGGTGCGGCTGGTCGACCTGCCGTCCGCCGGCGAGTGGCCGTGGCGGGACCTCGCGACGCTCGCCGCCGACCCGCACGGCAATGCCTGGGCCTGGCGGGGCCGCTGGTACCGGCAGCAGCTCGCACCCTGGCGTCCCGCCGCGGACGGGTCCTCGCCGTACCGCGCCGGCGGCGTCTACGTCGTCCTCGGCGGCGCCGGCGGGATCGGCGAAGCCTGGAGCGAGGCCGTCCTGCGCCGCGTGCCGGCGCGGCTCGTCTGGATCGGCCGGCGGCCGCTCGACGACACCATCCAGGCCCGGATCGACCGCCTGGCCGCGCTCGGCCCGGCGCCGCTGTACATCGCGGCCGATGCGACCGACCGCGGAGCGCTCGAAGCCGCGCGCGACGCGATCAAGAGCGAGCTCGGGCGGATCGACGGCGTGATCCATTCCGCCATGGCCCTCCACGACAAGAGCCTGGCGAACATGGCGGAAGACGCCTTCCTGAGCGGGCTCGCGTCCAAGGTCGACATCTCCGTTCGCCTGGCCCAGGTCTTCGCCGGGGAGGCGCTCGATTTCGTCCTCTTCTTCTCCTCGATCGCCTCCTTCCTCAAGTGGCCCGGGCAGTGCAACTACGTGGCCGGCGGCGCGTTCGAGGACGCCTTCGCGAGCCGGCTGGCGGCGGCCTGGCCGTGCCGTGTGCGCGTGATCAACTGGGGGTACTGGAGCATCGGCGGGCTCGACTCCGAGCGCTACCGCGCGATCATGGCGAGGAAGGGGCTCGCCTCGATCGAGCTGCCCGGTGCGATGCGCATGCTGGATCTCCTGCTGACCGGGCCGGTCCGGCAGCTCGCGTATCTGGCGGCGCTCGGCCCCGACGCGCTCGACGGGGCCAGCGTCCGGTCCACCGAGTGGGCCGTCCACGAGGAGGAGGCGCGGCGGGCCGAGCGGGAGTCGCGCGCGGCGGAAGCGGCGCTGACCGGCGCGGGCACGCTCGTCCGCGACGTCCGCGGGCCCGCGCCGCGCGAGATCACCACCGAGCATCTGACCGCCGATCTCCGCCTGCGGGTCGCGGAGACCCTGGGCGTGGACCCGTCGATCCTCGATACGCGGTCGCGGCCGTTCACCGACGCCCTGCTGGGAGAGTTCGGGATGGATTCCCTGTCCTCGAACAGCTTGCGCAACATGCTGCGGCGGGAGCTCGGCGTAGACATCCCGGTCCATCTGATCATCGGCGAAAAAGTGGAAAGCATCGTCGGGGCGCTCTACGAGCAGTTACTTCTCCAGCAGGTCAGCAAAGAGCCTCAACACGCGGCCGACGAGGACACGGAAACCTTCGTTTTCTGAGGCGGGGCGGACACGATCCATGGACGAGGTCATGAGCCTTTTGGCGGAGCTCGCGCAACTCGACGTCAGTCTCGTTGCGGAGAACGGGCTGCTGAAGATCAGCGCCGCGAAAGGCGTGCTGACCGGCGAGCTGCGGCGCCGGCTGGCGGAGAGCAAGGACCAGATCGTCCGCCGGCTGGAGGAGCGGGCCGAGGAGGAGAGCGCGAGCCGCGGCCCGGCCCGGATCGTGCCCGATCCCGCGTCGGACCACCTCCCTTTTCCGCTGTCCGATCTGCAGTTGGGCTTTTACGTGGCCAACGACCCGTACATGGAGTTCCACGTCCGGCCGCACTTCTACATGGAGTTCGATCACGCGGACTTCGACGTCGCGGTGTACGAGGCGGCCTGGAACAAGGCCCTGGAGCGCCACCGGCGCGAGGTGTGCTTCGTGAACGCCGACGTGGAGCTTCAGCTCCTGCGGGAGACGCCCAGGGTTTCGTGCGAGGTCTACGACCTGCGCGAGCTGCCGCTGGATGAAACCCGGGAGAGGCTGCTTTCGGTCCGCGCAGGCATGCAGCGGCAGGAGCTCCCGCTCGACCGCTGGCCGTGGCTGGACCTGCGGGTCTCGCTCTGGTGGGAGGACGGCCGGGAGAGGGCGCGGGTCCACTACAATCACAATAATTATTTCGTCGACGGCGTCGGCACTATGCAGCTGCTGGCGGAGATCGACAGCTACTACCGCGACCCGGATCTCACCCAACCGCCGCTCGGGCTCTCCTACCGCGACGCGATCCTCGGGCTCGAGCGTCTGGCCGCCTCGGAGGCCGGGCAGAAGGCGCGAGAGTACTGGTTCTCCCGCCTGCCGGACCTGCCACCGCCGCCGGGCGTGCCGCAGACGGGGCTCAACCGGCGCTGCCGCTCGCGCTTCCAGGGGCGGGAGCGGAAGCTCGAAAAGCCGCTCTGGGACGCGTTCAAGAGCCGCGCGAGCTCGCTGGGAATCACGCCGACGAACGCGATCACCGCGGCCTACGCGTACGTCATCGCGACGTGGAGCAACTCCGATCATTTCATCTTCAGTCAGATGATCACGCGGCGCTTCCCGGAGCTGCACCCCGATCTGCCGCGGATGATGGGCAACTTCGTCTCGCTGTATCCCCTGGAGGTCCGGCTGCTCCCCGCGGCGACGTTCGTGGAGAACGCGAAGCGGATCCAGAGCCAGGTCCTGGAAGACGTGAAGCACCTGCAGATCGGCGGCATGCGCGTCTTCCAGGAGCTCAACCGGATGAAGGGGGCCTTCGGGACCGCGCCCAGCCCGTTCGTCGTCGGCAGCGGCCTGGTGATGAAGACGTACAAGAAGGCCGACTACGGCGTCCTGGAGACGTCGCAGACGCTCCTCGACCATCAGTTCTTCGAGCGCCCCGACGGCAGCTATCACTATGTCTGGGACCTGCTGGAGGAGTTCTTCCCCGCGGGCGTGATCAATGACATGTGGGACGCCTTCCACGGCCTGTTGCGCCGCCTGGCCACCGAGGAAGCGGCATGGCACCAACGGGACTTCGCGCTCTTCGGCGAGCGGGACCTGAGCGAACGACGGGAGCGCAACCGGACCGCGCGGCCCGTGACCGGCGACCGGCTGCATGATCCCCTGCGCGAGCAGGCCGCGCTGCGCGGCGGCAGCACGGTCCTCGTGGGCGCCCAGGGACCGCTCACCTACGCGCAGCTCGACGCCTGGAGCGCCGCGCTCGCGGCGGAGCTGACGGCGCGGGGCGTGGGGAAGGGGAGCCTCGTGCCCGTGGTCATGGACAGGGACCGGGAGATCCTGGCCGCCGTGATGGCCGTCCTGCAAACCGGGGCCGCCTACGTGCCGATCGATCCCCGCCTGCCGCGCGAGCGTCTCGCGCTGCTGCTGGAGGACGTCGGAGCTTCCGTGGTGCTGACCCAGCCGCGCCACCTCGCATCGATCGACTGGCCGGACCGCGTGACGCCCCTGAGCGTCGCGCCGGAGGGTGCGAGCGCGCCGGGCACCCCGGGTGAAATCGCTGCCGGCGTCGAGGCGACCGATCTCGCCTACGTGATCTATACCTCGGGCTCGACGGGGCGGCCCAAGGGGGTGATGATCGATCACCGCGGCGCCATGAACACGATCGCCGAGATCAACGAGAGGTTCGGCATCGGCCCGGCCGACCGGATCTTCGGGGTCTCCGCGTTCAATTTCGACCTCTCGGTCTATGACATTTTCGGGACGGTCGCCGCGGGCGCCTGTCTGGTCTATCCGGAGCCGGAATCGTCGCTCGATCCCGGGCACTGGCTCGATCTGATGCTCCGCGAGAGCGTCACGGTCTGGAGCTCCGTCCCGGCGCTGATGAGCCTGCTCGTCGAGGCGGCGGAGCGGCGGGAGTCCCTCCTTCCCGCGCTGCGGCTGGTCCTCCTGAGCGGCGACAAGATCCCGCTCGATCTGCCGGCCGCGATCCGGCGGGTGGCGCCCGGCGCGAGCGTCGTGAGCCTGGGCGGCGCGACCGAGGCCTCGATCTGGTCGATCTTTTATCCGATCGAGGAGGTGGACCCGGGCTGGTCCACCATCCCCTACGGCTATCCCCTGAGCAATCAGCCCTGGGAGGTGCGCGATCGCAACGGCGATCCCTGTCCCACGTGGGTTCCGGGCGAGCTTTACATCGGTGGCGTGGGGCTCGCCCTGGGGTATTGGAACGATCCGGAGAAGACCGCGCGGAGCTTTCAGCCCGATCCGCGGACCGGCGAACGGCTCTACCGCACTGGCGATCTCGGGCGCTATCTGCCCGGCGGCTGCATCGAGTGGATGGGCCGTGCCGATTTCCAGGTGAAGATCCAGGGACACCGCATCGAGCTCGGGGAGATCGAGGCGATGCTCGCGGAGCATCCGTCCGTGCGGCACGCCGTGGTCGCCGTGACGGAAGCTCCGGGCGCGCAGCACCGGAGGCTGGTCGGCTACGTCGTCCCCGCGGAAAATTCTTCGGTCGAGCCACGGCAATTGGAAGCGTTTCTCCAGGCGAAGCTTCCCGCCTACATGGTGCCGGCGGTCTGGCGCACGATCGAGCGGCTGCCGCTGACCGGCAACGGGAAAGTCGATCGCAAGGCCCTGCTGGCGCTGCGGTTCGACGATGACGCGGAGGCGGAGGAGAAGCGCGAGCACGCGGCGCCGGCCAATGCCGTCGAAAGCCGGTTGCAGACGGTCTGGGAGAGCATCCTGGGCATCTCCGGGATCGGGGTCACCGACGATTTCTTCGACCTCGGGGGGCAGTCCTTCGACGCGATCCGCATCTTCGCCCTGATCAAAGAGGACTTCGGCACGACTTTTACCCTGGGAGACCTGTGGCGGGCGCGCACCATCCGCGAGCTCGGTAAATTGATCGCAGGGGGCGGAGAGAGCGCGAGGGGCGGGCGCGTGGTGCCGATCGATCTCGCGGGGACGGGCGAGCCGCTGTTCCTGGTCCATCCGGCGGGCGGCTCCGTGATGACGTACTTCCGGCTCGGCCGATTGATCGAACGGCCGCTCTATGGAATCCAGGCCTCGACGAGCCCCGGCGACGCGAGCCGCCGCGACATCGGCGGGCTCGCCCGGGGCTACGTGGCGGAGCTGCGGAGCGTCCAGGCGAGCGGGCCCTATTCGATCGGCGGCTGGTCGTCGGGCGGGATGATCGCGTTCGAAATGGCCGCGCAGCTCGAAGCGGCCGGCGAGGAGGTCCGGCGGGTGTTCCTCCTCGACGGACCGGCGCCGTTCGAGCATCACGATCTGAGCGACGAGCGGCTGCTCTCCTGGTTCCTGGAGGACCTCGCTCTCGGCCTCCCCGTCGAGCGGCTCCACGGCAGGGAGCTCACCGGGCTGACGCTCCGGGAGCAGCTGCGCCTCGCGGCGGACGTTCTGGACGTCCGCAACGCGGCGGGGCTCGACCTCGAGCAGCTCGCGGAGAGCTTCGAGATCTTCCGCGACCTGGTCGCCGCGGGAAGCCGTTACAATCCGCGCACGATTGCCGCCGATCTGACCGTCGTACGCGTGGAGGAGGACGTGGTCGATGAGTTCGCCGCGCATCCCCACCGGCAGGAGAGCGATTGGGGGTGGTCCGGCTTCACCCGGGGGGAGGTGCGCTGCGTGCGGGTGCCAGGGACCCACCACACCTTCCTGGTCGAGCCCCTGGTGGAGAGCTGGTGCTCCCTTCTGAGCGAGACCGAAATGAGCGAAGTGGAACCCGCAGCCCTTGGGAGAATGTGATGCAGAGCCTCCTCGCCACGCTGTCGGCGCTCAACGTCAAGCTCGAAGTCCGGGAGGGGAAGCTGCATGTGAATGCGCCCGCCGGCGTCCTGACTCCGGAGCTGCACAAGGCGATCGGCCGGCACAAGGACGCTCTGATCGAGCGCCTTCAGGCCTCCCGGACCGCGGAGCCGGAAGAGGAGCTGCCGGCCATCGTCCCGGACCCGGAGAGCCGCTACGAGCCGTTCCCGCTGAACGACGTGCAGCATGCCTACTGGGTCGGGCGCAATGCGCAGCTCGAGCTGGGCCAGGTCTCGACGCACGTCTACTTCGAGTTCGAGTGCGGAGATCTCGATCCCGAGCGGCTGAGCGCGGCCTTCCGGAAGGTCGTGGCGCTCCACGACATGCTGCACGCCGTGATCGACGTCAACGGGCAGCAGCGCATCCTCCAGAGCGTTCCGGACTATGAGATCTCCGTCTCCGACCTGCGGGACGCCGACCCGGAGCGGCGCGAGGCGGAGCACGCGCGCATCCGCGAAGAGCTGGCGCAGCAGGTGTTCTCCCCGGACCAGTGGCCTCTGTTCGACATCCGGCTGATCCGGCTCGCCGACGACGACGCGCGGCTCTGCGTGAGCTGGGACTTCCTGGTGGTCGACGCGTTGAGCATGCTGATCATCTTCCGGCAATGGCATGGCTTCTACGAGAACCCTGCCTACCAGGTGGACACCCCCAGCCTGTCGTTCCGCGACTATGTGTTCGCGGAAGCGAAGCTCAAGGAGAGCGCCTCCTACCAGGCCTCGAAAAAGTATTGGTGGGACCGGCTCGACGAGCTTCCGGGGGCGCCCCTGCTGCCGGTGGTCAACAAGATCGAAAGGGGCCGTAAATACCAGTTCGGCCGCCGGAGCTTCCGTCTCCCGGCGGAGCGGTGGGATGAGCTCAAGACGCGGGGACGGAGGGCGGGGCTCACCCCTTCGAGCGTCTTGCTGGGGGCTTTTTCCGAAGTGATGAGCCGCTGGTCCAAGAGCCTCCACTACGGTCTCAACCTGACCCTGTTCAACCGGCTTCCCCTGCACGAGGAGGTCGGATCGATCATTGGCGACTTCACCAACCTGATGGTGCTCGAGGTCGATTGCCGCGAGGGCAAGAGCTTCCTCGACCGGGCGGCGCGCATCCAGGGGCAGTTCCTCACCGATTTCGATCATCGCCAGGTGAGCGCGGTGGAGGTGCTGCGCGAGATCGCCAAGCGCCGTGGTTTGCAGCAGAAAGCGATCCTTCCGGTCGTGTTCACGAGCACGCTGATGCTGGGCGGAAAGGCCGGGGAGGACAGCGGCGGCCTGGAGCGCTTCGGCCGGCTGGGGTACGGGATGAGCCAGACGCCGCAGGTCTGGCTGGACTATCAGATTTTCGAGATCCACGGCGACCTGGTGATCAATTGGGACGCGGTGGAAGAAGTCTTTCTTCCGGGAGTGCTCGACGACATGTTCGGCGCCCATCGCGAGCTCCTGGAGTCGCTCGCCACGGCGCCGGAAACCTGGGAGCGGGAGCAGGCCGTCGCGCTCCCCAGGGAGCAGCAGAGGGTGCGCGACGCGGTGAACGACACGGCGGCGGAGCGGGTGGACCGCTGCCTGCACGCCTTGTTCATCGACCAAGCCCTGGAGAGCCCGGAGAGGATCGCGCTGGAGTGGAGCGCCGGCGAAATGACGTACGGAGATCTCCTGGCCCACAGCCACCTCGTCGCCGGGCAGCTCCGAGAGAAAGGGGTGCGGCCCAACGAGCTGGTGGCGGTCGTGATGCACAAGGGCTGGGAGCAGGTCGTCGCGGTCTTGGGGGTGCTCATCGCGGGCGCTGCCTACCTGCCTATCGACCCGCGCTGGCCGACGCTGCGCCGCCATCAGCTCCTGGAGTTGGGAGAGGCGCGGATCGCGCTGACGCAGAGCGCTCTGGGCAGGGAGCTGGAGTGGCCCACGAGCGTCGAGCGCATCCCCGTGACCGCGCGCCCAGACTCTCGGTCGACCCTCGCCCGCCTGACCGCCGCCCCTCCGCTCCGGCAGGCGGCCACGGATCTCGCCTACGTCATCTTCACCTCGGGCTCCACGGGGACGCCCAAGGGCGTGATGATCGATCATCGGGGCGCGGTCAACACGGTGGTCCACATCAACCGCCTGTTCGGCGTGGGACCCGGCGACAAGGTCCTGGCCGTCTCGAATCTCACGTTCGATCTGTCGGTCTACGACATCTTCGGGCTTCTGGCAGCGGGCGGCACGGTGGTGATCCCGGATGCGGAGCTGATGCGGGACCCCGGCCACTGGGAAGATCTGATCCGGCAAAAGAACGTGACGATCTGGAACTCCGCCCCCCCGCTGATGGGTGTGCTCGTCGACGCGCTGGAGGCGGGGTTCTCGGGCGATCTCTCGTCCCTGCGCCTTGCGCTGCTGAGCGGTGATTGGATCCCGGTCCAGTTGCCGGACCGCATCCGGCGGCTGTCCCGCGGCGCCCGGGTCGTGAGCCTGGGCGGCGCGACGGAAGGCTCGATCTGGTCGATCTATCACCCGATCGACGAGGTCGACCCGGGCTGGGACAGCATCCCCTATGGCAAGGCGCTCCCGAACCAGCACATGTATGTGCTGGACAAGAGCCTCCAGCCCTGCCCCGACCTGGTGACCGGAGACATCTACATCGGTGGGATCGGCGTGGCCCTGGGCTACTGGAAGGATCCGGAAAAGACCCGCAAGCAGCTCATCGATCATCCGGTGAGCGGGGAGCGCCTGTACGCCACCGGCGATCTCGGGCGCTTCCGGAGGGACGGGAACATCGAGTTTCTCGGCCGCGAGGACTTCCAGGTCAAGGTGCGCGGCTACCGTGTGGAGCTGGGCGAGATCGCGTCCTGCATTCAATCCCATGCCGACGTCCGCGAAGCGGTCGTCCAGGTGGCGAAGCAGGACGGCAAAAGCGCTCTGACGGCCTACGTGGTCGCGGAGAGAGCCGAGAGCAGCCGGCTGTTCGAGCGCTCCCACGCATCCGCGCCGAGGCTCCAGCAGGTCTCCCGGCGGATCGAGGAGGCGGCCCGGGGCCTCGCCGGGGAGGCGGACCGCGACGGCCTGGCGGCGTTCTGGGACTTCTGGAAGAAGGTCGAGACGGTCAGCCTGAGCGCCATGCGCGAAACGCTGCAGGCTCTCGGCTTCGGCGACCGCGCGGAGTCCTCGGAGCATCTCGACGGCCTGGTGCGGAGCGGGCGCGTGAAACCTCAGTTCCGGCGCCTCCTGGAGCATTGGATCGAGGTGCTCGCCGGCCATGACGTGACGACGGAAGAGACCGCCGGGCAGCAGCTCGCCGCGCTGGAGGCGTCGTGCGCGGACGACGAGCGCCTGCAAGGATTTCTGGAGCACGTCGCGGACTCGCTACGGAATCATCTCGCGCTGCTGAGCGGCGAGGTGACTCCGCTGGAGCTGCTGTTCCCTGAAGGGTCGAGGCACCGGGTCGCGGCCCTCTATGGGAAGAATCCCGTGGCGCACTACCACAACCAGCTCATGGCGGCGGTCGTGCGCTCGATGGTCCGCTCCTGGGAGGGAGACCGCAGGCTCCGGGTGCTGGAGATCGGCGCGGGGACGGGGAACACCTCCGCCTTCGTCCTTCCCGAGCTGCCGGCCGCGCGCACGGAGTACTGGTACACGGACGTGACGACCTTCTTCCTCGGAGCCGCGAAAGAGAAGCTCAAGGACTATCCGTTCGTCCGCTACGCGACGTTCGACGTCGACAAGGATCCGAAGAGCCAGGGCCACCAGCCACACGGCTACGATCTGATCGTCGCCTCGAACGTCCTGCATAATGCCGCGAGCATCGACGCGTCCCTGAGCCATCTGCGCGAGCTGCTGCGGCCGGGCGGCTACGTCCTGATCCTGGAAGGGACGCGCAACACCCCCTGGCTGTGGGCCACCGCGGCGTTCCTCGAAGTGGTCGGCGCCTATGGGGACGAGAGGGCCGAGTCCGGAGGTCCGGCGCTCAGCGCGGACGGGTGGTTGCGGGCTTTGAGCAAGGAACGGTTCGAGGAGGTGCACATCTTCCCGGCGGTTTCCCCGGCTTCGGGCGCCGCCGCTCCGGACGAGCTGGCCGGGTTTCTGGAGGCCATGCCGCAGCACGTGATCGCGGCCCAGGGTCCCGCCAGCGTCAGCCGATTCAAGCCGGAAGAGCTGGGCAGCTTCCTGCGCGAGCGGCTCCCGGACTACATGGTCCCCCAGCGCTACGTGCTGCTCGAGAAGCTCCCGCTCACCGCCAACGGCAAAGTCGATCTGAGCGCGCTGCCGAGCGAGATCTCGTCCCAGGGGAGCGAGGAGCGGCGTGTCGTGGTGCCCCAGTCGGACACCGAGGAGCGGATCCTGAAAGTCTGGAAGGAGGTGCTCGGCCTCGATCAGCTGAGCGTCTCCGACAACTTCTTCGAGGTGGGCGGCGACTCGCTGCTGATGACCGAGGTGCTGCGCAAGATCAATCAATCGCAGCAGCCGCCGTTGACCATCGCGGATCTGTTTTCCTATCCGACCGTGCAGAGCCTGGCGGCGCACCTGAGCCCCGGATCGAAGATCCAGGAGGCGCGGCCCGCCGCGCTCGCCGAGCCCGGGGAGAGGGGGCCGAGGCTGTCCAGGGACATCGCCATCATCGGTCTGGCGGGGAGATTCCCGGACGCCAGGAACGTCGGCGAGCTCTGGCGCAACCTCTCGACCGGCACCTGCTCGGTCCGGCACTTCACGGAGGAGGAGCTGTTGCAGTCGGGCGTGAGCCCGGACGAGCTGGCTCAGGAGAGCTACATCCGGGCCGGCTCTGTGCTGCAGGGCATGGACCTCTTCGACGCCTCGTTCTTCGGCTTCACGCCGCGCGAGGCCGAGATCATGGATCCGCAGCAGCGGTTTCTGCTGGAGTGCGCGGTCGAGGCGCTCGACTCGGCGGGCTATCCGAGCGAGAAGCACGCGGGGAAGATCGGCGTGTTCGTCGGCAAGGCGACGAGCTTCTACCTGCTGGAGCACCTGCTCTACTATCCCGAGATCTTCCAGCGGCTGGGGATGATGCCGGTCCTCAACCTCAACGAGAAGGACCATGCCGCGACCCTGGTCTCCTACAAGCTGAACCTGACCGGCCCGGGCGTCAACGTCAATACGACCTGCTCGACATCGCTGGTCGCGGTCCACACCGCCTCCCAGAGCCTGCTCAACGAGGAGTGCGACGTCGCCCTGGCCGGCGGCGCCTGCTTCATCAGCACCCTGGAGCGCGGCGGGTACCTGTACCACGAGGGAGGCATCCTCTCTCCGGACGGCCTCTGCCGCGCCTTCTCGGACGACGCGAACGGCAGCGTCTTCGGCAGCGGCGTGGGGCTCGTGGTGCTGAAGCCGCTCGCCGCGGCCCTGCGCGACCGGGACACGATCCACGCGGTGATCAAGGGCTCGGCGATCAACAACGACGGATCGCTCAAGGTCGGCTACACGGCGCCCAACCTGCACGGCCAGGCGGAGGTGATCGCCGCGGCGCAGGCGCGGGCCGGCGTCAGCCCGGACACGATCCAGGTCCTCGAAGCGCATGGGACCGGAACCAACCTGGGAGATCCGATCGAGTTCGGCGCCCTCCGCAAGGTCTTCGGGGGACCGCGGCCGGACGGCTCGCGGTGCGCGCTCGGCTCCATCAAGACGAACATCGGCCACCTCGACGCGGCGGCCGGCGTCGCCGGGCTGATCAAGGTGGTCGAGGCGCTGAAGCACCGGACGATCCCGCCGACGCTGCACGTGAGCGTTCCGAACCGCAGGATCGACTTCGCGGACAGCCCGTTCTACCTGAACTCCGAGCCGGTCGAATGGACGGCGGGCACGGAGCCGCGGAGAGCGGGGGTCAGCTCCTTCGGCGTGGGCGGAACCAATGCGCACGTCGTCGTCGAGGAGGCTCCGGCCTTCGCGGAGCGGCAGGCGGCGGGCGGTCCCCAACTGCTGCCGCTGTCGGCGAAGAGCCGCGGCGCCCTCGGGCGGATGACGCGGGAGCTGGCGGACGAGCTCGGCCGGCGCCCCGAGCTCTCGCTCGAAGACGTGGCGTTCACGTTGCAGGCCGGGCGCAACGCCTATAAGTACCGCGCCGTTCTCGTCAGCGACCGGCTCGCCGATGCGCGGTCTCAGCTCGAAGAAGGGAGCCGCCTGAGCACCGGACAGCAGAACGATGGGCAGACCCCGGCGGTCGCCTTCCTGTTCCCCGGGCAAGGGGCGCAGCGGCGCGGCGTCACCCGCGAGCTGTACGACACGCAATCCGCGTTCCGCGGCGCGTTCGATCAGTGCGCGGAGATCATCCAGCTCTACACCGGCGGGGATCTCCGGAGCTGGCTGTACGGCGCGCCCGGCGAGGGCTCGGACGAGCTGGACATCCATCAGACGGCGGTCACCCAGCCCCTGCTCTTCTCGGTCGAATATGCGCTCGCCCGCTTCTGGGAATCGCTGGGTATCCGTCCCGCGGCGATGTTGGGGCACAGTCTCGGCGAATACGTGGCGGCCTGCCTGGCGGGCGTGTTCTCGCTCGAAGAGGTGCTCTCGCTCGTCGTCGTCCGCGGGCAGCTGCTGCAGAGCCTCGAGCCGGGCCGCATGCTCGCGGTGAGCTGCGGCGAAGCGGAGCTCCGCGAGCTCCTGCGGGAGTCGGGCTGCAGCCTGGCGGCGGTCAACGGGCCGACGCAGTGTGTGGTGTCGGGCCCCGGCGACGTGGTCGAGGCGCTCCAGGGCCGGCTGGAGGCGGTCGAGATCTCCTGCCGCGGGCTGCGGACGTCGCACGCCTTCCACTCGGCCATGGTGGAGCCTATCCTCGACACCTTCGAGGAGTGCGTCGCAGCGGTGGGGAGGAGCCGGCCGGCGATCCCGTTCATCTCCAATCTCAGCGGGACCTGGATCACGGAGGAGGAGGCGACGAGCCCCGCCTACTGGGCGCGGCATCTGCGGGAGACCGTGCGCTTCGGCGATGGTGCCCGGGAGCTTCTGGGTCTGGGAAGCCCGGTCCTGCTGGAGGTCGGTCCTGGCCATGCCTTGAGCACCCTGGTGAGCCGGGGGACGGGCGCGGCGAGCGAGCGCATCGTCCCGACGTTCGGCTACGACAGCAACCCGCGGAGCGAACGGCAGGCGGTCCTGGAGAGCATCGGGCGGCTTTGGCTGCATGGGGTCGAGGTCGATTGGGCGCGCCTGCACGAAGGCCGGGAGCCGGGACGCGTGCCGCTCCCTGCCTATGCGTTCGAGGGGAAGCGGTACTGGCTCGAACGGCGGGGCGGGCTCGGCAGGACGTCGGTGGGCGCCGCGGCTCCGGGTCTGTACGTCGAGGCCGAGGCCGCGGCCCTGGTCGAGGCGGAGGAGGTGAGCGCCGGCCACGCGAGGCCCGAGCTGCGTACGGAATACGCGGCTCCGGCCAACGACATCGAGACCAAGCTCGTCGAGATCTGGCGGAGCTATCTGGGCATCGAGAAGATCGGCGTCCGCGACAACTTCTTCGAGCTCGGAGGGGATTCGCTGCTGGCGACCCGGGTCTACGGACAGATCAAGCGGGACCTCGGCGTCGAGCTGCCGATGGGAAAGATGTTCGAGTTCGCGACCGTCCGCCGCATCTCGCTGTTCATCGTGACAAACAACGATCCCACGGCGATCGATGCGCTCTCGGCCGAGGAGCTGGACGACCTCCTCGCGGTCATGGAGTCCTGAGGAGACCGGATCGAACGAACGCTGCAGCATAAAAGGAGAGATATCGAATGCAGCATCAGGAAGAGAGCCTGCGCACTCAGGTCGCCCTCGGATGGGTCATGAACGGGGTCGTCCTCGCCCTCACGTTCGCGTTCATGATCATCGAAAGCAGCGTCATGAGCAACGATTTCCGGTCGATCCGCATCGACCCGGGGACGACGGTGAGGACGCTCGCGTACCTCATCGTGCTCTACCCGCTCATGCCGATCTACGTGCACTTCGCGCATGAGAGGAAGTGGCGCGTCTTCCGCTGGGTGGCCGTCGCGGTGGCGTGTTTCACGTTCGTCTTCTTCCTCTTGCATCACCTGTCGCATTGGAACCTGGGGCAGCGGCCCGATGTCTCGTCGCACGTCTTCGACGTCGCCATCGAGATCGTCTCCGTGTGGGTGATCGTCAAGTCGGTGCGCTGGGCGAAATTCCGGCGGACCGACGCCGCCGCAGCCTGAAGAAGCTTTGGATGGAGAAAGTCATGAATCGGAATCTCGTTGGACTGGCGCTCGTCGCCGTGATCGTGCTCTGCTTCCCTGCGCTCGCCTCCGCGCACGTCGGCGGTGAGGCCGAGGGTGGCTCGGGTTTCGTCGCGGGCCTCCTGCATCCGTTGCTCGGGCTCGATCACTTCCTGGCCATGCTGGGGGTCGGGATTGTCAGCGCCCAGCTCGGGGGGCGGCGGATCTTCACCATCCCCACCATGTTCGTTCTCGCGATGATCGGCGGCGCCGTCGCCGGGGTGTACGGGGCTGCCTGGCCCTTGACGGAGGTGGGGATCGCCGTCTCGGTCGTCGTCCTGGGTGCCGCGATCGCCACGGTGAAAGAGAACGGCAACGCCTGGCCGGTGATGGTGGTGGTGCTCCTGTTCGGAAGCCTGCACGGCCATGCCCACGGGCTGGAGCTGCCGAAAGCGGCCGACCCCGTCTACTACGCGGCCGGCTTCGTCACGAGCACCGCGTCCATCCACCTGCTGGGGGTCGGGATCGGCCACCTTCTGACCGTGCGGTCGGGCTGGGGCGTCTTCCTCCGCCACATGGGCTCAGGGATGGTGGGTATGGGCCTGATGATCCTGCTGGATTCGATGGCGTCCCGGTAATTACGGCGTGACCTACGACTACATCGTCATCGGCGGCGGTTCGGCGGGTGCGGTTCTCGCGGCGCGGCTCAGCGAAGACCCGGATCTGCGCGTCCTGCTGCTGGAGGCGGGGTCCGACTATCCCGGCGCGATTCCCGGCGAGCTGCGGGACGCCAGCTCCGCGGTCACCAGCGGCCACAACTGGGACCTGCAGGCCACCTTGAGCGAGCAGGAGGTGGCACCGCGGAACGAGCAGCAGGCGAGGATCGCCAAGGTGTTCGAGCTGGCCGCCCGCCGGCTGCCTCCGGGGCAGGCCCCTGCCCGACTGTTCGCCGCGGAGGACAGCGCGGGCACGCTGTTCCGGTACCCCTTGGGCAAGGTGATGGGCGGAGGCTCGGCGATCAACGGCGGCCTGGCCTTCCATGCGCGCCCGGAGGACTGGGCGGCCTGGGCGGTGTCGGGCAACGGCGCGTGGAGCTGGGACGACGTCCGCCCCTGGGTCCGCCGGATCGAAGCGGAAGACGGCGCCAAGCCGGCTCTGCCGATGGAGACGAACGTCCCGGACGGCTTCACCCTCTTTCAAGGGGCGTTCGTCGAGGCCTGCCGTGCGCTGGGTCATCCCGAGGTCGATCTCCGGGAGGGGACGGCCGCGGGCGTGGGCGTCATCCCGAAGAGCCTCCTCCAGGGCGAGCGCGCCTCGTCGGCGCGGCTGTACCTGGCGGCGGCGCGCCAGCGGCAGAACCTGACGATCCAGCCCCGCTGCCTCGTCGACAAGCTGCACTTCGCGCCGCAGAACGGCGAGCTGACGGCGAGCGGCGTGGAAGCGCTCGTCGACGGACGGCGCCACCAGCTCTCCGGCGGGCGGATCGTCCTCGCGGCGGGCGCCATCGGCTCGCCGGCGATTCTCCAACGGTCGGGGATCGGTGCCGCGGCGGAGATCGCCCGCGCGGGCGTCCGGCCGCTGCTCGACCTCCCCGGTGTGGGAAAAAACCTGAGAGATCACCCGTCGGTGAGCCTCTGGGCCGTGCCCAGGGCGGGAGCCTGCCGCGCCGGCGAGCCGGTCCATCAGGTGATGTTGCAGCAGAGATCCGCCGCTTCCGCCGCTCTCTGCGACCTGCAGCTCTTCATCCTCAGCGCGGTCGCGACGGAGAAGCTGCCGCCGCTGCGCGACGTCGTGGGCTCGGACCTCGCGGTCGGCATCTCGATCGTGGTGGCGACTCCCAGCTCCCAGGGCCGCGTCGAGATCGTCGACGGGGATCCGGGCCGCAATCCGCGGATCTATCTCAATTGTCTGAAAGAACCCGGTGATCTGCGCCGGATGATGGAGGGCGTGAGGTCGGCGTGGCCCATTCTGCGTGGAGAACGGCTGAGCTCCCATCTCGAAAGAATCGTTCTGTGGAACCAGAGCATCGTCGATTCGGACCACCTGCTGGAGAAGGTGATCCGTTCCACGGTACGGTCGGTCTGGCATCCGGTCGGCACCCTGCGGATGGGCGGGGAAGGCGACGCGATGGCGGTCGTGGACCAGCGCGGGCGGCTCCGCGGCTGCGGCAACGTCACCGTCGCCGATGGATCGATCATGCCGGCGATGCCGAGCGTGCCGCCATACCTGACCTGCATGCTCATCGGTGAGCGGATCGCGGCGCACCTCCGCGGGCTGGATCACGGGTAAGAGGAGCCGGGATGAGCGCGAGCCTGGAGGACAAGAAAGCCCGCCTGCGCAGCCTCCTGGAAAAAAAGCAGGAGGTGAGCTCGGTTCCCCGTGTCGAGCCGCGGGGACGGCGGTCGGAGCTGGAGCCTCTGTCGTTCGCGCAGCAGGGCCTGTGGTTCGTCTCGCAGCTGGAGGGTCCCAACTCCGCCTACAACATCGCGGTGCTCGCGCGGCTGTTCGGAAACCTGGACGTCGACGCGCTGAGCTGGGCGGTCTCCGCGATCATCCGCCGGCACGACACCCTGCGGACGCGTTTCGTCGAGCGCGACGGCGTGCCGAGCCAGATCCTCGCCGATCTCACGGAGGTACGGCTGGAGCCGCTCCCGGTGAGCCCGGACGAGGCGGAGGCGGCATACCGACGCGAGGCGCAGCGCCCCTTCGACATCGCGGGAGACCAGCTGTTCCGGACCACGCTGTTCACCGACGCGCCGGAGCGTTTCGCGCTGGTCGTGACCATGCACCACAGCATCTCGGATGCGTGGTCCGTCGGCGTGTTTTTGCGCGAGCTCATGGCGCTCTACGAGGCCCGCGTCGGCGGACGCGAGCCCGCGCTCACCCCTCTCGCCGCCACCTACGCGGACTACGTGCACTGGGAGAAGGCCTGGCTGGAGAGCGGCGTGCAGGATCGCCAGCTCGCCTATTGGAAACGCCAGCTCGCGGACCTTCCGCCGCTGCTCACGCTGCCGACCGACCGTCCCCGGCCCGCCCTGCAGAGCACGCGGGGCGCGACCGTGCACTACGGGGCACCGCGCGGGCTCCTGGAGCGGGTGAGGAGCCTCGCCAACGATCAGAAATCCTCGCTGTTCCTGACGCTCATGGCGGCCCTGAGCGTCCTCCTGCACCGCCACGCGTCGCAGCGGGACCTGGCGATCGGCACGAGCGTGGCCAACCGGAGGTCCCCCGAGCTCGAAGCCCTGATCGGCTACTTCGTCAATACCGTGGTGATCCGCGCGCATGTCACGGAGGAGCAGTCGTTCGCGTCCGTGATGAAGGCGACCCGGGAGGTCGTCCTGCAAGCTTTGGCCAACCAGGACACCCCGTTCCACCGCGTCGTCGAGGAGCTGCGGCCGGAGAGGAGCCTGGGCCACTCGCCGGTCTTCCAGGTGATGATCACCTTGCAGAACGTGCCGTACTCCCGGCGCATCGAGCTGCCGTCCGTGGCGATCGAGGCCGAGATCCCCGACAGCGGCTCGGCGAAGTTCGACCTGTCCTTCGAGGTGCAGGAGGAAGAGTCGGCGCTCCATGGCCAGATCGAGTACCGGTCGGACATCTTCGACGGAAGCACGGTCCTCCGCTTGGCGGAGCACTTCGTGCTGCTCCTGCGGCAGGTCGCGGAGCATCCGGAGCGGCACCTCTCCGAGATCGCGCTGATCAACGCGGCGGAACGGCATCAGCTCCTCGTCGAATGGAACGACGCCAGCCGGGACTGGCTGGATGGACCGGGGGGGCCGACCGCCTGGGACCTCCTTGCGGCGCAGGCGGAGCGCACGCCGGCCTCTCCGGCGATGATCGGCCTCGGCGCGCGGTTGACCTACGGCGAGCTCCGGGGGCGCATCGAGGCCGCGGCGGCGCGGCTCGCGGCGTATGGAGTGGGTCCCGGCGTGGTCGTCGCCCTGCTCGCCGAGCGCGGCGTCGATCTCTGGCTCGCCGCGCTCGCCGTGCTGGCGGCCGGCGGCGCCTATGTGCCGCTCGATCCGCGGCACCCGGCCGAGCGGCAGGCGCGCGTGACGTCCCTCTCCGAAGCGCCGCTGGCGCTGGTCGACGGCGGCCTCCGGACGGGCTTCGAGCGGGCGTTCGCCGGCGCGGCGGCCGCGCCGCGCCTCCTGCCTCTCGCAGCGCTCCTCGCCGGCGATGGACCCACGGCCGTGGCGCGGCGCGCCGGGCCGGGCGACCTCGCCTACGTCATCTACACCTCGGGATCGACCGGCGAGCCCAAGGGGGTGATGGTCGAGCATCGCGGCATGCTCAACCACCTGCGCGCCAAGATCGAGGACCTCGGGCTCTCGGCCTCCGACGCCGTGGCGCAGACCGCGTCGCAATGTTTCGACATCTCGGTGTGGCAGGTGCTCGCGCCCCTCCTGGCCGGCGGGACCGTGCACGTGCTCCCCGACGAGGTGGCGCACGAGCCGCGCGAGCTCGTCGCCGCGGTCGACGCCTCCGGCATCACGGTGCTTGAGGTCGTGCCCTCGCTGCTGCGCCTGCTGCTCGACGAGATCGAGGCGCGCGGCACCGGCCTGCGCTCGCTGCGCTGGATGATCCCCACCGGCGAGGCGCTGCCGCCCGACCTCGGCCGGCGCTGGCTCGCCGCCTGTCCCGCCGTGCCGCTGCTCAACGCGTACGGCCCGACCGAGTGCTCCGACGACGTGTCGCACCACCGCCTCGACACGCCGCCTCCGGCCGCAGTCGGCAGCGTGCCGATCGGCCGGCCGGTGGTGAACACCCGCCTCTATGTGCTCGACCGCGATCTGCTGCCGGTCCCCCTGGGCGTGGTGGGGGAGCTGTGCGTGGCAGGGACCGGCGTCGGTCGCGGCTACCTGAACGAGCCGGCGCGCACCGCCGAGGCCTTCACGCCGGAGCCGTTCGGCGGCGAGCCCGGCGCCCGCCTCTACCGCACCGGCGACCTGGCCCGCTGGCTGCCGGCCGGCCGGCTCGAGTTCCTCGGCCGCCGCGATCACCAGGTGAAGATCCGCGGCCACCGCATCGAGCTGGGGGAGATCGAGGAGCGGCTCCGCACGCATCCGTCGGTGAGCGACACGGCGGTGCTGGCACGGGAGGACCGACCCGGAGAGAAGCGTCTGGTCGCTTACGTGGTCGGGAAGGAGGGAGAGGCACCCGAGGTGGGGACCCTGCGCGAGCACGTGGCCGCGGGGCTGCCGGAATACATGGTGCCATCGGTTTTCGTGGTGCTGCCGGCGCTGCCGCTGACCGCCAACGGCAAGCTGGACCGGAAGGCGCTGCCGGCGCCGGACGAGGGGGATTACCAGCGGGGCGGCTACGTCGCGCCGCGTACGGAGCTGGAGCGCCGCCTGTGCGAGATCTGGCAGGAGGTGCTGGCCGTCGAGCGCGTGGGGATCGAGGACGACTTCTTCGACTTGGGCGGGCACTCGCTGCTGGCGACGCAGGTGGTGAGCCGGGTGCGCTCGACGTTGGGACGGGAGCTGCCGCTCAAAGCGATGTTCGAGCAGCGGACGGTCCGCGGTCTGTGCGAGAAGCTGCCGGAAGCGGGCGGGGGCCTGGTCCTGCCGGAGATCGAGGTCCTGGCTCGGCGCGAGAAGCTGCCTCTCTCCTATGCGCAGCAGCGCCTCTGGTTCATCGACCGCCTGGAGGGGGGGAGCAGCCACTACAACATTCCGAGCGCGGTGCGCATGCAGGGCGACCTGGACCGGGAGGCGTTCGCCGCGGCGGTCCGCACGATCGTGGAGCGCCACGAGTCGCTGCGCACGGTCTTCCGCGAGGAGCATGGCGAGCCGTACCAGGTCGTCCGGGAAAGCGTCGATGTGCGTCTGGAGGAGAGGGATCTGAGCGGCGTGGCGGCGGCGGAGCGGGAGAAGGAGGTCCGGCGCCTGGCTCTGGAGTACGTGCTGAGGCCGTTCGACCTGAGCCGCGATCTGCTGCTGCGGGTCGTTCTGGTGAAGCTGTCGGACGAGGAGCACGTGGTGCTGTTCAACATGCACCACATCACCTCGGACGGATGGTCGATGGGCGTGCTGGTGAGCGAGCTCGGCGCGCTCTACGAGGCATACCGGTCCGGGCAGGGGAACCCCTTCCCGCCGCTCCGCGTGCAGTACGCGGACTACGCCCATTGGCAACGGCAGTGGCTGCGGGGCGAGGTCCTGGAAGATCAGCTGGCTTATTGGCGGCGCCAACTGGCTGGATTGCCGTCGGTGCACGGCGTGCCGCTCGACAAGCCGCGGCCCGCGCGGCAGGGCTTCGAGGGGGGCGAGCACGTCGAACGGCTGGGCGCGGAGCTGATGAGCCGGATCGAAGCCTTCAGCCGGGCCCGTGGAACGACGCTGTTCATGGTCCTGCAGGCGGCGTTCGCGGTGTTGCTCAGTCGGTACAGCCAGGAGACCGACGTCGTGATGGGCTCGCCGATCGCGGGGCGCATCCACCGGGACGTCGAGCCGCTGATCGGTTTCTTCGTCAACACCCTGGTGCTGCGCAGCGATCTGTCCGGCAATCCACGGTTCGTGGAGCTGCTGGATGCGACCCGGCGGACGATCCTGGACGCCTACTCTCATCAGCACGCGCCGTTCGAAATGTTGGTGGGGGAGCTTCGGCCGGAACGCAGCCTGAGCCACAGCCCGCTGTTCCAGATCCTGATCGTTTTGCAGAACGCCGACCGCGGCGAGGGAGGGCTCGGCGGATCGCGCCTCGAGCCGGTCAGCGGCGGTATCGGCGTCGTCAAGTTCGATCTCGAGCTCAACATGGCGGAGCTCGCGGACGATCTGGTTCTGGATTGGTGGTACAAGAAGGAATTGTTCCACGGCGCGACGATCGAACGGATGGCGTCGAGCTTCAAGGTGCTGCTGGAGGGTCTCCTGGAGAGGCCCGAGGAAAGGGTTCGATCGCTGCCTCTGCTGACCGATGCGGAGCGCCGGAGCCTGCTGTCCGCGGCGAGCCTCCGGGAGGCGCCATACCCGCGGGAGCGCTGCATTCACGAGCTGTTCGAGGCGCAGGTGGAGCGCGCGCCGGGGGCGGTGGCCGTGGTCTCCGCGGAGGGGAGCCTGACCTACGCGGAGCTCAACGAGCGGTCGAACCGCCTGGCGCATTTCCTGATCGCGCAGGGTGTGCGGACGGAGACGCTGGTGGGGCTGTGCGCGGAGCGCTCGCCGGGGATGGTGGCCGGCCTCCTGGGAATCCTGAAAGCGGGAGGCGCGTACGTGCCGCTCGATCCGGAGTATCCGGAGGCGCGCCTCGCAACCATGCTGGACGATGCGGCGGTCGAGGTGGTGCTGACGCAGAGCCGCCTGGCGGGGCTGCGCTGCTTCGCCGGCCGCCGCACGGTGGTCCTGGACGATCCGCGGCTCACCGCGGGGCTCGCGGCCGGCAATCCGGGTCTGTCTGGATGGGAGCCCTGGCTGCGGTCGAGCGATCTCGCGTATGTGATCTATACCTCCGGCTCGACGGGCCAGCCGAAGGGCGCCATGGTCGAGCACCGGAGCGTGGTCCGTCTCGTCATCCATCCCGATTTCGTGCCGCTCGACGCGGACACGGTGATGTTGCAGGCGTCGTCCGTCTCCTTCGACGCCGCGACCCTGGAGATCTGGGGTCCGCTGCTGAACGGCGGGCGCCTGGTGCTCTATCCCGAGCGCGTGCCGGAGATCGAACGGCTGAACGCCGAGATCGGGCGGCACGGCGTGAACACGCTGTGGTTGACCGCGGGTCTGTTCGATCAGTGGAGCTATCACGTTCCCTCCACGAGCCCGTTGCGCTGGGTCCTGTCGGGAGGCGACGTCGTGGATCCGTCGGCCGTCGCCCGGGTGCACGCGGCACTCCCCGGCGTCCAGGTGATCGACGGCTACGGGCCAACGGAAAACACCACCTTCACCACGTGCTACACGATTCCGCGCGATGGGGAGACGCATCAGGCGCTGCCCCTGGGACGGCCGATCAACGGGACCGGGGTGGTGGTCCTGCAGGAAGATCACACGCTGGCCGCTCTCGGGGCGGTCGGCGAGCTGTGCGCGCTCGGCGACGGCCTGGCCCGCGGCTATCTGAACCGGCCGGCCTTGACAGCGGAACGGTTCGTCGCGAATCCGTACGCGGACGTGGCCGGGTCGCGGCTGTACCGGACCGGCGATCGGGCGCGCTGGCGGGTCGACGGGATGCTGGAGTTCCTCGGCCGCATCGATCAGCAGGTCAAGATCCGCGGGTTCCGCATCGAGCTCGGAGAGATCGAGGCGCAGCTCCAGGCTCTGGACGCGGTGCGGGAAGCGGTGGTGGTGGCCCGCGACGACGGGGCCGGGGGCAAGCGCCTGGTGGGCTACGTGGTTCCGTCGGAGGAGGCGGGGACTGCAGCGCAAGCCGGAGAGCTGAAGAGCGCTCTCCAGAGGACCCTGCCGGAGTACATGGTCCCGGCCGTCTTCGTGATGCTCCCGGCGCTGCCTCTGACCAAGAACGGGAAGGTCGACCGGCGGGCGCTGCCGGCGCCGGACGAGGGGGATTTTCAGCGCGGCGAGCACGTCGCGCCGCGCACGGAGCTGGAGCGCCGGCTGTGCGAGATCTGGGAGGAGATCCTCGGCGTGGAGCGGGTGGGAATCGAGGACAGCTTCTTCGATCTGGGCGGGCACTCGCTGCTCGCGACCCGCGTGGTGAGCCGGGTGCGCTCGGCTCTGGGGCGGGAGCTGCCGCTACGGGCCCTGTTCGAAAATCCCACCATCCGCGGCTTATGTGATCTGTTGCCGGAGCTCGGCGGGGAGCTGGCGCTGCCGGCGATCGAGGCCGTTGCGGAGCGGATGAGCTTCCCCTTGTCGTATGCGCAGCAGCGCCTCTGGTTCATCGATCGCCTGGAAGGTGGGAGCAGCCACTACAACGTCGCGGGCGGGCTGCGGGTGCGCGGTGATCTGGACAAGGCGGCGTTCGCCGCGGCGCTCCGGACGATCGTCGAGCGTCACGAATCGCTGCGGACGGTCTTCCGGGAGGAGCGAGGGGACGCGCTCCAGGTCATCCGGAAGGAGGTCGATTTTCGAGTCGCCGAGAAGGATCTGAGCGGTTTGGGAGCGGAGGAGAAGGAGCTGGAGGTCCGGCGTCTGGCCTGGGAGGATGCGCGGACACCGTTCGATCTGAGCCGCGATCTGCTGCTGCGCGTCAGCCTGCTGAAGCTGTCGGACGAGGAGCATGTGGTGCTCTCCAACATGCACCACATCGCCTCGGACGGCTGGTCGGTCGGCGTGCTGGCGCGGGAGCTCGAGGCGCTGTACGCGGCGTACCGGGCCGGAGAGGCGAGCCCGCTGCCGCGCCTGCGCGTGCAGTATGCGGATTACGCGTGCTGGCAGCGGCAATGGCTGCGGGGCGACGTTCTGGAAGGCCAGATGGATTACTGGCGGCGCCAGCTGGCCGGCGTGCCGCTGCTCCACGGTCTGCCGCTGGACAAGCCGCGGCCGGCGCGCCAGGGATTCGAAGGCGGCGAGCACGCGCAGCGCCTGGGAAGCCCGCTCGCGGACCGGATCGAGATCCTCTGCCGCGAGCGCGGCGTGACGTTGTTCATGCTCCTCCAGGCGGCGTTCTCGGTTCTGCTCGGCCGGTACAGCCGGGAGACGGACATCGTGGTGGGCTCGCCGATCGCGGGGCGGGTCCATCGCGACGTGGAGCCGCTGATCGGTTTCTTTGTCAACACGCTGGTGCTGCGCAGCGAGCTGTCCGGCGCTCCGCGCTTCGTGGACCTGCTGGAGGCGAGCCGGCGGACGATCCTCGATGGGTACGCCCATCAGCACGTGCCGTTCGAGATGCTGGTGGAGGATCTCAGGCCGGAGCGCAGCCTGAGCCACAATCCGCTGTTTCAAATCCTGATCGTTCTGCAGAACGCGGACCAGGGCAATGTGCGGCTCGGCGGATCGCGCGTGGAGCCGCTCGCCGAAGCCGGCGGCATCGTGAAATTCGATCTCGAGCTCAACGTGCGGGAGACCGGGGACGGGCTGGCTCTGGATTGGTGGTTCAAGAAGGAGCTGTTCGATCGCGCGACGATCGAACGGATGGCGTCCAGCTTCGCCGTGCTGCTCGAAGGCCTCCTGGCCACGCCGGAGGAGAGCGTCCAGGCTCTGCCGCTGCTGACCGAGGCGGCGCGCCGGAGCCTGCTGTCCGCGTGGAGCGGCGAGGCGCCCTACCCGCTGGAACGGCGCATTCATGAGGTGTTCGAGGCGCAGGCCGAGCGGTCGCCGAAGGCGGTGGCGGTGTCTCTGGACGAGGCCCGGCTCACCTACGGAGAGCTGAACGAGCGGGCGAACCGGCTGGCGCACGTTCTGATCGCGCAGGGGGTGCGGAGAGAGACGCTGGTGGGGCTGTGCGCGGAGCGCTCGCTGGAGATGGTGGCCGGCCTCCTGGCGATCCTGAAAGCGGGCGGAGCCTACGTGCCGCTCGATCCGGAGTATCCCGAGGCGCGCCTCGCCACCATGCTGGACGACGCCGCGGTCGAGGTGGTGCTGACCGAGAGCCGTCTCGCCGGGCTGCGCTGCTTCTCCGGGCGGAGGACGCTGGCGCTGGACGATCCCGGGCGCGCCGGGTCCGCGGCCGGCAATCCGGATCTGTCTGGATGGGGGCCCGGCCTGCGGTCGAGCGATCTCGCGTATGTGATCTATACCTCCGGCTCCACGGGCCAGCCCAAGGGTGTGATGGTCGAGCACCGGAGCGTGGTGCGTCTCGTCATCCATCCCGATTTCCTGCCGCTCTCCGCGGACACGGTGATGTTGCAGGCTTCGTCCGTCTCGTTCGATGCCGCGACCCTGGAAATCTGGGGCCCGCTGCTGAACGGCGGCCGGCTGGTCCTCTATCCCGAGCGGGTGCCGGAGGTCGGAGCGCTGAACGATCAGATCGAGCGGCATGGCGTCAACACGCTGTGGCTGACCGCGGGTCTGTTCGATCAATGGAGCGATCAGGTTTCCCCGCCGAGCCCGTTGCGTTGGGTGCTGACGGGTGGAGACGTGGTGGACCCGTCGGCCGTCGCGCGGGTGCACGAGGCGCTGCCTGGCGTCCAGGTCATCAACGGCTATGGGCCGACGGAGAACACCACCTTCACCAGCTGCTATTCGATCCCGCGCGGTGCGCCGCAGCATGCGTTGCCGCTGGGGCGGCCGATCAACGGCACCGGCGTGGTCGTGCTGCAGGAGGATCACGCGCTGGCCGCTCTCGGAGCCGTCGGCGAGCTCTGCGCGCTCGGCGACGGAGTCGCCCGCGGGTATCTGAACCGTCCGGAGCTGACGGCGGAGCGGTTCATCGCCAATCCGTACGCGGAGGCGGCCGGGTCGCGCCTGTACCGGACAGGGGACCTGGCGCGCTGGCGGGCCGACGGAGCGCTGGAGTTCCTGGGCCGGGTGGATCTCCAGGTGAAGATCCGCGGGTTCCGCGTCGAGCTCGGCGAGATCGAGGCGCAGCTCCAGGCGCAGCCGGCGGTGAAAGAGGCGGTGGTGCTGGCGCGCGAGGACGGCCTGGGAGGGAAGCGCCTGGTGGCTTACGTGGTGGGCACGGAGGGGCGCGCGCCGGAGGTGGGAGCTCTCCGGGAGAGCCTGGCGGCGAAGCTGCCGGAGCACATGATCCCGTCGGTGTTCGTGGCGCTCCCGGCGCTGCCGCTGACCACGAACGGGAAGGTGGACCGGCGGGTGCTGCCGGCGCCGGAGGAGGAGGATTTCCAGCGGGGCGATTACGTCGCGCCGCGCACGGAGCTGGAGCGCCGGCTCTCCGAGATCTGGGCCGAGGTCCTGGGCGTCGAGCGCGTCGGGATCGCGGACGACTTCTTCGCTCTGGGCGGGCATTCGCTGCTGGCGACGCGCGTGGTGAGCCAGGTGCGCGCGGCCCTGGGCCGCGAGCTGCCGCTGCGGGCCTTGTTCGAAAATCCGACGATCCAGGGTCTGTGCGAGAGCCTGCCGGAGCTCGGCGGGGGCCTGATCCTGCCGCCGATCGAGGCCGTGGCGGAACGGCAGGGGCTGCCGCTCTCCTACGCCCAGCAGCGCCTCTGGTTCATCGACCGCCTGGAGGGGGGGAGCAGCCAGTACAACATGCCGGGAGCGCTGCGGGTGCGCGGCGAGCTGGACAGGGAGGCCTTCGCCGCGGCGCTCCGCACGATCGTGGCGCGCCACGAGTCGCTGCGGACGACGTTCCGCGAGGTGGACGGCGCGGCGGTCCAGGCCATCCACAAGGACCCTCCGTTCGCCGTGGCGGAGATGGACCTGCGCGGGCTCGGCGGCGGGGGGAGGGAGGGCGAGGCCGCGCGTCTGGCGCTTCAGGACGCGCGGAGGCCGTTCGATCTGGGCCGCGACCTGCCGCTCCGCGCGAGCCTGCTGCGGCTCGCGGAGGACGAGCACGTGGTGCTGCTCAACATGCACCACATCGCCTCGGACGGCTGGTCGATCGCCGTGCTGCTGCGGGAGCTCCGGACGCTCTACGAGGCCTGTCGAGCCGGAGTGGAGGATCCGCTCCCGCCGCTCGCCGTGCAGTACGCGGACTATGCGTGCTGGCAGCGGCGATGGCTGCGCGGCGAGGTCCTCGAAGGCCAGCTCGGCTACTGGCGGCGGCAGCTCGCTGGAGCCCCGGTGGTCCACGGCCTGCCGCTGGATCATCCGCGGCCGGCGCGCCAGGGGTTCGAAGGGGACGAGCACGCGCAGCCGTTGGGAGCGGATCTGAAGGACCGGATCGCGGCCCTGTGCCGCGAGCGCGGAGCGACGCTCTTCATGTTCCTGCAGGCGGCGTTCTCGGCCCTGCTGAGCCGCTACAGCCACGAGACGGACGTCGTGGTGGGCTCGCCGATCGCGGGGCGGGTCCACCGGGACGTGGAGCCGCTGATCGGCTTCTTTGTGAACACGCTCGTGCTGCGCAGCGACCTGTCCGGCGCTCCTCGCTTCATCGACCTGCTGGAGGCGAGCCGGCGGACGATCCTGGACGCGTACGCGCACCAGCACGTGCCGTTCGAGATGCTGGTGGAGGAGCTGAAGCCCGAGCGCAGCCTGAGCCACAGCCCGCTGTTCCAGATCTGGCTGGCGCTCCAGAACACGGAGCAAAGCGAGATGCGGCTCGGGCCGTCGCGCCTGGAGCCGCTCGCCGGCAACGTCAGCACCGTGAAGTTCGATCTCGAGCTCAGCGTGGAAGAGGCCGGCGAGGGGCTGCTCCTGGGCTGGCTGCACAAGAAGGAGCTGTTCGACGGCGCGACGATCGAGCGCATGGCCGGGCACTTCGCGGTGCTCCTGGCCGCCCTGGCGGAGGACGCCGGCGCCATTCCCGCGGATCTGCCGCTCCTCGCCGCGGCCGAGCGCAGGCAGATGCTGGTGGCATGGAACGCCACGGGATCTCCGGCCGGTGGAGAGCTGCGCCTCCACGAGCTGTTCTCGGCGCGCGCCGAAGAGATGCCGGAGGCCGTGGCCCTGATCGACGGCGAGCGGGAGCTGAGCTACGGCGAGCTGGCGGCGGAGGCGCGCCGGCTGGCCCGCCACCTCCGGTCGCTGGGCGTCGGCCCGGAGCGGGTTGTCGGCGTCTGCCTGGAGCGGACGGCCGGGATGGTGGCGGCGCTCCTCGCGGTGCTGGAGGCGGGCGGGGCTTATCTGCCGCTCGACCCGGCGCACCCGCGGGCGCGCCTGGAGTGCGTGCTGGCGGACAGCGGAGCCGCCGTGGTGGTCACCCAGGAGAGCCTGGTCGGCCGCCTCCCGTGGAATGGCCCTGCGATGGTGCTGGAGAGAGACCGGGCCGCCATCGCGCGCCGGCCGCTCGACCGGCTGGCGAGCGGCGTGGTCCGCGACAACCTGGCCTACGTGCTGTTCACCTCGGGCTCCACAGGAATCCCCAAGGGCGTGGCCGTGACCCACCGCAGCGCCGTCGAGCTGGTCCTGTGGGCGGGCCGGGTGTTCTCTCCCGAAGATCTCTCCGGCGTGCTGGCGGCGACCTCCCTGAGCTTCGACCTGTCGGTCTTCGAGCTGTTCGTGCCCCTGTCGTGGGGCGGCACCGTGATCCTGGCGGCCAACGCGCTGGCGCTGCCCGCGCTGCCCGCGGCG
>Ga0190274_10000155_pt1 | contig 46378 bp, 57 predicted proteins | sample Popmic531T_FD_133002 | JGI IMG/M metagenome (GOLD analysis project Ga0190274, IMG submission 133002) | Populus adjacent soil microbial communities from riparian zone of Yellowstone River, Montana, USA - 531 T | ecosystem: Environmental > Terrestrial > Soil > Riparian zone | place: USA: Montana... | reverse complement strand
CGGTCACTTCCACTGCGAGCACGGCAAACCAACACGACACATCGGCGAGCTTGGGCGGTAGATGCCCAAAAGCAAACCAGCGCATGATCGGCTCGAATGGAACCAACGCCGTCACCGCCTCGGCCGTGAGCTTTTGTTCTAGATCGTCCATTGGCTAAACCTCACGCGACGAAATCCTTACCGACGTCGGCGGCGTACTTCTCGGGCTCGAATGACGTGTCGCCGCCGTCATCGGCCGCACCCTCCCGCGACTCGGCGACGGTTTCGACGTGCGACAAGATCCCCAACACTTGCTCGCGCAGCACCTTGGCGTTGGCGGCGAGTGACATGACCTCGCCGCGCTCGAGCAACTTACCGCGCGTCAAGATCGGGATCGCATAGTTGCCGTTGTCTGACATCGTGCTCGTAAGCTCGACGCTGAACACGTGCAACGGATAGTTCAGCCGCACGCCTTTGACGATCCGCCGACCGATGTGATGCTTTTGTAAGTACGTTTTGATTACGGGCAACGCGGTGCGTTTGAACCGCACGACAAACGGTGTGGACGTGTCGCGGTCGACGGCGAAGACGTTGTACACCGGCGAGCAATTCTTGCGCCGCTTGCCGTCGTTGTCGCGGTACCACACCGCGTCAGGACAACCCTCGCAAGGCCGCTCGCGCCCGTCGGCGGTCATGGTGCCCGTGATGCGATCATACGACCGGCAAATTACGTCGGTTTGGTTCTTCGGCTCATTCCACTTCGAATACAGGTTCGACTTGTGCAAGTGCAAAAACGCGGCGTTGACCGTGAGTTTTCGCGTCTCGTCGACGGTGTTGTAGTACGCGGAAAAATCGAGCGGCCGGCCGTCGGGCCCTTTGCCTTTCACGTTGAGGGCATACGCCGGGATCTTGATGTCGTCGCGGTCGACTTGCGCGAGCCCGTCGTCGCCGAGCTCGTCGTCGGTCATGCCGAGCGCCGCGAGTTCATCGTGCGTCGCTAACGCAAGCTGGCCGTCGCCGCCGCCGCCGCCGTTGGCTGTGGGCGCGGGCGCCGGGCCGGGCGCGGGGGCGGGGGCGGGTACGTCGGGCGCTGCCGTTTTGGTCTTGGACATGTCGGTCACTCTCGTTGGGTTGGGTTGGGTTTCGTGCTGCCGTGCAGTGTCGGTGTCGTTTCAATCGATCACGAGGTCGTCGGCCGAGCTCGTGTCGGTACCTTGCAACGCGCGTTCGGCGTCCTTGCGCGCGTCGCCGCGCAGTGCGTACCCGCCGGTCAAGCAATCACCCGCGTACGGGCACTTGGCACAGCGGTCGCCGATTTGGTCGATGAATCGCCCCATGCGGATCATGCCCACGACATTGCGCACGCGGTACTCGACGCGCGGGATATCGTGCTCGGTGATCCGCACCGGTAGCCACGCGGGCCCGCGCAACGCGCCGGCCTCAAACTTCACCGTTGCGGGTTGCGCGAGTCGGTACCACGCGAGGTCTTCCGGCCGCTTGATCGCTTTCTTGCCGCCGCGCTTGTACGGCACGTAGTCGCCGAGGTGCACGTGATAGATCTCGCCCGGAAAGCGATAGAGGCTTTGTAGCGGCACGCCGGGCGACGCGCCTTTGAGCTCGGCCGCGGTCGCCGCCGCGGCAAGCACGCGCTCGGCGCACTCGCGTTCGGCCATGTACCGCGACGGGTGCGTGACCGTGTGCGTGCCGCACGCGACCGTCGTCACGCCCGCCTCGCCGCCGGGAATCACCTCGAGTTGCGCGCGGTCGAGGAACACGCCCGAGTGCACCGCGAGCGAATACACGCCCGCCTCCCAACCGTGATCGAGCTCGATTGGTAGCGGCCGCGACGCGCCCGTTTTCCAATCGGCCAGCGCAAGCCCGGCCGGGTTACGCCGCGGGCGGTATACGAGGTCAATGTGCCCGCTCAACCAGTGCGCGCCGAGCTTGACTAGAAATGCGGGCTCGACGAGTACGACCTCGGCGACGTGCCGGTGCAAGTCGTCGAGCAACCCGCACACCATCGACACGCGGTCGGTGATCACCTCGCCGGCGTCGTCGTCGTACCACTCGATCCTTCGGCCGCCGGCCTCGCGTTTGAGTTCTTCGTTTAGGGTGCGCGCAACATGATCACGCGACACGACACCGGGCCCCGCGAGCACTCGGTCGCGCGTCTCAGGGTGCGTAAGTACGCGCGCGATCGTTTCGTGCGCCGCGGTACCGCATGCCGCGTCGCCGCGCACCGGCTTGTCGAGGTTGTACACCGCGCCGCCGGCCGCCGCGCGCGCGTCCATTGCATAACGAAACCGCGTCGGGCAACCCCAGTCGCCGGTAATATCGTTCAAGTGCGACTTGTGTACGGGATCGATCGCCGACCCGTATTGCCGGTAGTTCCATGCCATGCGGTAGCCCTCCGCTTTGCGTGGTATCGACTGCACGCGGGGTATACGCCGGCCACGTTTATCACGTCAATGGGATAAACCGCACGCGTGACAATTGCGGGCGGCGGCGACGAGCCGTGCGATCGCGCGAGGCAAGCGGGGATCGCGGATCAGTGATGCGCGTGACACACACCCGGCGACCACATCACACCAAAATGCGGACATTCTCGCCAAAAGTGCCTCTTGGCTATATAAAGACCGACCCGATCTGATCTTGGATCCGGCGCATGCACAGGGCGGGGAATACTCAGCACATGCAGCACACGATCACGGCGATTACCAACGTAGTCGCGTCACATACGGGCCTACGGTTGCCGACGAAACCCGGTGCGCTCGCCGCGTGTCTGTTGCTCGACGACGCGGTGTTCGAGGGCTCTGATCGCTCGATCGCCCGCGCATGTGCCGAGCACGTGCTCGCCAACGTCGGTCGGCACCTAGCCCAAGTACCCCCCCCCCCCCCCCCCCCCCCCCCATCCACGGGGCCGCGGCGTGACACCGCCGCCCGCCTCGCGGCGCGGGCGTCGCTTCCCCAAGGGGGGGGCGCCCCTCCCGCCGCCCCCCCCCCCCCCCCCCCCTCTATAAGGACTAGGGTGGTGACCGACCTACGCAGCGTCGAGGTCGACGACCTCGCGGCGGCGTTGTGCCAGTTGCCGTAAGCGCTAACGCTTGCGGCGGCGCTTGTCCGCCGGCGTGGCGGGCGCGACGGGCGCGGCAAAATCGGTCGCGGGCTTGCCGCCGAGCAACACCGCGTCGGATAGCGCACGGCGCTTCATGGCGAACGCACGGGCCTCGAGCGCGAGGTCGCGAGCCTTGGCCGCGGCCGCCGCGCGTGTCGCGCCGCCCGCAATCTCGGCTCGGTACGACGCGACAAACGCGGGTGTCACCGCCTCGGCGAACTCGCGTAACACGAGGTCGAGCGCCGCGCGTTCCTCGGTGGTCATGTCGTCGTCGTTAAGCACGGGCTCGCGCGCACTCGCACTACCGTCGCGGCCGTGTAGCAGCTGCGTGGGCGTGTAGCCGACGAGCTCGGCGGCGCGAAACAAGGTGTCGAGACCGGGGTTAAACTCGCCGGTATCCCACCGATCGACCGTTTGGTACTTCACGCCCATGTGGCGCGCAAAATCGGCACGGGTCCAACCCTTTGCCAGATACGCCGCGTGCAGCCGCCGGTTGACCGTCGGTTCGCTCAACGGATCGGCCGCGTTCGGATCGGGCCTAGTTTTGGGTCGCGCCATCGGCCCACTACGTAAGCGCAACTATACCGCGCGCGCAATAGTCCGCGCGCGGACTAGGCGTGTTTGCTAGTCGAATGTAGGTGCGACGCGGGGTTTTGGCTGGCGCGTTTATCCCATAGACGTGATAAACGGGCACCGGTATAACTCGCGGTCATGCACTTTGCAAAATGGTTCGCCGACCAGGAACACGGCGCACTGTCGCGAATCAAGCGCGCGACCGGCCTTTCATACGGCACCGTGCATGCCATTTGCACTGGCAAGCGCCCGCCGAACTACGCGAGCGCGCTCGCGATCAGTCTCGCGACCGGCGAGGCGGTGAGCGTTGCCGAGGTGTACGCGATACACAAGCTGTACCTCGCGCTGCAACCGGCAAAGCCAACCCGCGCGGTCAAACGCAAGCGCGCCGCCGCGCCCCGCAAGCGTAAACCCAAGGCGAAACGCAAGCGCGCCGCACTCACGGGCAAACGTAAACGCGTCGGCAAGGTTACTAAGCTCGCCAAGGCGAGGCGCCGCGCGCGCACGGTGAGAGTCGCCGCGTAAGTGGCTCGCCGTGCGTGCAGCTCTAGCCGGCAGACTGACCAACGAAACCCCAACCCGATAGGTCCGATCATGGCAAAGGGAAACGGCAGCACCGCACCGAATGACGAGGGCATAGCGATTGAGCGTGAGTTGCCCTGCAAGCTCACCGACGACGAGCTACGCATGCGCGGCGACGCGATGGCCGAGGCTGAGTTGTTGGTCGACACGCTCAAGGCCGAGCGCCGCGCCGTGAACAAGAAAATCTTCGCGGCGACTGATCAGCGCAACAAGCTCGCACACGTGATCGATTCCGAGGAGGAAAACAGGGTCGTCGTATGCAAGTGGATCGCCGACTTTGTCCAAAACGTGTACACGCTCGTGCGCCAAGACACCGGCGACACCGTCGAGCAACGCGCGATGACCGCCGCCGATCGTCAAGGGTCGTTACCGTTGCCGTCGGACCCGGGCGGCTTGCCCGAGGGTGACGAACACGGCGAGGTGCACGCCGACGAGCTCGACCCCGACCTCGTCGACCCCGACCGCGACGAGCTCGACGACGACGGTAGCGAGGTTGGCCCTAACCAAGCCGCCTATCTCGACCGCGTGAAACCCACGAAGCGCAAGCCCGCCGGCAAAGCCAAGGTCGGCGGCAAGGTCGGCGGCAAGCTCAAGACCAAACAGCCGAGCTCCAAAACCAAGCGCCGCGTGCACGCGTAGCGCCCGCATGGCCGAGGAAACACACGACGGCGGCGACGACGCCGGCGACGCCTCGCCGCGTCATCTAAGGCTCGTTGCGAGCTTGCCCGACAAGCGCGGGCTCGTGCCCGAGCACCTCGATCAGTTGCGCGCGTCGGGCCTCACCGACGAAACGATCGAGCTTGCCAACCTGTACACCGAGCACCGCGCCAAGGCGATCGCCGAGCTGTTACGTCGCCGCACGTTTCCGCGGCACCATGGTTGGGCCCTCGTGTTTCCGCTCTACATACCCGGCGCGACCGAGCCGTACGACTATCGGGTTAAGCCGAAAAACCCGCGCACAAACAAGCGCGGCAAGGCGATCCGCTACGAGCAAGCCGACGAGCGCACCGCCGGCGTGCTCGTGTACTTCCCGCCGCGAGCTCGGCGTGACAACGGTGCGTGGTACCGCGACGTCACGCGGCCGCTGCATTGGACCGAGGGCGAGAAAAAGGGGCTGGCCCTCGACCAACTCGGCCTCCCAACGATCGGCCTCACTGGCGTGTGGAATTGGCTCGACGTCGCGCACCGCGACGAAACCGGCGAGTGGCGATTGCACCCGCTGATCCGCGAGCACGTCACGATCGCCGGCCGCCGGCACGTGATCGTGTTCGACGCCGACGCCCGCGACAACGATCAAGTCATGAACGCGGCGCAACGCCTCGTCGGTGTGCTCACCGCGGCCGGCGCGGCCGAGGTGCTGTTTGTCGCGCCGCCGACGCGCGAGCACAAAGGGATCGACGATTACCTCGGCGCGTTTGGTGAGGCGCCGACGCGTGCGCTTTTGGACACCGCCCAAAAACTCGAGGGCCTCGATCCCAAGTCGCCGCTCACCATGGCGAAGAACGTGCGTGCGCTCAACGGCGCGCCGATCGCCGAGACTCTACGCTTGCCCGAGGGTTACGAGATCCGTCGTGACGGCGGGCTTTGGAAAACCGGCGACCTCAAACACGGCGACGTCAAGGTCGCGGCGCGGCCGATCTTGCTCGTGCGGCACCTCGCCGACTACTACACGCACGAGGCGCGGGTCGAGATTTGCTATGAGCGTGACGACAAGTGGATCCCGCTCGTCGTCAACCGTAAAGCGCTGATCGACTCGCGCACCATGGTCGCCGAGCTCGGCATGTACGGCGCGCCGGTGACCTCCAACTCGGCCCCGAAGATCGTCGACTGGTTGGAAGAACTCGAGCGCGTCAACGGCAACCTCGACCGTGTGTATTGCGTCGGGCGTACCGGCTGGCACACGTTCGAGGGTGAGCGCGCGTTCGTACTCGACCGCCCGCGGTTTGCCGACGACCGCGAACGCGCGATCACGCTCGACACGCGCGGCGACCGCAAAAAATTGTTCGCCGCACTCACCGCGCGCGGCGACTCACTGCAAGAGCACATCGACTTGCTACGCCGAGCGTGGGCGGCCTCACCGGTGTGCGCCGCGATGATTGCGGGCGCGCTCGCGGCGACGTTGCTCGAGCCGCTGGACGTGCCCAATTTCGCGATCCACCTACCGGGCGACTCGTCGCGGGGCAAGACCTCACAGCTCAAGATCGCGGCGAGCGTGTTTGGTGATCCGACGTGCGAGGCGTGGCTCGGATCATGGAACACGACGGCGACCGCAGCCGAGCTGCGGGCCCAACAGCTCAACGACCTCCCGCAGTGTTACGACGAGGTCGGCGCGTCCGACCCGGTTGGCCTCGAGCGCATGCTCTACAGCTTGATCAACGGCGGCGGGCGCGCGCGCGGCAAAGCGGATCTGTCGCTACGCGAAACGCCGACGTGGCGCACCGTCGTGTTGTCGACCGGCGAAAAGCCGCTCGCCGATCACAACACCATGACGGGCGCGCAAGTGCGGGTAATCCAGTTGCCGGTCAACGGCTTTGGTGAGCTCACCGCGGCCGATGTCGACGAGCTACGCGAGGCGTGTATCGCGCGCTCGGGCATGTTCGGCCGGCGTTGGATTGAAAACCTGCTCGAGATCGACGATTGGGCGCCGTTTCGGGCCTCGTACAAAGTGATTACGAAAAAACTACGCGAATCAGCACCGGACCCGTTGCAAGGCCGCGTCGCGGGCTACTTCGCAACGCTCATGACCGCCGAGATCATCGCGCACCGCCTCGGGCTTGGCGCACCCGGCGGCGCCACCATGCACGCGCTCTACTTGCAGCGCGACGCGCGCGAAATCGTGTTGCCGCTCGCCGAGCGGGCCCTCGAGCTCGTGCGCGATTGGGCCATGGCTGAGCCCGACGCGTTTCCGTTGCTCGAAACGGCGAGCGACGGAGGCGAGAAACTCGAGCGGCACACGGGCAAAACGCGGCACGGTTTCCGGCGTAGTGAATATCAGTTGTTGTTTATCCCGGCCTCGCTTAGGGTCTTTCTCGACTCGCACCGCCTGTCGCCTAACGAGGTGCTTCGGTGCTGGCGTGACCGTGGATGGCTGAGTACGGAAGTTAGCCACTACGACGCCAAAGTACGTATAGCTGGTGTTGGTAGGCCCCGTTTAGTTATCCTACAGTTGGATACGGGACCGGCCCCACTATGACTGGGGCCACCTACATTGGTGTGGGGCCACCGACACGCCAGCTAAACGCTGGATTTGGTTGGACATTCCCAGGGTGGCCCCAGTGGCCCCAGTTGGCCCCACCAAATATAGGAGAGTCTCAGCAGAATTCGTTGTTGTTGAGATCGAGTCGCAAAAACAGATCGCTTCACAATGAGAGTTTTTCTCTTAAGCCCTCCTATTTTTGGTGGGGCCAACTGGGGCCACTGGGGCCACCCGCGAAATCATTGGGATTGCGTTGGCCTGTAGGTGGGGCCACCTACACGTCGATGTGGGGCCACCGAGATGTACGTGGGGCCACCTACATTAGTTTGATAGGGATAGTATGACTAGTAGTAAGCATAGTCATACTAATTATTCGTTGTGGCCCGCCGAGCCGAGGGGGTTTTCCGGCGACGAGCACATAGAAGTCCCCGTTGACCTAAAACCGCCCGCGCCCGCGCCGCTCGCCGCCGGGCCCGAGTCGGTCGCCGTTGCCGAGGTGCTGTCATTCTGCCCTCGGCTGCTATCGAGCCTCCCAGCGCCTTGCACCCTGGTTTGCGCGTGTGCGGTGCCGGGTCGCGCCGCGCCGCCCCTCGGCGGGCCCGTTGGGGCCATAGTGTTTACGACTAGCCAACCCGTGTATGTGTCGGTGTCGGCGACGTGGCCCGTGTTCACTGGCACCGAGCTCGCCGCCATGGCCCTCGCCGCCGAGCACGACCGCGCCTCGCCGGCGGCGCTTGGCGAGTGGTGTGATCGCAAAGCGGCGACCCGCGGCGCATGGCGCCTCACCGCCGCCGAGGCCCTCGGGCCCGTCGCGGGTCGGTTCGAGCCGCGGGGTTTCACGATCGGTCGCGTGCTCGGCTGGTACGGGCTTGTGCTCGTCGAGGTCGAGGTCGGTGACGGGGTGCCGGTGCCGCTGTTGGCGGCGGGCGCGGCGGCGGGCCAAGTATGAGCGGCGCACGCGTGCTGATGGCCGATCCGCCGTGGAAGTTCGGCGACGCGTTGCCGGGACCCGGCCGCGGCGCGGCGAAGCACTACCCATGCATGACGGTCGCCGAGTTGGAGCGGTTTCCGTTGCCGCTGTTGGCGGCGGATTGTTTGCTCATGTTGTGGCGGGTTGCCGCGATGCAACACGAGGCGTTGCGCGTTGCCGCGGCATGGGGTTTCACGATCAAAAGCGAGATCGTTTGGGACAAGGAAACACGCACTGGTAAAGCGTTTTTCGGCATGGGCCGCTATGTTCGAGCGGCGCACGAGGTGTGCTTGATCGGCGTGCGCGGTCGCGTGCAAGTTGCCAACCGATCGATCCGATCGCGCTTCGCCGCGCCCGTGCTCGAGCATAGTCGCAAGCCCGATCGCATCTACGAAATCGCCGAGGCCCTCATACCCGGCGGGCCGTACGTTGAACTATTCGCGCGACGCACGCGCGTCGGTTGGTTGTCGCTCGGCAACGAGTTCGAGAAAGGGGCCTAACACGTGAGCGAGATAAACCTAGCCAGCGTTGGTCAAGAAACGTGCTTTCACGTGGCACGGTGTTCAAAGTGCGGCGTCAAACACACACGGCGCAAGCAACGGTATTGCCGAGCTTGCCACGCCGCCTACCAGCGCCGGCACCGCGCCGCCAACGCCGCGGCGATCGACGCACTCGTTGAGCTAGCGACGGCCGGCGCGCCGCGGGCCCGTAAGCGCACCCGCCGGGTCGCGGCCGCGGTGCAAGCCCTCGACGCGCTCGCGACGGCAGCCTCGGGCATGGCTCGGTCGAGCACGCACCGGGCCCGGCAAGCCACGGTGCTCGCGCTCGGTGTCGCCGAGGCGCTGGCCAGCGCCGGCGAGCGGGGCGCGTAATGCGGGCGCTTACGCTTTGGCGGCCCTGGCATTTCGCGTTCCTGTACCTCGCCGAGGATCCCAAGCGCGTTGAAAATCGACCTTGGCGGCCTTGGCCGCATGCGATCGGCAAGCGCATCGCTCTGCACGCCGGCAAGCATTATGACGCCGAGGCCGCGCGCCTCATTGGCTGCGAAGACGACCCGCGCGGGCGGCTGCAAGGGATCGTCGGCACCGCCGTCGTGAAAGGCTGGATCCACTATACCGACGACTTCGCGTACTCCAACACCATCAGTCTCGACGAGGCCCAACGAGCCGCGGCAAGCCGCTGGTTTTTCGGGCCCTACGGATGGTTGCTCGACGACGTGCGTGTGCTCGACGAGCCGATCCCGTGCTCCGGCGCGCTCGGGCTGTGGCATGTGCCGCACGCGATCGAGTTGGAGTTGCTGGAGTCGCCGCCATGACCGCCGCCGTGCCGCGCCCGTCGCGTGCCAAGCGCCGCCGCCGCCCGCCGATGATCATCCACCGAGCTCGCGGGCCCGCGGCCCAACCGCCAACACGCACGCCGCTCGACGCGGTGCTCGTCGCGATCGACTCGGCCAAGCGCTCGGGCTACGCGACATATATCGCGGGTCGGCTGTGGGATTACGGCGAGGTCAACGCGCGGCTCGACGCCGAGCGGGCGCGCGTGTTCAGCGACGCGATCGGGGCCGCGTACATGCGTGGTTTGCCCGTCGCGGCGTTGCTCGAGGTGCCATGGGGCGGGTATCAGTCGGCGGCCCTGAGTCTGCATGCGACCGCCCGTGATTGGCGTCGGTCATGGTTTGTCACGGGGCAACCCGACGAGCACCTCGTCGAGCGCACCGTCGGCCAATGGCGCCGGCAGCTATTCGGCGGGCGCACGTTGCCCCGCGAGCAAGCGCGGCGACTCGAGGCGGCGTATGCCGAGCAAGTGATAGCCCGCGACCTCGGCGCGCGGCGATTTCTCAAACCGGCCGCGGGGCCCGACGCGGCGGCGGCGGTATGTATCGGCCAGACGATTTTACGCGCTGGTGAGCTACGTGTGTTGCTCGGGTGCAGTTGCGTGTTGCCAAGCGCTATACCGCGCGTGATATAAACCGTTTTTGCAGTTTGGCACGGCAATGTGAAGGGGGGCGGCGTGCGTGATCTGTCCGTCGTGAGGCACCCTGCGGCGGGCGTGCTCGGCGCCGCGGGCGCGTATTTGGGCGCGCGGTTTTTCTGGCCGTGGATCGGCCCGGTGTTGATTGAACCTTGCCCGGTCGCGACGCCTTTCGGGTGCGTGTTACTCACGCTCGCCGGACTCGTGTACGGGCTCGGCATGTCGTTGCACTACGCCGAGCGGGCCGCCGGGCACGAGCATGATCACGTGCGACGTATTCGCCGCCGAGGCTCGTTGTGACGGTCACGTGTGAGCTGTGCGAGTCGCCGGTGAGGCGCCGTTGGCGCATTGGCGGGTTACAAATCTGTGCTTGGTGCTTACGCGCGATCGCCGAGGCGTTGGTGCATCGCGAGGAAAAGGCGACTTGCTCATGACCACGAAAACCGGATCGACGGTCGAGCCCGACGCGTTGTCACGCGCCATGCGGGTGACCGACCAAACCGAGGCCGATGCCTGTTTTGATGCGCTTGTTGCGCATTGCATGCTGCATTGCCCGTGGTTGACCCGCGACGAGGCGATCGAGTTAGAGCGGCGATGGCTCGTGTTGTTTTCGGCGCGGTTTTGCGACGACGAGACACGCGATCGCGTGCGGCAGCTGTATCGGCTCGGCGGCGACAATGGACAATGAAAAGCTTAAAGCGTGCGCGCTAGCTGCTCACGATCTGTTGAGGTGTCGAGCGGTGATCGTGATCGCGGTCGACGACCGTAACGTGAGCCCGATCGTCGTGCTCGATCCCAAACGCAACTCGGCCGCCGACGTGAAATATGCGTTGACGGTCGCGCTCGGCGCGTTGCGGGTATCGCTACGGTCGACGGGCGGTGACCCCAACGGCGGCGCGCGATCATGACGCCCGATGATCCCGAAGTGCCGACGTTCACCTGCACGATGTGCGGGCAAACGTACCGCAAAGCATGGTCGGACGCCGACGCGCTCGCGGAATCCAAGGCGTTGTTTGGCGATGTGCCATGCGCCGTCGTGTGTGACGACTGCTATCGAGGCGTGTTGCCGTCCGCGCCCGAGGATTATCCGCGCATCATCGCCGATCAGCGGCGCGAACTCGATTTAGCGCGCGCGCGTGTCAACGTGCTCGAGGCCGCCGCCATGGTCGTGTTGCAAGAGATGGGGCGGGTTGGCGGCGCCGACTCGCAACGGCTCAACACTGCGTTGCGGATCATGCGAGTCGGGCCCGACAACGTGCATTGGTGTGCCGTGTGTCAGCACGGCCAACGTGAGCACATGCATCTCGACGGGAGTTGCGCGGTTTGGCAATGCGCGTGTGCGGGGTTTCAACCCGTGAAGTTGTCGTGAGTGCCCAATGCCGCACCGGCCAATACCGTCAACGCACACGTCGTCGTCGTGCATGGGCCCGGTATCTAAGGCGCACGGCGCGGGCGGTGCGTCACGCGGGATTGGCCGTGTTTGTGTTGCTCGTCGTGTTGGTACATGTCGCGGGCGCGATCGTGATCGTGGGCTTACTCGGTTGGGCGATGTTCGTGTTGTGGCCGTGACCGTGTGGTTTTATGAAACTACGTGATTACGAACTCGATTGGCTACGCCGGATCCGACGAGCGTCAGCGCGGCGCGTGTTGGTCGTTGGCCCGACGGGCTCGGGCAAAACCGTGGTCGCAGCCGCGCTCATGCGCGGTGCGCTCGATCGCGGGCATCGCGTGTTGTTTGTGGTTCACCGCCGTGAGCTTGTAAAACAAGCTGTGCAGCGGCTACGTGAGAGCGGCGTAGCGCAACATGCGATTGGTGTGATTCTTGGCGGCGGTCGCGTTGGCGACGAGATTTACACGTTGGCCGAACGACCTCACGCGAGGATTCAAGTCGCAAGCATTCAAACGCTAAACCGAGCTCGTGCTCCGAATGCGTCGATCGTTTTGATTGACGAGGCGCACCATGCGACTGCAAAGACTTACCGTGCGCTGTTAGCTCACTACCCTAAAGCCAATGTGTATGGGCTTACGGCAACCCCGTATCGCCTCGACGGTCGACCGCTTGGTGATCTGTTTGAAGAAATTGTGTCGGCACCGCCCGCGAGTGATCTCATTGCAGCGCGATGGTTAATGCGCCCTCGTGTGTATACGGTTCCATATGATCAGCGACCCGATCTGAGTGGTGTGCGGGTATTCGCCGGCGACTTTTCAAAGGCTGATTTGGCGCGCGCCGTCAACCGCAAAGTGTTGGTGGGAAACATTGTTGATCACTACGTCAAACACGCCGGCAGTCGATCGGCCGTTTGCTATGCGGTCAACGTCGAGCACGGCGAGCACATTGTCGCGTCGTTTGATGAGCGTGGCATTGACGCCGAGTTGCTTACCGGTGATGTGCCATTGCGAGCGCGTGTTGAGATCCTTGCTCGTTTTGCGACGGGAACCACGCGCGTGATCGTGAATTGCATGGTGCTTACTGAGGGCTGGGATTGTCCCGAGGCGAAGCTTGCGATCGTTGCCCGCCCAACATTGTCTACGTGTTTATGGATGCAAATGTGTGGACGGATCACGCGTCCTACGGATGGCGAAGCAACACCAACACCGCTTGTGCTCGACCATGCTGGAAATGCACATGTGCATGGTTTGCCACTTGAGGACGTGTCGTATTCGCTTCACGGCACACGCGTGCGCGCCATTGCCAAACCGGGATCATTGCCTGAGAAACTGTGTCCGATATGCGAGTGCGCGTTACCGATTGGTGCGCGCGAGTGTAGCAACTGCGGGCATGAGTTTAGCGCGAGTGAGATTTCTGAGCTCGAGGGCAAGCTTGTGCTAGCGACGCGTGTTGTGAAATTACACAACCATTGTCAGTATGAACATTGTCTAACACCCGGAAAACCCGTGTTGCCACAGCATGGGAAACCGGGGCTTATGCACATGGCTTGTATCCGAGCTCGTTCTGCGGCTGCGAGGTGTTGTCAGTATGAACATTGCCCGACACCAAATCGGCGACTGTCAAAACGACGCCATATCGAGCATCGCGTATGTGCAAAGTTACGCCGCGCGTTAGAACGTCAACCTGTAGTAAAGATAAAACGTGTTGCCGAGCATGGCACGCGATCTAAGTACACAGCAGGCTGTAGGTGTGAACGATGTAGAGCGGCGTCGAGCGCCTACCAGCGAGCCTATTATCGGAGATGTGCGACCCACGTACCCCCCTGACCTACAGTGGTGGGGACTGCAGGTCCGAGGGGAGGCGAGCGCCAAAACCGGTGGTGTGGTGGAAAATTTGGCGCCGGGATATATTTCTTGACCATGCATCAACCGTCACACGTGGTCATGGCCATACCTAAAAATTTGCGAGGCCGCCCCAGAAAATCCAAGGTCCGGTTGCATCGCGCGAAAAATTCGGTTTCGCCCGAGCGCGTCGACGTCGTCGTACGATCCGAGGGGCAACGCTTATTGCTCGCGGTCAAGGCGACGTTGACTGAAATCCAGAATGCGTGCGGCGCCTCGCGCCAAACTGTGATCGACTGGCGTTTCGGTCGCGCGACGCCCAATCCGGCGGGCCGCGCGGCACTGTGGAACGCGTACGAGATACCCGCGCCGAGCTGGGGCCGGTTGCCGGCGGGCTTGGTACCGCCCGACGCCGCGCCCCTCGCGGCCGCGGCGCCGACCAACGGGCACGCGGCGGCGGCGCCGAGCTCGCTCGACGAAACCGCACAGCTACTCGGCCAGATACGCCGGCAACTCGAGGCGACCGACATCTTGCCGAGCGACCGCGTGCGGATCACCGATAGCTACACGCGCACGCTCGCACTACAGCATCGCCTACAGCGCGAGGCGGATCTCACCGAGGATCGTATTATCCGCGAGCACCCGACTTGGGTGCGCATACGCGCCGAACTCGCCCGCGTGCTCGCACGGTATCCGGCGATCGCCGACGAGGTGTGCACCGCGCTCGACAAACTCGGCGTATAGCCGCGCGGGTCATTGTCAAGGTGTATAGCGCGCACGCTATAATTAGAGCGTGCAGTATCGAGTAACCCTGGTTGCCTTGGTCGTGTGTTTGTTGAGCGCGTCGTGTGCCACCGAGGTCGCCGACTTGGTCGAGCCCGACGCCGACGTGCCGATGTACGAGCCCGAGATCGTCGCGCCCGTCGACGTGCCGCCCGCGCCCGTAGCCGACGCTGGCGCGGCCGACGGGGAATCGAGCAACCCCCTTTCACCGTTGCCCGTCGAGCCAACGCCCGCGCCTGACGCCAGTGTGCCGGTCGAGCCCGCGCCGGTCGAGCCCGCGCCCGCGCCCGTTGTCGATGCTGGCGTGACGCCCGTACCCGTGACGCCGCCGGTCGTCGTGCCGCCCGCACCCGTCGTCAAACCGACCGCGTGCAAGCTACCCTCGGGCGTCGTGCTGAAGTGCGCCAACGAGTCGCTGTATCAGTATCGGCTGAGTTGGGCCGTGTACGCGTGCAACTCGGTCGCGGCGCCGCAATGCGTCAAGGGTGCGCGATGCGAGGCGTGGCACTGGGATAACAGCCAGACCGAGATCGGCGTGTGTCAGTAACGCTAGGCGTGTGCTTTAGCGCGCCGACGCTGGTATTTCAGTGCACGCCAGCGATCCCGGCACCCGTGCGAACAATACAAGCTGTCAGATCGTCGGCCCGTGAATGGCTTCCGGCAACGCGGGTCCGCACACGTTCGGTTGGATCGAGCGGCGAGTCGCTGGCTACAGCGCCGATCCTGCCAATCGCGGTGGCTTCGTGACGCATGATGCCGGGATTTGCACCGTGCCGAGCAATACACACGCCGCACATCGATCGGCGTAAACCGCGTGCCGCAGGTTCGACACGCGATGGGCGTACGGCCCCACACGCGCCGGTGGATGCGCCGTTCGAACGCTTGGCGCAACACATCGCCGCGGCTCGTGAGCTCCTCGAACTCGCTCGCAATCTCGTGCTCGAGGCATGCCCACGGCATTTCAACGCCTGCACTTTGCCAACGGCTTTACCGGTGCCACGGGCGCGATGCGTGGCATTACGATCGGCCTCCACATGCCCGGCGGCAAGTCGTCGGCCGTTAGCATGCCCTTGTGCCGGATATTGTCTCGGTGCAGGTGACGCCATGTATCGTAACTCGCCAGCCACTCGGTCGTGCAAACGTGCTCGCCCAGCGCGCATAGGTCGCAGCTGCATTCTTGGATCACGAACTCCGCCGTGAGCTCGGTGAGGCCGTGGCCTTGCACGAACCGCGCGCTATAACGCACCCGATCACCGGGATTGTAGACGCCGGGCCGGCGCGGGTCGCGGGCGGCTTCTTCGGCCTCCCATCGCTCGAGGTTAGCGAGGTCGGCAGCACGACGTTCATTCGCGACTAGCGCCGCGCAATCCATCACGACGTCGACATACTGCCCGAACGGTTTGCTAGTCATCGAATCACTCACGCTCGTTGGGCTTGGTCGGCGGCGTGGACACCGCGCGCCTCGACGCGTGCAGCCGTAGCCCGACGAGCACGATCAACACGAGTATGAGCACGCCAACCAAGATCAAGATCACCCGTACAGTGCTCGTTGCGCGTACCGCCGTGCCGGCGGCCCAATCCTTGGCGGCGCGTGCCTTGGGCGCGGCCGAGGTCGCTTGGCCGACGTTGTTGTACAAGCCCCATGCGCCTTTAGGTTCCCAAGTGCCGTGCAACGTATACATGCAACACGGCGCGTTCATTTTCTCGGCGAACCGATCGAGCATGTATACATACCCGTCATAGCTCGCCGAGTTGCGCGCCCATTGGTCGGCGTTTTGTAGATGGTGCATTCCGGCCTCGTAGCAGCCGAGGAGCGGGATCTCATACGCGCGGGCGTGTTGCTCGAGTGCGTACGTGATCGGTTGCCCGTTGACCTTGGCGTCAACCTCGCCATTCCACCGACTTAGCGTTTCGGACGCGCCGTTGACGCCGTTGCCGATGTAGGGTGCGAGCGCGAGCATATCGATTTTTTGCCCGTGCGGATTCCACTGTGCCGAGGCGTACACGTTTTTGAGTGCTTGCGTTGTTAGGTCGAGGTTGCCCGACTCGCTAAAGACGCGGATCACGCGCTCACCCATAGCGGCCGCGCCGAACACCGACTGATAGATCTGATACATTTGTAGCGCGCGGTATGCCTCGTGTGCGATCCCTTGATAATACTGATTCGACCCGGGCACACCGAGCGCACGACCCGCGTCGATCGCTTGTTGGTATTGCGAAAATGAGCCGTTCCAAACCTCGTTCGATAGCTCGATATACACGCGCAACGCGGGTGATAGCTTCGCCTTGATCAGCGTCGCTTGTTGCGTGAGATAGTTATCGTCGGCGAGATACGGGTGTGTGAACCAACAATCCACGTCGGCGCGGTTGCATAGGTCAACCTGCCACTCGACCGCGAGCCCGGTTGTCGATGCGGGCGACGCACCGTCGATATACACCTCGGCGTTCTTAGGATCCGTCGGCAACTTGCGTTGCGACCAAGTCTTGATCTTAGAAAAGTTGGTCGCGTTGGTATCCATGTGTCGAAACGTTGTGAAACCTTGCAAGTCGGCGATCAGTTGCGGGGCCCATATGTCGTCGCCGGCGGCGTACGCCGTTGCCCAGGCGACGCCCGACTTGAAATAGGCGGTGCCCGCCCAAGGCGCGATGAACCACGATTGCGTACCGACCGACATGGTGCCCGGCGACGTCGGCGGCGGGCCCGAACTCGCGACGACCGCGAAATGTTCCGAGGGTGCGTCGTGCCATGCGCCGGCGGCGTCGAGGTGCGTTGCGTAGGCTTCCCACTGGCCGACGGTGTCGCTCGGTTTGAACGTGCGTGCCGCTTGCAACGTGACGTGTGCGCCGGGCTCGACCGTCGCGTTTTGCACGACGGGCGCGAGGTCGGTGTAAGGCCCGCCGCCGTGCGTCGCGCCGGGTGCTCGGGCCGCGATTCGGATTTCGCGCACGGCGATCGCGGTCGCCGAGGTGTTGGTGTAGGTGATCGAGGCGTTGAGCGTGCCAGACGCGCTCGCGACGACGACGCGCCGGTCGAGCTCGAGGGCCGCGGTGACGACGAGCCCGCCGGCGGGTTGACCGCCCGTGCCGCCGCCGCCCGTACCGCTACGCCCGCCCGCGCCGCCGCCGCTAGCTGCATTACCGCCGCCGCCGGTGCCGCTACGCCCGCCCGTGCCGCCGGGCATAGGACAGATCCACACGGGTGTGCACGAGCTCGCCGGCGGCGGTGTTTGCGCGCGGGCGGCGCGGGCGATAGGAGCGACGACCAACAACGCGAGCGCGAGCACTGCGATCCGTCGGTGCATACAGGTTTCCCTTTTCAAATGTCGTTGGCGGGCTAGCCAACGCGCGGGCACGTAGGGTACACCGTATAACACGCGTGCGCGATATACGCGGGCGGCGTGACGGAAGGTCCGATCCGATGACTAAGCAACCGGATGTGTCTAGACACGTCGAGGTGTTTCACAAACGCGAGGAGTGCCGGGCGACATTGCTCGAGTTGCGGCGCACGCGGGCGGCGAGCACGCGCCAGCTAAGTGCGATCGTCGCCGAGCTCGACGAGCTCGCCCGACTCGAGGGCCGCGAGCGGGCGCGACTGCTCGAGCTCACCGGCGAGGTCGTCAAGCTACTGCACGCCGACTCGTCGGGCCTCGTGACCGAACGCCTCGACGATTACACTCGGGCCAATCGGCTTATGGGTGCCGAGGTCGTCGCCGCGGTCGACGCGGCCGCCGGCGGCGCGACCGTGCACCCTATCGCGCGCCCGTGACCCGCTCGATCGCGTCGGAGGTCGCACGCCGGCGACTGTCGCGACCGTCGGCGGTACGCCTTACCATGACGGGCTCGATCGTCGAGCTCATACGCGCCGAGGTGACCGCGTCGACCCGCGTGCGGTTTCCCTCGCCACACTATCGTCAAAAACCGATCGAGTTTTTCCGCGAGGTGCTCGGCGTCGAGCCATGGTCGCGACAAATCGAGGTGATCGAGGCGGTGCGCGATTACGATCGCGTGGCGGTCGCGAGCGGGCACAAAGTCGGCAAATCGAACCTCGCGGCGGGCCTCGCGCTATGGTGGTTTTGCTCGTGCGAGGATGCCCGGGCGATCATGTCGTCGACGACCTCGCGCCAAGTGGATCAGATCCTTTGGCGTGAGCTCATGATGTTACGGGCTCGGTCGGGTCGGTGCGTGCAATGCAAGCTCGACGATCCCGACGGGCTAATCATCAAACGCCCGTGCCCGCACTCGGCCATGATCGGCGGCGACCTCGGCATGCTGGCCCGCACCGGGCTCAAGTCGGACGATTTCCGGGAGGTCGTTGGATTCACCGCCCGCGAGGCTGAGGCGGTGCAAGGCGTGTCGGGCCGCAATCTTTTGTACATCCTCGACGAGGCCTCGGGCATCCCCGACGCGATCTTTGAGGGCGTCGAGGGCAACCGCGCGGGCGGTGCCAAGGCGCTGTTGCTCGGCAACCCGACCCGTAACGAGGGTGAGTTTTTTGAGGCGTTTTACAGCAAATCAGCCTTTTATAAGACGATCCGGATCAGCTCGGAAGAAACACCCAACGTCGTGCAAGGTCGCGCCGTGATTCCGGGCCTCGCGTCACGCGATTGGATCGACGCCAAGCGCGAGGAATGGGGCGAGGATTCGCCACTCTATCGCGTGCGCGTCAAGGGGTTACACGCGCTCAACGAGTCGGGTCGCATTTTCAACCTGCACGCGATCGCGCTCGCCGAGCAACGATGGCACGACACGGCCGAGGCCGGGTTGCTCTACATCGGCCTCGACCCGGCGGGCGAGTCGGGCATGGGTGACGAGTGGATGTTTTGCATGCGCCGCGGGTTGAAGGTGCTCGCGTTCCGACCGTTTCGCGGGCTCACCGAGGATCAAGCCCTCGTGCAATTGCTCGTGCTGATCACTGAATTCAAACTGCCGCGCGAAACGCCCGTGATCGTGCTCGACCGTGAGGGCGCGATCGGCGCGAAGATCACGATCTTGTTGCGTGCGTACGAGGCCGATCACACGGCGGCGTTTCAGCTTACGACGGTGCGTGCGTCCGATGGCGCGCGACGCAAACCCAAGATCTATGACCGGTTGCGTGACGAGCTCGCGGGCAACCTCGAGCAGTGGTTTCGGGATGGGGGCGCGATCGTCGAGGATGTGAAACTTGAAAAGGAACTACACACGCTCGAGTGGACACAAACACTGCGCGGCGGCCGACTCAAGGTCACCGACAAGAAAGTGATCCGCAAGATCCTCGGCCGCTCACCCGACCGTTACGACGCGCTCGCGCTATCGTGTTGGGAGCCCTCGAGCCTCGTCGCCGAGGAGGATCTATCGGCGGCGGCACAACACGCGATCGCCGCCGAGGTCAATTCGGTGTACGCCGGTACGGGGTTTGACCCGTATGCAGGATCGGAAGCATGGCGCCGCTAACGGCGGCGGCGGTGCCGCGCACGCGGTCGTCGTTACCGCCGTCACCGCTATCCAATAGGCGACCAACGCAAACACACGGCGAGTAGCGCGAGCACGGTCAACCCGACCGCGATCCATTGGAGTGGTTGCCACGGCGGCATGGGTGCATGCATCACAGCGAGACACAACACCGCAATGCACAAAATTATCATGGCGAACATGCGCGCAAGTGTACACGGGTGCTCGGGCGGTGCCATGACTCGCGGGCGGCGGTCGCTGATCGCGCTGCTACAGATCACGACCGGCCGCGAGGTCGCCGCGCGGTGCCGCGTGTCGCCGTCGTGCGTATCTGAATGGTCGAGCGGCCTCAAATCGCCGGGCCCTTCGAGCCGCGCTAAACTCGCGGTGTTATACGGGATCGCCGCCGATGGTTGGGATCGAGTCTATCGGGTAAGCATGGCACCCGACCGAGTTAGTTCGCCGCGCGCCTAACGGCCGTGTGGCTAGCTCGTGTGCGTGGGTACTTTTGTTGACGCCGCGCAAGCCGCACTCGCGATCGCAACCTCGGCGTTGCGCGGCCGCTCGGCGTACCAAGCGCCCGTGCCGTCGCAGACCGGCACGCCCGACGACGAATTCGTGCGCGAAATGCGCCGCCAAATGGGCGGGCAAATCCAACCGTTGCCGCAATCGCAAACGCGTTGGTATCTAAGCGACCTCGAGCTCGCCGAGTATTGCGCCGACACCGGCGACCTCGCGCCGTGCGCGCGCCTCATGCGAGCGGCGCGTCGCGATGGTCGGCTCGCGGGCGTGTTGTCGACCCGCACATCGGGCTTGGTGAGGCTACCCAAACACTTTCGCGGCGACGCCGACGTTGTCGCCGAGCTCGAGCTCGGGCACGAGGATCGATCGATCACCGCGCGGTCGGTGTTCGACGAAATGTTTCCCGCCGCCGAGCTCGCGTTGCTCGCGGGCGATGGCGTGTTGTGTGGCGTCGGCGTCGGTGAGCTCGTGCCCGTATACGGGCGCGTGCACCCGGTATTCGTGCGGCTCGATCCCGAATTTCTCGTGTACCGATGGAACGAGAACCGTTGGTATTTTCGATCGATCGCGGGGCTCCTACGGATCGATCCCGGCGACGGACATTGGATCTTGCACACGCCCGGCGGGCGCATGTCGCCTTGGCAACACGGGCTATGGAAGTGCGTTGGGCGATCGTTCATTCGGAAAGAACACGCGCAATTACACAAAGACAATTACGACGCCAAGCTCGCCAACCCGGCACGGGTAGCCACGTCGCCGCAAGGTGGTAGCGAGGAGCAAAAACTCGCTTGGTTCAAACAAGTGATGGCATGGGGCGTCAACACGGTGTTTGCCCTAACACCGGGTTACGAGGTCAAGCTGCTCGAGTCTAACGGTCGCGGTTGGGAATCATTCGACACGACGATCACCGAGTGCAACACCGACATGATCATCGCGATCGCGGGCCAAACGGTCACGGTCGACGGCGGTGCAGGGTTTCAGAATTCGGACATCCATAAAACGATTCGCGCGGATCTGATCAAGGAAACCGCCGACGGGCTCGCGGCAACGCTCAACACCCAAGGCTTGCCCGTGTATGTGGCGTTGCGTTGGGGCGTCGAGGCGATTGACGCGAAACCGATCTCGGTGGAATGGGACGTCACGCCGCCCAAGGATCGTAACGCCGAGGCCTCGGCGATGGTGACGACCGGCAACGCGATCACCGTGCTCGAGGCCGCGTTGGCAACGAGCGGGATCGCGCTCGACGTGCGTGCGATGTGTGTGCGCTACGCGATCCCAGTTTTGGGCGACACCAACGCCGACGCGGTGCCCGACGCGCCCGCGGTCGCTGGCGAGCCCGCACCGCGCGGGTTGCGGGCGGTGCCCGACCTCGACGACGAGCTCGACGGTGACGTGCTCGACGACGACGACGAGGTCGCGGCATGAAACGCCGGCCCGACATGGCGCCGCAACGCTACGACCGCACGGGGTTACTCGCGGTCGATCCCAAAGCGTTTTTCGAGTTGTTTATCGTGCCGTCGTCACGTGCGAACGAGATGATCGGCGAGGTGTGCGTGGTCGACGTGTGCGGACCGCTCGATCAGCACGACATGGGTTGGTCGGATTCGTACGAGGCGATCCGCGGGCGCATGGCCGAGGCGTGTGCCTCGCCCGCTAAGGCGATCGTCATGCGCGTCGACTCACCCGGCGGCGCGTGCGCCGGGTGTTTCGATACCGTGCGTGAGATTCGTGCGATGTGCCTCGCCGCGCGTAAGCCGTTGTACGCGTATTGCGATCACGCGACGAGTGCGGGCTACGCGATCGCCTCGGCGGCCGCGTTCATTATGACGGCCGACACGGGCGTGGTTGGCTCGATCGGCGTGCTCGAGCGGCGGCCCGATTTTACGGCGCAGAACGCGTTGCATGGTGTGCGGATCGATTTCGTCGCGTCGGGCGCGCGTAAAGCATACGGCAACCCCGACTTGCCGATCACCGACGACGAGCTCACCGCCAAACAAGAGATTGTCGACGCGATCGCGGGCGTGTTTTTCGCGCTCGTCGAGGATACCCGCGGGATCCCGACGGCCGAGGTTGCCGCGATGCAAGCGGGTGTGTTTCACGCCGAGGCGAGTCGCTCGGCGCGATTAGTAGACGACGTGGGGTCATTCGAAACGCTGTTAGCTCGGGTCGCGAGCGGAAAGCAGGTATATGCGATGAGTGCCTATGAAAAGGCCCGGGCGGCGCTCGAAGAGGCCGCTAAGGGCGACGACGCCAACGCCGCCGTAGCAAAACGCGCGCTGGCAACCATGGCCGCGGGCATTGGCGGTGACGACGAGGACAAGCCCGACGCGGCCGACGACGGCGAGGAGCCCGACGCCGCCGAGGGCGACGACGACGACGCGGACAAGGACAAAAAGCCCGCGGCCGAGGGTGACGACGTACCCGCCGACGACGACAAACCCGCCAAGCCCAAAGCCGAACCGCCGGCGGCCGCGACCGCGACCGCGAGCTCGGGCAGCGGGCGACCGACGGCCGACGATACGCACTCGGTCGCGATCGCGGCACTCGCCAAGGCGCACACGCTCGAGGCGCAACTTGCCACGCGCGACGCACGCGCCGAGCGCAAGCGGTTGCTTGCCAAGCGCACGGATTTCGGCAAGGAGCTGCGCGCCGAACTTTTGAAGGAAACGACGCCGATCGCGACCGTGCGCAATATGGTCAAGACCTTGCCGCGCGTGCCCGTGCCCGGCGGCGACCTCGCGGCGCGTGCTGGCGCGGCGGGCGGCGCGCCAACGCGCGGGGCGGGCCAAGGCACAACCGATACGCTCGGTAGCGATCCGCGCGCGGATCAAGCGAACGATATGGATGTGCGTATGGGGCTCGTCGAGCAAACGCTCGGCGTGACGCGCACACGCAATTTCCTCCAGTTTGGAGTGATCAACAAACCCGTCGAGGCGGTCGCCGCCGGTAAGGATGCAGCGAAATGACCGCGCTAGCGCAAGCACGTATGTCGCTGATCGAGCGATGGACGCATCACCTATTCACGCTCGCCATTGGCAACAAAGCATGGCGCGGCGGCATGGCATGTATCGACGTGTCGACCGGGTTGTGCGAGCCCGGGCACGTCGAGGCCGATTTGGTCTACATCGGCAAATTCGATGAGGATGTGGATGCGACCGCCGCGCCCAAACCCGTCAACGTCGATCTCGGTGTCGAGATCGAGGTCGTATGGTGGAACAACGACACCGTTGCGCCCGTGCTGGCGAACATGTTGTTGTTAAATTGCTCGATCCTCGACGATCAAACGGTGTCGGCCGATCCAGCCGGGCGATCGGTTGCCGGTCGGGTTTGGGCGGTCGACGCGGTCAAAGGTGTTGCCGTCCAAAAGACGATTTTTGTCCCGACGCCGGTCGCCGTGTTCGACGCTGATAGCGGCGGCGGCGCGGCACGCACGGGCCCGGGTGATCGTGGCCCGAGCACACCGAGCACGGGCGTCGGTGATCGGCCGATTGGCGCGGGCGCGCCGAGCACACCCACCACGCCGAGCGACCGCCCGATCGGCGCGGGCCCGATATCCGGCGACCGCCCGGTTGGCGACCGCGGCCCGAGCACGCCGAGCAAAGGATCGAGGTAACCCATGCCCGCTCTTACACCAAGCTATCTGATGGATTTCGAGTCGCGTATGCAGCGACTCACCGAACAAGAGTATTTGCGCCTCAACAAAAACCTATGGTGGCCCAAGATCACCAAGGTTCGCTCGACGAGCGCAAAGCGTGACGTGCTGACGTGGTTGCTATCGACCGCGACGATTAGGGATCAAGGCAAAGGCGGTAACATCGCATTCGAAGATCTCGTGTCGGCGTTGACCGAGATCGAGGCGGGTTACTCGGGCGATGGTTTGAAACTCCGGCGCGCACAGCTCGAGGATACCGACGGCGACGGGCTCAATCTCGGCTCTGAGTGGAGTGCCCAAATCGGCGCGTACATGGCCTATTGGCCACAAAAGCGCGTCGTCGACGTGCTCAAAAACGGGCACGATATCACTAAGTATCGGGCGTATGACAACATCGCGTATTTCGGCGCGGCACACCCGGTCAACCCGTACAACAACGGGCTCGGCACGTTCAACAACTTGCTCACGGGCGCGCCGGTCGGCGCGTATCCCGGCGCGGTTCCGATTGATGAGTCGGTCGAACTCGACGTTGCGTTGGCGAACCTGTCCAAGATCATGGGCTACATCGCCACGATCAAAATGCCCAACGGTGAGGATCCGCGGTTTTTGCGACCCGCGGCGATCCTTTGTCCGCCGCGTTTGTTTCCGCGTGCGGTGCAACTCACGGGCGCCAAATTCTTCGGCTTGCCGGTGAGCGGCGGCGGCGTGGCGTCCGCCGACGTCGAGGGGATCATCAAAGCACTCGGATACGCGACGCCGATCATGGTCGACGAGCTCGCGGGATTCGAATCAGACACGACGTATTACGTCGCGTGTGAAAACGTGACCGAGTCGCAACTCGGCGCGGTGATCTACACGGTGCGCGAGCCCTACAAGATCAATTACTACGGCACGACCGACCAAGCACAACTCGACCGCGCACAAGAGCTCGAGTGGCATTGTATCGGCCGCAACGTCGTCTCGCCTGGGCACCCGTACTTGTTGTTCAAGTGCAAGGCGGCCTAACGGCCTAACTAGCTAACGCAGTGCTCGATCCGGCGTTATCGGACCCAACGAATCGGGTCGAGCATTGCGGTTTGTCTACGCCGTCACGTCGTCACGGTCACCGGTACACGCCCGCCATGGCCTATCTCACCGTCGATCGCTATAAGCTACTCGCGCTCATACCGGGCGGGTATGTCGACGAGGTCGAGGGCATGGCACCCGGTTTCACCGCGGCGCAACTCGACACGCGATCGGATTGGATCGACGCGCAACTTCGCAAGCGCTATGCGACGCCGTTTTTGCCGCCCGTGCCCGGGATCATAGAACAATGGCTCGCGCTACTCGTGACGCCGGATCTGTTAGTCAAACGCGGCGTCAATCCGACTGACGAGCAATTCGCATACATGGAACGTCGCGCGGCATTCACCGCCGAGGCGATCCAACAAGCGGCGAATTCGGACACTGGTCTGTATGACTTGCCGCTACGTGACGACGCGACGGGTACGGGGATCGCGCACGGCGCGACTGCGAGCTATAGCGAGCAATCCCCGTACGTAGGTGCTGACATACAAGCCGAGGCCGGTCGCAACGAGGATCGCGCACGATGGGGCTCGTCATGAGCGGCCTCGCCGATCTCGATCGCATGATCGCCACGATCCGGGATTTGCCCGGGCTCGGCAAGATCGCCGCACCCGACGTCGCCGACGCGCTCGAAGCCGCCCTGGGGCGCACCATCGCCGCGGGCACGACGCCGGCGGGCGAGCCATGGCGGCCGACGCGCGACGGGCGCACGCCGCTCACCGGCGCGGCAAAGGCCCTCGGCGTCGCCGCCGTCGGCGCGACGGTGTACGTGCGGCTCACCGGGCCCGAGGCGCGTCACCACCTCGGCACCGCCGCCGGCGGCGTCACGCGACAGGTGATCCCGACCCGCGCGCTACCTCCGGCCATGGCCGAGGCGGTGCGCGTCGTGCTTAACCGGCACTTCGTCGAGCTCGTCAACGCGGGCGGTGCGAGCCATGCCTGAGAAGCTCGCGCTCGTGCACTTGTACGACGCCGTCGTCGCGCGTTTCGCAATCGAGGCACCCGACGTCGCGCAACCGTTTGGTTGGCGCGAACCGATGCGCCAGCACACCGGGCGGCGGATCGTATGGGTGCCCGGCAACCCGGCGGGCACAGTCGGCAAAAACGGCCCGGCGCGCAACCCGGGTCGCAACCCTCGACCACTCGCGACGTTTTACGAGCTGTTTCACGTCGTGATCAGCGCGTTTGACTTGACCGCGCCCGAATCCGAGCTCGCGCAATACGTCGCGGTGCGCGCGCTACACGACGCATGGTTTCGCGCGGTGTACCACGCCGCACACGGCACGTTCACGATCGACGACGAAACCTGGAATCTCGATCGTCAAAACGAGCGGCGATTCGGCGCGACGATCGTAGCTACGTGCACGATCCAATCGATGATCGCCGACGTGCCGCTCGAGGGCGTGCCCGCCGACACGACACTCGTCGTCGACGTGTCTTTGTTAGATGTGACTGAACCTCTATCCGTTACAGGGGATACGCCATGACACAACCCGCGGTCATTATCACCGAGCTCGACGGTGCGCTCGGCGTGTTGCCGGCGAGCTCGGGCAAGTTGTATGCATTGATCGGTGTGTCGTCGGCGGGCCCGATCGACACGCCCGCGACGTATGCGCGCGTCAAGGATGTGTCGGCGGCATTTGGCTCGGGCCCGCTCGTCGAGGCCGCGTGTCACTACATCGATCGCTATGGCAAGCCGGTGATCCTCGTGCGCACCGGTAGCTCGACGCCGGGCACGGTCGGCGCGGTCTCGTCGGTCGCGACGGGCACATCGGTCGTGACCGTGGATGCCACGCCGCCGGCGACGCCCGCCGACGATTACGAGCTCATGCTGAAATTCGTCGCCGGCGGCACGGTCGGCACCGCCGGGATCACCTACACAACGAGCACCGACGGCGGGCGCACGCCCGGGCCGGTGACCGCGCTCGGTACCGCGACGTCGATCGCGATCGCGGGCTCGGGCGGCGTGTCGTTTGAGCTCGCCGCGGGCACGGTCGTCGCCGGTGACAAGCATTCGGCGGTCGCGACTGCGCCGCAATGGAACGGCACCGAGCTCAAGTCAGCACTCGACGCGCTCGGCGCGACCGCCGCGTCGTGGGATCTCGTGCACGTGGTCGGAGCGCTCACCGCCTCGACGTTTCAAGACGTCGACGACAAGATCACCGGGCTATTCCCCTCGGGCAAGTATCACGGTTGGGTTGGACATTGCCGCATGCCCAACGCGGGCGAATCCGAGGCGCTTTACCTCGGGGCTATGTCGACCGCGTTTGCGGACAAAGCATCCAAGCACGGCATGTTGTGCGCGGGCGCGTCGAAACTCTCGTCGGCCGTCAACGGTCGCAAGTACCGCCGCCCGAGCTCGTACGTGCTCGCGGCACGCAATGCCGCGGTATCCGAGGAGGTCAATATCGCCGACGTCAACACCGGTGCGCTATCGGCATCGATCCGCGACGTCAACGGCAATCCCGAGGAGCATGACGAGTCGGTTAACCCGGGCCTCGACGACGCGCGGTTTTGTGTTCTGCGAACGATCGATGGCTATCAGGGTGTGTACTGCAATCGGCCGCGATTATTCGCCGCCGCCGGATCAGATTTTCAGCTCATGCCGTATCGACGCGTGATCAACCTCGCACACGCGGCGTTGCGCGTGTACTTCATACGCCGCCTCAATCACCCGATCCTCGTCGACCGCACGACGGGTTTTATACTGGAATCCGAGGCCCTCGAGATCGAGGCGGGCGCGCTCGCGGTCATGCGCGGCGAGCTTTTGGTCAAACCTAAGGCGTCGGATTGTCAATTCTCGCTGGCGCGCAACGACAACGTGTTGTCGAGCAAAACACTCAACGGCGAGGCGCGGATCATCCCGCTGGCCTATCCGGAGTGGATCTATTTGAATGTTGGATACGTCAACCCCGCGCTGCAAGTGACCGCGGTCTAGCGGTCGGGAGGTCACCATGTCTGACGCCTATTTGATCAACGGTAATCAGCACTCTTGGGCCTCGATCATTTGCAAGGCATATGACGAGGTGTGGACGGGTTTCACCGGGATCGCGTACGGCGATAAGCGCGAGCGATCGTATTCCTATGGCATGGGCCGACACCATGCCCCGCGCGGGCGGTCGCACGGCAAGTACACGCCCGAGCCCGTCAAGCTCACGGGTTGGAAAAACTCGGTACAGCTATTCATCGCGGTCCTCGCCGCCAAGGCGGCCGACCAAAAAAGCTACGGCGACGTCGAGTTTCAGATCGTGACGCAATTCGTCGAGCCCGAGGAGTCGTCGATCACGGTCGTGATCGAGCGGTGTGTCGTCGTTGGCATCACCGCCTCTCACGACGAGTCGCCGGACAATCTAAAAGAAGAGCTCGAGATCAGCCCTATGTGGGTGCGCCGCAACGGGTTGGTATTGTTTGACGCGCGGCAAGGCGGGTTGTGAGCATGACGACCAACGGTAACGGCGGCGATATGATGGCTACGGGCATACCGACCGCCGACGACTCAACGGCGCGTAAGCTCGCCGAGGTGCGGGCCAAGCGCGCCGCGATCGACGACGCCCGAGCTCGCGCCGAGGTCGAGCGTGAGACGAGCGACGCCCTCGAGCGCGAGGAGCGGGCACTTGCCGACGCCGAGGCACTCGCGGCGGCCGAGGCACAATACGGGCGGAACAAGATCCGGGCGGTCGAAACGCCACTCGGGTCGATCATCCTGAAACGGTCGGGTAACGCTGCATACCGGCGGTTTATGGATGCGTCCAAAGCAACGACCGACGAGGCGGAACGGCTCGTCAAACCGTGCGTCGTGTATCCGAGCCGCGCCGAATTTGAGCGGATCCTCGACGAGTACCCCGCGCTATGGGTGCGCCTCGCGGGCGCGCTTACGAAACTCGCGGGCCATCGCAACGACGAGCTGCAGGAAAAATAGAAGCGCTACGAGCCGAGGCAAAGCACAAAATCGGAGTCGTCGCCGAGTGTTTGCTTGCAGCGCGGGGTTACCGGTTTAGTGACGACGACGACGACAACGGAAACCTTGCCCGCGCCTATGCGGGCGCGTGCATAGAAGCCGAGGCACTCGCCGAGATCAAGGGGTTGCGTCACGACATAGTGTCACTGATCAAAGCACTGATACCGCGTTGAACTGAACCCATGGCCGAGGCGAAACAAAAGGCGACGTTTGAGCTCGAGCTCGAGGACGATATGTCCAAGTCGGCCGAGTCGGCTGCCGGTGCGCTAGAAAAGCTACGCACACAGATCGACTCCGACTCGCGAGCGCTCGCCGACATGCAAAAAGCGATGCGAAACCTGCAAGGCGGCACGGTCGTCAACGTGGCGCAGTTTCGTAAGCTCAAGGAACAAATCGATCTCAAAAAAGCCTCGATCGCGAGTGCGCAAGGTAGCTTTGTGTCGCTCGGCGGCACGTTTGGCAAAACCGGATCGAGCGGCCGCGGGCTCGAGTCGCGTCTCGCGGCGTTGTCGTCGCAAATGTCGGGCATGCCCGGGCCGATCGGCGGCGCCGTGTCGAGTTTTAGTAAGCTGAGCGCGCTGATCGGCGGCGGTGCCATGACGCTCGGGATCGCGGCGATCGTTGCCGGACTCGCGGCCCTCGTTGTCGGGCTTGGTGTCGCGACGGCTGCGCTCTACAAATACGGCACCGCGCAAGCCGAGGCCGCCCGCGACGAGCTGTTACGGCTCGAGGGCCTCACGAAAATGCGCATGCTGTTTTCGCAAGTGCCGGGCAACGCCAAGCAAATGCAGTCGGCGATCGATCAAGTATCGGCGTCGAGCGCACTCGGCCGCGACAAGATCGCGAAATACTCAGAGTCGCTGTATCGCATGGGGCTACGCGGGCAAAACCTCACCGACGCGCTCGGTGGTGTGGCGATCAAGGCGTCGGTGCAAGGCGACGAGGCCGCGTCGGCATGGTCGGGTTGGGCGGCGTCGGTCGCACTCGCCGGCGGGTCGGTCAAGAAACTCGCCGACCGCGTGCGCAACGACCTCGGTGGCATCGCCGACAAACAACTCAATTCGTCGGCGGTGCAAGCCGAGAAACTCAAGGAATCGTACGGGTTACTGTTCGCCGATCTCGGCATGGAAAAGTTTTTGGCGGCATGGCGCTCGGTCAACGAGCTCATGTCGCAAAACACCGCGAGCGGGCGCGCTCTAAAACAGCTCGTCGAGCACATTTTGCAACCGCTGATCGACACGTCGACGACCGCCGCGCCGATCATGAAGCGGTTTTTTCAGGGGATCATCCTCGGTGCGCTCAACGTCGAAATCGCGATCCTCGACTTGCGCCTATGGTTCAAACGCACGTTCGGCGACGTCAAGTTGTTCGCCGGGATCGACACCATGAATATCGGGCTCAAGCTCGGCAAAGCGACGCTATACACTGTCGTCGGCGTGCTCGGGTTGATGGCCGTGAGCATGGGAGCGATGGTCGCGGCGGGCTATCTGATGGCCAAGCCGTTCATTGATCTTGGGATCGTTGTGTTTGATTTCGCGCGCGCGTTTTTGGCGTACGAGTGGGCCGAGCTCGGGATCGCGATCATTGACGGGATCGTGAAGCCGCTCAAGGCGGGCTACGCGGTCATTGGTGAGGCGGTGAGCGAACTCGCCGACGCCGCGCTCGCGTCGTTCAAGTCGGTGCTTGGGATCACGTCACCTAGCAAAGCGTTTGCGCGGGCCGGCGTTGAGATCCCGCGGGGCGTCGCCGCCGGCGTCGAGTCGGCCGCGCCCGAGGCCGAGGCCGCCACCAAGGCGATGGCGCCGACGCCCAAGCTCGCACCCGCCGCGGGCACGCGCGCACCCGCACCGAGCCCGACGGGCGCGGCCGCGGGCACCCGCGCGGTGACGGTGTCGATCGGTGAGGTGCACGTGCACGCCTCGACCAACGAGCCCCGCGCGATGGCCCTCGATTTCAAGCGCGAGCTCGAGTCGATCCTGCAGTCGGTCGCCGCGCAACTCGGCGCACCCGAGCCCGAGGGCGCGACATGACGCAATGGAATCCGCTTGCCGAGTCCGTCGACCGGTTTCTGATCGGCGGTCGGCTCACGCCCGGGCTCGGCGAGCTCGTCGCGCCCGACTCGCCGCGCAATTGGGAGGAACGCGTCGGCCCCGGGTTTAGCGGTGCGGTCGTCGTGTTTCGCGGCGTGAAACCGTCGCACTTCGGGATCAAATTCACGTTGCTCACCGAGCAGGATTGGGCCGACTGGAATGCGTTTGCGCCGATCGTTGCGAAACCGCCGTTTGCCAAGCGGCCGCGTGCGCTCGATATCGTGCACCCGCTACTTAAGCAAATCGGGATCACGGCGATCGTCGTCGAAAACGTGCTCGCGCCCCAACCGTCGGGTGACACCGGTGAGTGGATCGTCGAGCTCAAGGTGATCGAGTACCGCCGGCTTAAACATAGCGGCGTGTCTAAGGCCGAGGGCAGCCAAGCCCAACCCGAGGATCCCGTCGAGCTCGAGATAGAGGCGCGGCGGCAAGAAGCTAAACAGAAAAACGACGAGCTCGCGGCACCATGACCGACGACGCGGCCGCTACATGCAACGGGCACCGACTCATCGCGCTACGTGTGGATGTGGCGAACGTCGGGCCATGGATCGCGGATCTGGACTTCGAATCCGACCCGACGGTATCGGGCCACGTCGAGATCCGCGTCGGTCGATCACTTACGCTGGTCGGCACGGTCACATCAGTCATGACTGGCGTGCACCTCGAGCAGCGCAAGTGCCGGGTGATCGCGGGTGCGGGCGGTTGGGCACGCGGCGTAACGCGCAAGTCGTATCACAACGACGCCGGCGTCAAGGCACGGCTCGTCGCCGAGGATCTCGCGCGTGAGGTGGGCGAAACGCTCGGCGAATTCATGCCCGCCGCCGACCGGATCGGCGTCGACTACGTGCGTCAAGCGGGCCCGGCATCGCGCGTGCTCGAACACGTGATCGGCGACGGTGTGCCATGGTGGATCGACTACGCGGGCCGCACGTGCGTCGGGCCGCGACCGGCGGCGGGCCCGATCGACGGGTATGACGTGCTTGCGTACGACCCGCGCCAGCGCTCGTTGACGATTGCGGTCGACGAGCCCGGTCGCGTGCGTATCGGCACGGTGATCGCACAACCGCCGCTCGCGTCGCCGCAAACGATCCGCGAGTACGAGCTGCATATCGACGCCAAGGCGTCACGCGTCGTCGCATGGTGCGGCGGCGGCGGCCCCGACCGCGGTCGGCTCGCCGGGCTTTTGAGCGCGATCGCTCGTCGCGCGACCGACGGTGATCTGTGGGGCAAGTATCGCTACCGCGTCGTCGCCATGCGCGACGACGGGCGGGTCGACTTGCAAGCGGTGCGCGCGGGCGCGGGCTTGCCCGACCTCCGACCGGTTCAAGTGTGGCCCGGCGTCGCGGGTGCGGCCGCCGAGCTCGCGCCGGGTGCCGAGGTGCTCGTCGAGTTTATCGAGGGTGACCCGACCATGCCGATCGTCACGCACTTTGCTGGCGTCGCCGGCCCGGGATTCGTGCCGGTGTCGCTGGCGTTTTGTGGGTCGGAGCAACGTGCCGCCCGTCAAGGTGACCTCGTGCAATCCGGCGGTGCCGGGTGCACGTGCGTGCTTACGCCGCTCGCGCCCGTGCCCGGGCCACTCACCCCGGGCACACCCTACTTGATCTCGTTTTCCTCGAGCCCGGCCGACGTCGGGCCGCTCGCCAAGCCGTTGTTTGGCGCGATCTCGAGCGGGTCGCCTTGGGTAAAACTATGACGATCGCGACCGTCGGCGTGTTGTCGTTTGCGGATATCGTGCCGCTGTTGCTCACGTTCAAGGCAGGGATCGACGCCTCGACCGGTATTGCCATACCCGAGATCTCGGCCAAGATCGCCGGGCTCAACGGGATCCTTGGTGCGCTCACCGTCGCGCCGCCCGACCTCGCGGGCACGTTCGACGCGGCGATCCAAACCGTCACGCAACTGCAAGCCGCGATCGGCGGCCCGACGGTCACGCTCGAAATCGGCGCGATCACCGCGCAACTCGCCGAGCTATCCGCCCAATTAGGCACGCTCACCGCGGCCGCGGATCTCACGATCCCGGCGGGCTCTTTGGCGGTGTACGTATACGACGGGCCCTCGGGCTCGCTCGGCGCCGAGCTACAGGCCGCGGTCAACGCGTCACTGCCCGGTGCGCCTGGGCACGCCAACGCGTTGATCCTCGTGACGACGTCACCCGCCGATTGGGCGGCCGCCGACGAGGTGTTTTTATGACGTTGCTAAGCAATACGATCGTCGACGCCGCGGTCATGGCTGATCTCGCGACGCTAGCCCGCGAGGTCGAGCCGACACTCGCGCCGCTCGGGTTTGGCACTGAACTATCGTGCGTGACCGACGTCACGCCGGATTGGGCCGAAACGGATCCCAACTCGCCCGAGGGGATCGTCGAGGCGACGATCCGACGCTGGACTACGCCGCGCGGTGCGCTGATCGACGATCCGAATTACGGCTATGACTTACGGGCGTATTGCAACCGAGGCGTGTCGTCGGCGGAACTACGCACGCTCGCACTCGCGCTCGAGGCCGAGGCGAGCAAGGACGATCGTGTGGATGCGATCGACGTGACACTCACGACGACGCGCACGGCGCGCATGCTCGATACGCTCGCGCTCGCAGCGATGATCACGCCCGCCGACGCTACGCTCGTACCATTCACGTTTACGTTTTCCGTCACCAACGCGGGCGTGTTGCTCGAGACGATCGCGATCGTTGGCGGCGGCGCGGGCGGCGGCGACGCCACCGAGGCGGGCTAAACACATGCCGATTTTCACGCTCGCCGAGCTCGTCAAACCCGTCACCCGGCAAGAGGTGCAAGCATCGATTTATAGTGCGCTCGCGATCGTCGGCGTGAACACGACGTCATGGAAACCGGGCGCACCCGAGCGTGCGATCGTCGTTGGCGTGTCGGTCGTGCTCGCGGGGTTTTCGCAGCTAATGGCGTTGACGACCGCGTCGGGTTTCCTCGAGCTCGCCGAAAAAGAGTGGCTTACGATCGTCGCGCACTATGTGTACGGCGTGGATCGGATCGATGCGACGTTTGCTACTGGGTTTGTCGACGTCACCAACACCGCCGGCGGCGAGTACACACTTGATCCCGAGGATCTCGTGTTCCTAAACCCGACGACCGGGCGCACGTATCGCAATCTCGAGGCGGTCACGATCCCGCCGGGCCCGGCGACCGTCGTCACCGTTGCGATCATCGCCACCGAGGCGGGCTCGGCGAGCACGTCGAGCGCGGGCGAGATCACCGAGCTTACGACGACGTTGTTAGGCGTGACATGTACCAACCCCGCGGCGGTCGTCGGGCGCGACGCGGAAACCGATCCCGCGTTGCGTGCGAGGTGTTCCGAAAAACTCGGCGCGTTGAGCCCGTTTGGTCCTTGGGACGCATACGCCTCGGCGGTGCGCAACGCGACGCGGCCCGACGGCACGTCACTCGGGATCAACCGGTTTCGCATGGTCAAGGATGGTTACGGCAACGTTGTTACATACGTCGCGACGCCGTCGGGCGAGGTGCCCGGTGACGTCGACGACCCGGCGACCGACCTCGGGATCGCCAACGAGGCGATCCAACGCTACGCGGCGCCGCTCGCCGTGACCGCATGGCTCGAGTCGGCCGACGCGTTGCCCGTGCCGATCACATACGAGGTTTGGATTTACAACACGATCGGCCGCACCGAGGCTGAGATCATCGCTGCTATCAATGCGCGGTTGACGCCTTTCATGTCGTCACAACCGATCGCCGGTAACAAGACCGATCCCGAGGCGCCGAGCGGCGGCAAGGTGTATCTAGAAACGATCCGATCAACGATCGTGTCGGCGTTTCCGGCCCATATATTCCGCGTGACGGTGTCGGCGCCGCCGGGCGACGTCGACGTCGGGCCGACGCAAGTGCCGACGCTATCGGGCGCACCGCTGGCCATCGCAATACACCAAGTGCCGCCGCCCGAGGGATTTGCGCCATGACCGACCCGCCCGTCGACCCGCCGCCGCCCGACGCTAACGACCGCCCGACGCCGACCGCGCCGGTCACACCGCGGCGTGACGACCCGCTCGAGGCCGCCGTGCGCGCGCATGAGCGCACCATGTTTATATGGTGCGCGGCGCTGCTAATCGCCGCGGTGCTCGTCGTGCTTGGCGCGCTGCTATTGGGGCGGCTGTAATGCTCGAGACCTATCGCGATGAGATCCGCCGGCGTAGCCCGCCGTGGTTGCAGCGCGGCACCGCCGAGGCGTTTCTATACGTGCTCGGCTTGCACGTCGACATTTTCGGCGACGCGCTCGTCGCCGGGATCAAGCACCGGTTTCCGGGTTTGTACAGTTTCGAGTCGCTCGGGTTGCTCGGGCGCGAGCGGCGGATCAGTCGAGGTCGCACCGAGCCCGACGCGAGTTACGCGGTGCGACTATGCCGATGGTTTACCGACCATCGGTTGCGCGGCGGGCCTTACGCGCTCCTCGCGCAACTGCACGCGCACTTCGCGCCCGCGAACTTTCCGATCGAGCTCGTGTATTACTCGGGCCGGCGTTTCAGTATGGCACCCGACGGCACGGTTACGCGTGACGACGTCATATGGTCGCCCGACGCCAACGCCGCCAAGTGGGCCCGATGGTGGTTGTTCTATCACACCGACCAATGGTCGACGACGCCGAGTGACGCCGAGATCGAGGATATCCGCCTCGTGCCGCGCCAGTGGAACGCGGCGCACCCGCTCGGCTGGGTGGTGCTTATGCACGCCGGCGTCGAGCTTTGGAATTGGCCGTTAGGCCACACGTGGAATGAATCCGGCACTTGGAACACGACCGTACCGCCGTTGTATATCGAGGTCGATCCGTCATGAGCAAAGATCTAGTCGACGTCGACGATTTCACCTCGCCGATCCACGTGCCCGAGGGCACCGACTCGCGTGACGACGCCGCCGGTGACGTCGAGCTCGTCGCGCAACGCCTCGCCAACCGCACGCGGCATCTCAAAAACAAGGTCGACCCGCTCGACACCGACGCAGCGCGTAAGTCGCAGCAAAACACGTTCACGAAATCGCAAATTATCAACACTGAGTTGGCGTGGTCTGACGATCCGCTCGTCACAACGACGGCCAAGCCCGGCGACGACCCGACCGATATTTCGCCCGCGCCGGCGGGATCCAACCGATGGAAACTCGTGCTGGCATGCCCGACACAAGGCGCCGCATGGGCGGGCATTTTCGTCGGTCAAAGCCCGTATGGTGCCGTGCTGGCGAATAACGCGCGTTGGCATGTCGGCACGCAAAAATGGCGACAACTCGACAACGCTTACCCGAGCACCGCGATGGTCGGTCGGTCGGGCCAGTATGCAGTGAGCTATGTTCCGGCGGGCACAACGACTGCATGGGCCGATTGGCCCCTCGCCGGCGGCGGCGATTTCATCGCGGGCGGCAACGTCGGCGCCGCGCTCGATTTTTTGTATGTGCCCTCGAAACCTCGGGCCGATTGGACGGTGCCACTCGCGAGCGCGTCGGGCGAAACGTTTTTGCAAGCCGACGGCTCGTATAAGGTCGGGCCCGACGGTGCGGCCTGGCCGTTGAAAATCCCGGGCGGCGTGACTATTGGTTTCGTGCGAGCGGTGGTGGATCAAGCGAGCACGGCGCAAAGTTTCTTGTCACTCGTGCGCCGCAACAAAGGCGACATTGTGTTCGGCGTGTTCCCGACGGCCGATCCCGTCGCATCGGCCAACGGTGCCGCAACGGTCGGTTTGCAAGGCATTCAGCTGGCTACCGACGGGCACGTGATCGACGGTAATCAAGAATACTCGGTCATGTGGAAACGCGGGCACGCCGACGACAAGATCGGTCGTATCTGTGTGTTCAGTTGGGCCGACCCGGGCCCGCGCAACCTAGGGTGACGGTGACACTATGAGTTTCCTCGACGGGTTGTTTGAGTCATCCACCGAGCTCACGGTCGCGGCGGTCGAGCTCGACGCTGACGCGACGATCGAGCCCGGCGGGTTGTATCGCGTGCTCGGCAACACGGCGACCGATATCGACTTGACGCTAGCAGCGCACCCGATCGCCGAGGTCGCGAGCAAGCGGATCGCGATCAAGGTGATCGACGCCGTGCCCGAGTCGACCGTTTACGTCGCGGTGATCGTGCCGGCGGGCATGCTGATCGAGTCAGACGACGGCGAACTCGGGACACTCGCCGAGTGCTTACAAGATCCCGGCACCTATCGCGAGTGGTTGTGTGACGCGGCGGGCACATGGTGGCTCGTCGCGGGTGCGGCGAGCACCGGCGGCGGTAGTGAGCCCGAGCCCGTGCCGGCCCTCGTGATCAAGGATGACGGTGTGCCGGTTGGCTCGCGGCCCGCGCTCAATTTTCAGGATGCGCAGAACACGACGACCGTTATCACCGACGATGCCGAGTCGGGATCGATCACGGTCGCGGTCAACGCCAAGGTTGCGATCGCCAAGGCGGGCGTTGCCGTCGGTGCGCGGTCGCGGTTGAATTTGCTCGAGGGTGCCAACGTGACGATCACCGCGGCCGACGACGCGGCGGGTGACGAGGTCGACGTGACGATCGCGGCGAGTGCACCGCCGGCGACGGGTGATGCGGTCGCGGGGTTTACTTGGGCGGCGGGCGCGGCGTCGATCAATGTCGCGACCGCACGAGTGTTCGCGGCGACCAATGCGCTAGCAGCCAACTCGGTGCTCACGTTGACGGGCGGCGTGGATGGCAGCAATGGCGTGATCGCGGTCAAGCACGACGGCACGACGACCGTATACACGCTCGGATTCACCGTCGCGGGGCGTACGATCCGACGTGATCTCAACGTGCCCGATACCAACCCACTCGCGCTCGCGAACGCCGAGACTGAATATCACTACTTGTTTTACACGCTGGCCGGCGTTGCGTACTGCCGGATTTTCAAAGCGTACTTGCAATGATTCAACCGCCCCGATCGCCGCAACTCATGCAGCTAGTCGCGACGCTGCCGCGTGCACTGTGGAGTGTCGAGCGCCTTAGCCTTGGCTATCGTGGGCCGGCCGTCAAAGTGCGGCGCGCTGACGCTGTGGAACAGGACTGCTATTCGCAAGCCGACATCAAAGCATTCTGCACGACGCAGAACGGACACTGCGCCGTGCTTTACGACCAGTCCGGCAACGGGTACCACGCCTCGTTTTACAGTGGCGCCGCTGACTATCCGAAGGTGTACGACGGCGCGACGCAGCAGCTGCTGAAGTTTGGTCGCACTCCGCTGCTAAACTTCACAACGACAAACAAGCTGTATGTGAATAGCGGACTGGGATTCCCGACTGGCTCGCCAGCGCTCACGAGTTTTCAGCTGACTGGCGCGATCGATGAAGCCGGTCACGGCTTTGCGTTCGGCGCTGGCAACACTTCAAATCAGCAGTGGACAAGCTCGTCATACAACGCTGGGCCGCCGCGATTGTATATTAGTTTTGGTGGCCCGTTCCTTCGGCTAACAAGCGTGGTCGCGCAAGCAACCGTGCCGAGTGCTGCGGTGTTTCTCAAGGCAGCCGGCGCGACCATGCTGCAAACCCGCGGGCGACAGAACAAACAAGAGCTAGTGATTCACTCGAGCGGCGACGGCCCCCAACAGCTGGCCGGTGGCGCGCACATGATCAACGCGCATCAGACGGGATTTTCCGTAGGCTCGTGCACGCTCGCGGCGATGGGTCACTGGAATGCGTTGCTTGCCGGCCAGGACCTCGACGGGCTCGAGCAGGTGCTCGAACGCATGCGGATTCAGTGACCCATGACCGCGCGCGCGCATATGCAATGCCGAGGGATCCGAATCGAGATCGACGACGTCGGTATGATCGTCGAGCGTGACGGTATCGCTTACAGCGTCGTGTGGGTTTCGGCGACGCCCGCCATGCCTGTTGCGCCCGCGCCCGCGCCGCCCGCGCCCATACCCGCCGCAGAGTGCACGTGCCTCGTCGGGTTTCCGTATCCGTTGCCGTGCCCTGTACACCCGCGGCCGCGGTGACGGGCGTTGGCGGCGGCGGCGAGGTCGCACCGGCGGCGCGCACGCCCTGACATGCTGCGAGCCCGGTATCCGAGCCCGCGTGCCCTCGACGCCGCCGGGCCCGAGTGTTACCAAAAGCGATCGCCCGTGCAATCCCGGCAAATCGAACCGCTCAACGAACCGCGCTGACCGCGCGCACCGTGCTCACCCCCGTAAGTATTACGGTTTGTTTATCCACGGCGGCAACCATCCCAGTATTTTGAGGTCGCGGGTCGCGGTAATCGCGAGCCCGTGTTATATCTCGTTGGCGCGATAAACCTAGCTAGTAACCACTAGGTTTTTACTGCTACCCCGCGCAGTAGGAATAACACGCACCCATGACAAACCGTGACGGATCGCGACTCCGCCTCGTACCGCAAAACGCACCGCTCGACCCGCTCGGCGCACCGCCGCCCGCGGGTGAGCCCGCTAAGGCGCCTAGCAAGCCCGGCAAGCGACGACGCCGGCACGGTGACCCGAGGCACCGCGGCGTGAAGCTGATCCCGCCGTCGGGCCCGAAACAACCCTATTGGCGAGCTCGGTACGAGGATCCGGATCGGCCGCCCGTGCGCGACGCCGCCGGCAATTGGGTGCCCGCGGTCACCTACGAGCGACTACCCGCCAAGGTGCAACCCGGCACGATTGAAACCCGCCGCGATTGGGCGATCGATAAACACAAGTCACTCGAGGCCCGTCGCGCCGAGCTCGCCGCGGGCGCGACGCCGCGCTACTCGGGCGACGACTTGATCGCCGACGTGTTCGCGCTGTATTTCGCCGGGTGGGGTAAGCAAAACCGCCCGCGCACCCAAACGGAATACCGCACCGCGTGTGATCTGTTTCTCGCATGGTGTGCGACGCCCGGGCTCGCGATCGAGCGGGTGCGGCAACTCACCAAGGGTGTATTGCGGGCATGGGCGGGCTCGCGTGTTGCCGCCGAGCTCGACCCGGCGTGCGGCCGCACCGGCCCGAGGGCACATGCGACGGTCAACCGCGAGCTGCGCGGTTTGTCGGCGGTGCTCGGCGAGCTACGCACCCAGGAAAAGATCCACTTGACCCGCGACGATATCGCCGACGGGCTCGCGCAACTCGACGAGGATCACGTCAAGCGCGGTTTCTCGCGGGTCGCCGAGCTACGCGCCATCCTCGCCGCGTGCGTGCGGTACGACGCCGCACCGCCGCGCCAGCGCACCCGAGGCGGGCGGATCAGCCAGTGCGACGGGCGCATGCTGGCGATCGTGCTTTTTTTCTTGCTCACCGGGCTACGCCCCGACGAGGCGATTTGGATCGAGTGGCGCGATATCGGGCTCGACGACGACGGCAACGTGTTGATCACGGTGCGCGCCGAGGTCAGTAAAACCGGCGTCGAGCGTGTGATCGACACCGGTCACTCGCCGCTGCTAGCGCACCTCGTGTCAGCATACGCGGGCCGCACGGGCACGATTTTGCAAGCGAGCATTAAGTCGTTGCTCGTCGCCCGGCACCGCGTGATCGCCGAATTCGGTGCGCCCGAATTCGATTACAAAAAACTTCGGTGCACGTGCGGCACGTATCTCACGTGTGCGCCGGCGATCTGGGGCGACGCCGCGCCGTACATGTCCGCGCGGCAACTCGGGCACTCGGTCACGATCGCACAAAAACACTACGTCGGCGTCGTGCAACGGATATCGCACGAGGCGCGCACGACCGAGGCCGCGATGCAGCTATCTCTCGGGCAGTCGGCCGACGGCACATGGCCCGCGATCGACCTCGCGACGTGCCCGCGGTTTTGACCGGTCACCAAACGTCGTCATGCCAGATCACACCCGCCAACGTGTGCACGAGGCGCACGTCGGCGTCGGTGAGTGACGCGAATTCCGCGCCCGCTCGACGCACGACAAAAAACGTGCCGAGGATCCCGCGGTTGAATGCAAGGCCGAGGCGTTGCCCGTTGTCGTTGCACACGACGAGCAAGTCGGGAAAGTCGATCTGTAAGTGCACGGTTTCGAGGTGCCCGCCGACGATCGCATGCATCGCGCCGAGCTCGTTGGGCACGTCACGCTCGACGCCGGGTTTGCCGGGCTCGTATACCAACACGCGGATCGGTTTGGGCGGGCGGGTCGGGCGGGTCATGGGCCGCGAGGCTACACCGCACTACGCTAGCCGGCGAGCACGTGTCTCGCGTTTATAACGCGCGTTATTCGCAAACCGTGCGGCGCGCTGCGTGGGCGTCATACGTTGGTAGTACGAGCGTTCCCGAGCGCGTTTGCGCTTGGCCAAATAACGTTCGATCCAGCGCACCGAGCTCATGTGCCCGTACCCATGATTCGCGCGAGGTCACTCGCGCGCACCCGCCGCACGCCGCGCCCGTGCCCGACCCGCACGACGCGTAGCTCGCGGCGGGCGATCATCCGTTCCAGCGTACGCACGCACACGGCGAGGCGGTCGGCGGCCTCGGCCAGTGACACGAGGCGGTCGAGCTCGGGCTCGGGGGGCTCGGGCATGCCCGGGCCTCGTCGGCGACCGCGGGTCATGGCCCGGGCCTCGTCGGCCCGTCGCGCGGGTCGCGTGCCCACCAAAACTCAAGCGGCTGCACCTCGGTCGGCGCGACGAGGCACCATGTCACCGCGTCGTGCCGCACGATCACCGCGCCCGCCGAGCTGACGTCGTCGATCTCGCCCGGGCGGCCGCACTTGACGCACCGCACGCGGTAGCCGATGTGCTCGACGGTGATCGGCGTGTGACTCGGTGTCGAGGTCACGACTGCACCTCGACCGACTCGGCGCCGACTAGCAACACGGTGTCGCCGGCGGTCGTTTGGAAAATGATCGAACCACACACGAGTGTGTCGTCGCCGCTGTATCGACCGTTTCGAGTTTCAACCCGCGGGCGTGCAGCGCGGCCGATAGTGCGTGTATGGCCCGGCGGATCACCTCGAGCTGCTCGATCGGATCGTTGGGATCCGGCGGCACACCGGGCCCGAGGCGCGTCACGACGCACCCGACTCGGGCGTTGATGCTCGAGGCTCGGGCGGCCGCGGGGCTTGGCACACGCTAAACAGCCATAGCGCGCACACGAGCACGACGAGCGAGGTTGCCGACCAAATGAGATTTTGGCGGGCGTGCGCGAAACCACGCTCGACCTCGATCGGCCTCGGGTACACGGGGTAAAGCGTTGGCATCACAGCGACATGGTGCCCGCGGCCGACGCACGAAAACCGCGTGAGCTCGACCGGCAAGCGATCGCCGCATACCGGGCAGATTTGTTCCCCCTTGGCGAGCGGGCGCGGCGGGTCGGTCACGCCCGCACCCGCCGCCCGGTCGAGGGGCCACACTGCACGCGTCCGCACGTCGCTTTACCGTCGAGGGCACGGTCACCGCACGCGCACCATCCACGCGGGTCACCGTCACCCGGATCGGCCGCGCCCCTCGACCGCAACGCGGCCTCGGCCTCGGCGAGCACGCGGTCGAGCCTCGGCGTCGTGCTGGCCCGGGTTTGTGCGACCTCGTGCACCATCCACCGATCGGCGTCGGCGAGCGCGTCGAGGTACGCCGAGCTCGCGGTCGCGACGGTTTGCCCGAGGCGGTACGCGCTGAATATTTTACGGCGGATCCCGCGCGGCAGTCGGTACCAATGATCGCGGCAGCCCCATAGGTGCGCGGGCACCATATCAATGCACCCGGGCCACGGGCACCGGTGATCGGGCACGGGCGCGGTCATGGCAGATCCTCTTTTTCGGCGAGCCATGCCGTGATCACGAGCGTGCCGGTTTGGTCGTCGGCGTACACATCCGAGTCGTCGTGTATTTGGGATTTAGGGATCCACAGCTCGCTACGCCGGCCCGGGATCCGACACAACACCGCGTGCTCGGTTTCGCCGACCGAGCTCACGTCGCGGATCCGCACGGGCTCGTCGTCGACGTCGCCGTCGGTGTGTCGAAACCCCTCGTCGCGATACCCGCGGGTCATGGTTCCGACCCGGCAACGTGCAGGTTTTTACGTTTGCGCTCAACCTCGAGCGCAGCCGCACACCAAGGGCAAAAAAGAATTGTTAAGCCGCACATGTGCCATCGATACGCATTCGGAAACGCTCGAGCCTTGAACGCTTTCAACCATTGCGTCGCATTCGGGCAACACTCGTGCCTTGGTCGCGTCGTCGTCATAACTCACCTCGGATCCGTTCTATCAACCCCGTGTAACGTTTGAGCGGCTTTGCGTCCGACAACGCGCGCCGCAATCCTTTGTCGTCACCGATCAGCACGACGCCTTTTTTCGCGCGCGTGATCGCCGTGTAGATCAGTTGCCGCGACAAAATGTATGAGTGCGTCGAGTGACACACGACGACGACCCACGGAAATTCTGAACCTTGAGCGCGGTGAATGGTCAACGCGTACGCGAGGTGCAGCGCGTTGGCTTGCTCGAGCGTGTACAAGATCGATTCGCGGCCAAAAAAGTTCACGAGCACTTTGCCGCCGAGAATGTCGCCGACCTCGCCGACCTCGCCGTTGAACACGCCGAGGTCGTAATTGTTTTTGGTCTGAATCACGCGGTCGCCGGCGCGCAACTCGGCACGGTCGTCGTCGCCGTCGCGGCCGCGTTGGATAAATGGCGCGTCGGCCGCGCGCGGGTTGAGCTGTGCCTGTAGCACCCGGTTCGCCGCAAGGATCCCGGCGACGCCCGGTCGTTGTGGGATCAGGGTTTGCACCTCGTCGCCGATGAATTCGGGGATGTGCTCGCACACCATGTGCCGCACTTGCGTAAGCACGTCGTCGGCGCGCTCGCACTCGATCCACAAAAAATCTTTGCGCGGCGTGAGGTCGGGCATGTCGCCGGCGAGCACGCGCGGCGCGTTGGCACACACCCACGATTCCAGCGCGGCGCGGTGTAACGTCGTAAGCCGCGCCGTCGGCACGATACCCGCGTCGACGAGGTCACCGAATACCCGCCCGGGCCCGACGGGCGGCAACTGATCGGCGTCGCCGATCAAGATCAACCGCGTGCGCTCGGGATTGATCGCCTCGAGCAAGCGCGCCGCGAGCTCGACGTCGATCATGGAAGATTCGTCAATCACGACGACGTCGGTGTCGAGCGGGTTGTCGGTGTTGCGTTGCCAGCCAAGCCGCGGTGAGAACTCGAGCAAACGGTGCATCGTGCGCGCCGGCCGCCCGGTCGTTTCGTTGACGCGCTTGGCGGCTTTGCCCGTCGGCGCGGCGAGCTCGTACCGCTCGCCGCGGTCGTCGAGGATATCGAGCGCGTACCGTAGACACGTCGACTTGCCGGTGCCCGGCCCGCCGGTGACGATCCCGATCGGTGCGGTGCACGTGAGCTCGACCGCGCGGTGTTGCGACGGGTCGAGCGTGATCGCTGCGGCGGGGGCGTTCACAGACCCTCCGAGAACGACCGTTCAATGCGCAGAGTGATCCCCGCGTCGTCGACAAATGCGCAAAGCTTGATCCGCCCGAGGTAGCCCGAGCGACCGGCGGCGTGTGCGGCGGGCGCTTCGCGTTCCGCCTCGTCAAGCCAACGATCAAGCGCGCGATGCGCGTCCCCGCGAACTATCGGGCCCCATGGTTTGTCACACAGGGGGCAATCGCCGTCGTCGCCGCGTTGACTGTGACAGACAGGGCAACCGGTAAAAGTCATAGTTCCTCGCGCTCGCGTCGCTCGACGTTGATCGACCAAAGCCTCTCGCCGTCGTCGTCATATCCGGCGATCGCGGCCTCGAACTTGAGCGTGTGCCATATGCCATCGTCCCATTTCACCGGCACGGCACCGCACCGGTCGAGCCATTGATCGAGCGCCTCGTGCGCGACGCTACGCGCGCGACCGCCGACGGGCGCGCCGTAATGCGTGTTCGCCGGGCCCGCGACGCCGACGAAACCCGGCGGTGGCAATTGGATTGGTCGATCACCCTCGTCTGTCATGCTCACCCTTTTGCTTGGCGGCGTCGTGCCGCGAGATCGATTACGTTTGCGTCGCGCGTGCGCGCGATCATGTCCGACAAGCGCACCGCGCAAGTGTCCTCGGCCTCGTCGAGCCGCCGCGGGTAATACCGGGCCGAGCGCGCCGCGATCCGGCCGCTCGCCACGGTCGAGCGGATCCCGTCGGCGACGAGCTTGGGTGCGACGTCGAGCAACTTTGCTGCGCGCCGTTGCACCTCGGCGCCCCAAAGGAAACAATCGCCCGCGCCGGCGGCTTCTTCGAGCACGTGCTCGACGCCGGCGGCGATGCGTGCCGGCGACTCGTGCGGGATCCCGGCGCGCTTGGCGACTTGATCAGCGCGCACGAAACCAAACCCGTACACGTGTTGCGATAGTTCATAGGGATTGGCGTGTACGCGATCGACGATCTCACTCAATGGCACGGGTTGGAAACGCGCCACGCGCCACGCGTCGACCTCCCGACAACGGGCGATCTGACTGTCGGTCAAGCCCCAACCGCGCAAACGGATCATGTAGTCACGTTCGGCCCGGTGCTCGCGGTAGGCGGCAACTATCGCGTCGAGGCGGTCTGCGGTGATTCCCTTGACCTCGGCGAGTTCGTGTGGCCGTTGCTCGATCACGTCCCACAACCCGACGCCAAAGCGGTCAACGAGGGCTTGCGCGCGACCGGGCCCGATGTTGGGCAACGTCGACGAAAGCCACGCGATGATCCCATCGGTCGTATCGGCCCGCGCGACGGTGCACGCTCGAACCTTGAGCTGCAGCCCGAAACGCTCGTGCTCGTTCCATACGCCCTCGAGTTCGACGGTGTCACCGACGCGGGCCAGTAGCTTGCCTGTGAATGCAACGGGGCCCTCGGGCCCGCGCAGCACACCAAAGCCCCAACCGTCGTTGATCGCGCGCCAACGCGTGATCTCGCCTTTGACCGTGACGACCTCTTGTTTGACTGCAGGCATGTGTCACCTCGCACGACGCGCGGACGATCCGATCCACCCACCACGACACAACAGGGGCCCCTATGGGGCCCGACCTCGCCGCCGAGATCCGCGGGGCAATACCCGCTCGCGTGGCTTGGTGATCAGCTGGCTAGGAGGATCCGCGTCGGGCCGCGGGCACTCGGTCGGCGAGGTCAGACATTTATGGTGTGGGTTGATCGGCCTCGATCATCGCGGCCCGTACCGCCGCGTCTTTTGCCTCGAGCAATTTTCGCAACGCGACGGTGCGCTCGGCGCATCGTGGTAGCGCGGTCACTTCCACTGCGAGCACGGCAAACCAACACGACACATCGGCGAGCTTGGGCGGTAGATGCCCAAAAGCAAACCAGCGCATGATCGGCTCGAATGGAACCAACGCCGTCACCGCCTCGG
>Ga0190274_10000154_pt1 | contig 46459 bp, 69 predicted proteins | sample Popmic531T_FD_133002 | JGI IMG/M metagenome (GOLD analysis project Ga0190274, IMG submission 133002) | Populus adjacent soil microbial communities from riparian zone of Yellowstone River, Montana, USA - 531 T | ecosystem: Environmental > Terrestrial > Soil > Riparian zone | place: USA: Montana... | reverse complement strand
GCTGCGATGAGCCGTACGCCACCCGCAGCCCCCGAGATGTGCCATCACGACGGGTACAGCCACAGCAAGCTCGTGCCTTGCCCGAGAGAGAGGACTGCAGCGCCGGAGCTGCCGGAGGGGTGGGAGCTGAGCCGCGTGCTGACCGGCGAAGACACCCACGTGGGGTGGCAGTTCAAGCACCGGCGCACCGCTCACGTGTTCGTCATCTCGTGCAAGGCGTTCGCGGAGCTACTCGCCACCCAGGGGCTCAGCATCGTGGATGCGAAGGACCGGGCGGTGCTGGAGGCGTGCCGCGTCGCCAAGTTCCGCTCGACGCACCCCAGCGGCGTGGCTTTCTCTTCTGCCAGCACGGCGGAAATAGCGATTGCCGAGCTGGCCCGGAGGGAGAAGCCATGAAAATCCGTCCTGCCACCGGATTCATGACCATCGACGAGTCGATGGAGCACGTGCGCGAGATTGCTGACTGGGCCGCGCTCATCGCCTTCCTCGAGAAGCACTGGGTCGCGTACAGGCCGAGCAGCGTCGTCACCGTCGAGAAGTACGGCAGCTTCGACAAGCGCATCGACTGGGACACGCATCTGGTGTGCGTGGACGGCAAGGCGTGCCTGTTCAGCGATGGCCCGATGAGCAAGCCGAAGCCAGAGTGCCCCAACTGTGGAGGCGACCTCGGGCACCCTCCTTTTGACCTGTGTTGGGGCGAGGTCTGACAGTGACCACCGGCGACGGCATCTTCTGGTCGATATTCACGCTCTGCGCGACGTTCCTGCTGTGGAAGTTCGGGCAATGGGTGGCGAGCTGGTGAAAGCTCGCGAAAAACGACGCAGGCGGCAGCTGCGCCTGGCGCGGCGACAGGAATGGATCGCCAAATTCTGCGCTTTCGTCGAGAAATACGGCCTACTGAGCGAGTGGCGCGACGAAGAGGCCGAAGCGGGGCGGAGTTTGTGAAAATTCAGCGATGAGGGGCAAGGTCGACGCCATGAAGGGGTACAAACCCCTCCGATGGGATGCAGATTCAGCGCTGGATGCGGAGATGCAGGCGGCGGTGGAGCTGATGCGGCGGGATTTGTGGCGCGGTGGGGTGCGCGGCGAGAACCTGGAGCGCATGGCGTTCGAATTTGGCTTCGTGCACTACACGGCCAAGGCTTTGCCTCCGAAGTAGGGTCAGGTTTTTTCTAGCTCGGCGCGGGCCCTGGAGATGGTGCGCTGTAGAGCGGCGTTTTGCCGCTCGAGAGAGCGGACTCTGCGGCTCTCGTAGGAGGTCGCCCGCTTTTGCGGCATCCCCGGCAACAGTTCAGTGAGCGGAACGCCGAGAATGACCGAAATCTGCACCAGGACGTGCAGCATGATGCGCTGGTTGCCGCACTCCATGTTGGCCATGGCGGCGCGCGTGACGGGTGGCACGAGCTTCTGCCCCACGTCGGTCTGCGTGAGGCCCAGAGCCTCGCGAGCGCTGCGGACGAGGGCGCCAATCTCGAGATACAGGGGCTCGACGTAGTCATTGGGCATGCCCGCGTGTAGCTGAGATGGGGGTTTGAGTCAGAATTTTCATGTCTGTCGGCTGAGGTGGGTCAGCGGCGCCTCACCTGGACGACCAAATCCAGGCCCGCCTCGTCGAGCAGCTCTTGGAAGATGAGCTTGGCGAGTGCGGCAGGCTCGATGCCGAGAGGCTCTGCCCAGCGCTGGGCGTGTTTGAGGGCGACACGGCGCTTTCCGTGCTCCACGTCGCAGAGAAATGACCGGTCCACACCGAGTCGTTTGCTGAAAATAGCCAAGCTTTCGCCCAGCTCGGCACGGCGCTGAGCGATGAGGTCCCCGGGGGTCATGCTCGCGCTGTACCACAGGGGGATTTGGGTTCAGAATTTTCGTGTCGGTCGGGGCAGGTGGGGCGACCGCGTCCCCCGATCCTGGCCCGGGGGGGTACCCGGGTACGCGCGCACGCGCACGCACGCGCAGGCCTGCACTCGCGCGCACTGCACACGCGCACACGTGACGCGCGCACACGCTGCACGCGCGGAGTAGAGGCGCAAACGCGCAGTGTCCCAAAACGGCGAGCAAAATGCCCCCTGTGGCTTGCACAACCTGTCTGACAGGGCTATCTTGGTGTGGACGGGGCGACGCAACGAACGGCGGCCCCCCTGACACCCTGCTCACAGCAGGCTCACCCCACTCCCACAGGACGCAACATGACCCTCACATTCCGCTCCCTGGCCGACGCCCAACCGACCGAACGCACGACCGAACCAACGCTCTCCCGTACTGAGATGCGCGTGTATGACCTGCTGGTGGCCGCTGACTCGCCGCTCACGATGGGTGACCTGTCGGTTGCGTTGGCCCGCACCGGCTCTTGTGCAGGGCTGGCCGCTAGCGTGCGCAGCCTGGTTGCGGACGGCGTGTGCTGGCGGGACGGCAACCTAGTCGGTCTGGTCGACTGAGCTTCTGGCAGGGCTCGCGAGACGGCTCGCGGCCCCTACCAGGCACTCAGCCTGCAACACGCCCCTACAGGGCCGGAAACGAGAACCCATGACCGCTCGAATCATCGCTATCACCCTCGCAGCATTCGTGGCTGGCGCCGTGCTCGGCATTACCGCCGCTGACGCTGCCGAGCTTGCTCCCGCAGCGCCGCAACGTTGCCGCATCGTCTACATCAATGGCGATGCCGTCATTACGTGCCCGACCCTGGTTGTGCGGGGTGGCAAGTGAAGCACGTCGTTCAAGTGACCGTGACCCTCGAGGTGGACCACGACTGGCACGGCGTGACGCTGGCTGAGGCAAGCCAGGCCGTATGCGACCGCATCACGGCGTTCCTGTACCCAGGCGGCATTGACGTTGTGAGCGCTACCGCCGACGCATACGGCGATCGGGACGCTCAAGACGAGATGTCGTCTGTCACCAACTACCCCTGAGACCCGCCTATCCCGCGCAGCACTGGCAACGGTACTGCGCGGAAAGGTGAGCCACAGCGGCCACTACAACGGCTCGAGAGAGCCCGGAAACGAGAGAGAGCATGACCCGTCCAGCAATCAGCAAGTTTCTACGCGGCTACGTGGAAGCCGCGCTGTTCAGCACCACTGATGAGACGACCCCGAGCGGCGGTTACCCGCTGGATCGCAACTACGGCATTGACGACATTGACGACGATACGCTGGCGAGAATGGCGCACGAATGCGCGGCGTTCCAGTGTCAGGTCGAAAGCGTGCTCCAGTGGTGCGACGCGGGCGACGAGCAAGCGGGGCGTGACTTCTGGTTTACGCGCAACGGCCACGGGGTGGGCTATTGGGAGACCGATCGGGGCTACGACGTGGACCGCGGAGAGTACCTAACCCGCGTAGCTCACGCTTACGGTGAGGTGTATCTATTCGCCGGACCCAACGGCGTTGACGATGGGCGCGTACGGTAAGCGCTCCGCTCTGCCCTGCCAGCCACGGCTAGCAGGGCACGGCGGGTCCGCTTGACCCGAGAGAGAGACACGCATCATGCAACACGGCTTTACCGGTTTCGCGCAATGGTCTGACTTGCTCGCATACGTCGCGAGCAATGCTCCGCTTTTCTACCATGCTCCGCTGGACTATGCGCCGACCCGCATCCGACCATTCAAGGTCTACAAGAACGGCAAGGTGCGGATCGACCCGTTGTCAGCTGGCGCGGATTGCTTCACGGCGGACCCGGGCCACCTAGGCCGCTTCCGCCGTCCGCTGCCTTGACCCGCCTCACTACGCGCTAGCCGTCTAGCGCGTAGCAGGGTGCGCCAAGCGCCAGAAAGAGAGAGACCCAATGTCTGCAACCAGCAAGCTGCACAAGGTGAGCGTCACCTATACGCTCATCACGGAAGAAAGCTCCCAAGACGGGGATAGCGCCGATAACGGCTACATTGACCCCGCAACCGAGCGGCGCCGCTCGTTCAGCAACGGGCGCAAGCGCGACGTTCAGCGAAACATCAGGCGCGCGCAAGCGGGTGCTTTCGAGTTTCCCAGCATCCGAGAGGCGCTAGCGTTCATTGACCGTCAATCGTGCTCTCACCATGAGACGTGCTGGGACGGCTGCGACCGGTCGCTATCTGTCAGCTGCACAGGCGCCTACCAAGGCTGCGACGTGGAAAGCTTTCGCGGCTCGCGTGTCGTGTCGGTCGACTATGACCTACACGTGCAGGGCACCAGCTACGGCACGTTAGAGCGCATCGCGCGCATGCTCGCTGCAAACGGTGTCTACTTTGCCAACCGTCGCGACCTGCAACGCAAGTCCGTCAAGGTGGACTCCAATTTCGAGGCTTGGCGCAACCAGTACAACGCCTAATGTCCCGTTCGGGCCAGTTGCATCCGTGCAACAGGCCCGTGCGGCCACATCAGCCGAGAAGGAAGAGAGAGAATGACTGCAACGCATTGGAGCTACGGTTCTGGCACGGTCGGTTGCTTGTATGACGGCGGGCCCGGCTTTGCCGAAACGAAAGAAGAGGCGATCGATGCGGCCTTGTCACCCTTTTTTGACCTGCCACCAGCCGTCTTGCGTCGAGCAAGGGAAGCGCTGCGCCGGACGGGTCGCTATCAGTTCCACGCCGCATGCGCGGACTATGTCGAGATAACGCCGCAAGACGGGCCATGCCCGGAAGACGACGCAGGCTGACCCGTCCGCTTGGCTCTAGCAGCCCTGCTACTAGAGCCCGGCGAGCATTCAGCTCGGCAGAAAGAGAGAGAGAAGCATGAGCCAGAAACCAGAATTGACCGGCATTGAGCTGCTCCGCTACGCGGTGCAGCTATTCAACGCATGCAGCGAGACCATCGGTCAGCAATACTCCGCGGAGCAATTGCTGACCATCGCTCGCGCGCAACGTGAGAGCGCCTGGGACATTTACCCGGACAACTGGACCCCGCTACAGCTGCATATGTGCGCTCACTTTGGCGTGGCCCCTGTTTGGGAGGCTGGCTCTTCTGGTGAGCCGCGACCGGTGCACGCCGGAAAGCGGGTGCCCCAATGAGCCTGCTCGCCCTGCTCGTTCTGTGCGTGCTCGGCTTCGCCGCGCTCTGCCTGGCCATGATGGTTCTAGGCGCTCTGCTCGAGCTACTGCCGGCCGCTATCGGCCTGCTCGTCTGCTGGTGGCTCTTGCATTTCGTGGGGTGCCTGTGACTGAGATTGAGCGCTTGAAGGGCGAGATTCTGTGCCTGCGTCGAGAGATTGCCGCCGGCAAAGCGGGTCGCACCAAGGTGAGCCGCGACTGGCTACGGGAGGCCCGGGTGGAAATGCGGCGCCTGTGCGCGCGCCTGCGTATCCACCAAGGGCAGCACGAACTAGCGCAAGCCTACTTGCGCCGCATTGGCTGACCTCCCATCCGGCGCCGTCACACGGGTGACGGCTCCGCGTGGGCATTCAGCCCGGAAAAGAGAGAGAGAGAGAGAGAATGAGCATCAAGCGCACGCTACGCTTCCAGTCACTGACCAGGCGCATTGAAGTCTATGTGGAGATTACGCGCCAAGAGGCGCAACCCGGCTCCATGGACACTGACCTGCAACCTATCGACGAGCCCTATAACCGCCTATCGGTATCGGTGGGCAGTTGGGAGCGGCCGACCCAGCGCCACAAGTGGCGCGAAGACTCCTTCGGCCAGTGCCACGACCTGCTAGAGCGCTACGCCGCATCATGCGGAGGGCAGACCCGCACGGACCTACAGCGGCTGTGCGTACTCTGGCGCCAGTGGCATTTGAACGATATGCAGGCCGGCACGGCCGCGCAGAAAGCAATCTTGGACGCGGCCGAACCGCTCGACCGTGGCGACTGGTATCTCTCCGCGTGCACTGCACTGGGAGCCGCCGATCTGCTGGTGGACCGTGGCTACAAATTCGGTAGCCGCTGGCTGGTCAAGCGCGTTCCGGCTGAGGTAGTGGCAGAACTGGCGGCCCTGTGCGATCGGCTCGAGCCGGAAGCGGTGCCGGCATGAAAGCCCTATTCACCCTCATTCTGCTCGGTATCCTCTGGCTCATCGGCTTGCCGCGCGTGTATCTCGCGCTCGACACGGCCGACGCTGCCCTAAAGGCCAGCTACCGCCAAGCCGTGGCCGAGTCCAAAGAGCGCCGCTGCGTCACCCGCACGCAGCTGCCCAAGCGCACCACCCGAAAGGTCGACCCCGATGGCTGCTGACCCGCACTTGCCGAAACACCTGCACGCCGCGTACGACTGGACGGCGGCCGCTGGCGAGCTAGACGAGCTGCGCGACCTCACCGGTGGAGCCCTGCTCGCCTACTGCCTCGAGAGCGCCGACAACTCGGCCGAGCATGCCGCCCACCCTCTGGACGCTGTCACGGCGTACGAGCTAGAGAGCCTGCACGACTGGCTCCAGGGGGCAAACCATGGCCGCTAAGCGCGCTCGCTCCCCGTATGCCCCGCCGCGCCCCGCTACGGCCCGCCAGAGCGATTATATCGAGGCGGTGCGGGTCCTGACCCGGGAGCTAGGCCGAGCCCCCAATGCGGTCGAGGTGGGGACCCGGCTCGGGGTCAGCAGACAGACCGCCCTCGAGGCGCTGCGCCTGCTCGAGACCAAGGGCCTCTTGTGCGATGTGCCCAAAATGGTCAGCTCGGGTCAGTGGGCCGTGCGGGGGGAGTGAGCCCTCACTTGGTGAGCTTCGCCTTCCGTACCTTGGGCGCCCGCGGGGGAGCGTCCGGGACGGGAGGCGGAGTCACCCGCCAAGCGACAAAGAGCACGAAGCAGCCCCGGTCCGCGACGTAGCAGGGCTCGATGGTGTGCGGGTACCCGTCGCATCCCTCGGGGCTGTCGAGCGTGGCGCCGTGGTCCACCTCCATGATTTGGATTCGGAACTTCACGACGCTTTCCCATTGGTGACGCGACTGCTCGGCGGAGCCAGCCGGCGTGCGCTGCTCTGAGCCGCCGGCGCTTCGCCGAAGAGCGCTTCGAAGCACGCCAGCGCTACGTCTTCGGTGTAGCCACGGGTCGCCGCATGCTGGCGTAGCCACCCGAGCTGTCGGCGCTTGTCTTCGGGCGTGGCGTCCTGCCACCCAAAGAGCGTGCGGAACTTCGCCCGGTAGGGCTTCAGCTCTCCGCGTCCCGTGTACTCGCGTTCGAACGACTGGCCCTGACCGCCGCGCCGTTGAATGCCGGTGCCCGTGATGCTGTAGACCAAGTCCTCGGTGGGGGAGCCATGACGCAGGCTGGCGCCCACGCAATCGAGCACGCGCGACTTTCTCTTGCCCTCGAAGCGCCGCAAGATGCGCCCGCAGTATTGGAGCCACGTGCTGATGTTTTCACAACGGCGGCCGAGCACGAGCAAGTCCGCTTGTGGCACGTCAATTCCTTCGCCGAGCGCGTCTACCGTAGTGAGCGCATCCAACGTGCCGTTTTTGAAGGCAGTGAGCGCGGCTGCATTGGTCTTGCGCCCTCGCTGGCAATGGTACGGTTGGACTTTCTTCAGGCGCTTGGCCACGCTCTCCGCCTCTTCGATGCTCGGGCAGAAGATGAGCGCGCGATTGTGCGCCTCTCGATAGTCGAGATAGGCCAACGCCAGGTCTGGCGTCTGGTCTTCGTAGAAGCTTTCAGGCACGTCCACCTGACACGGTGCGATGGTCTTGTTGAGCAGCAATTCGGAATTGTGCGCAGCCACCACCATATCCTCGAAGAGGTCGAGCGCGAGCCCGTCGGACCGTTGTGGAGTCGCTGTCAGTCCGAGCATCAGCGCGTTCGGGAAGCGCTTGCGCGCGGCCTTGAATGTAGGCGCCTCCGAGTGGTGGCACTCCTCCCAAATGACCAGATCCGGTGTGCCAAACTTCTCCGGCTTGCCGTCGTAGAACTCCTGCGGCGTAAACGTCGGGCAGAGCAATTGCTCGTTCTGCTCGTTGATGCTGAGGCGGTGACTGATGCAGTTCACTTTCTCGAAACGGTGCTCGTTTGCTCTGTTGAGCGCCATCATGACGTGTGCGGCCATCACGGTCTTACCGGAGCCGGTCGGGCTCACGAGCACGAGCGCCTTCACTCCGTCGTCAAACTTCTTGAGCACCTGAGGGATAGCGCGGGCCTGAAACGGGTATGGCGTGGGAGGCAGCTTGGCGGGCATCATCGGCTGGGGTCTTTCTCTCTCATGAGGACTTCGTGGACGAGCTTGAAGGCGTCGCGTTCGCGCAACGCTTGGCGCAGCGCGGTCTCGAGCATTTCGCTCTGCGCCTGGGCGCGGGCCTGCTCGGCCTCGTCGCGCACGGGCTGCGCCGTCACGCGCGGCAGCGGGGTGGTGGGCGGCGAGTACATGGCCAGCTGCTCGGGCGGGCGCCCGGCGCTGCTGACGAGCGTGCCGCTCCCGGTGCCCTTGGGGCGTCGCTGGGGATAGGACTTGGGGGTCCAGTCGATGCCGTGCTCGGCGGCCACGCGAGGGCCGAGCGCGAGCGCGATTTGCGAGATGCGAGTGGAGCTGACCCCGATCTCATTGGCGACGACCTGGCGCGCCTCGCCGCGCACGATGCGCAGCGCGATGGCGCGGTGCTCCGGTGTGTCGGCGGCGTATTGGTGGTATTTGTTCGCGGGCGGCGTGACCGTCACCGGTCGCGGCTCGGGGTTGCCTGCGCCGAGCCCCGGGGCCTCGGGCTCCTCGACGCGGCGCAGGCCTCGCCCCGGGGCGAAGTGAAACTGCGGCACGGTCACGCCGGCCTTCTTCGCCCAGCGTCCGACCACCGACGCGGCGCAGCCGATCTCGCGACCCGCCTGGGTGAGGCCCACGACTTGGGCGCGCGCCACGGCGGCGGCTTTGGTTTGCGGGTCGTGTCTGCGGCGCTTCTGTTTTTTCTTCATGCTCTCTCTCTCTCGATACGCCGGGCGCAGGCCTCGGCTTTTTCTTCGGCCAGCTTGCTGACGAGCCAGTTGGCAAAGTGCGGGCTGATGCTGCCCACCCGCACGCTGACCACGATGAGCGCCATCGTCTCGTTCACGTCGCGCTCATCTTCGTCGGAAAGCTCGAGCGCGGCAAAGTCCGCGCGACTGGGCAACCACGTTGCCGCCGTTGGTGCTGCATCCATTGCTCCCGCTCCCTCTCGTCCCCCCGTCGTTGCCCACCACCCCGGCAACCCCAGCGTCCCCGGAAGCGTACCTTTCTGACACACCTCCGTTCGTGTCAAGCACGGAGCATCACCCCGTGGGGGGCGGAGCCTTGCGCCCCTTGGGGCTCAAGCGCAACCGGTACTCGGTGACGGGGCGCGACACGCGCGAGAGGTAGCGCTTGTCGACCAGGCGCCGCAGGATGTACTGCGCCGCGCTCAGGTAGACGCCGAGGTGCTCGGCGAGCGCGCGCTGGGTCGGTGGGCGCCCATGCTCGTCGACATGGCTCCGGTAGAAGGCGAGCGCCGCTCGCTCGCGGGTGGTCAGCTCGAGGTTCGCTAACTTGGGGGCTGGCATCGCAAAACCCTAGCGCGGCGGTGGGGTTGCGACAATAGTGTTGGTCAGACCAAACCACCTCCCTTGTCCGCCCCATACCTACATCTACGAGAAAAGCAAGGGGCATGTTGCTTCAGTAGTGACACGACTGTTTCAAATCGTCACACTGAGTCCCCTTCGACCCCGGGTGAGTCCTTCGTGACCTCCCGTGGTCCACAGCCAAAGGATGGGCTACCCAATGTATACGTACGCAGATGGGACGGGCGGAGCGTGAGCAATCACACGCCCGCCAACGACAACGATGAGCCGATGGTCACCCTCACCCGTGGTCAGCTCGTGACGCTGCTCACCCGGGCCGTGTGCGAGGCCATGGACAAGGGCATCGGGGGCCCGTCACTCGTGGACCGGCAGAACCTGGCGCGCGCCTTTGGGTGCAGCCCGTCGAGCGTCGACCGCCTCCGGCGCGAGGGCATGCCGACCGTGAGCTTGGGGCCTCAGGTCGTGCGGTTCGAGCCCGAAAAGTGCATCGAGTGGTTGAGGGAGCGCAAGCACCAAGCTTGAGCCAGCCGCTCGTCAGAGAGAGAGAAACCAATGCCGAGAAAAGTGACGGGAGAAGCGCCGCGGTGGCGCCAGTCGATGAAGACCTGGGTGGGCCGCGTGCGCGGCTACCCCGAGGGCTGCGCGCGCGGGCGCTGGCTATCGCTCGGCACGGACGATAAACACGTGGCCAGCCAGCGTTACGAGCGCTGGCTGGCCACCGGCGAACCACCCAAGGAGGCCCGCACCGAGACTTTCAAAGAGGCGGCCGAGCGCATCGTGGACGCGATGCCGACCAAGACGCGCCCCGAGGTGAAGAAGGCGCACGACCGGCGCACGCGCCTGCGCACGTACGTGTTCCCCATCATCGGGCATATCGAAGCGTGGGCGGTCAATGCCGGGCACTGCTCGTCGGTCTTGGATCGGATGCCGGCGCTCGGCCTGCTCAAGGGCACCATCGCCTACGTGCGCACGGACATGAGCCAGGTGATGGCCAAGCTGGTGCGCGGCAACGTCCGGGAGGACAACCCCGCCCGCAGCCTCGCCATGCCGAGCAACGCCGTAGAAGACGGGCGGCTGCGCCAGGTGCCGAGCGACGCCGAGCTTCTGCGCTTCCGAGAGAAGAGGGGCTTCGAGACGCAGCTCGACATCGCCTGCCTGCTCTGCCGGGACATGGCCGGGCACCGCACGAGCGACTTGCTCGAGGCTCGCTGGGAGCACGTCACCGACTGGGAGACGGGACGCATGAAGGTCCGTCGTCCCAAGACGGATACCGAGGGCAAGCTCGTCACCACCCGCCGGGTCAAGTCGTACGAGATGGTCGAGCACGGCGTGCCGCCGAGCGCGTGGATCCACTTCAAGGCCTGGTGGCAGAAGCAGGGCAGCCCCAAGAGTGGCCCCGTCTTCCCCGTGGAGCGCACCACCAAGGGCGGCACGGTGACCCGGAAGGACGGGAGCACCTACCAGCGCAAGGCGACCAAGGTGGGGGCAGCCAAGGCCCGCAATGGCACCAGCTTCACCAAGGCGCTGCGGCGTGCCTTTTGGGGGGCAGGCATCGTGCGCCCGCTGCCGGGCTGGGACCCTGCCAACCCGGACAAGCGCTACTGCGCGTTCCAGACGGACACCGACGAGTCCCGGGCCCTGGACTTCCACTCCCTGCGCCGAGCCTTCGTGACGGCGCTCAAGGGTGCCGGCGTGCCCACCGCCGACGTGCTGGCGCTGGCCGGGCACACGCAGCTGGCGACCTCCAGCCGCTACGACACGGCGCGCCTGGTGCAGGCCCCCGACGCCGCCTTGCCGCGACCGGCGAAACCGGTGGCTGATGCGGCCACTAGTTTTGACGCAAGCGCTGCGTCTAAACCCGGACAGGGGGTGTCCGGGTTTGTCGCGCCGCCGCTGGACGCTGCCGCCCTGCTCGACCAGATGCGGCAGCTGCTCAACGCTGCCCAGCGTGGACCGGGAAGCCCGTTTTCTGGCGTTTGACCCAGAACGTAGGTCGTAAGAGCTACTCATCATGACCCATCCCCACTCTAACTATCTGATTCCTTTGGTGGAGCCGGTGAGGATCGAACTCACGGCCTATGCATTGCGAAGGGATAGTAACCCCCTCACGCACTCCTAAGTGCTCGTAACTGCACACGGCTGACCACCGTAGATGACGGCCAGTTTGACCCATTCGACCCAAAGCGTAGGTCGAACGAAGCACCCACAATGGCACCAAGGACGGTGCCCACATCAGGGGCCAAGGAGGGCCCCCACACCATGCGACAACAGTACACCCCCATCTTCCAAAAGGTTCTCTCGTCCCGACTCTGGGCGCTGTCGCCCGCGACCCGCTGCGTCTGGCTCTGGCTTGAGCTGCGGTGTGACCCCGAGGGCTACATGAGCACCGATGTGGCAGGGGTCGCCATCGGCGCCCACGTCACCGGCGGCGAGGCGCGTGAGGCCCTCGAGGTGCTCGCTCTCCAGGATGCCGACGCCGACCCCGAGGACCCCAACCAGGGGCGGCTCATCGAGCGCGTGCCCGGAGGGTGGCGGGTGCTCGGCTTCGAGGAGCAGCGCGACCTGGCCAAGCGCGAAGCAAAGAACGCTCGCACCCGTCGCTACATGGCCAACACCCGAGCTGCTGCCAAGGCGGCCAATGACGTGGTCCCGGTTACCCCCTGTGACCCGATCGTTACCCCACCCAAAACCAAACCCAAACCCACAACTAAAACATTCCCTGAAGACAGGGAATCCCCCCTACCCCCCATGAGTCGTTCGGTAGCCCTGGATAAACTCCCGGAGTCGTGGAAGCCCTGCGCTGCGCTGCGCGCCGAGGCGACGATGGCGGGCATTGCGGACCTGGACGCTCGCATCCTGTCGCTGCGCACGGGCCCGATCGGCGGGCAGCGCGGGGTGTTGCCCGACCAGCTCGACAACTACGTCCGCAGCTTTTTCGGCAAATGGCGCACTTGGGACGAGACCGAGCGGGCGAAAGCCGCAGCGGCGAGCAAGCCGCGAGCGAGCGGCGGCAGATTCGACGCCGTCCCGCTGCTCGAGCCCACCGACAAACACCGAGCCTTCGCTAAAAAGCACGGGCTCGACCTCGACGCCCACGTCCGCGAGCTGCAAAGCGCCATGGTGGAGTTGGGCGCCAAGCGCGCCCTCGAGATGCTCGGCGAGCGGCTCAGCATCTCACTACGCAAACGCAAGGGCGTCAGCCCGAAGGAGGCCGCATGAACGTCATCGTCGCCATCGACAACGCGCGCGCCGAGGTGGCTGCCCGCAAGGTGCGCTGCCGCGAGAGCTACGACCGCGGCAAGGGCCTGGACATGGCTCACCTGCTGCTCGCCAGCTTCGACTGCCACCGCGAATGCACGGAGCTGCGCCAGGCCGAGGAGCGCCTTCGGCTGCTCGAGCTGCGGCTCGAGGTGGCCAACGACAACGGGCCCACCGACGTGTTCGAGACGAACTACCCGAGGCCTCGAAAGTCCGGCGAGCTGATGACCGCCCTGGCCCAAGCGCTGGCCCCTGTCGACTTTCAGCGCCTGCGAGTCGATGCGGTGTTCGATTGGGACCCGAAGGGTGAGACGTTCTTCGCCGTCGCCCGATGGGCGCAGATCGAGAACGCGCACCGGTCGCACGCCAACCGCGAGCCCACGCCGGGCATGACGCTGCCCGACCGCCAGCAGATGCCGCTCGCTCTCGCTCAGGCGCTCACCGTGCCAGTGAAGACGAAGGCCAAGCGCAAGCGCGCCACGGAGGCCTCGTGAGCGTGTCGCTCGGCTGGACCGAGGCCTTCACCCGCGGGGTCACCAGCCCCGACGAGACCGAGCGCGCTGCCGCCCTCGGAGTGGCGCCGCGCCGCTGCCTCCGGACACCCGAGGCGCGCACCTACCAGAGCCGGCGCCGGGGCAACCGCAAGAGCCAGCTGGCGCGCAGCAAGGCGCTGCGTCAGCTCATCGAGCAGGAGGAGCCATGAGGGCCCGCAAAGACCTGACGGGACGGCGCTTCGGGCTCGACACCGTGCTCGCAGCCGTCAACGCCGTCTCCCCGCGCTGGTACTGCCGGTGCGATTGCGGGGCGCTGCGCACGGTCCACTCGCGGCAGCTGAACTACCAGCCGCGGCTCTCCCATCGCGGCTGCAAACAGCGCGAAGCGGCGAATGCCGTGCCGGTCCAGGACACTGAACTGACATCCAACGTTGACACTGACCAATACAATTGTACACTGCCCAGAACAGGTGCTCTTCCCCACGGGGATTTGGACCTCGTTGGTTTCATCGTTCCTCCTGCCCCACCGTGGGTGTTCGACGTCGGCGGCGCCTCTTTCGACACACTGAGCGAGGCGGAAGCCGAAGCCGCTCTCACCCACGACCCCATCTACTGCCGGCTTCGGTCGGCACAAAGGATTGCATCATGACCCAAGAAGCAACGCTGCTCCCCGCTCCCGAGTCCATCGCGCTGGTCGACCTGGCCTACCTCTTCAAAAAACGCTGGCACACCATCACCGATGGGCTGCCGCTCGGCGCGGCAAAGGCGACCCTGCGTGACCTCGAGCACCTGAAGCAAGGCGTCGAGCACGTCATCATCTGCCGCGATGCGCCGCCCTACACGCACCGTCTCGCTATCTCTCCCGACTACAAGGCGACCCGCCCCGTGCTCGAGCCCGAGGAGCGAGCGCAGCGCGCGTGGCTCTACAAGGAGATTCAGCGGCTCGGCTTCAACGTCGGCTGGTGCGAGGGCTACGAGGCGGACGACGTCATCGCGACCTTGGCTGCCAAATACAGCGTCTGGTGCGATGACGTGCGCATCGTCAGCGTCGACAAGGACGCGGCCCAATGCCTGAACAAGCACGTCAAGCAGTACATCCCGCCGGTGGGCACCAATGACTGGGTGGTGCGGGACGTGGACGGCGTCGTCGCCAAGTGGGGCGTCACCCCGGAGCTGATGCCCTTCTACCAGGGGCTGGTCGGCGACAGCAGCGACAACATCCCCGGCGTCACCGGCATCGGCCCCAAGCGAGCCTCCGAGCTGGTCAACAAGTACCTCACGGTCGAGAAGCTCGCCGAGGGCATGGCGACCACCGCGCAGTTGCAGGGCAGCAAGCCGAGCGCGACCGTCAAGTCGCTGGCCGAGGGCTGGAACTCACTGGTGATGAGCATCAAGCTCGCGACCCTAGACACCAACGTCCCCATCGATGCGGACGCGCTGCTCGTGGCGCGCGAGCCTGAACCCGAGCAGGAGAAAGCGAACAGCATGGACGAAGTCAAAGACCCAGCGCTCGAAGAGGCGGGGCGCCTGTATCAGGAGAGCCTGAAGGCCCGCGCTTCCAACGACCAGGCCAGCCGGGAAGACCTGCTCGAGCAGCAGTACGACCGCGAGCGTCAGCAGAACGGCGAGAGTGACACGGTCAGCAACGCCCCGGGCGACAAGGCAGCCGAGCCGGCGCGCGCCTCGGTGGTCGTGCCGCGCACGCAGATGGTGAAGGCTCAGCCCGAGGTGACGCAGACCAAATACGGGCTCGTGACGAGCGAGCTGCAGCCCATGGATCTGACGAGCGCCTATCAGATGAGCACCTGGCTCTACAAGGGCCAGCTCTATTCGCAGTACAAGAGCGAGGCCCAAATCTTCACGGTCATGGTGCGCGCCAAGGAGATGGGGCTCGGCATCACCACCGCGCTCGCCAACCATCACATCGTCGAAGGCAAGCCAGTGGCCTCGGCCGACCTCATCCGTGCGCTGTGCGAGCGGGATGCCAACTTCGAGTACCTGATGCCCACGAAGATGAGCGCCACCTCGGTGACGTGGGTCGGCAAGCACAAGCGCCAGCCGCAGCCGGTCGAGTACACCTACACCATCGAGGATGCGCGCCAGGCCGGGCTCTGCCGCGGTGCCAACTACGGCAAGCCAGGCAATTGGGAGAAGCGGCCGCAGGATATGCTGATGAAGACGGCGGGCAGCAAGCTCGCTCGTATCCTCTGGCCCGGCGCCACGATGGGCTGCTACTGCCCAGAGGAGATGGGCTACACGGCGGAAGAGCTGGACGCGCGGGAGGCCGCCTAAGGCTTCCACCGCTCCCGGTAGAGCGGCAGCCAGTCCGAGAGCCTCATGGTGACGAGGCTCTCGGTGCGGTCGACGCGGTGAATCACCACGGGGATGCGGCCATGGGCTGAGCGTACGGCTTGGTCCATGGCCTTCGGTACGTTGACGGCGCGAGCGTAGCGCTTGCACTCGATGGCCAGGCTCGGGTGCTCCAGGTCCCCGCCGCCGTCGCGGCATTGGTCGAGCGCGCGAGCCAGGCCCAGCTCGGCGCCCACCTCCCGCTCGTAGCTCGAGCCCTTGCGCCGGCTGTTGATGGTCACGGCGGTGGCGGGCGGATGGTGGCCCGCCGGATCTGCTCTTGCTGGTGAGCGACGCTGCGGCGGGTGAGCGGGATGGGCTCGGGCTGTCGGAAGCGGCGCACGAAGTCGTAGAGCGAGACGACGCCCTCGAATACGTCGAAGGCCACGTCCACGCTGCGCGTCCAGAGGCTCACGCTGCCTCCTCGAGATGACCCAGGTCTTTGAACGTCTCGTCGATGCTGCGCCCGTCCCGGTTCCAGTCCAGGCCGAGACGGATGGGAATGCCCAGATCGACGGCGACGCCTTCGATGAAGCCCATGATGCGGCCGAAGCGTACTTGGTCCTGCCAGTCGGCAGCGTTAAAGGGGGATGCCGGGCGGATGTCGACAGCGCGGCTCGGCAGGTGGTTGTGCTCGCCGTCGGGCCAGCGCTTCTTGCTCTGCCCATCGGCGAAGGCTTTGTTCTGGTCGACCTCGTTGCGGTGCCCGCAGAGGATGGCGAAGTCGAGCCACTTGGGCGCGCGCCGGATGGCCTCGGTGAGCAGCCGCTGCAGCGCCGGGGTGCAGCTCGAGAGCTGGTAGGCAGAGAGCACCCCGAAGCGGCAGACGTCGAGGTAGCGCGCCATCAGAGCCCCCCCAACATCCCGAGCAGCGCCTCGGCCAGCGGCGCGTACTCTGGCCACTGGTCAGCGACGGCGCGCAGGACGAGGCGCAGGGCCAGGAAGAGCCCCGAGCCGGCGGCAGCGCCCACGGCCAGGCCCTTGCCTCGCCGGGGAGGTGGAGCCGTGCTCGTCTTCTCGGCGCGCGCCTCGTTGCGCTCGCGACGCAGGCGGGCGTTGTCCTCCATCAGGCGCGCATTCTCCTGCCGCAGCGCCAGGGCGCCCAGTCCGGGCTCCGTAACGTCCTCCACGGCGCGCAGGAAGGGCGGCGGCAGGGGCGGCGGGCGGCTCACGGCAGCACCCCGCAGGCCGCAGCGAGCCCCGCCAGGGCAAACGCGCAGAGCAGGAGACCCATCAGGACCTCCGACCACGGGTAGGTCGGGCAGGGGCGGGCGAGAACCGGACGCGCCATGTACCACAATGATACACCTGGCGGCACGGCGCATCAATCCGGGCAACACCCGGTGGGGTGACGTCGAAACTTTGCCGGCGTCGCCCCGAACCTGTACCGTGCTCAGTGGGCGGGCCCCCGGCTGTCGTTAGCGGCATCCCCCCCCCCGGTCGCGGATAGTCGGGGGCCAGCTGTCTACCCCGCGGGGTGCGGGTAGGTGAAGCGCACGGTCTCGACGCGATCCATGGGCTCTACGGCTCGGACGGCGTCGGAGACGATTTCAGACTCCAGTCGCGCTCGGCGTGCGAGAGCAAGTCGTCGAGTGTAGGCGGCTCCCCGCTCGCATAGGCTGTGGAAAGAATCCTCAGTATCTCGTTCTGCCGCTCGATGCTTTTCCTCAGCGTCTCGCTCTGCTTCTGCGTATGCGACTGCTGCTCGCGGAGTAAGAGCGCGCGACAGCAGTTCCTCTCGCGAATAAGTAGCCAGAAACTGCGGGCTAGATACGAGCCAATCCCAAGCGCGGCGAGCAGCTCCTCGCTGTGCTCGTGCAGCAGGTGGTCGAGGTTCATTGTGGGTCATGTCGCATTCTCCCGGTCCCGTTGTGTCGATATGGTTCAGTGGCGCGATGCTGCGCCGGTGGCATGCTGAGGCGATGAAGGTGTTTCACTGGTGCATCCTCTCTCTGGTCCTCGCGTGCGGTGGCTCCGCGGAGGCTGGCGACGTCGTGACTGATGAGGTTGGTGACGCCGAGGTGGACGCTGGCCATGCAGAGCGCGCGCTGCCGCTGTGCGCGGGCTCGCTCGAGCAGACCCCTGAACTCTGTCAGGAGCTGCGCCACAGCCCGCTCGTGGGCTACTGCAACTTCTGGCACGAGTGCCCCCCGCGCTGACGTCACGTGTACTCCTCGACGATGATGTAGCCCGCCGCTCCGGCACCGCCGGCTACGGCTGGGCTTGCTGGGCGGCTTCCGCCGCCGCCGCCGCCGCCGGAGTTGGTGCCCGCCGCCACGCCCGCTTCTGACGTGGTCCCTTGGGTGCCACCGAAGCCGCCCTTGCCTCCGCCAGTGCCTCCGCCAGTGCCTCCGTGGGCGGTGCCGTTGGTGGTGTCGTAGAAGCCGTGCTCGCCGGGGGCTCCACGGCAGGAATAGGAAACCGTGCCGCCAATCGAATCAACGGCGCCGCCGTTGCCGGGCTCCGCCATGGTGCCGCCCACGGCGCCCCCGACCCCACCGCTGGCTGTCCTGGTGACCGAGCCATCATGAAACGTCGTGTCGCCACCGGTGCCGCCCGCAGTCCCCGGGTCAGGCGTGGCCGCTCCCGCTGTCCCAGCGGCGCCCACGGCGTACGCGCTGCTTGTCGGGACGCTGGTGATGTCCAGCTCTTCGAGCCCGCCTTCGCCGCCACCGCTGCCGATGTTGCCATCCGCTGTGCCCGCGCCGCCGCCGCCGCCGCCGCCGCCCTTCATGCGGACGAGCGCGCGGCGACAACGTGCGTCGTAGGTGTGCGTGCCCGACCCGCTCGTATAGACGGTGGTGGCGATGAGTCGCCCTGCTGGAGGAGACGCCGGGAACGCGCGCCATCGGTCGCTGAAGTAGTAGTATTGCGTCGTCGCCGAGAAGGGCTGGATGAGGTCTTCGCTGCCAGGGCAGCGCACGCTGGTGGTGGTCGCGCCGGAGTTGTCGAGGATGGTCCCAATGGTGGCGCCGCTCGTGCGGCGGTCGATGAAGTCGAACCAGAAGCCCACCGGCTTGGCGGTGAAGCCTGCAATGGTGTAGTCCGCCGACACCGTCTCGACCGTGACGGAGCCACCGCAGCGCAGCGCGCTGATGTCGATGACACCTTGCGCGCCGGTCACGCTGGTCAGGTTGACGTTGGTGGTCGAGCCGACGTAGTTGTAGGTGACCTCCAGCTCGTCATTGCCGGCGTCGTCGGTGATGACGGCGGTGTTCGAGTCGCCGCTCACGAAGTTCAGGTTCGTGCGGTCCGTCTCGGCGCTGCCGTTGTCCCGGATGCCGGAGAAGAGCGTCGTGTTGGCGTCCGCCGCCGCCGCGATGGCCCCCGTGAGCGCGGCGCGCTGCACCGCAATCTGACTCGCTACGCTGGTCGAGACCGTGTTGCTGGTCGAGCTGGTCAGCACGCGCTCGGCGCTCATGTTGGAGCTGAGCGAATAGGTGACGATGGGCTCGGCGCTGGTGGTCGCGTTGGTGTTGAGCGCCGCCTCGGCAAAGCCGGTCAGCGCAGCGCGCCGGAAGGTATGCGTCGTGGCATCGTAGGGGACGCTGGTCGAGTCGACGTCGGCAAGCGGGACGGCGACGGGCGCTACCGTGCCGGTCGTGATGTTGCCGACGAAGGTGTCGGGCGCGATGGGGCTGAGAGCGCCGACGGGGATGGTGCTGCCCGCCGCGGACACACCCGAGATGAAACCGATGGTGACCGCCTCGCCATCGACGAAGGGCACGGCGTCGCTCGACTCGATGACGGTGACGCCGAGGTCCCAGTAGGCGCCTTGGTCCGTCATGGTGTTGAGGTCCCAGCGGATGAAGCGCCCGGGGTTGATGGCGTCGGTCAGCGTCACCACCCCGAGTGGCGTCGTCGGGCCGCCCGCCATGACATCGAGCCAGGGCTGCACGTCCACCAGGCGCCCGTTGCTCTGCGAGACTCGCAGCACCGTGGCCGTGTTCTGCACGGCCTGGTTGAGACGGATGCGCCCCACCGTTGGGTCCGCTGCCGCCGTCTCCGTCGAGAAGTAGAAGGCCAGGGGGTTGGCGCTGGGCGCGTTGTCGGCGACCTGCAGGTACACGTCGTTGACGGCCTGGCGCGAGTCCCGCACCGCGGGCCCTAGCTCGCGGTTGATGTAGTCGATGAGGTTCTCGACGGTCGCGCTGCCACTGAAGGGGCGCACCGCGCGCACCACTCCCGTCCTCTGCTGCGCAAAGGCGGCGGCGCGCTGCGCCTGGGTGAGCTGCCTATCGTCACACGCCATCGTTGCTCGTCAGGTCCGAGTGTCTCACGAACTCGGTGGTCTGGCTCGACTGGTTCACGGTGCCGGTGCCGAGCCAGAAGCCCACGTGGCGCTCGGGCTTGCGCGTCACGTAGACCACGTGGAAGGCGCCCGCGCTGTCGCGCACGATGGGGTTGGCGCCTGTCGGGTAATGTGTGCCTTCGACCGGGACTGCGTTGTAAGTCCACTGTCGCTCGGTCCCGTCGAGATGCTCCCTCAAAGAGAACGTAACGACAGTGGGGTCCGTCGCGCTGCCGCTCGCGTTGGTGAACGCGACCGAGAAGGTGATGCTGTTGCCGACTTGAGCCATGTCAGTTCTCCGTTGCAGTGCCGCGAGCGCGTGAGCGAGCGAGGGTAGCCGTGGGCAGAGAGACGGCGGCGCTGCCGCGTGCGCGGCTCGTGACGGCCGCAGCGTGGGAGATGTCGGTGCCAACCACCTCCACCGAGCCCGAGACCGTGGGCGCGGGCGCCGAGACGCTGCCGCTGACGGTGGGGATGATGGGTAGCGCGCTGCCAGTGGAGGTGGCCGCGGGTGCCGCGACGCTGCCGCTCACGCTCACGATGACCGAGACGCTGCCGCTCGAGGTGGCCTTGGGCGCGGTCACACTCCCGCTGGCGCTGAGCCCCGTGGACGCGGTGCCGGTGGAGGTAGCGACGGGGGCATTGATGCTGCCGCTGGCGCTGACCGAGTCGCCGAAGATGGCCCCGGCGTAGTCAGGGTCGGTAGCCGCTGCCACGCCAACGGTGACCGAGCCCGAAGTCGTGACGAGGCGGTCGGCGTAGTAATCGCTGCCGTCCTGGCGCTCGTTCGTGCTGGCGACGGGCGTGTGGCTGGAGCTGCCCGCCACCATGCCAAAGACGATGGCGCCGCCCATGTTGGGGGCGAAGCTCGCGCTCGCGACACTCCCCGCTTGCCCGCTCTGGAACGAGCCAACGCCCGTGTAGTGGGCAGCAACGACCGAGCTGATGTCGGCGCCCGAGACGGCCATCGTCGCTGACCCCGCGGGCGGGCTCAGCATGTAGAAGATCTGTGTCCAGCCGTTCGCCGTGGTGGCGACCGACATGCTCACGCCGTTGTAGGTCGCCGTGCGCGCCGCGGTCGACGCGCTCGAGTGCGCGATGGCAACGAGCAGCCGGTCCGTACCCGCAGGCACGGTCACCGAACGCGAGGCTGCGCCCGTCGTGAAGGAGACGAACGCTGCCATGGCTCAGCTCAGGACGCGGGCCACGTGATGGTGAAGGCCGTGAGGTTGACGGTCTGCCCGCTGGTGATGGTGTCGGCGCCGGTGACGCCGCCCGTCCAGCACGCCGTGCCGTCGATGCGAATCTCGTACGTCTCGGCGGTGGCCGCTGCGCCCGCCGAGGCCGCCGCCGACAGTGGCAGGCCCGTCACCGTGATGGCACCCGAGGCTGCCGCGCCGAAGGCGTTGGTCGTGTCGAGCGTGAAGGTGACCAGCACGGTAGGGCCGGTCGAGTCGATGAGCACGAGGGTCTGCGCCGTGCCGGTGTTGACGAGCGTGTCGAAGGCGTCCGCCTGCGCGTTGCGTGCGTTGGTGGCGATGGTGGTAGCTGCGCCGAGAGTGAGTGCCATTACGAGCCTCCGTTGCGGTCGGCGCTGTCCAGCTCCGCCCTGAGCTGTTCGTTCTCCGCTTGCAGCCGCTCGACCTTTTCGATGAGCGATTGCACGACGGGGTCCGGGTGAGGTTCCACGTGAAACTCGATCTGCACAGTGGGCGTGGGGGCGGTGACGTTCATACGAAAGTGAGACTCCCTTCGAGGGTGAGGCTGCCGTCCATGGCCATGCGCACGACCAGCGCGTTGAGCGTCTGCGTTGCGTCTGCGGTGACCGTGAGGTTCGGCGCCTGCAGCGCGCCGCCGCCTCCGATGCCGCTCACCGTGCCGCTCAGCCCGGTCTCGGCATTCTGGTTGGTGAGGATGAAGCGGTTGGCTTGCCCCGCTACCTCCGTGCCGGTGGAGCTGATGGGCGCGGACGCCAGCACGAGGCTGTCACCCACGGCCGAGCCGAAGGGGGATGCGGCGAGCGGGAAGACACAGAGCGCGGTGCTGCCCTGGTAGATGGTGAGGTTGGCCGTGCCGCCGCCGACCAGCATGAAGGTCTCCAGGCCGTCGAGCATATAGGCGCGGGCGGTGAGAGCGATGGTGGGGCTCATAGTGTCCTTCAGCCGTTGGGGTCGTCATAGGCGAGCACGAGCCGCCCGAGTGAGTCGCGCGCCTCGATGAGCTTGGTGGCCTGCACAGTGCCGGCCAACAGCGCGCGCAGAAAGTCGGCGTGCCCGTAGGCGTCGATGTCGGACGACTTGCGCGGCTTGCGCTGGGGCGGCTTGGGGACGAAGGGCTTGCGGCGGGTGGCCATCAGGTGGGCCTCTCGAAGTTCATGAGGATTAGCTCCTCGGCGGCCGTGAGGTCTTCGCTCAAAAAGAAGATGTTGGGGCCGATGTCACCCGCCAGAAAAGACGACGGGGTGCCCGAGTCGTTGGTGTTGCCGATGAGCAGGTTTCCCGTGACCGTCGGGAGCACGCCCAGTGTGCCTCCGGCGCCGACGTCCGTGTAGGCACCTGCCGCCGACGCCCCGTTGACGAAGGCGGACAGGTTGGGATCGCCGCCGAGCAAGCTGTCATACTTGAGCCGCAGCCAGGCCCAGGCGTTCTGCGTCAGGCTGGCGGTGGAGAGAAACGACCTGCCCGCCGAGCCCGCAATGTAGGCGTCCACACGGACTCGCTCTGCCGAATCCAGAAGGAAGAACAGCTTGCGCGCTGAAGCGCCGCCCGTCCCAACGGAGTAGATGACGAGCGTCGATGTCCCCGTCAAGTTGCCGACGCGCACCCACATCGCGATGCCGGTGCGCGACGTCTGGTTGTTGTTCGCGATGAGCGGGACCGAGACGCAGTCGTTGGTGGCGAACGTCGCGATGGGCAGGCCGTTGGCGCTCGCCCCTACAGCAGGGCGCCGAGCTGCGTTGATGACGCCCGGGTTGTTGTTGAGGACGTCAACCCAGTCGACCCACTCGCCGCCCGTCTGAGAGGACACCGCGAGCCGCAGCCAGGAGCTAACCTTGCTCTGCTGGACCGGGTTGAACCCGAGCCCACGGAAGCTGGCCCGAACGCTCATCAGATGCCCGCGCTCGCGCGCTCCTTGGCGTCGAGAGACATGTTGACGGCGAAGAGCGTGGCCTGCGCCAAGGTCCCGTTGTTGAAGCGCACCCGGATGTTCTGGTACTGGCCGATGAAGATTTCGTCCGTGAACGTCGTCGAGTCCCCCACGGGCTCGTTCGTCGAGCTGGCGTAGAACTCGTTCCAGGTGGTGCCGCCGTCGTTGCTGTACTGCGCGGTCACGCTGTTGCCGGTCGCGTTGGTGGACGGCGCGATGCTGTAGGTGAACCAGTACTCGGGTCCGAGGTTCTGTAGCCCTCCGGGGCCCGGGAACGCCGTCACGCTGTTGAAGAGCGTCACCACCTCGGCGGCGCCGGGCAGCCCGAGGCCGTTGAGGGTCTGCGTGTTCTTGAATGGGATGCGGGTCTTGCTCATTTGCTGTCCTTCCGTCGGAGCCGGCGGCGGTGGCTCTTCTTGGCGTGGCTCTCGCTCTTCTTGGGCTCGGCGGTACCGGCGCGCTCCGCGTAGCCTTCTGCCTTGGCCTTCAGCTTCTCGCGTTCCTTCTCCACCGCCTCGGCACGGTCGTCGGGGATGCGGCGGGCGCGAGCGAGCTTGACCGCGTGCTTGGCGATGGGCGCCTTTTCCAGAGCGCGCGTCGTGGGGTAGATGCCGCGCATCAGCGCCATGTCGCCGACCTGCGGGATAGGGATACCGAACCAGCCGCGCCGCTGGCCGCGCGAGTCTTTGCCGAAGCTGGTGCGCGCCTTGAGCTTCTGCATCGGGTGCATCACCTGCGAGGCGTTGAGCTGCGCGGGAGCGTCGCCACCGGCACGCGCCGCGGTCTCTCGCATCGCTTGCTGCGCGCGGCCCTGCCCGGAGCGCTGCTGCGAGAGCTTGATGATTTGCTGGTAGGCGCCGGTCGCATCGGGCGCCACGCGCTGCTGCGTCTTCTTCGCAGCGTCGATGTCCTTGGAATGCTGCTTCTGCAGCTTGGAGAAGCCGCCCTGCTCGCCCTGCCAGACGCGCTGCTTGCGGTCCTCCATGGCGGCCCGGTAGGGCTTCTCCAGGTCCGGGTCGGATTTGTTCTTCCGGAACTTCGTACGCAGGCGGCGAATCGCCGACTCCTGGTGCTCTGCGTTGAGCAGCCGCGGGGCCACGTAGACGGTGTCGACGCCCCGCTTCTCTAGCTTGCGGATGAAGGCGCCCGGCTTTCCGGTGACGCGCGCCGCGGGCGGGCGGGCCTTGGCCCCTTCAAAGTCGAGCACGCCTGCAGGCTTGGGCGCCCCTTCGGGAGCCGGCGCCTTGGGCGCGCGCGGCCTGTCCCCTCGCATGGCGGGCTTGCCGGTCCGGGCAGCGCGCAGCGTGCGCTTCTGCATCACGGGGCTGAGGAACGCCTCGGCGTGATTGGCGGGCATCGGAATCCAGCCGTCCACCGGCTTCACCGACACGCCCTCGATGTGGGTGTTGAAGACACCCTTCACGGCGCTGGGCGCGTTCGGGATGCCCACGGCCGTGGGCGCCTGCTGCTTGCTGTTGGAAGCGGCGCGCTGCTTGAGCTGGGCGTATGCCTCCTCGGTTGTCCTTCGGGTCGGCAGAAGCTGTTGCCCCTCCGGGCTCGCGTAGACCGCGGCGTTCTCCCGCTTCACCCGCTCGGTCACGCTCTCGGTGTGCGCCTTGGCGGCGTCCGTCATGGGCTTGTCGAGCTTCTCCGCCAGCACGTCGATGGGCTTGTCGTCGCGGCCCGAGGCCTTCGCTTCGCGCTTGGCTGCCACCACCTCGGGCGGGTCGACATAGCCGCGTCCGAACTTCGGCTGGACGCCGTGGCGCTCGATGCGACCGGGCAGCCCCTCGAGGTACTCACCTTCCCGCACCCAGTTGCCCACGCCAGTGACAGCTTCCTCGGCGAGCTTGCCCGCTGAGCCCAAGGCGCCCGCCGTCGCCGCAGCGCTACCCACGCGCCGCGGGGCGCCCTCCAGCGACGCGCCGCCGCTGGCGGCTGCGTCCACTCCTTCCTCGGCGGCCTGGTTCAAGGCCCCGCCAGCAGCTCCGCCAGCAGCGGCACCTGCCACGCGAGCGAGAGGGGCAGCGGCTCCGCCGACCTTGCCCGCCACCTTCGCGCCCGCAGCGAGCGTGGCGTTGTAGACTTTGTTCGAGAGGCTCCAGGGCGCCAGCGCGCCCACGCCCTGCCCGAGCGCGTAGAGCATCGGGTGCTCCTCCTGCAGCATTGCGTCGCGCTCGCGAGCGGGCGCGTCGGGAATACCGCCCGCCGTCTCTTGCCCGAGTCGCGCGGTCCCCATCTCCGGGTTGGCCGCTTCGAGCGCTGCGCGACCAGCGCCGAAGACGGCCGTCTTGTCGACGCCCATCACGAAGGCCATCGTCCCCTCGCCGAAGGGGGCGGTCGCCGCCGTGACCTTGGTCTTCAGCGTGTCGAGGAAGCCAGCGTTTTTCCCGCCGGACATCCACGGCGCCATGCTGTAGCGGTAGGCCGTCTTGCCCGCCTGCGCGGCGGCGTCTGCCGTCTCGCGCCACTTCATGCCGTTGTAGGCCTGGTGCGTGCTGTCGCCCGGCTGGATGTTCATCACCTCCTCGGGAGTGGAGGGGATGTCGAGCCCGAGCGCGCGGAATAGTTCCGGGTGCTCGAGCAGGTCTTCGCGCACCTTCTTGACGGGGGCGTCGTAGACCACCACGAGGTTGGGGTTCGACAGGTCGCCGCGCACCCATTCCTCTTCGGCCTTCTCGTCGCCCTCGGGGTGCGTCGTTGAGGGCTGGGTCGCGTACACCTGCGCCGGGATAGACATGCCCGGGTCGAGCTTGCTGAGCAGCTCCTGCACCTTCATCTGCTCAGGGTCAGCAGGAGGGGGCGTTGCGCCGATGGGCGCGCGCGTGCTGCCGACGCTCTGCACGTCCGAGAGCGAGCCGCCCTGGCCCGAGTAGGCGCCGCGGGTCAGGAACTGCGTGCGGAACTCATCGACCGCCGCCTGCGCCTTCGCGCGGGCCTCGGGCGTGAAGTTCTTGCTCGGGTCGGCGAGAAGCGCCTGGTTCTTTTCGAACTGTGCGGCGGTGAGCATTTAGATGCCCTCCAGCTGGTCATCATCCGTATCCGCCGCAGCCGTGCTCGCGGGAGCCGCGGGGCTCTTCTTTCCGCCCTTTCCTTTGCCCATGTAGAAGTCGAGCAGGCTGCCGACGGTGACGTCGCCGCCGTCCTCGGGCCACCATGGACGATTGGCGGCGTGCTCCTTCGAGCCCTTCGGGTAGACGACCGCGTCGCGCTCCGCGGACCTGCCCACGAAGGCCGGCGCTGCCACTGCGAGCGCGTAGTCCTCGACCGGGCTGTCTGCCGTGACCCCGCGGTCGGCGAAGTACTGCACCGCGATGGGCGCCTGCTCGGCGCGCGACAACGTCCGCAGCTCGGCGGCGCTCTCCATCTTCTTGCCAGTGCGCGGGTTGACGTAGCCACGCGCCACCGAGTCCATCATCTGGATGAGCCCGCTCGCGCTCGAGCTGGCGTTCTTCGCGGACGGGTCTCCACCGCTCTCGGGCCCCATGATAGCGAGCATCTTGTTGGGGTCGACGCCTTGCGCCTCGGCGTTCTGGGTGAGCGACGTCATGAACTCGGTGTCATTGGTCAGGGCGCCGCTCGGCGGCGGCGCCTGGTATAGGCTCGCGTTCGATGCGGTCGTGCCGGCGGTGGGCTCGTCCTCATCTTCGGGGATGGTCTTCTCGTACGCCTCCTTCACCCAGTCCGGCACGCTGTCGAGATACTCTTCGTACCCCTTGCGAACGAGCGGATGCTCTGCGGCGGCGGCGGCCTTCTGCGTGCTCTCCATCCACGAGAAGACGTTCTTCTGGCCGCGCTCCCGCACCTGGCCTGTGAACTCCTTCATGGACCGCTTCATCGTCTCGTAGGTGCCGCCCGTAATCTTGCTGTTCACCCACGCCTGCACCTGCTCGAGCGTGCTCGCGCTGCTCAGGCCCTCGAAGCGAGCCGCGTCCCTATCCGTTTGTGGCCCGACGTTCTCGCCCGCCTTCATCAGGAAGTTGATGGCGTAGGCGTCGTTCTCTGGATACTTGTCGTCGAGCAGCGCCTCGATCTGCGTGACCGACTGCAGCGCCTCGATGTTGCCCTGAATCTTGTGCCGCTGGTAGGTGAGGTCCGCGCGCTTGTGGCCGTAGTTGATGAGCTTCTGCTCGCCCTGCGGGTCGAGCTTGGCCGCCTCGATAGCCTTGCGCTCCTCGGCCTTCTCCTTGCGCTCCGCCTCCAGCTCGCTCGCCTGCGCCGCGTTGGCGGGCGCGTTGAAGTCGAGCGCCTGCTTGGCGGCCTTGTCGGCGGGCAGACCCATCCCGAGCGCGGCGTCGGCGCTGTGTCGCGTGCCGGCCTGGTAGGCCTCCGGCATGGACTTGACCATGTTGTCCATGACCGGGCCCAGGCGCTGCACGCGCTGGTCCTGCATCGAGCCCGTGTCGACGACGTTCTTCGGCACGCCTCCCATGATGTCGCGCTGGCCCACGCGAGCAGGGCGCCCGGTGGCTTGGAAGATGCTGGGTTCGAGCTGCGGCGGCGGGGTCGCCATCGGCGTGGAGCGGCCCGGCTCTAGGAAGTTCTTGGCGGCGTCCGCTTCGGCTGCGAGGTCGTAGGGCGCGCCGGGGTCGGCGGGCTCCGGCTCCGGCTCGTCGCGGTCGAGGTCGCCGGGCTGCCAGGGCTTCGGCGCTGCGGGCTCAGGCGCTACCGCTGCCTTCTCGTCGGGGCCACGGGCTGCGCGCTGCGCCGAGCGGAAGGCGTCCTCGGTCGAGAGCTGTTGGCCTTCGCCTACGCCCGTGCCGGCGAGGTTGTCGCGCAGCCCGAGCGTGTCGTAGCCGAGCGCGTTCATGCGGTCGAGCGACTGCGGGATAGCCTCGCGCGGCAGCTTCGTGTCCGAGCCCTCGTCGGAGTCGTCGAAGAAGGCGGTGGTCTGGTCTTCCTGCTCGGCATCGCGCTTGCGGGCCTCTTCGGCGTCGAACTCGACCCGGTACGACGGGAAGCCGTTCTCGTCTTCGCCGGTGCGCTCCACCAGACCGCCCAGCTGGTTGATGCGGGTCGCATCGAGGTCCATCCCCTCGTAGTCGGCACTGTCGACGCGCTTGTTGAAGCTGTCGAAAGCGAGCGTGCGCTGCTTGATGTTCTCGGCGACTGCCGCCTGCCGGTCGTGCTCCGCCTGGCGGTCGCTCTGCATCTGCTCGCGGGTCATCGCGCCCGCCTCGGCAATCTTGCGCCACTCGGCGTCCTGCGCGTTCTGGCGCTTGGTCTCCTCGAACTGCTCGCGCATGAGCTGCAGGCGCTGGCGCTCCATGCTCTCGGCCTTCTTGTCGGGGCGGGGCCCGAGCGGCTTGAGCGGGTCGAGCTGCATCAGCGCTGAGTTGATGTTGAAGGCCATTTAGTCCGTCACCTGGGTGACTACGCTCTGGAGCAGCTGGTAGAACCGCTCTTGGTCCTGCTCGCTCAGGTTGGCGGCCTGCAGCGCGGGGAGAATCTCTTTGGCCCACTTGTCGTCGAAAGCTTCCTGGTCGGCGCCCATGAGGCCCTCCATCGCCTTGCCAACGAGGTTGGCCGCCATGGAGTCCCTGCCGAGGGTTGCGTCAATCTCCGACTGCATCCGCGCCTGGCGGTCGTCCTCGGCCTGGCCCGTCTGGTCGCCGAACTCGTCGAGGCGAGCCAGGTCGTTGTCGCTGCCCACGTCGCCCGCCTGGATGCCGGTGTCGATGCGCTGGTCGCGCACGTTGGCCGAGTCCACTGCCGCGCCGGTCGACGCGGTGAAGTCGTCGCGCGCGTTGTCGTCCGCCATGTTGGCGATGTCGGCGCCCGCGCGTCGGCGGTCCGTGTCGGTGCGCTCGGCGTCGTTCATGGCGCCGGTGGTGGCCTCGTAGCGGTCGGTCTCGTCCGTGTCGGCGTTGTGGGCGATGTCCCCGAGCGTTTGCATGCCCTGGATGTTGCTGTTCTGGGCCGCCTGCGCGTTGTCGTCGGCCTGGTCCGCCTGGTTGCCGAGCATCGTTTGCTGCGCGGTGGTCTGCCCTGCCGCCTGGTTGGCGAGGTCACCGTAGGTCTTGGTGCCCGCCAGGTTGGCGTCGAAGGCGCCGAGCGCCGACAGGTCGCCCGCGCGAGCCTGCTCGCCGAGCAGCTGCTGGCGCATGCGCTGTTCCTGCGTCCGCTGCATCTCGGCGTCGAAGCTGCGGTTGGCGCGCTGGGCCTCGATGTCCGTGATGACGTTGCCGACGCCGGACAGGCTCTCGCTCGAGCCGTACACGCCGCGCCCCGCCGCGTCCTGGTTGTAGCTCTGCACACCGAGCTGGCGAGCGCGGTCGTAGAACGGGTCGAACTCGGCGATGGGCATGTCGCCGAAGGCGCCCTGGGTCTGCTCGTACTGGCCCGCTGCGCGGTTGGGGTCGCTGAAGGTGCCGCGCGAGTCGTAGTCCCCTGCCGCCTGGTCGTAGAACTGCTGCGAGCTGTTGGGTCCGCTGCTGGCGTTGGCCTCGTACTGGCCCTGCGAGTTGCCCGCGCCCTCGTACCCGGTGAAATCGTCGTACTGCCCCTGCGCCTGGTTGTTGAAGGCAGCGGAAGGGCCCTGCGCGTCAAAAGCGTCGGTCGCTCCCTGCGTGAAGGACGAGCCCATGCCGGGGCCGTTGAAGGCGCCCTGCTGCTGCTGCCAGTACTGCTCGCCCTGCCCGGGGCCATCGAGGGAGCCGAGGTTGTTGTTGAGGTAGTCCTCGCCCTGCGACGGCGTTTGCGTCTGCTGGTACTGGTCCTGCATCTGGTCGGCGTACGGGTCCTGCAAGAGCCGGTTCTGCACCGCCTCGACGCCCTGTTCGGTGTAGCCGGGGTTGGTCATGTTGTTGCCCGGCGACTGGAGCGGCGGGCGCTGCGATGGGTCGTCGAAGCCTGCAAACGCGGGGTGGCTCTCGGGCTGCGCTGACGCGCCGCCCTGCCAGGTGCCGCTGCCAGCGGGTAGCGTCGAGGCGGCCGTATAGGGCTGGCGCTGCGTCGTCGACCCGGACGGGAGCGGGGTCGTGTTGGCGCCATCGAAAGCGCCAAACGCCTTCTGCGTTGGGGACGACACCGTCAGACCTCCGGTCCGTGCGGGGGCTTTCTGCGTCCAAAGTTGGCTGCTATTGACGGCCATCAGTACTTCCTCGCCGGTTGCGGGGTGCGCGGCTGCAGCGGTGCCGGACCGGGGCCGGGCGGCGTCACGCCGTTCATCATCATGTCGGTGCGCTGTTGGTTGCCCTGCTCGTACTGCTGCTTCTGCTTGGCGAAGGCGGCGTACGCGGCCTTCTGCTGCGGAGTGAGCGGCTTGGTGTTGCCCTCGAGCGCCTGCAGCTCCTTAGGCATCTCCGGCGGCGGCATGGGGTTCTGCACCATCGCCGCCATCTGCTCGGGCTGGTAGGCCGCGCCGGGGCCGAACATCTGCGCCATCATCTGGTTGGACGGGTTCATAGCCAGCAGCTGCTGGCCGAGCGCGTTCATGCGTGACTCCTGCACCTGAGCGCGCCGCGCCTCGGCCTCCTGCGCCATCTGCTTCTGCTTGGCGATGAGAGCGTCCTGCTCCTTGGTGTTGCCGCCTGCGATGGCGTCGATGGCAAACGGGGCCACGGCAGAGAGGATGGGAGCGACCTCCTTCAGGGCGCCGCCCACCGTGAAGGCCGCGTCTGCGGCGGGCGCGGCGGTGGCTGCAGCAGTAGTGCCAGTCGTTGCCCCGACGGCAGTGGGCGCAGCGAGCGTCGGCACGGTCACGGCTCCGCCGGTCGTGATAGCGGGAGCGACCGCCTCCCCCGCCGCGATGGTGCCCGCCCCGGCGCCGAAGCCGAGCCCGCCGAAGGCAGCGCCGGCACCGGTGGCGAACAGAGGACCCGCCAGCACGCCCATCGTGACCGGGTCGCGGCTGAGCGCGTCAGCGAACCCGAGACGCATGTTCTTGCCGGAGCGCCCTCGGTCGACCCGGTCCTCCTGCACGCGCCGGTTGCTCGCATCGACCGAGTCCTGGTAGTCGCGACCCGCCGTCTCGTTGTAGCCGCCGCGCCGATTGTTGATGTTGGCGGTGTTGCGCGCGCTCTCCGCCACCCGACGCTGGCGGTTGCGCTCTTCCATCGCCGCCTGCTCGGCAAGCGTGAGAGGCGCACCCGTGGCGCGAGGGAACGGGTCAATCTCCCCGCCGTCGATGAAGTTGCCGGTGGTCGCGCTCATCAGTTCTCCAGCACCAGGAAGGTTTCCGTCGCCCGCACGAGATGCAGCCCCGCCGCATCCGGGAACCGGAAGCGCCACTGCCGGCGCCGGTAGGTGCCGAGCGAGCGCAGTTGCAGCATCGGGGTGAGGTCGCCGTCATCGACGCCGAGGTCGAGGTCGATGGTCACCCACTCCTGGCTCAGGTCGTCGCGGTAGTCGAGGTAGCAGACGACGCCTTCGCTGAGAGCCTGCGTGCGCTTGAAGCTGAGCTGCACCGAGACGGTCAGCTTCAGGTTGTCGCTCTTGCGGTCCTCGAAGCCGGTGGTCACGTAGGCCACGATGGCCGCGCCGAGGTCGGTGGTATTGTCGAGCGACAGCGTGCAGATGACGCCGCTCTCGAGCCCCACGACGTTCAGACCGCCGTCTTGGCGCTGGTGGTGGCTCAGCACCGGGAACATGCTGAAGGCGTCGGTGGTGGCCGTGTGCAGCGCCCAGCGCGCCCAGCCGATGCCCGGCTGCAGCACGAGCGTCTCGTCATCCGCCTCGAAGCGGAAGACGACGCAGTCGGCGAAGCTCTCGCTGAAGCGGTAGCCGTAGCAGTCAGACGGCGTGGTGAGCGCGTCGAGCGTGGCCTGGATAGCCGCGCCCACGTCCTTCCACTCCCGCCCGTCGCTCATGATGAAGCGCGTCTGGTGGTCGAGCCAGCAGTACTGGTCGTCCACCTTCACCGGGCTGTACGGCGCCAAGCACCCGACCTCGCGCGTGATGCTGGGCGCAAAGGTCGTGGACCCGTCGGGGGCGAAGAGCTGCAGGCTGGTGCGCCCGAAGCAGAAGATGTCGTTGGTGTTCTCGGCGCAGGCCACGATGCTGTCGGCGCGCGCCTCCGCCGTGAAGAAGCCGGCGGCGCCGGGGCTCGGGTCCCAGCTCTCGTGCGCCGCGAAGCTCACGATGCCCTGGGTGATGTCCGAGTACCGGACCTTGGTCTGGTCGAGCTGCGTGTCGTTGGCGCAGATACGGGAGGAGTTACAGAAGACGTGGCTCGCCAAGGGCGGGCAGCCGCCGAGGAAGCTCATCTCGTGGCGGTCGGGATTGGGATTGGTGAAGTTCGGCGCCGAGAAGGTCTCGGGGCGAATGTCCACCTTGCCCATCTCAGCCCCGCCTGCGATGACGAGCAATGCTTCCGTCTCTGCGAACGTGGGTCGTGGAAAACGAGTTGTTGCCGCTGCGGCTGGCGTTGCGAGGCGGTCCTCATTCGCGGCGCCGGTTCCGACTAGCGTCGCGGCACCTCCTACGATGCGGTAAACATTCCTGCCGGTGTTGTGACCGCCACCGGAGGCGTTTACGGTTGCTCCTACAGCGTACAGCACTCCCGCGTGAGTCCCGCTGACCGTGGGCGTTCCAGTCGTGTGCGCTACCCGTTGCTCCGTCAGGTACAGCCCGAGCACGCCCGCCGAGTCGACGGTAGTAGCGGGAGCGACACCCGTGTACGCGGCGAGCCCGGGTCGCTTGCGGAGCGCTCCTCGGGCGTCAACGACAACGTTGTAAGCCTCTGGGCTTCCGCCGCTGATTTCCTCGCTGCTCGTCTCGAGAGTAGGTCCGAAGACGATGGGCTCGGTGCGGGCCTCAGCGGGCATGATGATAGCCCCCGGTTGGCGAGACACGAGCCGCAGCGGTCGGTAGCGAAGCGCGACACATCAGCAGCCCCACTGGGTCTGGTAGCTCACCATCGCCTGGCTACCGGTGTGCTCGAAGGCGTAGCGGACACACGCCTTCTTCTTGTCCTCGGCGATGGCCTGCAGCATCCCCACCTTCTCCGCCGGCATCGAGGAGTCGATGGCGACGTAGTAGGCCAGGCACCAGACGAGCGCGTCGTACCAGTAGCGCTGCAGGTCCGGGTTCTTGCCCCCGTCGGCGCTGGTCCCGAGCAGGCGCACGGTCTTCAGGCGCATCGTCCCCGCCTCGCTCGGCACGGGCCAGAACCGCAGCTCGACCGTGGCGCCGCTGCGAAGCGCGACGTACAGCTGCGGGCGCGTCGAGATGCTGCCCTTGGTGGTCAGCGTCTGCCAGGTGCTGGTGTCCACCTGCTTGCAAATCATCTCCCCGGTCGTGTGCTTGGTGTCGACGTTGCTGCTCGGCACAAACATCGCGTCCTCGAACACATCGAGGATGGTGTCCGGCAGCGTGTACTGGCTCTCTCCCGCCACCATCGAGAGATCGTAGAACTCGGTCGAGCGCGCGATGAAGCCCTCGGTGGCCAGCTCGTCGATGATGAGGTCGAGCGTCTGCCGGCCGTGCTCGAGCTTCGGCACCATGTTGGCGCCCGACAGCTTCGCCTCCACGGGCAGAATCCCCGCGCGCTTGTAGGCGAGGAGAATCAGCGTGTTGATGCTGATGGGAGTCGACGGGGCTGGGTTGATGCTCACTCAGAACCCCGTCGGCACATCGTTGTTGTAGACGTCCTCCGCGTTGTATCGCCGAGTCGGTCCCGTGTAGCTGGAGCTGCTCGACGGCTGCCCGTTGCTGTCGACATCCGGGCGGGCGCCGTCGCCAATAGACCGCATCCCGAGCTGCTGAGAGAGAGTAGCCGCCCGGGATGCTGTTAGTTCTGCCAGGGTCAGCTCGTCGCGACCCGGTGTATCGTTGGCGCAGCGCAGGAGCCCATCACGGCCCCGGCGCAGCGCCGAGCGCAGATACGGTACCCCGCACACGTCGCATCCAGAGAGATGCTCGCCCTTTCGGTCGACGTTGCGGGGTACGCTGCGCATTGCATCTCCGTGTGCTTTAGGTGGCCGTGGCCGCTGCGAAGCCGAGGATGCCTTGCTGGCCCTTCTCCTCCGCGGAGTCGAAGTTGTTGAAGAAGGCGACCAGGATGTTGGTCACGCCCGCCAGCACGATACCGCTGGTGATGGCGTCCGGGTCCGAGCTTGCCGTGACACCGCTGTAGTTGTCGTGGACCATGCCGGTGTGAGCGACGTCCGTGAAGCTCGCCACTCCCGCCGTGCCGGTGCTCTTATTGACCACGCGGTTGTAGGCCATGACGAGGTTCGTCGAGACCACCGCGGCGGTGCCGATGTTGAAGGCTCCGTTGGTGGTCGTGAGCGGCACGTTGGCGTAGTTGCCAAGAATCTTCAGGTTGTTGTTCGCCGCCGTGCTGGAGAGCACGTTGGTAATCACGGCCGTGCTGGTCGTGAAGGAGTAGTTGTTGGCGAACGTGAAGTCGTCGGCGCCCGTGTGGACCGTGATGCCGATGAGCGAGTCGGTCGTGGTGGACGACCCGTGGTTGATGTGGCACCCGAGAATCGAGCAGCCCGCCGCCGTCACCGTGATGGGCGCCGCGATGGCGTCCGCCCCGTCGAAGTTCAGCGTCAGCCCTGCGAGGGTCACGTTGGCCACGTCGAGCAGGAAGGTCGCGCCCGTCGCCGTCCAGGTGAGGCTCGGGTTGTTCGTCGAACCCGGGCGGCCCACGCCGACAATCTGCGTGCCCGCTACTAGGTTCGTGAAGAAGTCCGCTGTCGAGACGTTCTCGGTGTGGCCCGGCAGCACGTACACGATGTCATTCTGGCCAGAGCGGCAGCGCGCGAGAGCATCGTTGAGCGTGCGCACCAGCATGCCGGACGAGGCGAAGTGGTCTTCGCCGTCCTGCGCGCCGGTGCTGCGCACGTAGGCCGCGACGCGACCGCCCGGCTTCAGCAGGGTGCCGAACGGGGTGACGATGCCCGGCATGGCCTGGTAGAAAGGCAGCGCCGAGCTGAGAAAGTTGCCGTAGGCGTTTGCAAAGAGGGACATTAGCAGCCCTTGCCTTTGGTGCTCTTACCCTTGGGCGGCACCGGAATCGGGTTCTTGGTCTTCTTGGCCATGGTGCTCCTCAGGCGTTGCTGAACAGGACGGCGCGCGGGTTGACCCAGCCTCGGCTCCAGCGAGCCGTGATGGCGTAGTTCATCATCGTCTTGTCCTCGGTGACCCAGGTGTTGCTCTTGGGCTTGCGCCGCCAGAACCACATGAGCCCCAAGTCGGCGTCCGTGATGAGCGCCCAGTTGGTGGTCGTGTTCGACCAGTACTTGTTGGCCACCGGCTTGATGTCGAGGTCGCGGTTGATGACGTTGATGGCGTTGTACGCGCCCGGCGTCGGGTCCATCGAGGAGCCCAGAATCTCACGCCACACGCCCCATTGCTGGACCGGGAACGTGGCCTTCTTCAGCTCGACGCCGTCCACGAGGTTGTCGTGGCCGACCTGCTGCATCGCCTGGGCGTTGGCGATGATGAGCGATGCCTTGCTCGGGGACATGGCCGTTACCAGCATGTTCGAGTAGGTGCTGCCGCCCGGCAGCGTGTGCGCCGTGCTCGCCAGCGGCTGACCGTCGCCGCCCACGAAGGCGGTGTTGGTCGCACGCACCCAGATGAGGGTCGCGTCGAAGTCCGCCAGTTTCCAGAGCGAGCGGTTGTTGCGCTTGGCGGCCTGGATGACCTTGTCGTACTTCATGTCCTCGAGGGCTTCGTCCGAGACAATCATGCGCTGCCCGTAGGTGCGCGTGTTGAAGCGGGTGAGCGGGCCCTCGATGATGGTGCCGACCGGGATGCTCTCGCCCTCGGGCTTCTCGCCCGCCAGGCCCGAGCCCGCGACCTCGTAGTACTCGATGTAGTTGTCGCTCATCGATTTGACCGTCATCCACTTCGGGAAGACAGCCTTGCTGCCCTCTGACCCGTGGTCGTCGGTGTCGATGTCCTCAAGCGTGTCTTTGAGCGCGAGGGCCGCGGTGCTGGTGAAGACTTCACTCATGGCTTACTCCTGGTTCCCAGTGATGCGCCACGGCGTTGCCTGGACTTGGTTGAAGACCACCTGCAGCGGCACGTTCGCCAGCGTCAGGTCGTACTGGTCGAAGCCTCGACCGAGGCCCACCACCCGCAGCTGCCGAGTTTCCGTGCTCTCCACGAAGGACAGCACCGCCATCGGGTTGGCCTTCGGGTTGCTCGTGGTCGTGTTGATTTGCGTGTAGCTGAAGCTGCAGACCGAGTTGATGATGGCCTGATACTCGGCCTTCGTGTCGAAACTCGCGCTCGTGGTCGCGGTGTCGATTTCCCACACGCAGCCTTCGACCGGAATCACCTGCACCAGCGTCTGCGCGTTCAGGTTCGTGCCGTACGTCGTGAGCGTCGGGTAGTAGGCGTTCGGTCGCACGGCGCCGTTGATGAGCACCTGCGGAAAGCCGCACACGATGCCGAACGTGCGCTCGTTGGCGTCGTCATCGTCCAGCTCTCCGGGCTCGGTGAGCTGGAACGCGCCGGTATTCATCATGCGCACCGGGTCGCCGATGTTGACGTTACACGTCGTGGCGCCGGTGACGTTCGGCTGGTAGGCGTTCGCGAAGAAGCCCGTGTAAACCTCGGGAGTGTCGCCACCCCAACGGTTCTTCAGGAACCGGAAACCGTAACGATGAGGGTTCGCCATTCAATGCCTCGGGGTCAGAATTGCCAACGCTTCCGGTCGTCGAGATCGGTGCGCACGGAGGTGATGCCGCGGAACGACTGCTTCTCTTCGGGCGAGAGCGGGTCGACGTCGCGGTTGCGGATGGTGTCCTCGATGCGCGAGGCCTTGTCCCATCCGACTTGGTCGAGCGCAGTCTTGCGCTCGAGCGGGCACTCCATCAGCACCATGCCCATCGATTTGATGGGGTCCCCCTGCACGAACTCTTGGTACCCGATGGTGGGGCGCGCCTCGTCCGGGTCGTACTGCGCGACCTTGTACCCGAGGTGCTTGTAGTACCCGACGTTGATGGTGGGGTCGTTGACCTCACTCACCCACACGTAATGCTTGTTGGGGTCGCCCCCTTCGAGGAAGCCTCGGTTGGCTACGCCCTCGACGGGACGTGCCGGCGGGTCCTCACGCCTGATGCCGCGCTTGCCATTGCGCGCGGCGACCGGTTGGTCTTCCACGAACGCTCCGCTGCCCACTGGGTGCAGACGGGCTCATCGTGGGGGACGGCCGCCGGGGATTGGGTCACTCCCCCATCGACCGAAGCCGACGGAGGGGTGATGCTCGGGATTGTGAAGAAAACTATCAGGAAGTCAAGACTGATAGCTACATCCTATCAGATAACCTTTTTGTCCCGCAGCTTCTTGCCGGTGGTGGCTTGCCACTTCTTGATAGCGTCGGCTTCGGGCAAGTCGCTGTGAGCAGCGATGGCCATGCGGCGCAGCTCGGGCGGTAGCGCGCCTGCGGGTCGCGCGGTGCCGCCGCCGCCCGATGACGGCATCCCGCTCATGCGCGCGCGGTCGCTCGCCGACGGCGCTGCGCGCTTGCCGAGCTTAAACTCGGCCATCGTCTCGCGCATGATGTCGTCGACCATCTCGCTGGTGACGGCCTCGCCGCGTGCCTTGCGCCGCTTCCATGTGCCCTCGGCGTATTCGTAGGCGGCGCGGTTGCCGTAGACCTCGGGGTACTTCTGCACCCAGACCTGCTGCGCCTGCTCGGCGCGCTGGCTGTGCGCTTGGGCGGCCAGCGTGCGCTCGGTGTGGATGCGGGTCTTCTCGCTCTCGACCTCGCGCGCAATCTTCTCGTAGTACTTCTGGCGCTCGGCGCTGAAGGTGCCGGCGGCAATCTCGGCCTGGGCTCCGTTGTAGGCCTCGCTCTGCTTCTCGTAGACCGCATCGAGGCGGCGCTCGTACGGGTCCTTGCCGTCATCGTTGACGGGGCGCTGCTGTTGCTGCGCCGCAACGTAGCCGCGCAGGGTGGCCAGCTCGGTCTTGAGCGTGTCGGTGGCGCCCTTCAGCTCGGCCAGCTCCGCCTTGCTCTTCTTGCCGTCGGCGAGCATGGCCTGCAGCCGCGCCTGCCGGCGCTGCTTTCGATTGAGCCGCTCCTCGGGGCTCGCGTCGGGTGAGTCCTCATCGAGGTCGGCGGCGCTGCCCTTCTCGTCATCGTCCGAAAACGGGACCGCGGCCGAGTTGTCGTGGTCGCCCTGCATGTATGAGTTGCTCATGGTTTCCTCACCACGTGTCGTTGATGAACACGCTCTTCTTCTTCCGGATATCGTCGATGATGCCGTCTTCCCCGATGCAGGCGATTTGGTGCTGGTAGCCGTCGTCGAGGCCAACCTCCATCACACGCTTCTTGCCCGCGAGAATTTCCTCTGCCAGGGTCTCGCTGCCGGCGAGGTCCGCCTCCCGCATCACGAGATAGAACATGGGCGTGCCGTCTTCGAGGCGGTCACACCGGCGCGCGAAGGGCACGTTTTTGTTGGTCGTGATGATGTGGCCTAGCTCGATGCCGTGGCTCATCAGGCGGTCGGCGGCGGTGAGCCCGGCGCTGATGAGCACGCCGCGATTGCCCTCCTGCATGTCTTTTAGCTTGGTGAGCGTGCCGCGGATGATGGTGCCGGTCGGCGAGTACGTCTCCTTGTCGTCGAACTGGTCGATGGGGAAGACATAGATGCGGTCGAAGGCAGCCTGGCTCTTGAAGAAGCCGTCCGAGATGCCCCACTTCAGGCGCTGGGCTTCGAGCAGCGGCGGCAGGTGCAAGGCCCCGGGCGGGCTCATGCGGGCGCGAATCAGCGCCGTGCGCTTCTCTGCGGTGTCCTTCTCGAAGTCGCGCAGCTCGATGCTGGGCTCCTTCGGCAGGACGGCGTTGTCGTTCCAGGCGCTCGTCTTCTCGGGCTCAGGGAACGGCCAGGCGGTGACCTTGTCGGGGTCGCCCACCGATACGGGGATGCTTCTGCTCACGAAAGATACTCCTGGATGAACTTGCCCGAGTCGCGCTCGAGCACTTTGACGGCGGCGAGGATGCGGCTGCACAGCTCAGCCTCGTGCGCGGTGATGACGAGGTGGATGATGCGCGGGTCGTCCGCGAGCGCCTGGCTGTGCCCGAGCTGCAGCTTCTCCTGGCGCAGGCGCACGAGGTAGTCGGCGAGCAGCTGCAGGTCGCGCATGTCACTTGCTCTTTGCTTGGAATCGCGTGCACCAGCTCTTTATAATCTTTGCGAGTCCCTCGGCGTCGAGAGCCACCGTCCGCACGTCGCCTTTGCCTTGGAAGTAGCTACTGATGATGTAGCCGCCCTCGACCGCCTCGATGGTCACCTTTGACGTCGAGTAGGGGATGGGCTGCGGGTAGTAGGCGGACGGACACCCGAAGGTCGGGATGCAGTTGCTCGACGCGAGCTGCCCGATGAGGTCCTGGCTGGCGATGGTTTGGTCGATGATGCTCATGCGGCCTTCGGGGGTTGCGGCTGTTGGGGTTTCGGTTGCGGCTTCGGGGGACCGCCGTTCTGGTTAGCTGGTGGCGGCCCTCCTGGCCCCGCCGGTCCGCCAGGACCTGGCATGGGCGCTCCCGGCGGCGGAGCAGGCGGAGAGGTCGGAGCGCCGTAGAACTGCGGCGCAGGCGGCGGGGCGCCGAGCGTCGAGATGAGGTCGTAGCGGTTGCGGGCCTCGAGCGCCTTCTGCACGGTCATGTGCTTGAAGGTGAAGTTGCCCTGCAGCTCGGGCACGGCGTTCGGCAGTTGCACGAGCGCATCGGCCTCGCTGATGCGCTGGGCGGTGCTGGTGAACTTCAGGTCCGCGCTAATCTCGATGTCATAGGGGCGGTCGTACAGCTCGCGGCCCACGCTCATCATTTGCTGCCCCATCGGGCCGAGCGCGGGGTCGTGGTTGTTGACGGCGAAGAACTCGGCGTCGTCCATGAAGATGGCGTTGAGCCCGGCGTTGTTGATGAGCACCTGCGTGAGGAAGTCGGCGTACTTGCCCGTCGGTACGCTCAGCATCTTGGTCGCCTGCTCGATGCGGGCGCTGATGCCCTGCGCGGTCTCCCCGCTCTTGCCGCTCTCGCCCGAGAGCACCTCGGGGGTGTTGGTCACCGTGTTGCCGAACTTCATCAGCATCTCGACCAGCTGCAGCATCTGCGGGCTGGCCTCGCCGAAGTCGAGCGCGACCATGTCTTTGGACAGGTCCATGGCGCCCTCCACTTTATGAATCTTGCCGGGCTCGATGATGATTTTCTCCCCACCCGGGAAGCGCACGTCGCCCTTCATCAGGAAGTTTTTGAAGTTGCCGAGCGTGCCCTGGTCGATGAAGGCGGACAGCGCGATGTTGGCCGCCTTGTTCTGCGCGGCGTGGATAGCTCCGGTGCCCAGGCCCAGGATGCCCAGGATGGGCTCGATGTTGACGCCGTGGGCAAACAGCTGAATGGGCACGCTCTCGGGCGGGCGCGGGCGAGCGTTGGGGTCGCCGCGCATCCACTCGGGCATCGGGGGCTCGGGTGGCGGCGGCAGCTCCTCGATGGCGCGCGCCATGACGATGGCCTGCGCGGGCCCGTCGCTGGCGGGGTCCATTTCGTGGCCCATGGAGAGCGCGGCGCGGCGAGTCTCTTCCATCTCCTGCTTGAAGGCCTCCAGCTCGGCGATGCCGTCCTGGTACTTTTTCAGCTGCTCGCTCTCGAACTCGAAGCGGCGCTTGTCGTACGGGTCGACGCGCTCGTGGATCTGCAGCGAGAGCACCGTGCTCGTCTGGTGGTCGATGAGCAGCTTGCAGTAGCGGTCGCGTGGCTCCTCGGGCTCTTCGCCCTCTTCGGTAGGCTGCACCGTGCTCGGCGGCAGGTTGAGCCAGCCCTCGTACTGGATGATTTTGTACTGCCCCTTCTGGTACGCGGTCGAGTCGACCCCGAGGTTCTTGTCGACCGCCTCGCGCATCTCCTGGGTGATGCTGCCCTCGTCCCAGTCCGGCGGCAGGTGCGCGAGCATCGTCTCCACGTCTTCCCAGAGCCTTTTCATCTTCCGGACCTCGTGCCCGTCCATGAAGATGACCTTCGCCACCCACGACACATCCGAGTAGTCGGGCATGGTGGACACGTGCGCGTTGGCGCAGACGAACTCGTTCGGGGTGAGAATCTCGTGGCGGTTGTAGCGGCGCTGCGGGTCCCAGTAGCTGTGGCAGGTGACGTCGCCGAAGAGATTGAAGGCGAGCAGGCCGCGGTAGCCGAGCTGGCGCTTGAAGTCTTTGATGCGCTTGCGAATCTGCCAGTTGCCGTGGAGCGAGAGCAATTTCGCGGTGTGCTCGTCATCGGGCCCGATGGGGTTGACGCCGAAGACGTTGGTCCAGTTGCCGAACAGCTCGTACGCCTGGCGGTAGCCCATGCGGATGGTGTTCTCCATGAGCAGCGGCACGTGCGCGTTGGCCATGTGCTGAAACGGCGGCCCCTTCGGGTCGAGGGTGCCGGCAAACAACTTCCACGTGTCGGCCATCGTCTTGCGGAACCCCTCGGTCGCCTCCCACGCCGCGTCGAAGTCGGTGATGCACTTTTCGCTCAGGCGCTTGAGCGCAGCGCGCCCCTCGGGGTGCTCTTTGAAGGCCTTGACGAGGTTCATCTCGTCCTCGCTGTATTCGAACGGCTCCTCGCTCGGGCTGTCCTGGCCCATCTCGAAAACGCTCTCGGTGTCGTTGGCGACATCGCCGTCGGTCGCGTCGGGGCGCGGGTGCTCTTCTTCAGTGGCCATGGTCGGTCGACTCCTCGCACGCTCGCGTGCATTCGGCGCAGCAGGGGCATTGCCATCCGCGCAATGGGCAGACGTGGCGGTCGGCGGTGATGGTCTGGCGATTGATGAGGGGCAGCGGGAAGCAACGGCGGCCCGCGCAACGAATGGACCACCCCGGCAAGTCGGGCCACATGTCGTTGGAGACCAAGCCCTGCAGCACGAGCAGTCGCACGGACCTGCGCCCCAGCCCGACCAGCCTCATCGCCGCGCGCGCAGTCTTGGGCTGGTGCGCCTCAAACACGCGCTGCTGGTACTTCGACAGATGGGGCGGGTTAGCTCCCATAACCGAACCCTCCGGCCTTCGGCAGCTCGGCCTCATCGTTGTCGTTGTCGGCGTTTTTGTCGAAGTCGTGCAGGTCCATCACGATGCTGCCGCGACCGCGGGACGCGCGCGCCGAGGCGTACGCCAGGACGTCGAACCAGTGCTTCTTCGGGCTCTTCTTGTCCGGCACCGTGTCGTCATTCTCATCGACCCCGATGCTGGCGAGCATGGCGGCGGTCTCGCGGCAGTTCTTGAAGATCTGCAGCCCCGGCGGCTTGGTCTTGTCGTAGTCCCGCAGGCGCTCGGTGATGCGCTCGGCGTTGCGCGCGATGCTGGCCTTGTCGGCTTGCTGCCAGTAGATGCCCTCGGCGGCAAACACGGCGGCCTTGCTCTTGCCGCTGTCGCCGCGCTCTTCCCAGAGTTGAGTGTCTGCAACACCGGTGAGGCGGCTTTTTCTCTCCCGCTTGTTCCAGAAGCCGAAGCGGCTCTCAATCTCGATGACGCGCTTGGCCACCTCGATGTCGCGCATCAAGCGGAAGTTGAACTCGTAGAACTGGTAGAGGTTGTCGTCGGGGTCCATGGCGAACCAGCCGATGACGCCCTGGGCCTTGTAGCCCCAGTCCATGCTGCGGAACTTCGGCCAGTCGCGCGGAATCTTGAACGGCTCGATGACGTGGACGTCGCGGTTGTAGTCGTCCTCGAAGAAGCCGCCCTCGACGCTGTCCCAATCGCCGTAGAGGTAGCGCGCGCGCATGTGCGCCGGCTTGCTGAGCAGCTTCAGCTTGTACTGCGTGACGAACGCCTTGTCCGGGTTGTCGTCGAGCTTCGCCGGCAGGAAGAGCCGCGTCTTGTACTTGGTCTCGCCCGTGTCGGGGTCGAACACCTTCACGCGGAAGACGACGTTGCCCTTCGGGTCCGGGTCGACGAATCGCGCCTTGAGCCACCCCGGCGTCGGGTTGCTCATGAGGCGAGTCGCGAGCAGGTACTTCAGGACCGGGTCGGCGCTGCGGACGCGGGCATCTAGCTCTTCGTACTGGTCCTCGAGGAACTGCCCCGCCTCGTCGAGGCCGAGGTACGTGTACTGCTTGCTGAGATAGTTGATGTGGTCTTTGGGCTCACGACAGTGCCCGAAGGTGTTCTTGAAGCCGCTGGTGAACGTGTACCGGTGCAGCTCCTTGTTGTAGACGACGCCCGGGTCGAACTGCCGAAACATGCGCTCGGCGCGGTCGATGGTCTCTTGCAACATCGGCATCGTGCGGCGCATGTGGAGCGCATGGCCCTCACTCTCGCCGGGGCGGATGGGATGCTGGCGGCAGAGCGTCGCGAGCCACTCGGGCAGCTCGTCCAGCAGCTGCCCCGTCGCGCGCGCATGCTCGACGACCGCCTGCTTGACGATGGGGTCCCAGAGCAGCGTGAGGCTCTTGCCGGGGCCAGCGCTACCGCCACCGAGGACCTCATCGGCCGTCGTCTGGTGGAACTTCTGGCTCCAGGGGCTCGGCTGGTAAGAGGACCTGTCGATACGCCACCGCCTCTCTCGCGATGGCGGCGCCCATACCTACTGTTTTTTCAATAGTCCAGAACTATCAGACACGGCGCACTGATAGGAACAGACGATTATGCCGGGCGCGGCCGCGCTGGCACCCTGCCGACATGGCGGGACCCACCTTCAACTTTCACATCGACATCGACATCGACTTGACCATCGAAGAGATCTGGCCCGACGGCGACGCGCCGGAGAACCCGACCGTCGAGGACGTCGAGGAGGTGTTCTACCAGGGCCGCCCGAAGGGCAAGCGGTCGAGCGGGCACGTGCGCAAGTGCATCGACGACTTTTCGTTGCTCGAGGTGGACGAGATGGACGTGCTCATCCGCAAGCAAAACCCGCCGTGCCCCGAGTGCCGGCAGTGGGCCGGACATCACAAGATGGACTGCAGCCGGCGCCGCGCTACCCCGCCGGCAAAGTCTCCCGCCGGATGAGGTACTCGTCGATGACGTCCATGAGCCCCTCATCGTAGGCGCGATACGTGAGCGGGATGGTTTCCCAGTACTTGTGCGGCTCGTTGCACTCGTAGGCGCGGAGCGCACGGTCACACGTCGCCGCGATGAGAAACCGCTCTGCGGGTTGCAGTGGGCCCGGCACCAGCTCGTCCGGCGTCCATTTTTCGGCCTTGCCGGCGAGGCGTTCCTCGCCGCGGTCGGTGTACGCGATGCGCAGCTCGGGGCCGTCCTGCGCGACGACCCCTTGCATCCCATCACTGATGCGCACCATGCGCTGCCCGAAGATGAGGGTCATGGCTCAGAACGGGATGTCATCGACCAGGGCGTCTTCGTGATGCTCCGGCACCGGGGTGCGGAGACGAGATGCGCGGAAGTCTTCCTTCGAGGGCACGCCGGTGTCGTTGGCCGCAGCGATGAGGGCCTCGCCGACGGCCTGCAGCTCCTTTGCCTTCAGATTCAGGCGTTCCCAGCACTTGCCCGAAGTGGTTGGCTTCTGGGATGCCCAGCGCCAGGCCCCGTCGGGGGTCTGCCAGTAGAGCCGGAGCGTGAAGGTGGGCTTGCCGTTGTATTCGCCTCGCTCGAGGCGCAGCTCTTCCTTTTTGTCGCCGAAGGAGCGGTCGAACTTCGCCAGGACGGTGTTTTCTTCAAAGGGCATCGGTCAGGTTTCCAAATCTCGGACTTCGTACGTGACGGGTCCGGGGTGCGCAGCGCTGGTGGGTGCTGGTAGGGTGAGTTTGACGTTGAGGTTGTTCTGGGTGATTTTCATACGGTACTGGCGGCCTCGGGCGAGGCCCACTTGCACCTGGATAGCGAGCTTGAAGAACGCAGGGGTCGTAGCGGCGGGAAACCAGGCGGCTTGGGCGACTTTCAGGCGCAGGCGGGCGCCTTCTTCGCCGAACTCCTCGACCCAGGCCGGCGGCGGGTCGGATTGCTTGGGGTCAATCTCGACGGCAGCGAGCATGGCGTTGACGACCCCGGCGGACTTCTCTGAGATTTCGCTCTCCAGCTCCTCGATGCGCGCGAGGCGCTCGGACTTCTTGGTTTCGTCCTTCAGCTCTCTCGACAGGAGGAATGCGCCCATTGTCCAGCAAAATACCATGTCGGCCCGCCGATGACGAGCGTCTCGTCATGCCCGAGGACCGGAGGCCCTCGAAGGAGCGCATCTACCTCAAGGAACTCGCCTGGTATCTGCACCACAGCTTGACGACCATCCGCGCCTTCGCCAAGCGACACGGTTGGCTGCGCACGACGCTCTCGATGACGCACGGGCGGGTGGCGTACGTATCTCCGTACGCCGCTCAGCGCATCATCGCCTACATCCGCGCCGTGCAGGGGGATGAGTACCTACAGGGGAGGCAGTTTCATGAAGTGCGAGCACGGGAGGCAGAGCTACTCTGCCAACGGAGGCGAGCGAAGAAGGCTCTTGCAATCTCTAGAGCCGGAGCAGAAGATAGAGCCAGCGAAGCGCCTGCGAATATCGGAATCGCCGAAACCGCGGTGGTGTGCATGAACGTAGCAGCCGGGGCGACTGGACTGTCGGGCAGGTGAACTGGTAGAGAGGGCGTCGCCTGCGTGTCTGGCAGACGGGATTCCCTCGGGCTACCGTCTCGGGGCAGAACCATGGGGGCAGCCAGTGAAGGCCCCTGCGCGCGGGCACCAACATCGAGGAGAGACGATGACGGAAGCTCTGACGGCAGAGGAGCGGGCCATGGTGTGCGGCGGAGACACGGATCACGCGGCCAAGCTCCTGCGCCTCTACGACGCCGCGCTGGCCCGTGCGGAGGCGGCGGAAGAGCAAGCCCACATCGAGGAGGTGCTGCGGTGTGGAGCCGAGTCTCGCCTGGCCGAGGCGACCGCGCTGCTGAAAGATATTCGAGACGTGGTTTTCGACACTGACTTTACCCCGTCACACGGCAAGTCGAGTCGCATCGAAAGGCTGGAGCGCATGCTTAGGATTCCCGCCACCCCCGCGCAGGCAGCGGAGCCGGAGCCGTCCGCTAGGGTGACGGATGAGTATCCGTGCATCATTGCTGGGGTGACCGTGCATCAATCCGCGGATGACAGCGAGCTGGAGGCGTTGCGTCGCTCAGTGGCTGTCTACCGCGGAGTCTTAGACAAGTACGAGACCAAGCAAGAGACGACCGAAACAGCGCTCCGGGAGTGCCGGGCAGGATGGGATGCGGAACTGCGTGCACACGCGGCTTGTCGACAGCGCGAGTTGTCCGCGCGCGCCGAACGGGACACGGCGCTTGCGAGCGTGCCGCTGGCCCAGAAGTGCGACAACTACCGGACCGCGCTGCCCGCCTGGAACGATGAGATAACCGCGCGCATCAAGGCTCAGGGTGAACGGGACACGGCGCTGGCCCGCATCGCGGAGCTGACAGAACACAATGTGCAGCAGGGAGTACGGTACGAGTTCCGCATCGCCCGAGCCGTGGCGGAGCTGGAGGCGTCTGGGATACTCACGCACGAAGACCCCGACCCGACGCACGTGGCGCGCGCACTGGAGGCGCTGCGATGAGCCGTACGCCACCCGCAGCCCCCGAGATGTGCCATCACGACGGGTACAGCCACAGCAAGCTCGTGCCTTGCCCGAGAGAGAGGACTGCAGCGCCGGAG